>ERZ1292640.2250-Hain-H43-02um-R1-2250-length-15494-cov-5_pt2 | contig 11804 bp, 10 predicted proteins | sample MGYA00564404_ERZ1292640 | MGnify/ENA primary metagenome ERZ1292640 (study PRJEB36523, sample SAMEA6512636) | groundwater metagenome | collected 2019-01-08 | study: AquaDiva: Metagenomics assemblies of 32 groundwater samples | reverse complement strand
TGGTTCATGCTCTGTGCCCTCGCAGCCCTGGCGACTTCCGCCACGGGCTGCGAGCCCACCGTCAGCGGTGAAGGGCGACGTGATCGCCCACGAAGATGCCTTGAAGCGAGCGATCGATCAGGATCGTCGCGCTCTCTGACAGCACGAGCATCACCGTCGCCTCGGCAATGGGATTCACCGGGCCGTCAACGCCCGCGAGCCGCCGGAAGATCGTGAGACGCTGGCCGGGCTTCACCCCGTGGTCGCTGCCGCGATCGATCACCATGAAGTTGCTCGCGCCGCTGACGGTGCGCCGATCGCCCCCGAAGAGCACCTGCCCCGGAGCCGAGTAGTCGGGCCGGCCCGGCGGATCCATCGGAGCGGGCACAGTGGGCAGCACGAAGGGTTCCAGCAGATCGCCCGACTCGAACGCGTCGCACGCATGGACGACCGTGGCGAGCGCGCTCGTCGGGTACACCTCGGTGATGCGAACCCAGCCGGCCGTGTGCACATGAATCCAGAGTTCCTTCTGGCCGCTCTTGCGGTCCATGCCCGGCAGCACGCGCCGCACGTAGTACTGCTGGTCGACGGCCACGTCCTGGTTCGCTCCGGCGTCGACGACCAGCGTGTCCCCTGGGCCGAACTGGCGGCGCCCGGGCATGAGCGACGCCTGCAGGCGAGCGGTCCCCGAGGGAGCCAGCCGCACCGCCTGCGGCGCGCAGGCCACCCGGTACGCGTCGAACGGCTTGCCCGCATCCGTTGCCGGCTGGGCCTGCGCCGGCGGCGCCATCAGGAGGAATACCGCCGCCAGCAGCGCGCCACCGCGGCGATCGAGTGTCCGTGTCCGCCGCCGTTCCGATTGAGAGTGTCTAGTTCGCATGGCCTGGTTTCAACTCCGCTATGCGGCGTTTCGCCTCTTCGAGGTGCACGCTCTTCTCGAATTCGGCCAGCAGCCGCTCGTAATACGGCAACGCCTCGGCTGGACGGCTCACCTTGATGAGCGATTCGGCTAGATAGAAATACACGGCGTCGCGGTTGGTGAACTCCGGATCGCGATCGAGGAGCACCTTGAACCGATCGATCGCGCCCGGATACCACTTCGAGCGGAAGTAGAACAATCCCACCCGGTACTCCGACTGTGCCAGCCGGTCCTTCGCTTCCCGCAGTTTCGCGCGGACGTCGGCGAGATACTGGCTGTTCGGATACAACTCCAGAAACGCCTCGAAGGCCGTGATCGCGTCCTTGGTTTCACTCTGGTCGCGCTCCGGGGCCAGCATCTGGCCGTAGTGCGCCATGCCCAGCTTGTACTGCGCGTAGTCGGCCCGCGGGTGCGTGGGGTAGAAGGCCAGGAACTCGCGGAACTCGTTGATCGCGAGCACCTTGGCTTCGAGCGTGTTCTCGCCGAGGTAGCTGTCGCCGACGCCCAGTTTCGCGTTGGCCCGGTAGGTGCTCTGCGGATAGTTGTCGACAATCTCCCGGAAGTACTCGCGGCTGGTCAGCCACTTCTTGCCGCTGAGCGCCTCGTTGCCGCTCTCGAACAGGAACTTGTCAGGTTCGGGCGCCCCGCTGGGCGGGCGCTTCTGGCCGCTGGCGCAGGCCGCGGTTCCCGCGATCAGCGCCGCGATGAGCCAGCACGACACACGCGCGACGAACGACGAACGGGCGGTGATCATGCCAGGGCCGGGGTCGACGAAAGCCAGCGGAATTCCTCTTCGAGGCCGGGCTCGAGCGGCACCGAGGGAGCAAACCCGAGATCCGCACGCGCGCGGCTCGTGTCGGCGGAGGTGTCGCGCATGTCGCCTTTCTGCGGCGCGTCCCGCCGGATGTCGAGCGTTCGCCCGGTGCATCGGCCGACCAGTTCGAGCACGGCATTCACCGACACGCGCGATCCGCCGCCGATGTTGTAGACGCCGCCGGGGCGTCCGCGGCCGGCGGCCGCCACGGTCGCGGCCACCGCGTCGGCCACATAGGTGAAATCCCGGGTCTGCTCGCCGTCGCCGTAAATCGTGATCGGCGCGCCCGCGATCGCCGCCTTCAGGAACCGGTGAAACGCCATGTCGGGGCGCTGGCGGGGACCGTAGACCGTGAAATAGCGGAGCGACACGGCCGGCACGCCGTGATTCACGTGATACAGATAGCAGAGCTGCTCGGCCGCCAGCTTCGTCACCCCGTAGGGCGACACCGGCCGCGGCAGGGCATCCTCACGCATCGGAATCGGCGTGTCGTCGCCGTAGACCGAGGAGCTCGACGCGTAGACGAATCGGTCGACGGGCGCCCCGACGCACGCCTCGAGGAGCGCCTGCGTCGCTTCGACGTTGTTGATCGAGTAGATCTGGAAATCGCGTCCCCAGCTCTTGCGAACGCCCGCCTGCGCGGCCAGATGGAAGACGTGGGTCACGCCGTCGAGCAGGCGCCGGAGGTCCGCTCGCTGGACCGCGGTTTCGACGAAGCGGAAATCGGGGCGGCCGTGGAGCCCGCTGAGGTTCGCCTCTTTGATCGCGCGGGCGTAGTAGTCGGTGAAGCAATCGAGACCGGTGACGCGCGCGCCGCGCGTCAGCAACGCGTCGGCCAGATGCGACCCGATGAACCCCGCGACCCCCGTGACGAGCGCGTTCATGCGAAGGCCTGCCGCACGCGCTCGGGCAGACGGCACGGGCGGCCGTCGGTGTCGAGCGCGGCATGGATCGTGTGGCCGACGGCGGCGGTCACCGCATCGGCCCGTCTGACGACCTCGTACTCGAACTGGATCCGCACGGGCGACAAGAGCCGCGCGTCGGTCCGAATCTCCAGTTCGTCATCGTAGCGCGAAGGCTGCCGGTACTCACAGTGCGCCTCGATCACGGGCAGCATGACGCCCGATTCCTCCATCTCGCGGTAGGTCCAGCCGAACGCGCGCATCAGATCCGCGCGGCCGACCTCGAACCAGACGAGGTAGTTGGCATAGTAGGCAAACCCCATCTTGTCCGTTTCGGCGTAGCGCACGCGCAGAATCGAAGTCGATCGGGACATCTCGCGTCGGCTCTCCTCACTCACGCCGGACGCCCGCGCCTTCGACCGCGGCGCGCAGGGCGCGGGTCGCGTCCGCGGGGTCGGTCGAGTCGAAGATGGCCTTGCCCGCGACCAGAATGTCGACACCGGCCGCGACAACTCGCGGCGCCGTGCGCAGATCGATGCCGCCGTCGACCTCGATGGCCGCCTGCCCGCCGATCCGATCGAGGAGCTCGCGCACGGCGCGGATCTTCGTTTCCGAACGCGGAATGAACGTCTGGGCGCCGAACCCCGGATTGACCGACATCACCAGAATCAGGTCGACCTCGGCGGCGATTTCCTCGATCGCGGTGAGCGGCGTCGCCGGATTGAGCGCCACGCCCGCTTGAAGGCCCAGACGACGGATGTACCCGAGCGTGCGATGCAGGTGGGGCAGCGCCTCGGCGTGCACCGTCAGGATCGACGCGCCGGCCTCGGCAAACGCGTCGATGTAGCGATCGGGATCGCTGATCATGAGGTGCACGTCGAGCGGCACCGTGGCGACACGCTTGATCGCGCGCACAACCAGCGGCCCGATCGTGATGTTGGGCACGAAATGGCCATCCATCACGTCGACGTGGATGAGATCCGCGCCGCCCCGTTCGACGGCGCGGACCGCGTCGCCCAGGGCCGCGAAATCGGCCGACAGGAGCGACGGCGCGAGACGAACGCTCACCGGCTCACCTCGAGAGAAATCGGTTCGCCCGGGGCGACCTGAAAACCGGCCGGCGGGTGCTGCCGCAACACGACACCCGGCGGCACACCCGGATACGGCTGTTCGCCGACTACCGTCACGCGGAACCCGCGTACACGAAGGACCTCGGCCGCGCGCTCGCCGTTGAGACCGATGAGATCGGGCATGACGAAACTGGCGTCTGGTTCCCCGCGGTTCACGAGCAGAGCCACGACGGTGCCGGCAGAATCTCCCGGCGGGTTCTGGGCCACGACCGACCCGCTGGGGTAATCGCGCGATCGAATCTCGGCGCGCTCGACGATGGCCAGCGAGTCCTGCGACAGGCGCGTTTCGGCCGCCAGCGCGGATTCTCCGACGAGCGAAGGCACGCGTGTGGGACGTGGGCCCGCGCTCACCCGGACGCGCACGCTGCGTTGCCGCCTGGTGCGCACCCCGGGCGCCGGATCCTGTTCGACGATCGCGCCGGCGGGGATTCTCGGGTCGATCCGCGGCGCCGGCTCGACGTTCAGCACCAGACCCGCGCCGGCCAGCACGGTCGTGGCCTCGCCGACGGTTCGGCTCCTCACATCCGGCACGGGCACCTCACGCATCGTCAGGGTCACGCGCATGGCCACCCCGGCAAACACCAGGTAGGTGCCGAACCATGCGCCGCCGAGCAGGAGAATCTTGCCAGCGGTCCAGACCCGAGTGGTGAGGGCCATGAACACCAAAATCTACTACAAGTGCTTGCTTTTCACCAACATGGCGGCGAAGAACCCTTCGAGACCGTGGGCCCACGGAAGCGTCCGGAGGCAACCGGTGGCGTCCAGAACCGCCGCCACACCGACCCTGAGCTGGCTCAGATCGGCGCGCGGGTCGACCAGGCGGAAGTCGGAGTGCGGCTCGAGGAACCGCGCCACGACCTCATCGTTCTCCTCCGGTTCGCTCGAACAGGTGGCGTACACGAGACGCCCGCCGGGTCGCACGACGGCAGCCGCTCGCTCGAGCATTCGCACCTGGACGGAGGCGAAGTGCGGCAGCTCGCCTTCGTCCCGGCGCCAGCGGATATCCGGGTCGCGGCGAATCGTCCCGAGACCCGAGCAGGGAGCGTCGAGGAGCACCAGGTCAAAGCACGGGCGAAACGGCGCTGGCCGGGACAGATCCGCGCGGACGATGTGAGCCGAGCGCAACGTGGCCGACGCGAGCGTTCGGCGCAGGAGTCCGATCCGTCGTTCGCGCACATCGACGGCGACGAGCAGCCCCTTCCCTCGCATGTCTCCCGCCAGGGCCAGCGTCTTGTTGCCGGGCGACGCGCAGGCGTCGAGAACGCGATCGCCCGGGCGGGCGCCCGCGAAGAGCGCGACGAGTTGAGAGGCTTCGTCCTGCACGACGAACAGGCCGGTCCCGGCCAGTGGCGTGAGCAGCGGGTTACCGTGCCGCACGATCAGCCCATCGGGCGCATAGCGCGCCGGCTCGGCCTCAACTCCCGCCGCGCGAAGTTCCGCCATCAAGGCGGACGCGGTCGTGCGCAGCGTGTTCACCCGCAGGGTCAGGGGTGCGGGCGTGTTGTTGAAGCGCGCCCACGCGGCTGCCGCGTCGGGGCCATGGCGATCGAGCCAGCGAGAGGCGAGCCACCGCGGGTGTGACAGGGTGACGCTCAGGTAGTCGAGCGCGGCATCCCGCCAGTCGGCTCGTGACGGATCGGGCGGTGGAGGCAGCGGCGCGCGCGATCCGTCGCGCGCGATCGCGCGAAGGATCGCGTTGACAAGGCCGGCCGCGCTGCGCTTGCCCGCACGTTTGGTGATCTCCACGGCATCGTCCACGGCGGCCCGTGGCGGCACACGCTCGAGGTGGAGAAGTTGGTACGCGCCGAGCCTGAGTGCGTCGAGGACGACGGGATCCAGGCTTTCGAGCGGCCGGTGTGCGTGGTGAGCGATGAGGTGATCGAGGGCCGCGCGCCATCGCAGGGCGCCGGTGACGATCTCGCTCATGAGGGCGCGGTCGCGCTCATCCTGCAGGCCGTGCCTCGAGTGGGCCAGCGCGGCCGCCAGATCGAGGCGCCGTTCGGTGACGGCGCGCAACGCCTCGAAGGCCGCCCATCTGGCTCGAGCGATCATGAGGCGTGCGGGTCCCTGGTGAAGCGCGCGCCCGGCGGCACGCGATGTCCGGCGAGGAAGTCCCGGGCGCTCATCACGCGCCGGCCCTCAGGCTGAATCTCGAGGACCTGGAGCGCGCTGAGGGTTCCCGCGGCGACGAGCAGGCGATCGCCGGCGGCCTCCAGAACCGATCCGGGCGCGGCCTCTGACGAGGGCGCCCGCGCCGGGACGCGCGTACGATGGACGAGGTATCGATCGGTTCCGAAGTAGGTGAAGGCGTGGGGCCACGGGTGCAGGCCGCGCACGAGGTTGTGCAGCGCAGCGGCCGGCTGGTCCCACTCCATCACCCCATCGGTCTTGCTCAAGCGGGGAGCGTAGGACGCTCCCCGCACGTCCTGGGGGACTTCGGTGATCGAGCCGCGCGCGAGCCCGTCGATCGTCTCGAGCAAAAGGCCGGCGCCCAAGCGCGCGAGGTCGTGCTCGACCTCGACGCTCGTCTCTTCCTCGCCGATGGTCCGCCGGCGCCACGCGAGCATGGGCCCGGCATCGAGCTCGCGGACCACGCGCATGATGGTCACGCCCGTCTCGCTCTCGCCCGCGATGACGGCGCGATGCACCGGCGCGGCGCCCCGGTACCTGGGGAGCAGCGACGCGTGCACGTTCAGCAGCCCGAGGCGCGGCAGCGCAAGCAGGGCATCCGGGAGGATCCTGCCGTACGCCGCGACGATCCCGAGGTCGGGCTCGAACGCGCGCAGGCGGGCCAGGAACGCCTCGTCTTTCAGGCGATCGGGCTGGAGGACGTCAAGGCCGTGCCGCCGCGCGAGGTCCTTCACCGGCGAGTCGGACACGCGTTGCCCGCGTCCTCTCGGTCGATCCGGCTGCGTCACGACGGCGACGACCTCGTGGGGGGACCCCAGCAGCGCTTCGAGCGTCGGCACGGCGAACGTTGGCGTTCCGAAGTAGACGATCCGAAGAACGGACGGCGGGAGGGTGCTTACCATTTCCCTGCGCGGCGCAACTTGTGGATCTTGCGGATGATGATCTCTCGCGCGATGCCCCTGAGGCGATCGACGAACACCGTGCCGTCGAGATGGTCCATCTCGTGCTGAAAGGCGCGCGCGAGCAAGCCCGTGCCTTCCACGGTCCGCTCGCGGCCGTCGCGGTCGAGCCCCGTCAGGACCGCGCGCGCGGGTCGGACGACGGTGGCGTTGAACCCCGGCAGGCTCAGACAGCCTTCGTCCTCGGTCTGCATGCCCTCGCGGGCGATGAACGTGGGATTGATGAGCACCATGAGGTCGCCCGACGCGCGGCCGGCGGAAAGATCGACGACGAAGATCTGCAGCGGTACGCCAATCTGCGGCGCAGCCAGGCCCACACCCGGCGCCGCGTACATCGTGTCGATCATGTCGTCGATGAGCGTGTGGATGTCGGGGGTGATCTCGCCGACAGGGCTGGCAGGCTCGTGCAGGACGTGCTCACCGTACCGGACGATGGAACGAATCATGACCGTGAGAACCGCGCGCGCAACCGATCCTGCCACGCGTGCAGGCTTGCGCGGAGGTCGTCGATCGTGTCGCCGCCGAACTTTTCGATCAGCGCGTCGGCCAGCACGAGCGCCATCATGGCCTCGCCGACCACGGCGGCGGCCGGCACCGCGCAGACGTCGCTGCGCTCGATGGCCGCCTCGGCCGGCTCACCCGTCTGGAGGTCGATCGAGCGCAGGGGGTTCATCAGGGTGGAGATCGGTTTCATGTAGCCGGTGACGCGCACGTCCTCGCCGTTGGTCACGCCGCCTTCGAGACCGCCCGCGTGGTTGGTCGGGCGCGAGAGACCGGGGACGCACCCGGACGCGTCTGCCGGGGCTGGCAGGATCTCGTCGTGGACGCGAGAGCCGTGCCGCGCCGCGGCTTCCGGACCCAGGCCGATGCCGACGGCCTTGATCGCGGGGATCGACATGAACGCCTGGGCCAGTCGCCCGTCGAGCTTGCGATCCCAGTGCGCGTAGCTGCCGAGGCCGGCGGGCACGTGGTGCGCGATGACTTCGAACGCGCCGCCGAGCGTGTCGCCCGCTTCCCGCGCGCGATCGATCGCCGCGACCATCCGCGCTTCCACGTCAGGGTCGGTGCAGCGAAGTGCCGAGTCCGCGGGGACGGATGCGACCTGCGCGAACGTGACGGTGTGCGGATTCGCCAAGGTGACGTCGCCGATAGAGAAGACGTGACTGGCGAGGGCGACGTCGGCGACCGCGAGGAGCTGACGCGCCAGGGCGCCGGCCGCCACGCGCGCGGCGGTCTCGCGGGCGCTGGCACGTTCGATCACGTCGCGCAGATCGGCGTGGCCGTACTTGATCGCGCCGGCCAGATCGGCGTGACCCGGCCGCGGACGCGTGACCGCGCGCCGGGGAGTCCCGGCCGGCGTCGGCGGCGCCTCCGCGCTCACGTGCATGGTGGACTGCCAGTTCTCCCAGTCCCTGTTCTGAACCAGAAGGGCAATCGGGCCGCCGGTCGTCACGCCTCCGCGCACACCGGAAAGGATTTCCGCCGCGTCATGCTCGATCGCCATCCGCCGGCCGCGACCGTATCCGCCTTGCCGGCGGCGCAGCTCCGTGGTGATCGCGTCGAAGTCGATGCGCAGTCCGGCCGGCACGCCCTCGAGAATCGCGATGAGGGCGCGTCCGTGCGACTCGCCGGCCGTCAGAAAACGCAGCATCGGGTCGGTATTGTATACGAAGTTTCTGCAGCCTCCCGGCCGCGCGACCGGCGCACGCAGGCCGTGAATGCGCGGTTTTCCGCCCAATCCAGACCGTCGTTCGCCCCCGTCGCCGCGGGGTCTCGTGGCACGCGGCGTGCACAACGAGACGGCGTCCTTCCCAACGGAGCCAACGTGCTGGTTCGCTGTAACGGTCCTTCGCTGCCCAGTATCCTCGATGTCGCGCCGAACACGATCGTGGCGGACCGCTTCGTACGCGACAGCGGCGCGAAATGGATCGACCTGGCGACGGGCGCCAGCGTCGCGCTTCGGGTGTGGCCGGTGGACAGCGCGACGGCACCGCAGGCGCACGCCGACCGCGGCGCGGCGCTCGTGTCACTGTGGCATCCGCATCTGCTGACGCCCATTGACTATGGGCTGCTCGGGCGAGACTGGCGATTCGAAGCCTGGCCGCCGTGCCGTCCGTGCCAGATGCACGGCGGTCGGCGAGCCGCACAGGCGATCCGGTCGGCGTTGTCATTTCTGCAGGCACAGGGCCTCGCCCTCGGTCGGGCCGGCTGGGGCCGCGTGCGCGAGTCGGGGGGCCGCGTGGTGCTCGTTCCGGACAGAGGCACGGCGTGCCGATCCGATCTTCCGGGCTGCCGGCGCGACAACCAGGTGCAGGCCTGGGACGAACTTCTGGGCGCGTGGAGCCCCCCTGCGGGCCTGCGCATCGCCGGCATGCGACTCCTCGAGCGGATGGCGACGCGCTGGGTGGCGGACGTGCTGGACCACGCGGAATCCGGCGAGACGCGCGTCGTCCGGGTGCGGGCGCAGGCCGGCGCAGGCGTGTCGACATTTGTCCGCAGTCTCGCGCGCGCGGCGCGCGCGCGGGGCTATGTCCCGATCGATGCCGCGGTCGCGGCCGGGCGGCCGAGCGTCCTGGCGGCGCTCCACGAGCGTCACGTCCTCGTGATCGATCGGCCTGCGGGCCGCCACGCCGCAACCGGCCTGCTGCTGTCTCTCGGAGTGAAGGGCGCGCACGGTGTGGTGGTGCTGAGCATCGGGCCCGCCGCCGAACGTGCGACCGCGCGCGGGTGTGAGCCCGGGCCGCAGGTCGCGCTCGATGCGTTGCCGCCCGAGCGTTTGGCGGCCGCGGCGTCGATCTACCCGGCGAACGCGTGGGCCGCTCCGGAGATCCTCGAGTTGGCGCGGCAATCGGCCGGACTGCCGGGGCGCTTCGTTGCCCTGCTTCGTGGTGATCCGCCGCCGGAGATGGCGCGTCGCAAACCCGCGAGCTGGCTCGTACGCGAGTCCGGCGCGACGTACGTCGCACGGCCGCCGTCGCGGGTGAGGCCAGACATCGCCGGCCTGCGCGCGCGGGCGGAGCGTGGATCGGCGCTGGCGGGCGCCGGCCGGCATGCGGCAGCCGAGCGGCTGCTGCGTGCGACGGCGGCCGCGTTCGCGCGGCGGGCCTGCGAGGACGAAGCGGCCGCGACCGGGCTCCGCTTGGTCGAGCTCAAGGTGCGGCGCGGCCGGATTCGCGAGGCGGAGGCTGAGCTCCGCAGACTGGATCGGTACGAGGACCCAGTCGTGCGTCTGCGGGCAACCATCGCGAGCGCCGCGATCAGGATCGACGAAGCTCGTCTTGTGGAGGCCGAGCACGCGGCGCGCGCGGCGAGTCTGGCCGCCGCGCGCGGCCAGTGCCGTGAATTGGAGTGCGACGCGGCGCTCGTGCTGGCTCGCTGCCTGTTCTGGCAAGGTCGAATCGCGGAAGCGGGTGAGACGCTGCGGTCGGGCACAGCGGTCACGCCGGTGCAGAGTGTTCGCGTCCAGTCGCGTCTGGCCCGCGTGGAGCTGGCGCGTCCGAACCTCGCCGCGGCCGGGCGCGCCGCGGCCGCGGCGCTCGCGAGCGCGGAGACCGCGGATGGCCAGCCGGCGCTGGCCGGTGCGCGCTCCGCGCAGGCGCTGGTGTTGGCCGCGATCGGCGATGTGGCGGGCTTCCGCGAAGCCATCCGTGTCGCCCTGGACGCAGCCCGGCGCGCGCACGATCCGCTGCTGGCGCTTCGCGTGCGGCTGGCCGCCGCAGACGGATGCGGACGGCTGGGGCTCGTCGCCGAGGCCGGCGGCGCGACACTCCGATTGCGACGATGGCTGAAACGGCCGCTGCCGTCGTTGCTGCGCGGACGCGTGTTGCAGGCACTCGGCGCGCTGGGCGACCAGGCCGCAGCCGACGAGGCGGGGCGCTTCGTCCGTGGCACGGGCGCGTGCGGCGTCGGTGGCCCGTCGCGGGAGGATCATCACATGGAGGGACTGCAGGAACTGTCGGACGTGCTGCGCATCTGTCACGAAGCGCAGGACGAGATCGTGGCGCTCGGGCGCGTGTGCGCGATCCTGCGCGAGCGCTTGCGCGCGATCGGGGTGAGTGCGGTGGTCGAAGGCGGCGAGCGCGCGGTCGCGCATGCTGGGGCGTTGCCGGCCCGGTCTTCCGACATCGGGGCACGCGCGACGGCGGCGGGCATGGTGATCGGCCCGACGCTCACGGCCGGCGGTATCGAAGCCGCGGCGCCGTTGCGCTACGGAGGCCGGACGATCGGCGCGCTCGTCGGGCGGTGGCCGATCGACGCCACGCTCGACGGACATCGGACCGGCGCGATCCTCGCGGCCGCGGCCGCGGCGTGTGCCCCGTCGATGCAGGCGGCGCTCGACCGCCGGGCCGTTCCCTCGGTCGCCAACGCGCCCGATGTCCCGGCGCTCATCGGCGCATCGACGGCGATCGAAGGGCTCCGCGAGGCCGCGCGCCGGGCGGCGGGCGCACCGTTCAGCGTCCTGATCGAAGGGGAGAGCGGGTCGGGCAAGGAACTGGTCGCGCACCTCATTCACCTGCAGAGCCCGCGACGCGACCGCCGGTTCTGTGCGCTCAACTGCGCGGCGCTCACTGACGACTTGCTGGAGGCGGAGCTCTTCGGCCACGCGCGCGGCGCGTTCACGGGCGCCATCGCGGAGCGAGCCGGCCTGTTCGAAGAGGCCGATCACGGGACACTGCTGCTGGATGAAGTGAGCGAGCTTTCACCACGGGCGCAGGCCAAGCTGCTTCGAGCGATTCAGGATGGGGAGATCCGGCGCGTGGGTGAGAATCTGCCGCGCCAAGTGGATGTTCGGCTGGTCGCGGCGACCAACCGCGCGCTGGATCAGGAGGTGACGGGCGGCCGGTTCCGCGCCGATCTGCGCTACCGTCTGGACGTCATCCGGATTGTCGTGCCGCCGTTGCGCGATCGGGCGGAGGACATTCCGGAGCTGGCGGCGCACTTCTGGGCGCAGGCGATCAGCCGCACCGGCAG
>ERZ1292640.3725-Hain-H43-02um-R1-3725-length-11810-cov-9_pt1 | contig 11810 bp, 13 predicted proteins | sample MGYA00564404_ERZ1292640 | MGnify/ENA primary metagenome ERZ1292640 (study PRJEB36523, sample SAMEA6512636) | groundwater metagenome | collected 2019-01-08 | study: AquaDiva: Metagenomics assemblies of 32 groundwater samples | reverse complement strand
TGCATGGCGGCAGGATATCACTCGGACGCGGAAAACAAAAAGGGCGCAAGCGTCGCTTGCGCCCGGTTACCGGCCCGCCAGAATAAGACGGCCGGCTAGCCTTTGAGGCACCCGCTCATGAATTTCTTGCGCTCGTCGCCCTTGAGCTGCTTCGCGCCGGCTTCCTTGTTGCAGTAGGCCATTTTCTGCTTCTGGTCCGCGGGCTTGCCTGCCGTCGCCTGGGGTGCCGCGGCTCCGCCCTTCAAACAGCCGCTCATGAATTTCTTGCGTTCATCCCCGGCGAGTTTCTTCTCCTTGGCTTCCTTGCTGCAATCGGCCATCTTGTTCTGCTGTGAGCTCGCCTTCTTCTCCGCCGCCGGCGCCGCGGGTTTGTCGGCCGGCTTCTTGTCCTGCGCCTGGGCCACGGATACGAAGAATAGGCCCGCTGCCAATGCTGCCATCAATTTGCTCATGCTTTACTCCCCGGTGTCGGTTGTTGACAAGGCCCTGCCACCCGCATAACGCCGGAATTGCGCGTCAGTTGACGTCTCCTTTCATCGCCCCCTGCTGCCGGGCGATGAATTCCTGGGTGCTGTCGATACCGCGCAGCTGCAGAATGTAATTGCGCACCGCGGCTTCGAGCAGCACCGCCAGATTACGCCCGGCGGCCACCGGGATGATGATCTTTCGGATCGACATTCCGAGGATGTCTTCGGTCAGTTCGTGCAGCGGCAGCCGCTCGGTCGGCGCGGCTCCGGCCCGGCCCGGTTTTTCCAGGTGCACGATCAGCTTGAGGTTCATTTTCGGACGCACAGCGGTCTGGCCGAAAATGGTGCGGATGTTGAGAACGCCCAAGCCGCGCACCTCGAGGAAATCCTTGAGCAGGGGCGGGCAGCGCCCTTCCAGCGTCTTCGTCGCGATGCGCGCGAGCTCGACTACATCGTCGGCCACCAGGCCATGGCCGCGGCTGATCAGCTCCAGCGCCAGTTCGCTTTTGCCCACCCCCGACTCGCCGGTGATCAAAACGCCCAGGCCGAGCACATCCATGAACACGCCGTGCATGGAGGTCGAATCCGCCAGAATCTTGGCCAGGTAACGGCGCAGGGTGTCGATTACGGCGTCGGCCGCCGAGGCGGTGGCGAGCACCGGCACGCCCCGCGACTCCGCGGCTCGCAGCAGCGCCGCCGGTCCGATGACGCCATCGGTAAGGATGATTGCCGCCGGCTTCGCGGCGAACAGATTGGCGATGACCTGGTCCGCGCCGTCGCCGCTGTAGCCGGCAATGTAGGCGAGTTCGCGCCGGCCAAGCACCTGGATGCGGTTGGGATGGATCAGGTTGAGATGGCCCACCAGCGCCGCACTATCGGCGCTGTCGCGGCGGACCGGCAGCGTGTCGTCGCCGCGGCCGCCGACCCAGTCTAGGCCGAGTTTCGCGGCATTGTCTTCATACAGCCGCGCTATGCTGGTTTGTAACATCGGGTTCCCAGGAACTGATGAGTTGGTGCAGGCCGCCCGCGTCCTGCGTCCCGGTCAGCTGCTCGCGCAGCGCCTGGTCGGAGAACATCTGGGCCAACTCCGACAGGATTTGCAGGTGCTGTTCCGTAGCCTGCTCCGGTACCAGCAGAATGAACAGCAGGTTGACCGGCTTGCCGTCGGGAGCATCAAAGGGCACCGGGGTGCCGAGGCGCACGAAAGCCGCCACCGCCTCGCGCAAGCCCTTGATGCGGCCGTGCGGAATCGCCACGCCCTGTCCGAGGCCGGTCGAGCCCAGGCGCTCGCGCGCAAACAGGCTGTCGAACACCAGACTGCGCGCGACCCCCTGGTTGTTCTCGAAGATCAGACCGGCCTGTTCGAACATGCGCTTCTTGCTGCTGACCTCGAGGTCGAGGACGATGTTCGAGGGCGGTAATAGCTTTGAGATGAGATTCATGGCGGAGAGAAGTGGGCGGAGGAATTCCGGCGCGCCCGAACTGCGCGAACGCTGCCGGAAAACGCAGTATTTTACCCTAAATCGCTTGCCCGGGTCATTCCTCCGCCGGCTGGCGTTTGATGGCGTCGTGGGGGTGCGCGAAGGCCTTTCCCTTGTGCTTGATGATCTGGCGGTCCAGCTTGTCCATCATCAGGTCGATCGCCGCGTACAGGTCCTCGTCGTCGCTCTCGACGTGTATGTCTTTGCCGCTCATGTGCACGCTGATCTCCGCTTTCTGCCTCAGCTTTTGCACCGACAGGATGACGTTGATGTCGATGACCTGATCGAAATGGCGTTGGATCCGCTCCAGCTTGCACATGACGTAATCGCGAATAGGCTGGGTGACTTCGACATGATGACCACTGACCTGGACGTTCATCTTCGACTCCTTTCAAAGTTACAACGACTTGCGCAGGCTGACCGGCGGGATGTGCATCAACTCCCGGTACTTGGCGATGGTCCGGCGCGCAACGACGATGCCCTGCTCACTGAGTATCTGCACGATCTTGCTGTCGGAGAGCGGCTTCTTGCAGTCCTCCGCGCCAACCAGTTGCTTCAGCAGAGCGCGGATCGCGGTGGCCGAACAGGCGCCGCCCGTTTCAGTGGCCACGTGGCTGCCGAAAAAATATTTCAACTCGAAGATCCCGCGCGGCGTGGCCATGAATTTCTGCGTCGTGACGCGCGACACCGTGGACTCGTGCAGTCCCAGGGTTTCGGCGATTTCGCGCAGCACCAGCGGCCGCATCGCCACTTCGCCGTGATCGAAGAACTGGCGTTGCCGGTCCACGATCGCCTGCGCCACCCGCAGAATGGTTTCGAAACGCTGTTGCACGTTTTTTATCAGCCAGCGTGCCTCCTGCAGCTGAACCGACATCTGGCCTCCGGCCGAATGCATTTTGTTCTGCAGAATCTCGGCGTACATGCGATTGATGCGCAGTTTGGGCATAGCATCGGGATTGAGCGCGGCGACCCATGCGTTCTTCGCCTTCTTCACGCTGACATCGGGTACGATATAGCGCGTTTCGGTCGCGGAAAATGCGGCGCCGGGGTGGGGGTTAAGGCTCTGGATCAGGTGCTGCGCCGAGCGCAAGCTGTCGTCATCGCAGTGCAGCTGCCGTTTCAGGCGCGCGAAATCGTGCGCGGCGAGGGTCTGCAGATGATCGTGCACGATGCCAAGAGCGAGCCCGCGCGCCGGGGTGTCCGGCGGCAAGGCCTTCAATTGCAGCTCCAGACATTCGGCGGGCGTGCGCGCGCCGACGCCGGTGGGGTCGAAACTCTGCAGATGACGCAGGGCGATGTGCAGTTCGTCGAGCGCGACTTCCAGTTCCGGCGGCAGCAGTTCGGCGATTTCCTCCAGGCTCTGCGACAGATACCCGCCCTCGTCCAGCGCCGCGATCAGGGTGCTGACCACGCTCTTGTCGCGCGCGGACAACTGGGTCAGCGCTAGCTGCCCGATCAGATGTTCCCCGAGGGTGGGGGTACAGGCCGCCAGTTGCGGATAGTCCGATTCTTCACCGTCGTCGCGCCGGGCGGCCGCAGACGGGGCATCGGCAAACCAGTCGATGTCGGTGGAATCCACCGGCGGCGCGTCGGCGGCTGGCGCCTCGCCGGCGGTCGCGACGTATTCCTCGCGCCCGGCGCCGTTGGGCGGCGGAGGCAAGGACTCCGCCTCTGCGTCGTCGCGCTCCAGCAGAGGGTTTTCCATCAGGAAACCCTCCAACTCCTGGTTCAGCTCCAGCGTGGACAACTGCAACAGCCGGATGGATTGCTGCAACTGCGGCGTCAGCGTCAGGTGTTGCGACAGCTTGAGTTGCAGGGTTTGTTTCATCTTGACAGGGAGCGTAGCCTCTCAGCTACATGCGGAAATGCTCTCCCAGGTACACGCGTCTCACGTTTTCATTATAGATGATTTCATCCGGCTTGCCCTGCGCCAGCACCGATCCTTCGTTGATGATGTAGGCGTGATCGCAGATGCCCAGGGTCTCGCGCACGTTGTGATCGGTGATCAGCACGCCGATCCCCCGCTGTTTGAGGAAACCGATGATTTTCTGGATATCGAGCACCGCGATCGGGTCGACGCCGGCGAAGGGTTCGTCGAGCAGGATGAAGCTGGGGCGGGTGGCGAGCGCGCGCGCGATCTCGACGCGGCGGCGCTCGCCCCCGGAGAGCGACAGCGCCGGGTTGTGGCGCAACTGCGTTATATGCAGTTCGCGCAGCAGGTTTTCCAGGCGGTCTTCGATTTCCGTCTCGGACAGGTTCTGCAGTTCGAGCACCGCCTGCACGTTCTCCTGCACCGTCAGCTTGCGGAACACCGAGGTTTCCTGGGGCAGATACGACAAGCCCAGCCGCGCGCGGCGGTGAATGGGAAATCTGCTGATCTCCTTGCCATCCAGGCTGATGCTTCCGCCGCCGAGGTTGACCAGGCCTACGATCATGTAGAAGCAAGTAGTCTTGCCGGCGCCGTTCGGTCCGAGCAAGCCGACCACCTCGCCGCTTTGAACTTCGAGCGATACGTCCTGCACCACGGTGCGCGACTTGTAGCGTTTCTTCAGATTGCTGGCTTTGAGCTGGCTCATTCGCGCCTATCGGGGTTCACTGGCCATGAATCCTTCCGGCCACGCCGGACCTGCAGCAAGCGGAACCCTTGGTCCGTCCGTAATCGCACGGGCTAAGGTTTCGGGACGCCGGGCGCGGGCGTCTTTTCGGCGTCTTCGCCGGTATTGCGCGGTTGGATCACGGCGCGCACCCTGGCGTCGGGGCTGCCGCTCGCCGCCGGGCCGGCGCCGCCGGTCACCGTAAAGTATTCAGTGCGGGAATCGTAGGAGATGTAGTTGCCGCGCACCTCGTCTGCGGGCTCGCGCTTGAGCCGCGCACGATTGAAGAACTCCACCTTGTCGAGCTTGCCGTTGTATTCGATGCGCTCCGCCTCGCCCTCGATGTACTCGTTGGCGCCGTCGCGTTTTTGGCGAAAGATAGCCGGGTTGCCGCTGGCGCTGCCGTATTGGTAGCCGTCCCGGTCCTGGCGCACCGTCACCTTGTCGGCGCGTATCGTGAGGGTTCCCTGCGTCATAACCACTTTCCCTTCGAACACGCTGGTTTTCTGCACGTCGTCGACGCGCATGCGATCGGACTCGAGATTGATCGGTTTGCTCCGGTCGGCCCGTTCCGCCTGCGCCGGACCGGCCAATCCCAGGCAGCAGGCACAGAAAACCAAGATTTCCAGTCTATTTGCGCGCATCGAATGTGCCCCTGACCTGCGACTGCAGCGCGAACTGCCGCGTCCTGTTGTTGAATTCCATGCCGACCCCGGACACCCGGGATCTGCCCGCGGTAATGATCACGGGCTTATCGGTACGGGCGAGGTCGCGGTCGGGAACGACCTGCAGGTACTCGGTCTGCACGCGCAATTCGCCTTGTCCCCGGCCGGCCTCACGCACTACCACGACGCTGCCGTAAAAGCTCGCGTCCTCGCCGTTCTTCGCGATCAGGCCATGGTCGGCGCGGATGACGACAGGATTGGCGTTGTCATGGTGCTGCACCAGGCGCGGCGCCGCGACATGGGTGCTCTCGTCGTCCGGATAATGCCGCATGCGCTCGGCCGAGAGGATGTATTCGGGTTTGCCGCCAAGGTCCAGCTTGGTAATGCCGAAGTCCTCGGCGATGAAATCCGGGTCGTGGCGCGTCTTGCCCGACTTGTCGCGCTCGGGGGCCTGCACCGCGCGTTCAAGCCAGAGGCTGGCCGCCGCCAGCGCCAGCATCAGCAGCAGCGGAAACAGGCTGGATGCCCGGTCCCGTCTCATCGGAGATGCGACCGCACGGCGCGTTCGAGCAATCCTTGCGCGCGCAGAATGAATTCGCACACTTCGCGCACGGCGCCATGTCCGCCGCCCAAGCGCGCAATGTAATGGGAGCGCTTGCGCACCGGCTCGGGCGCCGCCGCCACGGTGGCGGCAAAACCGCAGCGTGTGATGAGTGGCAGGTCGAGCAGATCATCGCCCATGTAACCGGACTGCTCGGCTGCAAGGCCCAGTTGCTCGAGCAGCGCCGCGTAGGCCCCGCGTTTGTCCTCCACGCCCTGAAACAGGTGCACGATCCCGAGGCTGGCCGCGCGCAGTTCGACCGCGCGCGAACGCCTGGACGTGATCAGCGCCACCTCTACCCCGCCTTGTTTGAGCATCTTGATTCCGTAGCCGTCCTGGATGTTGAACGCCTTCAGCTCCTCGCCGCGCTCGGAGTAATAGAGCGTGCCGTCGGTCATGATGCCGTCGACGTCGAAGATCATCAATTTCAGTTTCTTCGCCCGCTTCAGCGCACCGTCCAACCCGCCCTTTTTTTGCAGCGCGTTATCCATCTTGGCTCAGATCACCTTCGCCCGGAACAGGTCGTGCATGTTCAGCGCGCCGACGAGTTGGCCTTCGCCGGTCACTACCAGCAGCTGATTGATGTTGCGTTCCTCCATGATCTGCACCGCTTCGACCGCCAGCTTGTCGGCGCCGATGGTGCGCGGATTGCGGGTCATGATGTCGGCGATGCGTGCGGCCTTGATATCTTCGACCTGCGCCAGTGTCCGGCGCAGGTCGCCATCGGTGAAAACACCGATCACGCGCCCGGCGGCATCGAGCACGGCGGTCATGCCCATGCCTTTTTTCGACATCTCCAGCATCGCCTCGGAAAATCCGGCGGAGTCGGGTACCCACGGAATGTCGCCGCCTGTGCGCATCACGTCCCGTACGTGGGTGAGCAGGCGCCGCCCCAGCGCACCACCTGGATGCGAGCGCGCGAAATCCTCGGCGCCGAAACCCTTGGCATCGAGCAGCGCCACCGCCAGCGCATCGCCCAGCGCCAATGCCGCGGTGGTGCTGGCGGTGGGTGCGAGGTTAAGCGGACAGGCCTCTTTGTCGACGCGCGCATCGAGGTGCACGTCGGCCTCGCGCGCCAGGGACGAGCCGGCATTGCCGGTAATGGCGATGAGGCGTGCGCCCCGGCGCTTGAGCAGCGGCAGGATGGTAAGCAGCTCTTCGCTTTCGCCGGAGTTGGACAGCGCGATCAGAACATCGTCGCGCGCGATCATGCCGATATCGCCGTGGCTCGCTTCGGCAGGGTGTACAAAATAGGCGGGTGTGCCCGTGCTTGCCATGGTGGAGGCGATCTTGCGCGCAATATGGCCGGATTTGCCGATGCCGCTGACGACGACGCGGCCGTTGCAGTTGAGCAACAGCGCGACGGCTTCGAGAAAGGTCGGCCCGAGGCGCGCGGCGAGGCTCTGTATCGCCTCAGCTTCGATGGCAAGCACCTGCTTTGCCAGATCCAGCGCGGTCTTGGACGGAGAGATTTTGTCCATGCGGGATGCAGCAGGTATCATAGGTTAAAGTATATCAGAACCCCAATTTCCTCCTTCCCGGTGCCCGGCAAACGATGACCGATTCTTTCGAAATGGTGCTGGTGCTGCTGGCGAGCGCCGTCCTGGTGGTGGTGCTGGCGCGCAGCCTGCACCTTCCGCCGGTGCTCGGATACATGCTGGTCGGCGTCGCGATCGGGCCGCACGCGCTGCACTGGATCTCGGCGAACGAGGAGTCGACCTATGTCTATCTGGCCGAGTTCGGGGTGGTATTCCTGATGTTCTCCATCGGCCTGGAATTCAGCCTGCCCAAGCTGTTCAACATGCGCCGCGTTGTGTTCGGCCTCGGCATGGGGCAAGTGCTGCTCACCGTTTTCGCGCCGACCCTGGGCGCCTGGCTGCTCGGCTTCTCCTGGCAGCTCGGCTTCGCACTGGGCGGAGCGCTGGCCATGTCTTCGACCGCAATCGTCAGCAGGCTCCTGGCCGAACGCATGCAACTGGAAACCGCGCACGGGCGCGAGATCATCGGGGTTCTGTTGTTTCAGGACCTGGCTGTAGTGCCGCTGTTGATCCTGATTCCGGCGCTGGCGCAGCCGGCAGAACATCTTGCGCCGGTGCTGGCGCTGGCATTGGCCAAGGCCGCGGTGGTTCTGGTGCTGATCCTGTTTGCAGGCCAGAAGCTGATGCGCGGCTGGTTCCACATCGTGGCGCGGCGCCGCTCGAACGAGCTGTTCGTGCTGAATGTGCTGCTGATCACCCTGGGCCTCGCTTTTGCGACCAAGCTCGCCGGCCTGTCGCTCGCGCTGGGCGCGTTTCTGGCGGGGATGTTGATTTCGGAAACCGAATACCGGCACCAGGTGGAAGAGGACATCAAACCGTTTCGCGATTTGCTGCTGGGGCTGTTCTTTGTCACCATCGGCATGCAGTTGAATGTATCCGTGGTAGCTGACCGGTTCGGACTGGTGTTGCTGCTGTTTGCATTGCCGCTGCTGTTCAAATTCGCCCTGATCGCCGTGCTGTCGCGCCTGTTCGGGGCGGCTCCCGGCAACGCCTTGCGCACGGCGCTGGGGCTGGCGCAGGCGGGCGAATTCGGTTTCGTGCTGCTGGCGCAGGCGGGAGAGGTGAAGCTGATAGACGACGCGCTGCTGCAACCGGTGCTGGCGGCGATGCTGTTGTCGATGTTGTGCGCGCCGTTTCTGGTCCATTACAGCGACAAGCTGGTGCTGCGTTTCGTCGCGTCGGAATGGATGCTGCGTTCGCTCGAACTGCACCAGATCGCGGTTTCGGGCATGCGGGCCGCAAAGCACGTGGTGCTGTGCGGCTACGGACGCACCGGTCAGAATCTGGCGCGTTTTCTGGAGCAGGAAGGCATTGGCTACGTTGCGCTCGATCTCGATCCGGAACGGGTGCGGGAGGCCGCCGCCGCGGGCGAATCCGTGGTGTATGGCGACGGCGCGCGGCGCGAAGCTCTGGTCGCAGCGGGCCTGGCGCGCGCGAGCGTGCTCGTAATTTCGTTCCCGGACATACCGGCTGCGCTCAAGATCCTGCACCATGCCCATGCCATCAACCCGGGTGTGCCGGTGATCGTGCGCACGCTGGACGATGCGGATATGGAGCGGCTGCAGGCGGCCGGGGCGGCTGAGGTGGTGCCCGACACCTTCGAATCGAGCCTGATGCTCGCCAGTCATGCGCTGGTGCTGATGGGTGTGCCCCTGGCGCGGGTGATCCACCGCGTGCGCGAGGTGCGCAACAGCCGCTACAGCCTGCTGCGTGGTTTTTTCCACGGCGAGGGCGATGCGGCGGCGGATACGGCGGAGCACCGGCAGCCGCGCCTGCATTCGGTCACGCTGACTGAAGGTGCCTATGCGGTTGGCCGCAGCCTGGCCGAACTGGACCTGGCCGCGCTTGGTGCCGCCGTGACCCGGGTGCGGCGGCGCGGTATCCGCGCGGGCGAGCCCGGTCCGGAGACTCGTCTCGAAGCGGGCGACGTAGTGGTGGTGCTGGGCGAACCGGACACGCTGGAGGCGGCGGAGATTCGTTTGCTTCAGGGCGCCAAATAAAAAGCCCGCCCTCTAAAGGGCGGGCTTGGGATGAAACCGCCTGGCCTTACATGTTCTTGCACAGCAGATACTGGTTGGTGCCGGTCTCGGCATAGCTAGCCACGGCAGTTGCAGCGGTATTGGGGTTGGGTGCGGTCTGCAATTGTCCGCGCAACTGGCCGGTGTTGGAGGCGCCGTCGTCCATCTGGGTATCGACCGCGATGGCGATTTTGTCGGGCAGGTTACTCGAGCAAATGATGGCCGAAGTGAATCCCAGGCCACTGGTGGTTGCGACTCCGGTCTCAACGCCCATGATGCCGGAGACGGCATTGTTGGGCTGCTGGCCCGCGGCTTGTCCGGTGGTCGAACCGCCGACAAAGCCTGCCAGGCGCAAGTGCCACCAGAACAAATTGCTTTCCATTGCCGAGGTGTAGGTGCCGGCGGTCGCGGCGTTGTACAGGCCGGCAATCTGGCCGTTTCCGCCGCCCGATACGGAACCGGCCCAGCGCCCGGCCGCGTTGAGATCGTCTCCGGGCATGGCGCGATATCGGTCCTGATAAGAGTTCACGGCAGCGGTAATGCCGTTGAAGTCGTTGACCACGTTCTTGATCTTGGCCTGGGTGATCATTTCCTGGCCTTTCAGGATGCCGCCCAGGAGAAGGCCAATGATCACCAGTACGATAGCGATCTCTACCAGGGTAAAGCCGGCTTGCTTGGTATTCATGTTGATCCTATGAAAAAAAGTTGGTCGTTGTTGATTAAAAAAGCAATTTTCATGCCTAGGCTAAAGTAGCCTATTTCACCTTTTTAGTGGTGAGTGGTGCCAATATTCGTTATGATTCCGTCACATATGTCGATATTTTGACATATTACCTCAGTTGTAGCATCGACTCGAAACAGCCACCGAATTGAGCAACATGACAGGCTAGGGCAGTCACCTGGCCTTTCCTCTCGCGCCTTGACCCGTTCATATTGAATTTGCAGCATGTTTTTAGCCTTTCTTGGGCGGATTCCGTTTCAGCCGTTCCTCGATTTCGCGCAGCCGCTGGTCGAGGAAGTTCAGTTCCGCGCGGTCGGTGATCCTGCCGCTGGCAAGCAGACCGCCGATCATCACCCGCGCCGTCTCCAGTTCGTTCATATCCTCGCGGATGAAAATTTCCATGGTCGTCGCCCACGCCGGCGCGTCCTTGGCCGTTGTGTATTTCTGCAAGGCGGCGGCGTATTTGAGCGCCAGATCCATATCCTTCAAGCGGTGCTTGGCGAGAAGGGCGGCATGGGCGAGCCAGGGCCAGCGCCGGTCGGGATCCCGCAGGTACTGCCGGTAGACGAAATCGAGCATGCTGCGCTGCCGCGTTTCATCCGGGACCTCGGCATACAGGCGGCTCGCGGCGAGCAGCGGGTATTGCCCTTCGCGGTCCAGTTCCAGTATGCGCGCGAGCCAGACCTCCAGGCGCGCGTAGTCGAGTTCCTGGTACGGCATCTTGCTGCCGGACTGGTAATCGAACGCCTGCAGCCACAGCATCAGGATCTTGGCCAGCGCGATCGGTTCGCCCAGGCTAGCTAGCCGCAGCAACGAAGCCGCAGGCGGCCGCGTCAGATCCCGGGCCTTCGCCTGAGGTTCCGGCGCGATGGCATGCAGGACTATTTGCAGGGCGAGGCCAAGCGCCAGCAGCGCCAGTACCGGCGCGGAAACATGGCTCAGGGGGCGTTCGTCGCGCACTAGAAATTCTTGCGCTGCAGATCGAACAGCGCGGCGCCGCACATCAGCACGACATACACCGCGGTTTGTGCCAGCAGCAGCATGAGTTCGGCTGCGGGCGGGGCGCTGTAGATAAGCCAGCCCGTCTGGGTCATGCGGTCCAGGCTTGGCAACAGGAAGGCGATTGCGTCGATGATGAAATTGACCAGCTGTTGGCCCATGCTGGGGACATCCGGCAACGGGTTGGCGGCCATGATCTGCAGCGCACCGATCGAGCGCGAAAGCAGATAGAAGCCGGCGACGGCCGCAAGCGCAGAGAGCACCTGCGTCAGCGAGAGCACGCAGAACAGGGCGAACGCGGTGACGACCAGCAATTCGCAGGCGAGCGACAAACCCCACAGTGCGACGCGCGGCGCCGGAGCGAACAGAGCGAGCGGCAGGCTGGATATCAGGGCAAGCGCGAGCGCGACCGAAGCGTAGCCCGCGAGCTTGCCGAAAAAATAACTGCTGCGCCGCAGTGGCCGCGAAAGAAGCAGTTCCATCACCTTGTCGTTGAATTCGCGCACCATGCTGGTGACGACGAAGCTCGCCAGCATGAATACGGCGCCGACCCGCACCACGGCGGCAAGCAGGGCCGCCTGGATCTGATTCGATTCGGTGATCGCCACCTGGTCCAAGAACTGGGTGAACACGAGCCCGGCGGCCACCAGGATCAGCGCCAGCCATGGCAAGCGGTTGCGCAGCGCCTCGAGCAGGGTGTAGCGGGCGATAGGCAGGATATGGCGC
>ERZ1292640.3724-Hain-H43-02um-R1-3724-length-11811-cov-45_pt1 | contig 11811 bp, 10 predicted proteins | sample MGYA00564404_ERZ1292640 | MGnify/ENA primary metagenome ERZ1292640 (study PRJEB36523, sample SAMEA6512636) | groundwater metagenome | collected 2019-01-08 | study: AquaDiva: Metagenomics assemblies of 32 groundwater samples | reverse complement strand
GATTGGGTCAGCTACAGCATTTCCGGGGCTTCCAGCGTGGTAAACAAAAACGAAAGAAGTGCCACTCTTGACCGTCTGTCAGAATGACCATCGGCACGCCTTTGTGGAACGCGTACTCGAAGAGTTGACGCTCTCAGCCGTCGCTTTGGCCAACTTGCTTGACCTCTATGAATACGGCAGGCTTCCCCGGCGGGTGGCAAAGTGCGAAATCCACGCGCCTGCCTTCGACGGAGTATTCCGGCGCAACGACCTGAGTGTCATACGTTGGCCACCACAACGCCTGTAGCAGACGTAGGACGACGCCCTGGCGCACCGCAGCCTCATTCGTAAAGCGCCCGGCCTTGATCCCGGAGCGGATGTCCTCGATGTGCTCTTTCAGCATTGCCCTACTTGCCCTCCAGCCAGGAACCGTTAACGCTATTGGCGCTCGCGCGCGGCCCAATCTTGGCAATCGCCGTCAGCGGCCGGTCAGGCGCTTCTCCGGTTCGTTCGCGCCTGACGCTGTTGCCGAAGAACCGGTGCGAGAGCGCGCAGCGCCTGGTTCACCGCGGCGGCGTCCGGAAACACGTCCAAGACCTCCGGGTCGATCACCGCGATGTTGGCGCCCTCGGCGTATCTCGCTGCGGTTACACCTCGAACCGCCGCCGAGAAGTCATACTCTGGCCGCATTGTGTCGCGGTCGTTCTTCCGACTCAGATGACTAACCCTTTTCTTCATAGCGCCTCCGTTCCCGTCGCGTGGCCAGCCTCGCCGATATCAGGCGGGTGCCTGGTGGTCGCTCCGCAAAAGCTACCACGACGAGCCGTTGCCGATTCGACAGCCCGAGCACAAGATACCGCTCCTCCCCAACAGAGTGATCCGGGTCCGGCATGAGGAGCGCAAGCGAATCCCCAAACACTGTCGATGCCTCATCGAACGTCACGCCGTGCTTTCGGACGTTCGACTCCGCCTTCTTCGGGTCCCACTCGAATATATAGCCCACTAGAACGCCTCAGAACAACCCCCACCCGCCGATCCGAACGGACCTGTGCAAACGGGCAAACCCGCAGCGGGGATCGTACCCGCCGGCGCTTGGCGCGGCCACTTCGGCCGGCCCGCGCTCGGCGATCTGGCCGAACACGCTGCCCACATCGATGATCCTGAGCGGCTCCCGCTCCCACCACTGCTGGGCCTGGAGCGCGGCCGCCGCCAGTAGGGCGGCGCAGCACGCGAGCGGCGCGCGCATCAGAAGAGGGCCTTCAGCCCAAACTGTATCTGCCTCGGGTCCCCGGCGCTGGTGATCCGCCCCACCGTGGCCGGCACCGAGATGTTGGCGCCTGGCCCGCCGAAGTTGGCGTGGTTCGGCATATTGAAGAACTCGGCGCGGAACTGCACCCTCCACTGCTCGGTGATGGTCGTGTTCTTCAGGATGCTGACATCAAAGACAATGTCGCCCGGCGCAAACAGCAGGTTGCGCGCCCCGTTGCCGTAAGTGAACTGGGCCGGCGCCGCGAAGGCCGAGGCGTCAAACCATCGGTAGATCGAGCGCTCCGAGCGCGCCACCTTCGGATCGCGGATCGCATCGGCGCGGCCGCTGAACCAGCCCGGCACCGTCGAAGAGAACGACACCGAGAACGGCGGCCCGGTGCGCAGGTAGGTGATGCCGGCCACTTCCCAGCCGCCGGTCAGCTTGCCGAGCGGGCCGCGCGCCTGCGCCCAGCGCTTGCCGGGGCCGAACGGCAGCTCGTAGCTGTAAGCCATGGTCAGGATGTGCCGGCGAATCTGGTCGGAGTTGCCCCGGTCGGCGCGGTTGTCGTACGGGTTCTGCGGCCCGCCGACGACCGGCACGTTGTCCAGCGAGCGGTTCCAGGAATACTCCACCTGCAAGTTGAGCCCGCGCGAGAGGCGGTGGATCGCCTCGATCTGCAACTGGTGAATCGTAGAGTCGCCGCCCGAGGCCAGCAGCAGGATGTCCGCCCATGGCTGATAAGGCCGCCGCGGCTGGATGGCGCCCGCCGCCTGCTTCTCCGGAATGTTGATCGAGCGGTTGTACCACGGCAGGTGGCTGGTTTTGTTGCCGACGTAAGAAACGCGCAGGCCGAGGTTGCTGACCACTTCGCGCTCCAGCGTCAGGTTCCACTGCTGCGCCAGGCTGTTCTGGATGTTGCGCTCGACGATGGTGATGCTGGGGTTGGGCGAGATGGCGCCCGCGCCCGGGAACGGCCGCGCCAGCGTCAGCGTCGGCGTCGCCCCCGGCGCCGCTTCGAACGTCTCGGCCAGCAGAAACGGCGGGTTGCTGAAGCCCATCTGCCGGAAGCCGATGAACACCGGCAGCGTGTTGTAGTAAAAGCCGGCGCCGCCGCGGATCACCGTCTTGTTGCCGGCGAAGGGCCGGAAGGCAAAGCCGGCCCGCGGGGCGAAGTTGTTTTTGTCGGTTTCCAGCGCCTCGCCCGGCAGGCCCGCCTGCGCCGAGGTCGTGATCGGGTAGGCGGCCACCATCCGCGCCTGCGCCTGCGGCGGCAGCTTGTCGCCCGGAATCACCAGCTTGCCGGAGGCGAAATCGAGGTTGGCCTGGGCACGGTCCCGCTCTTTCCAGCTCGCCTGCACCATGTAGCGCAGGCCGAAGTTCACGCTCAGCCGCGGCGAGACCTGCCAGTCGTCCTGGATGTAAGCGCTGTAGCGCGTCTGATAGAAGAGGTTCACCGCGCTCGGCGTCGAGCGGTAGCTGAAGCCCGGGTAGCCGAGCAGGTAATCGGCGAAGGCGTGCGCCGGCTGCGCCGCGCGGGCCGGGTTGTCGTTGGTGTAGCGCCCGTTGAAGCTGAAGCGGCCGAAACCGGCTTCCTGGGCCACCGCCGTCAGCAGCCCGAACGCGCCGGGCGGCGACGACACCCGGTAGTTGGCGATGTCAAAGCCGGTCTTGATGGTGTGGCGGCCGCGGACGTGCGTGAGGTTGTCGATGTACTGGATGGTGAACTGCTTGCCGCGGGCGCTGCCGCCGTAATTCCCGATCGAGACGTGGTTGCCGATGTTGATCTGCGGCAGCCCGCCCACCGGCAGCGGGCCGTAAAGATCCGGGAACAGCTTGCGCGGGTCGAAATCGGTGTTCATCCCCAGCCGCACACTGCCGTGGTAGAGCCAGCCGAAGCGGAACTCGTTCAGCGTGCGCGGCGAGAAGGTGCGGTTGTGGGTCAGGTTCAGGCTCTCCGTCTGGTATCCGCCGTCGCTCCACTGCCCGTAAGTGGGCGGGAAACCCTGCGCCACCGTGTAGGGATCGCCCTTCGAGTAATTGAAGCTGCCCGAGAGGCTGTCCCTTTCCGAGAACCGGTGGTCCAGCCGCGCGCCGTAGCGGTTGATGTTGGAGACGTTGCCGACGGTCACGATGTAGTTGGTCAGCGTCCCGGCGGGTCCGACGCCCGGCTGATTGGGCAGCGGGACGTAGTCGATCAGCGTTTTCGAGCGCGAATCGATCCGCTGCGCCGGAACGCGGTTGTTGCCGAACGGCTGGCCGTTCAGCGGGTCGATGACCGCCGGCAGCCCGGTGAAATCCCCGTTGCGCATCGCCTGGGTGGCTACCGGGAGCGTGTTGGTGCGCGAGAAGCGCTCGCGCAGGCCCTCGTAGTCGCCGAAGAAGAAGGTCTTGTCTTTGCGGATGGGCCCGCCCAGCGTGAAGCCGAACTCGTTGCGATTGAACGGCGGCTTGGCGAGGCCCGTGGCGAAGAAGTTCTTGGCGGCATACTCGCGGTTGCGGTTGAACTCGAACGCCGAGCCGTGGAAGTTGTTGCTGCCCGACTTGCTGACGATCGTCACCGAAGCGGACCCTTCGAACTCGGCCTTCTGGTTGTTGGAGTCCATCTTGAATTCGCTGACCGCATCGACCGAGGGCAGCGTGGCCAGCCCGTGGCGGTAGGAATAGGCGCCGCCGCCGTTGCCCGAGTCGTTGTAGCTGACGCCATCCACGTTGAAGTGGATGCCGCCCCAGTAGGAGCTGCCGGCCACTCTCGGGTTCGCCGCGCTATCGGTGGTGACGCCGGCCGAGATCCGGATCAGCCGGTCCAGCGTGCGCCCGTTCAGCGGCAGCGTGCTGATCACCGTGCTATCGAGGATGTTGCCGATGGTGGCGTTCTCCGAGTTCACCACCGGCGCCGAAGCCTGAACTTCAATGGCCTGCGTCACCGCTCTCCGCCTTGAACTGAACGCTGGTGTCTTCGACCACCACGCCACTGGTGCCGCATGGTATATTCTCCCCCGCTTGATCGTAGCCACATCCGCACCGGCCAGTCAACGGTGGATCCGCCGCTTCCTCAGTGCCCCGCAAGTGATACGATGTTCTGGGTGACCGGAGCGTCTTGCGGCGCCCGGCCGGATCCGGCAAGGAGGTGCTGAATGGAAAGCAAGGCCACGCGCAGGAGTTTTCTGACCGCCGTTCCCGTGGCGGGTGCCGTCGCCGCCTCGTCCGCGGCGCGGGCATCCGCCGAAAAGCCCGCCTTATTGGGCGGCAAGCCCGTCCGCACGCAGCCTTTCCCGTCCTGGCCGGTGTTTGACCAGCGCGACGAGCAGGCGCTGGTCGAGGTGGTGCGCAGCGGCCACTGGTTCCGCGGCAACGGCCAGTGCGTGAGGCGATTCGAGGAGGCCTACGCGAAGTTGACCGGCGCCAGGTACTGCCTGGCGACCTCGAGCGGCACGGGCGCCTTGCAGACGTCGCTGGGCGCTCTCGGCGTCGGCCCCGGCGATGAGGTCATCCTGCCGCCGTACACTTTCGTGGCCACCCTCAACGTGATCCTGAACATGCACGCGCTGCCGGTGTTCGTGGATTCGGATCCGGAGACGTTTCAAATCGACGCTTCCAGGATTGAGGCCGCGATCACCGATCGTACCGCGGCCATGATTCCGGTGCACTACTCCGGCAACGCCGCCGACCTCGACACCATCATGGCGGTGGCGCGCAAGCGCAGGCTGCACGTGGTTGAGGACGCCTGCCAGTCGCACCTGGCAGAGTGGCGGGGGCGCAAAGTCGGAACCTACGGGACCGCCGGCTGCTTCAGCTTCCAGGCCACCAAGCACCTCAACTGCGGCGAGGGCGGGGCCATCCTCGCCAACGACGAGGAGCTGTTCGAGAAGTGCTACGCCTATCACTACAACGGCACCGCCCGCCGGCGGGGCCGCATCGACCTGACCGACACCTTGCACGGCACCAAGTTCCTGATGACGGAATTCCAGGCGGCCATCCTGCTCTCGCAGATGCCGCGGCTGGAGGAGCAGGCCCGCACCCGCGAGCAGAACGCGCAGTATCTCACCAGCCTGCTCAAGGAAATCCCGGGCATTCTCCCGCTGCGCATGTACGAGGGCTGCACGCGCAACGCCTATCACTCTTACAAGTTCCGTTACCAGAAGGAGCAGTTCGCCGGCTTGCCGCGGGCGCGGTTTTTGAAGGCGCTGGCGGCGGAAGGGATTCCCGCCTCCAGCGGCTACACCCCCCTCAACAAGCGGCGGTACCTGAAGAACGCGCTCCATTCGCGGGGCTATGAGCGGATCTACCCCAAGGAGCTGATCGCCCGGCTGGAGGAGCGCAATCAGTGCCCGGTCAACGACCAGCTTTGCGAGGAGGCGGTCGGCATGTACCAGAGCGTGTTGCTGGCCGGCCGCGGCGACATGGATCAGATCGCCGCAGCGATTCGCAAGCTCAAAGCCCACGCCGGCGAGCTGGCGCGGGCCTAAAAAAGCGCACCGCCAGCGGATTCACACGCTGTAACGGTCGAAACAATGGTGCCCGGGGCGGGAGTTGAACCCGCACGGACCTTTCGGTCCAGAGGATTTTAAGTCCTCTGCGTCTGCCAGTTTCGCCACCCGGGCGCGGTCAGGATCGCAGGCTTATTGTACCGCCGTGCCGCTAATTGGGACGGGGCCGACGCCACTCGTCCATCCGGAGATAGAGGTCGTGGGGCGGGCGCAATGCGGCCCCTGGTCTGCTGCGGAGCACTTCCCAGCGGACGGTGCCGTCCGGGCGGAGCCAGACCACGATGAAGTCCAGCTCTGGATGATAGTGCTCGATCTGGGTGCGAAGCGAGGTGGCCGGCCGCTGGCCCGCGATGCGGGCGACTTCGGCGTCGGCCTGCGGCGTGTAATCGAAGGCGATCGTGACGAGATCGTCGCAGGTGGTGGTCCTGGGACCGATCAACGCGCCCCTGCCCTGCTCCAGGTACTGCTGGTAGGAGAGCAGCGCCAAGCCGTCCCAGTCCGAGAGGACGAAAGCGATTTCGGCTTCCGCCAGCTCGGGCCCGGATAGCGCGCGGGCGCCCGCCAAATCCATCAGATACTTGTTGGCCAGTTTTTCGATTTGGCTGCTGGCGAAGAGTTCCATAAGCACGGCTCCTCTGGGAATCGGTCCCAAGCAGATCCAACGGTCACGCCGAACACGCCGGCTCCCAACGCAAGTCGCTGAGGGCGCTATTCTAGCTTTTTTTTACTTGACAAGTCCACCGCCACGGGCTAAAGTACAGCTAGTACGTAAGGCTGGGACCAACGCCACTGGGCAGTCGTCAATTCCTCGCAGCAGGCTCAGCGCTCCAGCTCCGTGGAGGATTGACGATAAAACGAGGCGTGCGAATGCTTGCAACGGCTCCCTCGCGGAGCTGTGTTCAAGCGTGAAACAAGGAGGAGGAACTATGGCCAAGATGGAAGAATCTCGCAGTATGTCGATCGAACCGGAACAGCGGTTTGCCTTGCTTGAGACGACCTGGGACAACGTCACTGATCCCGGCGCCTACGTTGAGCGAGGCTCGGGGGATCTCTATCGTGTTCCGAAAGAGGCCCTCGTCCCCGGCGGCTCTCCGATCATTCACAAAGAGAGTCGCGGCGCTTCCCGGCTCGTGCAAGTGAGCCGGAATCCCTTTGTGACGACGTTGGAAGCGCGCCTGCGTTGCGCGCAACACAACATCGAACCCAACTTCTAAGCTCCGGCGTGCCGAGGTCCCAGCCTTACGTTCGCCCCAAGCTCGCCGTGAGGGCGGCTGCTGCCGTACGCGGCTTACGTTGTGAACGCCCGGCGCACTGGGAGATAATGGAACAACTCCCATGCGAAGCCGTTTCCCCGCGCCGTGGCTGGTTCTGGCCGCTCTGTTCACGCCCGCTCTGGCGCAGGAACCCGCGCCCGCCCGTCCCAAGACCGGAAAAGTGGAGATCCTCAAAGCCTCCGAGCTGCGCCCGGGCATGAAGGGCACCGCCTGGACCGTCTTCGCCGGCACGACGCCTGAGGCGGTGCCGGTCGAGATCATCGGCCTCTGGCGGAATGCCTGGGGACCCAAACAGGACATCATCCTGGCCCGGCTGGGCGGCCAGGCCGCGCGCACCAACGTCGCCGGCGGCATGAGCGGCAGCCCGGTCTACATCGACGGCAAGCTCGCCGGCGCCATCTCGCTGCGGCTGAGCGTCTTCTCGCCCGATGCGATCTGCGGCATCACCCCCATCGAGCTTATGCTCGAGGTCGGCGACTTCGACAACTCGGTGCCGGCCGGCGCGCGCACGCCCGATCGGGCCCAGGCGGCGGGATCCATCCCCGTGCCGGGCGAACTGCTGGCGCAAGTGGTCGCGGCCGGCGCTGGCCGCCTGCCCGAGAGCCCCATCCTGGTACCGATCGAGACGCCGCTGACCTTCGCCGGCTTCGACCCCAGCGCGCTGCGCGAATTCGGCCCGCTGTTTCAGCAGCTCGGCCTGGTGGCCGTGCAGGGCGGCGCCAGCGGCAACGTCACCGGACCCAAACCGGCGCCCGGCTGGCAACAGGCCTTGCAGCCCGGCGACGCGGTGGCCGGCGTACTGGTCGCCGGCGACATGTCCATCAGCGGCCTCGGCACGGTCACCTACAACGACGGCCGCCGCGTGCTCGCCTTCGGCCATCCCTTCTTCAACCTCGGCCCGGTTGATATGCCGATGAGCCAGGCCGAGGTGCTGTTCACCCACGCCTCCAGCTTCCAGCCCAACAAGTTCGCCAACGCCACCGAGATCGCCGGCGCGTTGCGCCAGGACCGCCATAGCGGCATCCTGGGCACGCTCGGCGCGACCGCGGAAACGGTCCCCGTCAGCGTCACCGTGCGCAGCTTCGCCGAGGACAACACCGTCCGCAAGCAGCGCACCTTCCGCTTCCACGTCTTCGTGCAGCAGAAGTGGACGCCGTACCTGATGATGATCACGCTATTCAATTCCATCGCCGGCCTTAACGACTTCATGGAGGAATCCACCTTCCGGCTCAGCGGCCAGGTTGAGCTGGAGGGCCAGCCGAACCTCCAGCTTTCGACGATGCAGGCGCCCGGCGAGCTCGCGGCGCCCGCCCCGATGCTGCTGGCCGGCTGGTGGGGCGACAAGTTCAACCGGCTGTTCCTCAACGCGGTCAAGACGCCGCGGCTCAAGCGCGTCGATGCCGCCATCGACCTGCTGCCCGAGCGCCGCGTGGCCACCATCGAAAACGCCTGGATCCCGGTGAGCGAAGTCGAGCCGGGCCAGGAGGTGCCGGTGCGGGTCTTCCTGCGGCCTTACCGCGGCCAGCGCCTCGATCGCGAGTTCAAGATCCGCATCCCCGCCGGCCTCGCCCGCGGCGAGCACCGCATCCTGCTCAGCGACGCCGACACGCTGAACCGCATGCAAAGCGCGGCCGGCTTTATGAACCGCTTCATCGACCTGCCCCAGGCCGTCTCGCTCATAAACCAGGAGCGCTCGAACAACAAGCTCTACGTCTCCCTGGTCCAGGGCCGGCCGACCGTCTACTACGACGACAAGACGCTGCCCAGCCTGCCGGCCTCGGTGTTGAACGTCATGCAGACCGGGCGCGCGGCCACCCGGCCCTTCGCCACCTCATCGGAAAGCGTGCTGGAGCAGACGGCCGTCCCCTTCGACTTCATCGTCAACGGAAGTTACGCCCTGAAAGTCACGGTCAAATAACACCACTTACATGAAGTTAGTTTCTCGCGCCTTATTCCCGGCAGCCGCCCTTGCCTCTCTGTCCTTCGCCGTCGAAACCCAGGTCTGGTTTCAGAAGGACTTCGCCGATTACGAGCACGCCCGGCTCAAGAAGCTGTCGCTCTCCAGCGATGGCCGGCTCACGCTGGCGCCGGTGTTCCGCGAGGTCTTCGACTCCTCCTCGCCGTATCTTTGGACGCTGGCCGAGGACTCGAAGGACAACCTTTACGCCGGCGGCGGCGGGCCCGGCGGGTCCGGCGCCAGGGTCTATGTGATTCCACCCGGCGGCAAGGGCAGCGTCTTCGCCGAACTGGAAGGCCTGGAGGTCCACGCGCTCGCCATCGACCAGCGCGACCAGGTTTACGCCGGCGTCTCGCCCGATGGCCGCGTCTACAGGATTTCGGCCGCCGGCAAGGCCGAAGTGTTCTACGATCCCCGCACCAAGTACGTCTGGGGGATGGCCTTCGACAGCAAGGGGAATCTCTTCGTGGCCACCGGGGACCGCGGCGAGATACACCGTGTAGCGCCCGACGGAAAGGGCGGCGTCTTTTACAAAACCGCCGAGACCCACGCGCGCGCGCTGGCCATCGACGCCCGGGACAATCTTGTGCTGGGCACCGAGCCGGGCGGGCTGATCGTCCGCGTTTCGCCGAAGGGCGAAGGGTTTGTTCTCTACCAGGCGGCCCGCCGCGAGATCACTGCGGTGGCGGTGGCTGCCAGCGGCTCGATTTACGCCGCCGGCGTGGGCGCCAAGCAGCCCGCCGCGCCGCCTCCGCCGGCGTCACCCGCCCCGGTCGCGCCCGTGCCGCAGCCCAGCCCGTTGCCGGGCGCGCCCGCGCCGCAAGCGCGGCCGGCGCCGGTCGCGCCCGCGCCGCTGCCGACCACGCTCGCCCCCCTCTCGGGAGGGTCGGAGGTTTACCGCATCGACCCGGACGGCTTTCCGCGCAAGGTCTGGAGCCACGCCCAGGACATCGTCTACGCCATCGGATTCGATCAGAAGCAGCGGCCCCTCATCGGCGCCGGCAACAAAGGATCCATCTTCCGCCTCGACTCCGAGCGTGTCCACACCGTGCTCCTCAACGCGCCGCCGACCCAGGTGACCTGCCTGTACGCCGGCCGCGCCGCGCTGTACGCCGCCACCGGCAATATAGGCCAGGTCTACCAGATCGGTCCCGGCCTGGAGAAGGAGGGGACCGTCGAGAGCGACGTGCTCGACGCCGCAATGTTCTCCTACTGGGGACGCCTCTCGTTCCGCGGCTCGGCCAACGCCGGCCAGATCCTGCTCGACACCCGTAGCGGCAATCTCGACCGGCCCCAGGAAGACTGGAGCACGTGGTCCACACCTATCACCGCCGAGCGGGGGCAGCCGGTCAGTTCGCCCGCGGCCAGGTTCCTTCAGTGGCGGGCCACGCTGCGGGCCGGCGCAGGCGACCGCTCGCCGGAACTTCGTTCCGTGGAGATAGCGTACTTGCGAAAGAACGTCGCGCCGGTGATCGAGCAGATCGAGGTTACTCCCGCCAATTACCGCTTCTCCCCGCCCGCGCTGATCCTGACGCCGTCGCAGACATTGACCCTGCCGCCGCTCGGCCGCCCGCAGCGCGCTGCCACGCCGGCGCTGACCACCGACTCGGGTTCCGTGACCATGCAGTCCGCCAAGGGCCACATCGGCGCGCGGTGGGCGGCTAAGGATGACAACGGAGATACGCTGACTTACACCGTCCAGATCCGCGGCGAGAAAGAAACGGAATGGAAGCTGCTCAAGGACAAGGTGCGTGACAAACAGCTCAGTTGGGACTCGACGGCCTTTCCCGACGGCGAGTACCGCGTCCGCGCCAGCGCCTCCGATGCGCCCGATAACCCGCTCGAACAGGCTCTCACGGACGAGTTAGTCAGCGAGCCGTTTCTGATCGACAACACGCCGCCTCAACTTACCGGCTTAGTGGCCTCGGCCGCCGGCGGAAAACTCAACGTGCGCTGGAAAGCGGCCGACGCGCTGAGCGCCATCGCGCTGGCCGAGTGCTCCATCAACGGCGGCGAGTGGCTGGTGATCGAGCCGGTCGGCAAGCTCTCCGACTCCCGCGAGGAGGAGTACAACGCCGCGCTCGCCAAACCCACCGGCAGCGAGCACACCATCGCCGTCCGCGTCACCGACGACTACGACAACCAGGCCCTGGCCAAGGTGGTGGTGAGGGAATAGCCGCTTGCTGACGCGCGCGGCTCAGTACGCCGGGTGCCTGTTTGCGGGCGCTTGCTGAGCCGCGACCGGGTGCCCTCTGGGCGGGGAGCGGGCGGCGGTGGCGTCAGCCATTGCGCGATGCGAACGCCGCGCACTCCTGTCCCGCGTGGCAGTCTTGACTGCTCATCTCCTCAAGTGGCAGGTGCAGCGCGACCGGCGCTCGCGCAGTTGGGAAGCGACCATCCGGCTACAGCGCCGCGAGGTTGCGGCACTGCTTAGGGAGATGCCGAGCTTGCGCCGGTTCCTCGATGAGGGCTTCGACGAGATGTACCGGAACGCGGTGGATGTCGCCGTGGCCGAGACCGCCCTCACGGAAGAAGACTTCCCTCGCGCCTGCCCGTTCACGCTCGACGAGCTTGTGGACGAGCAGTTCCTGCCGTGAGTGGGGTGCCATCTGCGGCCAACCCGGTCCGCTTCTCGCCGCCGTCAGGCTGGCCATGCCGGCGCAGCCGGGAAGTGCGCCGCTGTCCAGCAGCTTGACCGGGCGCGCGAATAGCGCATGATACAATTGTCATAATACGTAACAATGATCGTCTTCGACTCCTCCACCCTCATACTTCTGGCAAAGGCGGAGATCCTGGAGGCGTTCGTTCGCGGGTAATTGATTTACGGCTTGCCCGGCGTCAGGGGGATGGCTGGTCTGGGTAGGG
>ERZ1292640.3722-Hain-H43-02um-R1-3722-length-11813-cov-4_pt1 | contig 11813 bp, 6 predicted proteins | sample MGYA00564404_ERZ1292640 | MGnify/ENA primary metagenome ERZ1292640 (study PRJEB36523, sample SAMEA6512636) | groundwater metagenome | collected 2019-01-08 | study: AquaDiva: Metagenomics assemblies of 32 groundwater samples | reverse complement strand
TGATCGTAACCTTCCTGGCAATCGGCATGTTCGCCGCGTGTATCGTCGCCGAGTACATCCTGAAGATACTGCCGGCCACGAGTATTTTCGCCGAGGTGCCTTTTGACCATAATGAACCATCGGTACTGATCGTGCTGGCCCTGAACTTCTTTCTGACCATCGCGATATGGATCGCCGTGTGGTACCTGGCCTCTCACCTGTCGTCCGTGGTCCGTCAGACGGACTTCGAGCTGGCCGAGACCAACCGCCGCCTCGTGGCCGCTCAGGAGGAACGCTCCCGGCACATGCTGGTCACGACCCATCAGCTCAAGGCCCCTTTTGCCGCCATCTATTCCAACGCGCAACTGCTCGAGAGGGGATACTGCGGCAACGTCCCGGACGAGGCCATGCAGGTCATCCAGCGCATCTCGGCGAGATGCCGCCGTCTGACCGCCGAGATTCAGGAGATGCTTCAATTGGCCAACCTGAACTCGACGAGCCAGGACGACCTTGCCCGAACCCCGATCATTTCGAGCGACCTGCTGTTGTCGTGCATGTCTCAGGTGGACCCTATCGCCCATGAGCACGGCGTCACCTTCAAAACGGACATACGCCCCGTCGCGCTGGTTGGCGCAGAAGATCACTTCAAGATGCTCTTTATCAATCTGCTGTCCAACGCGGTGGTTTATTCCCATAAAAACGGTCTGGTTCATATTGGCTGCCGGGGAGAGCCGAACGGCGAAGCGGTCATCACGATTGCAGACAACGGCATAGGCATCGCCCAGGACAAGCTGCCTCACATTTTCGAAGAGCACTATCGCACCAAAGAGGCCGTACAGCACAATAAGGAATCCTCCGGCCTGGGTTTGGCCATTGTCAAACACGTCGCCGACATGTACAGGATTCGCATCCGGGTCCAGAGCCGGCTCGGCTCCGGCACCCAATTCGAGCTGACGTTCCCCACGGTGCAGAACCCTTCAGAAAACCCTTGAACAAGGAGAAAAACAGATGGCTTACATTTTGATTGTGGATGATGACGAGGATTTCGCCCACACCGCCGCCGTGGTCCTGCGTCAGGGTGAGCACGAGGTTCACATCGAGCTGGATACGGGCGACGCGACGCGGAGCATGCAGAACAGGCATCCGGACCTGGTGGTCCTGGACGTGATGTTTCCCGAAGATCCGTCGGCCGGATTTGAATTGGCCAGATTCATGCGACGCAAAGACAATAATCTCAAAGACATTCCAATCCTTATGCTGACGGCCATCAACACCAAGTTCCCCCTGGGATTCGGCGCCAAGGACATCGACGAAGACTGGCTTCCCGTAACTGATTTTCTGGAAAAGCCCGTCGATTTCGATCTTCTCCGTCAGAAAGTGGCTCAACTGCTGGGCCAGGCCGACGTCGCCGACTGAATCAGCGACGGCTTCGGCAGCTCTGTTCGAGGGATTCTCTTTGTTACGATGAGTTGAGGATAGCTCGGCCAGCCCGCGCAGGTCTTATCCATACCCGCTCAGCGATGTTCTTATCACAACCTATCTCCTTTTTGTATAAGGCTTTATGGAATAAGCAGAATTGCCTGCCGTAGCCGTAGCCGGACGGGAAACAGCCAGCCGCTGAAAAGCTCCGGGAATCGCCAGAAGCGAAGGGCTTTGAGATATTCACGTGGTCGTAAGGGGTTCGAACTGGTCAATACAAAGAAAGAACGCTGAAAAATAAATCCTCATCATCTCAAAATCTTGTGGTTTTGGGATTGACTTCCGTTGGAAGCTTGGGTAAAATAGGTAAAAACAGGACTGTGCAAAAAAGAAAAAATGATAATTTTTGAAAATCCTGTTGACACAAAAAAATAAAACTGGTAAACTTGGGTAATTAGCATGGTAAGCTGTTGTGTACTGCGCGTACTCGGCGGCAAAACTTTGCGTTTTCAGCGCGGCTGTTCTGGCGCTGTTTTGGATGTGAGGATAGTGACGGTGAGGAGATGATGAAAAGAAGTCACACAATTCCCTCCGTACACCACCTCCACTTTTGTCTTGCTCGCGAAACTTAGTTTCGCAGCGACAGTCGGCATCAACGGAGATGATGCCGGGCAATATCAGGCTCAGAAACGGACTCGCCCGAAGCCAACGGATTGAGCGGGCTGAGGGTCTTGCCGTACGTGTATTGCGGCGACCGTACCGTTCTGAATGGACGTTTTGGGGGGGAGGTAACGATGAAAAGAATAGTCGCCTGGACGTTGGTATCAGCGGCCTTGTTTGGAATAGCCGCAACAGTTTCGGCGGTGCAGCCGGCGAACGAGGAGAAGCCGTTTCTGATCGTATCGACCACGCCGGACAGCCTCGAGCTTGAGACGTCGCCTTTAGCAATGTCTCCGGAAGTCGAAGCTGTGTTCACCCTGAATGTGGATACCAATTGCAAGCTGGGTCCCATCTATGTCTCGACTACGCCGCTCAAGCACCCAAATGGAGTCTCGATAGAGCCGGAAAATATCCTTGTCAGAACATCGGCAACGCAAGGATTCGTCGCGATGAAGAAACCCGTGGCTATTTCTGCGCCGGCGACGGGCTCCAACAAGATCGTGGTGGATGTAAAAGTCCTCACGAAGACCCTGGTGGGCCCGGCGGGAGATTACACAGGAGTATTTACGTTTACCATTGTTCCGCCGGTGTAATATGAGCCGGCAACGAAGAAACGAAATGAATTCGGTTTTGCTATTGTAAGTCATTATATATGCCCAGGATTGTGGATAGATAGTTACTGTCCAAGACTGAAGACCCCCTTCCTTAGGTTTAGGATGCGGGAGAAAGGAGGTGTGTGAGGGTAGTGATGAACTGATACGCTGCAAGCGTCAAGGCGCTTGCGGGCCGCCGAAAGGAGCCGGCCTGGTCTTGAGGCGGCAAAACGATCGAGAATCAACGATGTTAGGTCGGAGATTTGAAATCGTGACCCTAAATAAGGCCCCGGTCCGGGAGTAGGGTGGGCATGAATCCCGGAGCCGGTGAGTTTATCGCCCAATGATTGTGTGACTCGGGCATTGGTTTGCCTGAGTGAATGAACCTTAATTAGCTCTGCGGGCCCTTGTGATGGGCCTTTGATACGGAGCGATAAGAGAGGGAAACGAAAATGGTAAAAAAGACTTTGATTGCGATGGCGGCAGTTGTTCTGCTGGCCAGTGTAGCACAAGCAGCTTTGGAAGAATTCTATTTCGGCAGAGACAAGAACCGGATGATCAAGGTGGACGGCAGTGAGAAAGTCCGCTGGCCCTTCGAGTACAAGGAGTTGAAGATCTGCTGCATGCCCGTGAAGATGGCGATCGGCATGTGGGTTGAGGTCGAGAAGTGCGACGACAAGAAGATCATCCTGGAACAGGTTGATTGCGGCGATATCGGCAAGGGCGGCGGCGATTTCCCCTGCTATCTCGACTGCGAGAAGTTCAGAGTCAGAGCCAACTTTGAAGTGAACCTTGGCACACAACTCAACAAGAATGATGCGGGCAACGCTGTGATTAGCGATTGGGAAGCCTACTACAACAGTGGCGAGATTGTCCCCGGCGACGGCGAATGGCATGAAGCCGAAGTCTGCGTCAAGGCTTGGAAGGCAAAACTCTACAAGGGCACTCCTGGCGATGAAATCCAGCTTGGTACGCTCTGCATTATGGCCAAGCCCAATGTGTAGTACTCACTCTTCATAACGCAATGAAGAGCAACTGAAGGTAAAGGGAGGGATGAATCGAGTTCATCCCTCCCTTCGTTTTTGGGCCGTTCGGGCGAACGGGGGCAAGGCGCACAAAGGTTATGAATCTTCTGAGTAAAAAGCGATTCTCCGGTGTTCCAAACCCATGCGGATTGCGCCATGGCAAGGCGCAAAAAATTTGCTCCACGCGCAGGACCATTTCGCATAGCCGTCCAGACGTACGCCGCTTCAGTACTGATAAAGGTTCCCAGAAGTGCGTAACAACAGTCCTTTCGCCTGTATTCTTGGACTTACGGTTTGTGAGTGAATCATTCACTTTTACGTGCCAAAATAGGCAAAATAGGCACTTTGGACTTGACATTCATTATTGAAAATGATAGAATTGGCAATATCTCATGAGGGAATATGTGAGTTGCAGATGCCTTTGTCGGAAGGGAGGGCAGCCAGTTGCCCAAGGGGGTATAGGATTACCAGTAACGGTGTTTGGTAGTGTTTTATGGGGAATTGTAGGAAGTCAGGACATCGAAGTGCCGAAGAAAACGTGAGAACCGCAGAATCGAGGAGATTGACCGCAGGGGGAGGTTCCAGGATTTCGTAACAATCGGCGTTTTATTGAGATGTCACTTTGACTTTTTAGTATTGGGAGGCGTCAGATGCGAAGTATAAACCACAGAAAGGATTCCCGTCTGGATAGCGCAGCGATGAACAGTCGCGCCGAGGGAAGGCCGGGGCGGCCCATCACAAATGCAGGGCTGAGCCGGTCCGTATCCGTTTGGATGGCGCTCATTGGAATGGCTCTTCTGGCTTCCGGCGGGCCTGCGTTCGGGCAGTTCACCGTCGATCCGATGAAGGTCGAGCTGCAGGTCACCCCGGGTAAGATATTCAAATCCCTTGTGAGAATCCGAAACGCCGATCCCAACGAGATGCACACCATTGACTTGAGGATGGTCGAGCTGACTCAGTCGGAAGAAGGGTCGTGGGCCATTGTTGACCCGAATGACCCGAACACGGGCGACGTATCAAAGCTCTCTTCGTGCAGCAGTTGGGTGCGCATGAATAGCAGCAGCGTAACGCTGGACCCGCTGCAAGTGCTGCCGCTGGAGCTGACGCTGAGGGTCCCTCGCGGCCTTCGCGGATTCTATACGGCGGGTGTCCTTGCTTCGATACGGCCCCGGCCGGAGCTGACGGGCGGCGTCATCGTGGACATGCGATTTCTTGTTCCGATTGTCGTTGAGATAGAAGGCAGGTCTGTGAGGCCCAATGTGGCATCCACCGACGTAGGGATGGAATTCATCCCGGCCAGCGGAGCCGGTCAGGCCACGACCCTGGTCTCCCTGAAGATGGAGAACAACGGTGAGACGTTCTCCAGGCTCAGGCCCGTCGTGAGAGTCTGGTCTTTCTCGGGCGGACACTGGCGCGTCATCACAACGACGGAGTTTACAGAGACCGGGATTATTCCCGGGGCCAAGCTGAACCTGAAGGCCAGCCTCCACAAGTCACTTCCGGCCGGGAAATACAAGGTCGCGGGAATGACTTATGTGGACGGGCGGCCCACAAAAAGGGTGGAAAAAGAGATTGATTTTGCCGGCGACCCCCAGATTAAACAGGTCGCGGCCGATGCGCCGCTGGAGATGGATCCCGGCGAGATCATCATAGACGGTCTGCCGGGAGCCGTGCGGACCGGAACGATAAAGGTTTTCAACGCCGCCAACGAGACGGTCAACATTCGGGTGGCTTTGGGATTACCCTCGTACCTTCAGAGCACCGTCGTCGGCGAGGTGCGGGGACAAGACCTGGATTGCACGGGGTGGCTCAAGGTCGTGCCCGATCAGTTCACCCTCCAGGGCGAAGGCGGGCGGCAAAACTTGCAGGTGATCGCCACGATGCCGAATCCGGCGGCGACCCATCCATGCTATTATTCTCTGCTGGCTCTGTGGGGTACATATCCCGACGGCCAGGGAGCCGGCGTCACAACCATGCCGATCTGCGTGCGAAACACAAATATTCAGAGCGATCCTGAAGCCCAGGGATTGAGGGTTGACATCCAGGATTTGGGGCAGTCCAATTTTCTCATTGCCGCCCGGTTCGGTAATTTCAAGACGATTCATTTTACCCCGATCACGGCCAAAGCGGCAGTCATACCCACCACGGGAACGGGGGGAATACCCAGGGCAAGCATATTTCTCGGCGGAGACCCAAGTCTGATGCTGCCGTTTGAAACCCGGCAGTTTTCGGGCGTCATGGATTTTTCGATTCTGCCGGCCGATACATACGTTCTGAGGGCACGCCTCGAATACGCTCAAGGCAAATACGCACCCTGCGATAAACTCATACAGGTCTCTGTCGAAGGAGACCAGAGAGTCGTTCGAGTATTGGGAACACAAATAGAGCTCGGAGAGAATGTGGAGATCAAATGGTAACGAACCGGCAAAGTGATTTTTTGCTAAAGAAAACGGCTCAAATGCCGATACAAGGCGGAAGAGCCGTAAGTGTGCCAGCTTATGGCAGCAGAAAGGGACGTTGACTTATGGCGAGGAAAAAAATCAGCAAAATATTATCGGGCGGTGCACTTGTTATCGGTATCGTTCTGCTCTGCACGGCGGACCGCGTCCAGGCATGGCAAGGAACTGTGACGAAACTCACGATCTCCGGGTCGGCGGGTATGAGCGGCGTGACCATGAAGGGCCTGCCGGGCGCACCTGTCGTTACCGATGCCAGCGGCTTCTACAGCGTTACTGTTGACTACGGCTGGAAAGGCACTGTCACACCGGAGCTGGCGGGCTATACCTTCACTCCGGCCAGCAAGATATACTCCGGCGTGACCGCCGATATGGCCAATGAAGACTTCCAGCCCTCGCCGATCACCTATACCATCTCAGGCAAGGTCAATATGGAGGGTGTGGAGATGAACGGCCTGCCGGGCAATCCTGTCACCGGGGCCGACGGCACGTACAGCGCGACCGTCGAGTACGGCTGGCAAGGCACCGTCACGCCCATCAAGGAGGGCTTCGAGTTCAAACCGCCCAGCAAGGGGTATCCCGCCGTCAAGAGCAATCAGGCAAACCAGGACTATACGGGCGAGCCGAAGATGCTGTTGATAGCCGGCTCGGCCGGAGTTGAGGGCGCAGTCCTCGAAGGTCTGCCGGGCAATCCCACGACCGGAACGGGAGGCAACTACAGCGTAAAAGTCAAATACGGCTGGAGCGGAACCGTAACCCCGAAGAAAGAGGGATACGAATTCAGCCCGGCCTATACGGATTATCCTAACGTGATCGAAACGCAGTCCAATCAGGACTACACAGCCACGCCGCTGACGTACGTCATCTCCGGCACGGCCGGCATGGACGGCGTCGAAATGAAAGGTCTGCCGGGCAATCCCGTCACGGATTTGAACGGCTTCTACAGCGTTACCGTCAACCACGGGTTCAGCGCCACGGTGGAGCCGACCAAGCCCGGACACACCTTTACGCCGGCGAGCAAAATCTACACCAAAGTCAACAGCGACCGGACGGATGAGAACTACAATGCCGCCATCATCCGGATAACCATCTCCGGCACTACCCGGCTGGAAGGCGTGGAACTGAGCGGTCTGCCGGGCAATCCCACGACCGGCAAGGACGGCAGCTACAGCGTCACCGTCGATTATAACTGGAGCGGCACAGTCACCCCCATGAAGGAAGGGTACACTTTCAAACCAGAGAACAAGACTTATCCCGCCGTCACCAAAGACATGACCAATGAGATTTATGCCGCGGCGCCGATGACCTTTACCATCTCCGGTAACGTCGGCGTGCCCGGCGTGGCCATGAAAGGTTTCCCCGGCAAAGCGGTCACGAGCGGTGCGGGCGGTGCGTACAGCGCCACCGTCGATTATCGCTGGAGCGGCACCGTGACGCCGATGAAGGAAGGCAACCAGTTCGATCCGGCCAACGTGAAGTACGACAACGTGATGGCGGATCAGACGAATGAGAATTACCAGGCGACGCTGCAGAAGATAATCATCTCCGGCCGCGTCACCTCCAACAAGAATGAACCCGTCGCGGACGTGTACATATTAGCCGAGCCCGACGGCTCCCCCGCCACGACCGACACCAACGGTGAGTATCGAATCGATGTGGATTACGGCTGGCGAGGCAAGATCACACCGACCCGGGAAGGATATGTCTTCAATCCATCCAGCCGGCCGTTCACCGCCGCGACCAAAGACCTGCCGAATCAGGCTTTCACCGGGACCGTGCGTATGTTCACCATTGCCGGCGACGTGATCATCGGCGGTGTGCCCATCGAGGGCGTGACGATTACGGCAAACAATGGCGGAACATCCGCTGTGACCACCGATGTCCGAGGCAAATTCAGCATCCAGGTGCCCTACGGCTGGACGGGCGAGCTTATGCCCACCAAACCGGGGCTTACGTTCAATCCGGCCAGCCTGCCGTTTTCGAACGTCGTCACAGACATGATCATTAAGAACGGGGTAGCCGAGCCGGTCAAGCCGCGGGTGACCCCGCCGCCGGCGGCGACGACGCCGAGCACCACTCGGCCAGCACCGACTACACCGACCACCGTAGTACCGCCTACGACTACGACGGAACCTGCTGTGACAGTGCCGGATGCGACGGGTGCGCCGAAACCGACGGAACCTTCTACAACGGTACCAGGGACGACCCAACCGACGCCACAGCCTGCGACAACGGTGGAGACGCCGGACGAGAAGATGCAGAGAATGCTGCGGGAGTTTCTGGACAAGCAGAAAGCGGCCAGCCCGGCGGGACCAGCCTTACCACCGGCGGCCCCTGGAACAACACTCATTACTAATACGTTTGTCGATAGCGACATTGTTATGGACGTGCTGCCGGCCATTGCTCAGCAGGCGGGTATATCGATCATCCCGGATGAGAACGTCACGGGCCTGATCACCGCCGATATCAAGGGCGTCCCGCTGGATACGGCGCTGGAAATCGTCCTGGCCGGCACGCCTTATATTATCAAGAAAACCCCGTATTATTATCTGGTGTGCTCGGGCACCATCAGAGATACGAAGTTCGCCGTCGTGAGCGAAACCAAACGTCTGAGAATGAACTATATCACGGCGCAAGCCGCTGTCGGACTTCTGTCAACGCCCTTCAGGGAATACGCCCAGGCTGAAATCGGGGCCACCGGAACCAACACGTACACCGTGGTGGTGACCGCGCCGCCCGCTTTGATGGCCCGTATCATCGAAGACCTGAAAATGATCGACCGAATGCCTGCCCAGGTCCTGCTCGAAGCGCGCATCGTTGTGATGGAGCGTGGTGATCTGCTGAACCTCGGCGTCGAGTGGAACTGGCCGACGATGCGGGCCGGCCTATACGGCTCAGACCATTACGGAGGCGGCGACCCCGAAAACGACTACGGCGGCAACTGGCCGTGGGGCGTTCAGATGGGATACTCGCCGGATAACACGTTCACCAACGCCCTGGAGCTGACCCTGAACCTCCTGGCCGAGAACGGAGAAGCCACCATGCTGGCTAAGCCCCAGGTGCTGGCCGAGGACGGTAAACAGGCGCAAATTCGCGTCCTGACTGAAGAGAACTTCGCCCTGTTCGGGCCGCAAGCGCTAAGTCAGCAGTTCTTCACCCGTACTGAGTTCGAGAAGATCGAATCCGGCACGACGTTAACGATTACGCCGCACGTCGGCGATAATAACGATGTAATGCTGCAAATGGCCGTCGAGGTCAGTGACAGCCAGGCGAAGGGACGAGGCAGCGACCTTCCCATCGTCACCCGGCGAACGGCGAGCAATAACGTGACAATCAAAGACGGCGGAACCGTAGCGCTGGCCGGTCTGACGGAAAATCGAACTCGCACAAAGAATAAGCGCGTCCCGGGCCTGAGCAGTCTGCCGTTGGTGGGAGATCTGTTCAAGAACTCCAACAACGATAATGCCTCGCGTGAAATCGCCGTGTTCGTCACCGCACGAATCGTGCGGCAGACTCAGCAGTCGTTCCAGTTCCCCGAACAGGCGGCAACCAGACGGACCACGATCCCACCGGCTCAGACCGAACAAGGAATGGGACAGCAGGGATTCCGGCAAGAGCTTGGGCAGGGACTCGGACAACAGCAGGGATTGGGACAACAAAGCCAGGGGTATGGGCAACGACAAGGATTTAGACAAGGACAAGGACAAGTACAGGAACAGGAAGATTTCAGACAGAGCCTTCGTGAAGGTCTGTCGAGTAATCAGCTTAGATGAGACCAAAGATGAAAGCAAAAGCGTTGCAGCCAATCGGGTATAAATCGAAAGCCGGCCGAATAGCAACCGGGCTGACCCTGTTACTGCTGCTGGCAGCAGGGATGGTTGGGTGTACTCGGAGCGCAACAGGGATTCAGATCGTCCCTCTGAGCAACCGGAACGTGCTTACCCTCACCGCCGACGACGTCATCCAGGTGATGCGGCGAGCGGGCTTTTCCGACCAGCAAATCCTGGAGTACGGCCCGGAGCTGCGTGACGGGCTGGCCCAATCAGGAGCGGTCCAGGTCAGGATCAACAAAAAGGTCGAAGCCGTGTTTGCCGTTAACCAGGACCAGGGCGATTGTGTGTACATCAGCACCCGGCTGAGAGGCAATTTCATCTACAACGTGAGTTCCGGCGGGGTGGGAGCCAGATAAGCCCTCATCCGCATCCGGCGGCTGCAGTAAACGATCAAAGCATTAAAAGGGCGGGGCATATAAGTTATGCGCCGCCCTAATCTATTTCCGGCAAGGAACGGGCCGCCTGAACCGTTCGCCTCGCCGGCGCCGCATCTAATCCCAATTCCCAGCCGCCATCATCAGCGCCGCGCACAAGGCGCAAATCTCTCACTGCAAACCGCCGGAAACGCAGAGAACAAAACTGCCAAATTGGCACATCCGCCCTGCTTTCCTGAGAGCATAACACCTTGCTTGGAAAGCTATTACGATTTTCCCGCGTTTGGGTATGCTATTTGCACCTGCTAAGAATTTAGAGTAATAGTACGTAGAGTTGATTTAAGCAGAGCAAGAGGTCCGCGATGAAATTTGACAAATTGACGTTGAAAGCTCAAGAGGCATTGGCTACGGCCCAGCAGATCGTGATGGCCAGGTCGCACTCGATTATGTCGCCGCTGCATCTGCTTAGCGCGGTCTGCAACGACAACGAAGGCGTCGCCGTTGAGATTCTTAAGAAGATCGGCGCCAACGTTTCGCGCATCAGAGAGATGACCGCCAGCGAGCTGAGCCGGCTGCCGCAGGGCAAGAGCAGCAGCCAGCTCATGCCGGACCCCGCCCTCAGCCAGGTCGTTCTGGACGCTCAGAACCGCGCCGACGCGATGGGCGACGAATACCTGAGCGTCGAGCATCTGTTCCTGGCCCTGGCCTCGGTCCAAAGCGACGCCAGAGAGATTCTACAGATCAACTCCGTCGCGCCCGAGCAGATCGAAAGCGCCCTGAAAGAGATTCGCGGGCCTGAGAAGGTAACGGACCAGAACCCGGAGGATAAGTACAAAGCCCTGGAGCGTTACGGGATCGACCTGCTGGAGATGGCCCGCAAGGGAAAGCTCGACCCGGTAATCGGCAGAGATGAAGAAATCCGGCGGTGCATGCAGGTTCTCAACCGCCGGACGAAGAATAATCCCGTGCTCATCGGCGAGCCCGGCGTGGGCAAGACCGCCATCGTCGAGGGCCTGGCGCAGCGGATCATCGCCGGCGATGTCCCCGTCGGCCTCAAGAATAAGAGAATCATCGCGCTGGACATGGGCGCCCTGATCGCCGGCACGAAATTCAGGGGCGAATTCGAAGACCGGCTCAAAGCCGTCCTCAAGGAGGTCATCGCCGCCGAAGGGCAAATTATCCTCTTTATCGACGAGCTGCACATCGTCGTCGGCGCCGGCAAAGCCGAGGGCGCCGTCGATGCGGGCAACCTGCTCAAGCCGTCGCTGGCGCGCGGCGAGCTGCGCTGCATCGGCGCGACCACCATCGACGAATATCGAAAGTACGTGGAAAAAGACGCCGCGCTCGAGCGGCGCTTTCAGCCGATTCTGGTTTCCCCGCCGAGCGTCGAAGAGACCATCGCCATCCTGCGGGGGCTCAAAGGCCGCTACGATACGCACCACGGCGTCCGAATCACCGACGCGGCCCTTGTGGC
>ERZ1292640.3721-Hain-H43-02um-R1-3721-length-11813-cov-6_pt1 | contig 11813 bp, 13 predicted proteins | sample MGYA00564404_ERZ1292640 | MGnify/ENA primary metagenome ERZ1292640 (study PRJEB36523, sample SAMEA6512636) | groundwater metagenome | collected 2019-01-08 | study: AquaDiva: Metagenomics assemblies of 32 groundwater samples | reverse complement strand
TAAATAGTAGACAAGCCCCAATGCTTGGCATTGGGGATACAAAAGCGCTTGACAATGTGTGTGTGTTATGGTGAAGAGTCCAAAATGGACGATTTGTTCTTTGACAATTAATTTGATAATTTAAAAAGTCAGCGGCACCGGCTGGAATGGGGTGCAGGAGGAGAACAATGATTAAAAAATTGGGAATTGGGTGCTTTTGGAAGTGCCCATTCCGATGCAAACAATGCTATTCCAGCGCAAGCAGCGGAAAGGATGTATCAAATTGGAGTTTTAGTGAATTGAAACAAATTGCGGATAAGTTTTGTCCGCATGTGGACGATCTTAATTATGGAACAGGTGAGCCAATTTTCAATGGTAATGCCTTACCAATGATGAATTATGTGGCAGGAACATACCCTAAAGTATCACAAGGTATTACCACTAATGGGTATTCTATCATTGCGATTGCACCATCTACCGTGAAGGGGCTGTTCCATGATGTTGACGTTTCAGTAGATTTTGCTACAGAACGTCAACATAATGAAATGCGTCAACACAAAAAGGCATGGCAGTGGGCAAACGAGGCGTTAGAGATATTGGTGAGTATTCGTGTGCCTCGGTCCCTCACTACTTGTTTAACATCAGAACATACTGATAAAGATATTGCCAAGTTGCTAGAGATGGCCAAAAAGTACAAAGCAGCTTGGAGGATTAACTGGTTTCGTCATGCCGGGCGTGGGCCTGCCTATTTCCGTCTTTCAGCCCAACGCGCTTGGGATGTTATTCGGTTTCTTTCGGATAAAGTGACTTTTCAATGTCTGGACAGTATTTTTACCGGCCCGCTTGGTTTGCCATCTATGCCTTGTCCGGCTGGTCAGCAGTCTGCAAGGATTCATGGAGATATGGATATTACGGCTTACCCTTTTTTAATAGGGCGTCAGTGGTCTGCAGGCAATGCGCTTAGTCCAGAGTGTACTCTTGAGACAATTTACAACTCTGAAGCATTTAGACGTCTCCGTGAGCGGCAAGTGCCGGAATGTGATAGCTGTCCCTATTGGTTAGCTTGTCGTGGAGGCTGTGTTACGCGCGCTGCGTTACATAATGGCGGCATTAACAAGCGTGATGACTATTGTCCTGTTACAGCAGGAGTCAAGTTTGAGGATATTAATGTTGAATTCCAAAGAATTGGCGATTTTGTGCATGAGGGTTACTTATGCACAACGATCGTCCAGCCAAAGTAGTACAAAGAAAAGGAGAGAAAAAGATGAAATTCAGAACAAGCTTCATTTGTTTCGAAGGCATCGAAGGTGCTGGAAAAACAACTGCAATTAATAAGCTGAAAAAACAGCTTGAAGTTGGCGAAGGTGATGTAAAAGTGTGGGCTGGTAGAATTGAATTTCCCGATCACAAATCAGGAAAAACGCGCTATGCTCACGAAATAACAGCGTATATTCGTTTTCTCGGGGAAGAAATGAACAGATTACAGGAGGAAGGTTATGATATAGTCCTTTTGGACAGAAGTGTTCTTTCTTTGTTGTCGTATCATGCTTTTTTCGAGTGTACAGTTTCCCCAGAAACGATTTTGCATGCCATACAAGATAAAGCGAATATCTTGGGGTGTCTAAATATTTTTGTTTTGGATACTCCTGTGGATGTGTGCTATGAACGCTTAAGAGGTCAGCGAGAATTGGGATACTTAAAGCAGTTTGCTGCAACAGTGGATAAAGCCGTGGAATTTATCAGACCTTACGCTAAGAATAGGTTGCAGCGGTTTAGCGATCCAGGGGATGCTATAAGGTATGGGTATGATTTGCTTTTCAAGCCAATCCATGCCGATATTTCGATCACGGATCATTGTCCTTTACACTGTCCTTTTTGTGTGTTTAGAGCTAGCGAGCGGCGGTCTGCGCTTCAAATGGAGGTTGAACAAGTGCATCGTATTGTAGATCGATGCTTTGACGCTGGTATTGAGGAGATACACTTGTTTGGCGGTGAACCGTTAGTGTGGGGGCCAAGATTGGTTGAGTTGGTTGAATATATTAAAGGCCGTGGAGGTCGTTGTCATCTACTCACAAGCGGTTTTTCGGTCAAGTTTATGCCGCAGTTAGTTGATTTGGTCGATGCTGTTTTTGTCTCACTTGATGGTCCAGAAGAAACGCATGCTCGTACCCGTGGGTTGAGCAGTGTGTTTCCCAATGCTATAAAATGGCTTCAAGCTATTCAGACAGTGGGTAAAAAGCCAAGAATCGGCACAGCGGTAGCACGTATCAATTATGATACAGCACACCTAGTACCGTTGATTTTGTTGGAGAACGGCATTCAACCTACAAATGTTTGTTTTTTCCACGCGACACCAAGTGGTGGCGAGTTTGTCCTTGGCGGGCGAGAGCATTTTAATAGATTCTTGTCGCCGTTCGAGTGGCTGGAGTTTCAGAAAAGTCTAAAGACTTTTTATACCGGCGATGAATGGAGCTGGGTTCATTCTCAAGTTTCATTCTCTAAAAAGCCGGAGTTTGCGGGATGTTTTTTAGAGCAGCGTCGGCGATGGCTGAGCATTATGACGAACGGAGATATGTTTCCATGTCCTAACTGGGTTTGTGCATTGCCCGTTGCGAACATTCTCCAAGAGGATCCTATTAGAGCTATTGAAACTACTTTGTCTGGTGCTTATTTGCCGCAAGGTGGTGGAAAAGACTGCTGGGATAAATGCTTGGGTGGCTGTCCAGCATTTGCTATTGGTTATGGTGACGGTGTTTGTGACGGCAGATGTGGACGAGTTTTAGGACGATTACCTGAAAGTTTGCGTATCTCTCCTGAGCTACTTGCAGAAGGTTACTTTCCGGTGTGTCCCAACAGAGAGGTTCAGATTAGAAATTTGTAATATGGAGGCAGAAGATGCAAAAAAGAAAATGGGGAGTGACGGCCCCGGAAAATACCGTCATGTACTTGCCGGTTGGAACAGGCTGTAATTTGCGGTGTAAGTATTGCTACTTTCATGACCAGTATCAAATAGAACAGGCCAATCCGCAAATTTACGCTCAAATTCTCGAAAGTATGACAGCACTTGAACCTTACCGTATTTTAATTTCCGGCGGAGAGTGTACACTGGCTGGAATTGATTTTTTTCGCAAGATAGTTGCTATTTGGGAGCAATCACCGTCTCACGACAATGTTCGCCATTGTATTTTAACCAATGGCAAAGTTGTGGATGAGGCTTGGGTAGATGTTTTTGTACAGCTGGAGGCTGAAACAAGCTTGTCAATAGATTTACCTCTTGCTTTAACTGAGGAATATCGCAATATTTCAGCCAAACACCTGCTTGGTGTTGTTGACATGTTGAGAGAACGCAGTTTAGTCTACAAAATTACATCTGTCGTAACCACGTCAGCTTTACAAAGGATTGATGAAATCGTCAAGCAGGCCGCCATGTTTAACGACGCAAAACGATTGTCTCTTACCGCCTGTTTTGACGGATCTCATCAGGATGAACTTCAAGTTGATGTTGATGAATATCTCCAGTTCCTTAGAAAAGTTTCTGAAAAGTTAGGAAAGCGTTTGAAAGAGATTGATTTTCAAGGATCAGAATACCTTTGTCCGGTGCGCTATGAGTGCGAAGGCTTCGTTTTTGTAGAAGCTTCAGGCAAGGTATATTTGTGTGCTGGATATAGCGCTCCATATGACCAGTTAGAAGCAGGAATGTTTCTTTGGAATTCGCCATCGGAATTTGACATTAACGAATTTCGTAAACGCAAGCAAGAAGCATTTCTCGGACAATACGATTGTAGATTTAATAGAGAAACAGTTCGGGAATTCATGAAGAAATTTCATCATGGAGGTACAAAATGAGTCAAGGAAATAAGGGGGAAATGGCGGTTATGTTATATCCGGTGGAGTACCGTTGTAACCTCCGTTGTCAGTATTGTTTCTACCTCGATAATGGTCATAGTGGCCAGCCACCTGATATCGAGGTGTTTCAGTCAACAATAGAAAGAGTCGCACCCTATTATGGTAATATTAAAGTTTTTTGGTGCGGCGGAGAGTTTTTGTTGGCTGGAAAGAAGTATTTTCGTATGGTTGCCAAAATGACTCGGTCTTTCGCAGATGCAGGAATTGTTATCCGTCATGTTGGTCAAACCAACGCGGTTGCAGTTGATCATGAGTGGATAGAGATTTTTCGTATACTCAATTTTGAGGTCGGACTTTCTTTGGACTTCCCTCTTGAGTTAAACAATCGTCGTGTTTGGCTTAGTGGACGGGCAGCAACTCCTGAGATTCTTCGTGGTGTCCAGCTTGTCGTTAATAGTGGCCTGCGTTATAAAATGACAAGTGTTGTTACCAAACAAACACTTGGTCGCGAACAGGAGATTGCTGAAGAGTTGAAAATACGTTTTCCTGACAATATTCGTCAGGCTTTCGCGCCTTGCTATATGGGATCGGCTAGTGCCAGTGATATGTTTATTACTGGCGCAGAATATGCGGAATTCATTAAACGTATTACTCCGCTACTCCCATGGCGTGTACGAGAGGCGGAGTTTGCACAACTCAGCGACCTGTGCTTTGTCAGAAGTGAATGTAAAGAAGTTCTGTTTGTGGATTTTGCAGGCAGGTGGTACACTTGTTCGCGCATCTTTGATCAGGAGGAGCTTCTTTTTGAAGGAGGTTTGCCAGAATATCAGCTGGCCAAGGAGCTTAATTTTCGCGGTCAGCACGACTGTGTTTGTTTAGACACAGCTACCCGGAATTTTTGGCAGGAGTTTTTAGATAACATGTCTGTGTAATGTTACGAGCTAATTTGAGGACTAAATGTAGTGGTTTGTACGCTACAAATTAGTCCTCTGTTTTTTTAGTCTAGTATTATTTACAAAATATTAAGTTGATAAAACCATGATTAGATGTTATTCTTAATTAAGGATTTTAGATTGTGTTCTCAAATAAAAGTTGAGTATTTAAAAATATGCCAACAACTAAAAAAAACCAAACTTGCCGTCAATTATATTTACAATATCTTAACAAGATTGCGGATGTTATAATTGACAGACCAATAAATTCACTACATCCAGAACATAAATTTCGATATTTAGCTAACTATGGGTTTATTCCCAACACTAAAGCGCCTGATGGCGAGGAAATTGATGCTTATGTTTTAGCCGTTGATAAGCCAATAAAAGAATTTAAGGGAGTAGTAATTGCCATTATACATCGGCTAAATGATAATGATGATAAATTAGTAGTTGTTCCAGATGGAAAGAATTTGACTGATAAAAACATTAAGGATCAGACATATTTTCAGGAAAAATACTTTGAGTCAGAGATTATAAGGTAATTTGAGGAAGCGCTTTTTGGTTTGAAGTGCCGAAGGCTTGACATTATTATCGTCCCGCGTTATTATTCTAAATAGAATGAATTTATGATTAAGAGTTTTAAATGCAAAGAGACAGAGAAAATATTTGACAGAGAATACTCGCGAAAATTTTCAAGAAGGATCCAAAAGAAAGCTATGAGAAAGCTATGGCTGGTTGATGCCGCCGCAGAAATTAACGATTTGCGCGTGCCTCCTTCCAATCATCTTGAGAAATTAGTTGGGGACCGAAAAGGACAATACAGCATTAGAATTAACAAAAAGTGGAGGATATGTTTTATTTGGCGGCATAAAGATGCTTACGATATAGAGATTGTTAATTATCATTAAAAATTAAAATTATGTTTAATAAAAAAATACAACCTATTCATCCTGGCGAAATTTTAGCGGAAGAGTTTTTAAAACCTTTAAAACTTACGCAATATCGTTTATCTAAAGATATCAATGTGCCGCCTAGAAGAATTAACGAAATTGTTCATAAGACCAGGGCAATTACCGCAGACACGGCACTGCGGTTAGCTCGTTTTTTTGGCACCTCGGCTCAATTTTGGCTTAATTTGCAGTCAAAGTATGATTTAGAAGTGCAAGAGGATTTGTTGGCCGATCAACTGCACAAGCAAGTTAAAGTGTTTCAGTTCGCGGTTTAACTGTCAAACAAAACAAAGCGCTTAGAAATTTTTAATTGCGCCCGTCTTAAATAGGCGGATTTTTTTAATTTTGTAACTACTCACCAGACCTTAACAAGAAAATTAAATTGCTTTATTTTAAGCCATTTTAACAAAAGCTGATTTTTTGACGAAATTCAGAATTTGGCTCAAAATAGCGACCTTTGCAAAAAGTTGTTAACCGCACGCTCTTATACACAGCGAAGGAGAAATGGTGCTTGACGAAATATTGCGCGGAGTACCGTTTGAGGAGATTGCAGGGGTTGCTTTTAAAGATAAGCATGGGTTAATAATGGTGAATTCTCGTCCGCCTCTGCTTGATCTTGCTTCAACGCCTGTGATTAACAGAAAGTTTTTCGAAGAGTTTCCGCGATTTAATTTAATCACTTCTCGTGGTTGCCCGCACAATTGTGCATTTTGCGCTTCTCCGATTTTGTGCAACCGAATTGTGCGTTTTGAGCCGATGTGGAAAGTGATGAAGGAGATGATGGGCGGGTTCAAGGCTGGGCATCGAGAATTTCATTTTCTTGATGATCAGTTTTTGATTAACGAGCAAAGAGCCCAAGAGTTTTTATCCATTATCAACAAATTTAATTGATTGATAACGGAGGTTCTTTACTTTATGCGCGTATTTATTACAGCCAAATTTAAAGGAGGAGAAAATAAATCAGAAATAGAATATTTTTGTTCGCTAATTAGACAAGCAGGCCTAAAAGATTTTTGTTTTATTCGCAATGTAGAAGATTATCAAAAAATTTTTGATGATCCTAAAAAATTAATGCAAAGAACAAAACAAGAAATTCATAAATCAGACGCGTTGATAATTGATATGACTGACAAGCCAACTGGCAGAGCAATTGAAGCTGGTATAGCTTATGCTTTGAGCAAAAAGATTATTTTGATTATGAAAAAAGGCACTAAAATTAAAGACACCTCGCGTGGCATTGCTGATTTAATTATCAAATATGACAAAATAGAGGAGATTGTCTCGATTTTAAAACAATTTTTCAGGAAAAATATTTTGAGTCGGAGATTATAAGGTAATTTGAGGAAGCGCTTTTTGGTTTAAAGCGCCGAAGGGGGAGGGGTAAGTCTTGACAAAAATTATTAGTGTAATATTATAATTACATATAATTGCTTATTTGTAATCGTTATATGACAAAAAGAATATTATTTTATAACTTAGTTAAACATTTAGAAAGAAAAGAAGCTTTAATCATAACAGGGATGAGGCAAGTGGGGAAAACTACTCTCTTGCGCCATATATATGATCATTTGGTAAGCAAGCCAAAACTTTGGTTTGATTTTGAAAATCCATTGGATGTAAAACATTTTGAAGATATTGATTATAACAATATTTATCATAGATTGGAAAGCATGACAGCCAAGGGAAAGAATGAGCGATTATTTGTGTTTATTGATGAAATTCAGATATTTCCAGAGATTACTAAAATTATTAAATACCTAATTGATCATTATCAGATTAAATTTATTGTTACAGGCTCATCAAACTATTATTTGAGAAATCTTTTTCCAGAATCTCTAAGCGGCAGAAAATTTCTCTTTCAGTTAGGGCCTTTGAGTTTTAGGGAATTTTTGTATTTTCAAGAGAAGATTCCCCTAAAAGAAGCTCACGGTCGCAATATAATTGACGCTATTAAACAAAATAGCATTTTTTATCATAAAAAATTTGAAGCGGATTATGATATTTTTTTGCGATACGGCGGTTTTCCGGCAGTTGTGCTGGAAAAGGACAAGGAAACAAAACAGCAGATTTTAAAAAATATATTTGCTTCCTTTTTTGAAAAGGACCTTAAAATACTTTCGGATTATAAAGATATGCAAGAACTTCGGGATCTGCTTCTGCTTTTGGTGCCCAGAATTGGATCAATGCTTGATGTCTCAAAACTTGCAAGCGAACTTGGCGTTAGCCGACCCAAAGTATATCAGTATTTAGAATTTTTGCAGGGCACTTTTATTATTAAACTGCTCCCTAAATATACCAAGAGCATTGATCGTGCTGTTGCTGGCGGGAAAAAAGTTTATTTTAACGATACTGGACTTCTAAAGATAATCGGCAATGTCAATGATGCCCAGCTTTTTGAGAATGCGGTAATTAACCAATTGGCTAAATATGGCGATCTTAATTTTTACAATAAACGCAATACTGCTGAAGTGGACGCAATTTTAGATAAAACATACGGCTTTGAAGTAAAGCTAAGAGGAATTGGCAGAGATTTTTCTAAACTTAAGAAGTTGTCAACTAAACTTGGTATAAATAACTACTATGTTGTTTCTAAACATTTTGTCAATCAAAACGGTTTTATCTCGCCAGCGCTATTGTGAGATAGATCGCCTTTAAAAACTAAATCGGAGTTCAAAGCGAAGGCGTGAATAAAGGCAGTATATTTTGGTTTGAGGCGCCGAAATAAATTCAATTCGCCGATTCGGCGGACAAAATCAAAATTATTAGGCAAAATATTTACATTTGTAATTGTGCCCGTCTAAACAGACGGGTTTTTTAATTTTGGCTTGACCCAGAAAGCTTTCGGGACTTGACAGTTTGGTTATCTCAGTGCGGATTAAACCTCTTTTATCTTTGCAATGTAATTGTAAGCAAAGATGGGAGAGTGAGATCGAAAGAGAATCTTTTTTGGAAGAAGATTTAATTACCAGAGTTTACAAGATGCTTGGACTAGACTAAAATAGAAGATAATTTTTCAAGCATTATAATTTAGGAGGAAAAAAATTATGAAGTTAAAGATCGCAGAAACAATTCAAGAAAAATACCCTGATCTTAAAATAGGGGTAGTGATAGCCCGCGATATTACTAATCGCCAAAGTGATTCACTTCTTGAGCAACTCAAGAGAAAGGCCGAGGATAAACTGCGCTCTGGCTTGATTTAATAGCTATATTCCATTATTATAATCACAAAAAGCTAATTTATGACAGTTGTTTTTAAAATCGGCACCAATGTTTTGTTAGGCAATAAAGATGCCTTAGATTTGGACTTGATGCAGAATTTAGTCAAAGAAATTTCCAAACTGTACGAGCAAGATTATAAAATAGTTATTATCACTTCTGGAGCGGTGGCAGTAGGTCAAGCCGTTCTATCAAAAACAAAAATATCAAGATCAACAGCCGCGGCGATTGGCCAGCCTATGTTGATGCGATATTATACGGAATTTTTTAGCAAGAATAATATTAAAATCGCTCAAATTTTATTGTCGCCAAACAGTTTTAAAAACCGGGAGAGATACGAACATCTTAAAAAAACTTTGCAGGAATTACTTGATAATAATATAATTGCTGTTATTAATGAAAATGACCCGACAGTTTTAAAAGATACTTTTGGAGATAATGATTCTTTGGCGGCAATGATTGCCGTAATATCTAACGCTCAAAAATTGGTTTTTTTAACCGATTTGGACGGGCTTTATTCAGCTGATCCTAAAATTGATAAGAGCGCCAAAATTATCAAAGAAGTAAAAAGCGTGGATTTAGAGATTCAAAAAATGTGCTCCCAAAAGACATCGTCTTTAGGCCGTGGCGGTATGCTTTCCAAACTTAAAGGCGCAAAACTCGCAACCACCTGCGGAATAGAAGTTTATATAATCAATGGCTCAAAGCCAGATAATATCAGCAGGTTATTGATAGAAAGTCAAACAATAGGAACTCGGTTTCTGTCGCAAAAGAGCGAGCTGTCGGAAAGGAAAAAGTGGCTTTTAATCGGCACAATTTCGCAAGGCAAAATTATTGTAGATCAAGGCGCCAGAGCGGCTTTGGAAAATAAAAATAGTTTATTAGCCGTAGGAGTTCGCAAAATTAAAGGAAATTTTGACAAAGGCGATTTTGTCAATATTGCGGATAGCGAAAATGAAATTTTTGCTTTTGGAATAGTCAATTATAACTCTAAAGAGTTGATGGAGCTTGTCGGTTTAAGGGATAAAAAAGCAATCAGAAAGGCGTTTTCTAAAGAGGTAGTTCATATAGATAATTTAACTTTATTAAAATGAGGTTAAAAAATTTAAAATTAAAAATAGGAATAATAGGCGCAGGCGTGATGGGCCAAATTTTTATTGATCGTTTGCTTAAAAGCAAGACCGTGAATAAAAACCAAATTTTGATTAATAGGCGCTCTGATGATAAGAAGTTGTTAGTGAATCAAAGTCAGATTTTAATTTTAGCGGTTAAACCGCAGGATTTTACAAATTTAGCTGATGAGATTAGAGAGTTCACTCAAGCAAAGAAGCCGCTTCTGGTTTTGTCAATTATGGCAGGCATTGATGTCAAGAGGATTCGCAAGTTATTGGGGGTCAGCGCTGTAGTGCGGGCAATGCCTAACTTGCCGTCAAAAATAGGGCAGGGAATAACAGTTTGGAAACGGTCAAGTCAAGTTAGCCAAAAACAAAAAGATCAAGCAAGAAAAATTTTACAAAGTTTAGGCATTGAAATAGAAGTCAGTCAAGAAAAAATGATAGATTTAGCCACAGCGATTTCAGGTTCCGGTCCTGCTTATGTGTTTCTGTTTCAAGAGTTGATGACAGAGGCGGCGCATAATTTAGGATTGTCAAAAGCGCTCTCGCGTCAATTAGTTATAGAAACGATACGAGGAGCGGTGAACTTGCAAAGAGAATTAAAGCTTGATCCTAAAATTTTGCGAGAGCAGGTAACTTCCAAAGCCGGCACCACAGCCGCGGCTTTACAGGTTTTTGAAAAGCGTCAATTGTCAGAAATTTTTAAAGACGCTTTGCAAGCCGCGTTTATGCGCAGTCTGGAATTTAAAAAAGATCATGACCAAACAGGATTTAATCAAAAAATTGGCGCGAACTAAAAAAGCCAATCAAGAGCTGTCGCTGTCAACAGTTCATCAAAGAAATCGTGCTCTATTAGAAATAGCCAAAATTTTAGAGCAGAATCAGGCAGAGATTTTAAGAGTCAATCAGAGAGATATAGAAAAAATAGAAAGAACAAATCCTTTGTGCGACCGTTTGCTTTTAACTAAAGAGCGATTAAAGAATATAATCAATGACATTAAGACAATGACCAAACTGCCTGACCCTGTAAATCAGATTTTAGAACAGAGGACATTAAAGAACCGTTTGAAGCTTAAAAAAATCTCCGTTCCTTTTGGGGTGATTGCCGTTATTTATGAATCCAGGCCAAATGTTACGGTTGATGTTGTTGGTCTGTGTTTAAAATCCGGCAATGCAATAGTTTTAAAAGGCGGGGTTGACGCTTGGGCTACTAATCAAATTTTAGTAAGATTGATTAAGCAAGCGATTAAAAAAGCGGGCTTTTCTCAAGATTTAATTTTAAACATTAATCCAAAAGACCGCTATTTAGTCAGACATCTTTTGTCAGCTAAAGATTATATTGACTTGATTATTCCGCGCGGCGGAACCGGCTTAATCAAATTTGTTCAAGAAAACACTAAAATACCGATGATAGAGACAGGCGCTGGAGTTTGCCATACTTATGTTGATGATTCAGCTAATTTAGAGATGGCTGTCAATATTATTTACAACGGCAAAACCTCGCGTCCATCAGCGTGCAACGCGCTGGACACTTTAATTGTTTGTCATAAAATAGCTGACAGGTTTCTGCCGATTTTGGGTCAAAAATTAGCTGAAAGCCAAGTAGAAATTTTTGCCGATTCAATCAGTCATAAAATTTTAAGACAGTCAAAATATCCTTATTTGCAAAGAGTTCAAAAGACGGATTTTGGCCGCGAGTTTTTGTCATTAAAAATGGCAATCAAAACAGTAGAAGATATTGACGAGGCGCTGGCTCATGTCAGAAAATATTC
>ERZ1292640.3720-Hain-H43-02um-R1-3720-length-11814-cov-6_pt1 | contig 11814 bp, 8 predicted proteins | sample MGYA00564404_ERZ1292640 | MGnify/ENA primary metagenome ERZ1292640 (study PRJEB36523, sample SAMEA6512636) | groundwater metagenome | collected 2019-01-08 | study: AquaDiva: Metagenomics assemblies of 32 groundwater samples | reverse complement strand
AACTTGAAATTGTCAGCGGTGCGGCTCCGCCGCCTTTCCGAATTTTCGCGGGGGAACTTCCTCGCCGCCGCAGGCGGCGAAAACGGTTCGGATTAATTCAAGAATACTGCACCACGTAGGAAAAGTCAAAGTAGAAAAAATTCGGGCTGTAGTGTAACGGTAGCACGAGACGTTTGGGACGTTTTAGTCCGGGTTCAAATCCCGGCAGCCCGACCAGGTAGTAGAAGTTCAAGTTGCTTTCAGCTTAACAATTCGCTTTGCGAATTGTATCTTGAACTTTCACTACCTGGTCGACCAACATAGTTGCGGAATTCGTATAATGGCAGTACGGGACCCTTCCAAGGTTCAGGCACGAGTTCGATTCTCGTATTCCGCTCAAAGTGTCTTGACCTAAACAAACGGTTTACTATACTGAACTAATGAAGAAGAAAATGACAATTGATACTCTGGCTCGGATGACTCAAGATGAGTTTGCAAGAATGGGTGAGTCCATAGATACTCGTTTTGATAAGGTTGACAAGCGTTTAGATAAAATGGACGGTACCCTGAAAACAATTCTTGATGTCGTTCTTGAAATACCTTCAAAGAAATCTTTTGAGCGTCTGGAAAATAAAGTTCAAAACATAGATATCAGACTTATTTCAGTAGAAAGAAAGGTTAGTAAACAATAGAATTTCAAATCAAAACACGCCCAGATGGGCGTGTTTTGATTTGAAATTCTCGGATCCGAGATTTCTACCAGAGGCAGATCTGCCTTCGGCGGACAAATACTTATAAAATAGCTTCTTTCAAAAGCTTGCCGGGAGTAAATCTTGGTTTCTTGGAAGCTTTGATCTGAATCGTTTCGCCGGTGCGAGGATTGCGTCCTTCGCGAGCTTTGCGATCCGCCACTTTAAAGATACCAAAACCGGTGATATTGACCTTATCGCCTCGGCGCATCGCTTTTGTAACTTCTTCAATGAAGGCATCCAGCCAGGCAACTCCATCCTTCTTAGAGACGCTCATGCGTTCGGCTAAGATTTGCGCTAATTGTGACTTCTTTACTGCGTTTGCCATATTTTAACTTGCTGGTCGCTCTGCCATCGCCTATGGCGATACGGCAGTACGCTCTTGACCATATTCTTCGTTAAAAGCTCCGCTTCTCCTTCACCATACCTACAGTATGGCTCAGTTAAATGCCCGCTTTTGCCTTGAATCTGGTCAAGCCAGCTGCGTTTAAATTATTTACTATTTTCAATAGTATCGACCTTTACCCCCACACCCAATCAGCAATAACCTTCGGTTGTCAGCAATTTTGCTGATTGGGTGTGGGGGCAGGGACTATCGATTTTCCTAGGTTATTTAAACCGTACTTTTCAATTGTCTAGGTTTTTCGCGAAAATTGCAACCCCGTATATCAACATGGGCCTTTTTGATAAAAATTTCAATAAATAAACGTAAAAAATTAATGGCAAATAAATTTAATAACAAACGCTCAAAACTACAGCCCATGTTGTATTACGGGGTGCAACCCCCCTGTGGAAAACCCAAAGAAAACATTAATCTTGACGAAAATTTATAAATGTGCAATAATGTTTCTAAGGAGGTGGTCATGAGGCCAACAGTAAAGGTCTGGCCGATGCCCAGACTAACGCAACCGCAGTTCAAGGAGCTTCTCGACGATATCGTGGAAGCGTGCAAGCAGATTGACATCCTGCAAGTGCACAGCGAAGATGACCTCATCACCGGTTTCCCGCGAGATGACATGGATTACGGGCTCGGAACCGTACTGGTTGTCGATGTCGGTGTTCCGAAGTCAAAGTTGTTGAATAGCTTCATCGGAGAGGAAGTCGCCTGCACGAACATTGCACGGGAAGTCGGACTGACCGTCAAGAAGTTCTTTGTCCGCCACGACATGAACCCCAGCGTTCAGTGTCAGGGTCACATGATCTGGGGCGTGACACTTCGTTAATCACCAACGAATAACCCCACACGATATCTAACCCGCGAAAGCGGCCGACCGAAACAAGGTCCGCGCTTTGCGGGCTTTGTTTTTATTATAGACACTTCTTATAAAATAAAACCTGACAAGCAAAGCCACGATTCAGTAGGCGTTTATTTCGATGAACGTGCCAAGTTCCTCGGAAGCCCAGACCTCTCTCAAAAAGCTCTCGCAGGAGCCAAGGTAAACAAAAGAGAGATTCTAGAAAGAATCTCTCTTTTGTTCCTGCTCCGAGCAGATTTTGAAGGGGTCTGGCGGACGAGGAATGGTTACGAAAAAATTAACGAGCATATTCGAGAGCGCGCGTCTCCCGAATAACATTTACTCTAATTTCGCCGGGATATTTCATTTCTTCTTCGATTTTGCGAGCCACGTCTTTAGCGAGTTTGATAGCGCCCAAATCGTCAATGCGAGTTGGAGTGACAAAGATACGCAACTCCCGTCCCGCTTGAATGGCATATGATTTTTCAACGCCTTCAAAACTGGTGGCGATGCGCTCTAATTCTTCTAAGCGTTTCAAATAAACTTCAACGGTGTCCTTGCGGGCGCCGGGCCGAGCGCCGGAAATAGCGTCGGCCGCTTGCACAATTCGCGCTTCTAAAATCGCGTAAGGGTATTCGTCGTGATGCGCTTCCATGGCTTGAATCACCCGCAAATCCATATTGAATTTTTGCAGAACCTTTCGGCCGATTTCCACATGAGTGCCTTGGACTTCATGATCAAGAGCTTTGCCGATATCGTGGAACAAAGCGCCTTTCTTGGCGAGAGAGACATCCGCGCCTAATTCTGAAGCCAACATACCAGCAATGTGAGTCATCTCCACGGAATGACGCAAAATATTTTGCCCAAAACTAGTTCGGAAAGCCAAACGACCCAGCAGATGCGTCAATTTTGGATCAACAGGGCCCACGCCAGTTTCAAACAAGGCCGCTTCCCCTTCTTCCTTGATTTTGGCGTTCATCTCATCTTTCGCTTTTTCCACTTCTTCTTCAATTTTAGCGGGATGAATCCGGCCATCAGCGATTAATTTTTCAATGGCAATCCGAGCAATTTGGCGCCGGACCGGATCAAAACCGGAAATAACCAAGGCCTCGGGTGTGTCATCAATAATTATATCCACGCCCGTCAATCGTTCAATGGCCTTGATGTTCCGGCCTTCTTTGCCGATGATTTTACCCTTTACTTCGTCGGACGGCAGATTCACCACCGTAGTCATCGAATCAGAAATGTGGGAACCAGAATAACGTTGAACGGCCAGAGTCACAATTTCGCGGGCCTTCTTTCCTATTTCTTCTTCATTGTCGAGATCAAGTTTGTGAATCTTGCGATAAAGCTCATCTTTTGAATCTTCTTCGATTTTTGTGATTAATTCCGTTTTGGCCGTTTCACGAGTTAAACCGGCCACCCGTTCTAATTCAACAATCTGACGAGCATGAGTTTCTTCAACTTGAGTCTTCAGCGCGATAACCTCAACCGCTTTTGATTTAAGTTGTTCTTTTTCTTGCTCTAATCCTTTGGATTTTTGTTCCAGTTCGTCTTCTTTACGCGTCAACAAACTTTCGATACGCGAAAGTTGAGCCGAACGTTCTTTTTCTTCCTTCTTTGATTCTTCGAGAGTCTTTAAAGCCGTGTTTTTGGCCTCAAGAATAATATCTTGGGCCTGCGATTTGCCTTCATTAAGAATTTGTTGGGCCCGAGATTCCGCGTTAGCGGCTTTTTTAGAGGCCAGAAACTGTCGAGCAAAGTAGCCAATTAGACCGCCAAAGAGGATACCCAAAACTCCCGCCACAAGCGTTGATAGAACTATTGTCATTAGTTTGTAGAGTTAGAAAAACCATTTTGGTGCTTCTAGCTAATATTAAGGAAAATATAATCCTACTATACCGAAAATTAAGATTTTATGCAAACCCAGTATATCAACAATGGCAAAGTATCTGTTTTTACAGATACTAAAAGCTGAGAGCAAGCCATTGTTGTATTACTGGGCAAATTAGGTTATAGACAGCTTTGCTTTAGTAATTTTTCTCCCTGGTCCTCGACGGCGTCATCCTCCTCAAGAATAGCTCTGATAGATTAAACCAATAATCACAGGTAACCCTCGCTTGCCTCCAAAGCTTCGCTTTGGCGCTCGACCTATGATTATTGGAATCTATCAGGCCATCTCGCATCAGATGCCTTGTCTGCGGAGTGAGAAAAATTACCAAAGCAAAGCTGCCTTCTTTTTAGATGCTTAAAACAAGAGCCCCGACACGGAGCCGGAGCTCTTTGGTGTCGGGGTTGGGGTGGAGGGAGCAAAATCTGATATACTGTATTCATGCGACCGATTGTGCTGACAATTTTAGATGGCTGGGGATATTCGAAAGATACAAATGGCAATGCGATTGCCAACGCGGGCACGCCGATTTTGGATGATATTTTTCAGAATTATCCATCCATGCTCCTGCAGGCCTCGGGGCCGGCAATTGGCATGACTTATGGTGAATCAGGCAATAGCGAAGTTGGCCACTTAACCCTTGGCGCCGGCCGAATTATTTTTCAGTATTTAACGCGCATCAACAAAGCTATCGACACGGCCGAATTTTTTAAAAACCCTATTCTCGAAGAAGCAGCTCGCCATATTCAGGCCAACAACACCACGCTTCATATTGTCGGTCTCCTAACTTCCGGGGCCGTGCACGCCCACTTAAATCACCTCATCGCTTTGATAAAATTCGCAAAAGATAATAATTTGCCATACAAAATTCATCTTTTTACCGATGGCCGAGATTCGGGTCTCAAAGAAGCAAGCGATACTCTTAAAAAACTTTCGGATCAAATCGGCCTGCCCGGCCAGGGTGGATTAGACCACCTCGCCACTGTCATCGGTCGAGACTTCGCCATGGACCGCAATAATAATTGGGGAAAAACCGAAATTGCCTATAATTTACTCGTTCAAGGCAAGGGTACGGCCAGTGAAGACATGTTTAAAACACTCGAGAATTATTATAGTCAAAACATACACGACGGCGACATTCCCGCGACCATGGTCAGTGAGGGCAGAATTAAAGGAAATGATGCAATTGTATTTTTTAATTTTCGTGAAGACTCAATGCGTCAAATTGTTCAAACCTTCACTGACGAATCATTTGATAAATTTCCACGCGTATTGCCAACCAATCTTTATATCGCTTCGATGACTCAATACACCGATTCACCGCTTCTACATGTACTGTTTCCGCCACCATTGATTAACCATTGCCTTTCTGAAGTTTTGAGCGCCAACGGCAAGAAGCATCTTCATGTCGCTGAAACTGAAAAATATGCCCACGCGACTTTCTTTTTTAATGGTCTTCGGAATGCACCTTATGAAGGCGAAGTTGATTTCTTTATTGAATCTCTCAAAAATCCGACAGAACACCCTGAAATGAAAGCGGGTGATATCGCGACCAAAATCGTAACGGAGCTAGATCAAGATAAATACGATTTTTATGTCGTTAATATTGCCAACGGTGATATCTTGGCTCATCTTGGCAATCTTGAAGCCACTATTCAAGGCATACGAGCCGTTGATACCGCCCTCGATTTGATTAGAGAAAAAGTTTTAGAGAAAGACGGAATTATGCTCATTACCGCCGATCATGGCAACGCCGAATCAATGATTTATAAAAATACGGGCGCTCCGGAAACAAAACACAATGATAACCCCGTGCCGTTTCATCTCATTGCCCGTGAATTTCAACGTCAACGCACGACTGAAGAACTTACTAAATCACTAAGCCAAGCCAGCGGTCTTCTGGCCGATGTCGCGCCGACGATTTTGGAATTATTAGAAATACCCGCGCCCGCGGAAATGACCGGCACCAGTCTTTTGAGTTTAGTGGATGATTCCCCCGCCAATTAACTCTTGGCCTCGATAAAACACGGCTGACTGACCGGAAGTAACCGCGCGTTCTGGATTTTCGAATACAAGGGTGCCCCTTGTATCTATCCGAGCTTTGACCGATTTTGTTCGATAACGAACTTTCACGTCTAAACGGACAGGCGGATTGGGTTTGTTCAACCAATTAAATTCTCTGATTTTGGTTTTATTTGCCACAACTTGAACGTCCGGACCGACATAAATAATGTTCTTTTTAATATCTTTAGCCACGACATAATAAGGCCCGGCGCCGTCTTTAATATCTAATCCGTGGCGCTGGCCAATTGTGTAGTAATAAACACCATCGTGTGTGCCGACTTGCCTCGCCGAAGCTTTAGCGAAGGCGGGTCCTTTCGATAGTAAAATCTTTCCTTTTTTTGGTTTTATGTAAGTAAGCAAAAATTCTTTCATGTCTAATTGTCCGATAAAACACACACCTTGGCTGTCTTTTTTGGCATGATTGGGTAATTTAAATTTTTTAGCCAGTTTCCGAACTTCGGGCTTTAGTAAATCCCCCACCGGAAATAAACAGTATTTCAATTGTTCTTGCGTCAACGTCCATAAAAAATAAGATTGGTCTTTATTCTGGTCCTTTGCCTGAAACAAACGTAACCCTTTACGTTGAGCGTAATGACCGGTGGCGATATAGTCGGCGCCCTCTTTTAAAGCTCGTTTTAAAAATAAACCGAACTTTATTTCTTTGTTACACATGACATCGGGATTAGGTGTTCGGCCAGCTCGGTATTCGCGAATCATATACGAGACCACTTCTTTCCCATATTCTTTAGAAAAATCCCACGTTTTAAATGGAATACCCAAAGCCACGGTCGCTCGCATCGCATCTTCCCGCTCCTGTTTCCAAATACAAGGCATATCGTGCCCTGTCGGAGACCATTGTTTCATAAAAACACCAATCACGTTAAAACCCTGTTTCTTTAACAGGGCCGCGGCCACGGAACTATCCACCCCTCCCGACATGGCCACATAAACTATTTTATTTTTTACTTGACGATTCATAGAATCCATATTCTATCCTAAAATCGTCTTCTATTCAAACGGGATTACTGACTCGAAGTAGTTGCTAAGGATGACGACATATACTGCTGCAAATAACGAAGTTTAACCATATAGCCAAGCGTTTCGGAAGCTAAACCGCCTTTTTTACTATTTAAGGCATTTATCCAATCCTCAATACTGGCCAGAATTGAAGTGGCTAAAGATTTCGTCGCGCGACTTGGTGAACCATTATATGAAGCGGCTAAATATTCTTCTAGTTTCGGATCAGTCAATACTTTTTGACCATTAGTTCTAATAAGACCCTTTAAGTTTTCATCATAGAGTAAAATAGCGGACTTCATGGAATTTAAATGATCGGCCGCGCCAATTTTAAAATCTTTAATTAATTTAGCTGACGGATAATTTTTAACGATATTAGTATACGTCTTGGGTGTAAATTGGAGCCAGCCACAAGCGCTAGAACTATTACAGGTCATGCTAAAAGCTTGGTCTTGATTGGCGCCAATGATAACTTGGGCTCGTTCAATGGTATTCTGGGGATCAATTTGAAATTCAGTAAGATCTGTCTGTTCAAGAAGTGGAATCCGGCTAAAAAATTCAGAGTGTGAAGCAAAAACATCGGCCACTAACATGCCTGAAATCGCGCGAGATTTTACGCCAGCCACGCGAAGATCACTGAAAGCTTTAATAATGACGGCGTCAGTATAATCTTGACCGGACTTGACCAAATCAAACGAGTGTAAATCGGGGCTATATGGCGCGTATAACTGATATTTTATGGTTCGCTGGGTAATGTAACCTGTTTTGCCCTTTCCGCCGGAGGCGGACCCGCCTCCGGCGGGAACAGCAACTTTTGTATCCGTTTCATTTGGATAAACATTGGCGATAACGACACTATGGGCAGGACTATTAACCTTATAAGCCGTATTCCAGCCATTCCAAATAATTCCGTTCGGACGACGAAGAATGTCAATATTGAAACCCGCCGGAGCAACTAATTCGACGCCCCGTTTTATAATAGTTACAATCTGAATCTGGCCCGAAGAGGTATTGAGGACCGCCAGAGCAATCTGTTTTTCGGGTTCTTTGAAACTTTTTATTGTCGGCGCTAATTTACCATTCACCAACATGTAACGTGTTTCTGTATAAGCGATGGGCTTTTCTCCAACCGTTAAAACAACATCCTTTAAAAGATTTTTGGCTTCAATAATTTTTTGAGCCATGGTCCACGACACCGGCGTCGGTATCGGAGAAACAATAACAATTTCAATTTGTTTTTTAGAAAACAAATTTACTATTAACGAAATACTTTTAGCCTGTGCCCCCAAGGCATAAATAAATAACGCGAAAACGGCGCAGAGCACCACGAGTAACAATTTCGGTTTTGCAGCTTGCATAAATTTAAAGATTTTGTTGGATATTATCGGCCAAACGTTGAACGGAATTAGCGTAATTAACACAACCAGACTTTTTACTGGCGGCATTTCCGCAATAATATCTTTTAGAGGCGGCTACCTCGCCCGCCCGAGTTTGACTACTGGCTCCGTCTCTGGAAAGTTTCGCCGCCGCCGCCACGAAAGCATCTTCAATATTCCATGGATTCGCGAGATTATGCCCCGTCAATCTGGAAACCGTTTCCCGATATCCCATCCAAGTAGACGGAATAAATTGAGCCGCGCCCATTGCTCCACCCCAGCCTGAACCGCAAGAAATCGGGGTTTGAAAAGAATTCAGACCAAGTTCGGCCGTAATAGCCAAAAATAAAGGCAAGTCTCTAGTGGGATGTATCCCTTTAGCGTAGATTTGGCCGTTGGTCACTCGGCGTGTCGCGCCACTAGTTTTGTCCACGATGTAACATTTTCCGACATTGCTCCCTAGGGCGCTTTCTTGTTCAAGCTCGGCAAGCAGAAACGCTGGACGAATTCCCGCGCCGATCGCCGCCAATTGGCCATATTTAACGGCATCTTCGGCGCTCACGCCATTTTGCAGCAAATAACTGATTTGGGCGCGAATGGCCTCAATATCTTTTTTCGATTTTTTAACCAACTCTTGAAACTTAGATTCTTGACCTTTGGTATCTTTTAATAATTTGTCCTTCTGGGCTTTAATAGAATCTAAACCTTTCTTTTCAATGGCCACAAGAGTTTGCTCTTTGGCCAGGTCGGCTTTTTGATCATCTAGGTCCTGTTTCCGTTGTTCCAGTGAATCTTTCAAACCGATAACATTGTCAATCGTTATTCTAAGTTGATCTTGGATAGTTTTAACGCTATTTAATTCATTAAAAAAATTAGAGAGTGTGCTATTTTTAACAAGAATACTGGTTAAAGACTCTTGATCATTTTGATAAACAACACGAAGATACTGCGCTAAAGCCGACTGGTCTTTTTCTATTTTTATTTCGGCGGCGGTTATTTTTGATTGGGTATCGTTAATTTTAAGATTAGTGCTGATAATAGATAAATTTAAACTCTTCAACTCCAAGGTTATCTTGTTTATCTGGGCATTTAAAGTATTTACCTGACCTTGAAGAGTGAGGGCCTGATCGTGAATAGTATCTATCTGCTGTTGATATTGTTCAATCTGGCGCTGAATCTCCTCAATCTGCTGGTTTTTTTGATTAACATCATCGGTGATGGCCGCCCGCGCGGAAATACCAAAACACAATCCCGATATAATTATCGCGGCGAGAATTAAAAGCATGGCAAAATATGTCGTATTTTCTCTGCTTAACATCCTTTCTATTGTACCACAAATAAAAGTGGATATCCGCCCTGACTTGTAAAGTTAATTCCTATATAATTAAGCTAATGTTCAGAAAATTAAAAATCATTGTGTGCCTGACGGTGGTTTTGTTTAGTTTTTTCCTCTTTCATAGTGTTCAAGCTCTCACTCTCGGAATTAATGGCAACAAATTTACGATTGATGGTTCGGCTAAATTTTTGACATTCGTTTCTTATTTTGACGCATTACGAGCGTCAAACGGGACGCTAGATTCAGATTTCGCTTATCTCAAATCAAAAGGAATTGATGGTGTTCGTATTTTCCCAAATTGGTGGGGTGCTTATAACAAAAACAACCCGCCCCACGACACTCTGATGAATCCTGCCGACGGAACACTCCGTTCAACCCAACTGGCAAAATTAAAAACAGTTGTTGAAAAAGCTAACAGCAAAGGGCTGGTCGTGGATGTCAGTTTTGCTAAAGAAATAGAACAGCTTTCTTTGGCTAATTACAAAAAGGCGATTGTTTCTACCGTTCAAGCTTTGAGTAGTTACAAAAATATTTTTTATGATATCCAAAACGAATACAACTGTAACAACTTGACCGCGGGTGATGTTTTAGATATAAGGAACGCCGTCAAGGGGGCATCAAATTCTGCTTTGGTAAGCGCGTCCATTGCCTGTGGCGCCAGCCCGGCCGAAGCGATCTCCATCGCCACGAGCGCCAATCTTGACATTATCAACTACCATGACGAACGAGATGCAGACTGGTACAGCCAAACCGGCGCTCGCGTTAATAGTATCGCGCCGGCCAGCAAGCCAATCTATTTTGGCGAACCGGAAAAGTGGTCTTCCGGAAGCACTTTAACCGCCGATAATTTTACGACAGCCGTCACTCGAGCCAAGAGCGCCGGCGCCGCGGCTTGGACCTTCCATACTCGCGCGGCCTATAATCTTGGATCGAACAATATGCAAAATTTTCTGGACGCGGGAGTAGAAAAAAGTTTTCTTGACACTTTTGGTCCAAAATTAGCGATAGTGGCTTGGGGTTCAGAGACCGGTGGCGCCAGCGGTGGCGGAGAAGTAGTTCCCCCGCCGCTACCACCCGGTTCCAGTGCCGTTGATTTAAAAAATGTTACTCCCACGACACCGACCAGCGTTTGGAACGCTAGTAGCGCAAATGGTTGGTGGCCGAATTTGTCTCCCGATGGCAAGTACGTCGCTTATGGAAATTGGGGCGACAGTTTTGTGACCGACTTACAAACCAAACAAACTTGGAATTTTAAAGATCCGGCGGATCTGACCATTGCTCATCGGTGTTTGGGCGGCGCTTGGATTAAACCCGACACTTTATCGTTTGTATGTGAGTTTGGCATGATCTTAACTTTTTATCGTTATGAAGTAAAAATTGGCGAATGGATACCAAAACGCACCGCCGACGACCCTAGTCTGGTGGCCGGTAATTTTTTTGCCACCAAAGACGGCCACTGGATTTCTATTGGAGGAGGCAGAATTGTGAAAGATAATAAGATTTTAGAAAATTCCGACGAGATGGGCTCTCCATCAATAAGTAATAATATTCTAGTTACGGCTTGCAAAGATAATACGTCTGTTTGTATTTGGGACGGAGACACTTTGTCCGAAGAACGCCCGGCCGAAGTTCCGGTTACGGCCACGGATACTTACAATGACTATATTGCTTATGCTGGAGATGATGATTCTATTCATGGAATAAATCCAAACGGTGAAAATATTAATCTGACGGCAACATCTCCAGCCAAAGAAGGTAGTGTCAAAATTGTCGCGGTCAATAATAAACCTTGGGTTGCTACAACCGCTTGTATCAACAAAACCACTGGTAATTGTTTCGGCCTGATTCGGCCTTGGGGAGAGCGAGAAAGTATTGTTACTAGCGCTAAGGCGCCATATGGGTTAGCCAGCATTGTTTATGCAAACAATAACTTTGTGGTGGCGTTCCAAGGGGACAAGGGCCAATTAACGGTTCAGACGATTCCAGCCGATTCAACGCGTGTCGATTTATGCGGAGACGCTTGTACTGATACCGGCGATACAAGTAGCGGTTCCGGCGCTCCAGCCGCTCCATTTCCTCCTTCCACAACTCTTCCCGTGCCCGACAAAGGCCTGCCCACTGATTTGGGCCAGTTCATTGAAGCGATATTCACTTGGTCGCTCCGATT
>ERZ1292640.906-Hain-H43-02um-R1-906-length-24591-cov-5_pt1 | contig 11816 bp, 11 predicted proteins | sample MGYA00564404_ERZ1292640 | MGnify/ENA primary metagenome ERZ1292640 (study PRJEB36523, sample SAMEA6512636) | groundwater metagenome | collected 2019-01-08 | study: AquaDiva: Metagenomics assemblies of 32 groundwater samples | reverse complement strand
CCCTGCCGCCGCCCGCGCCGGCCGCGGGCGTGGACGCGGGCAGCATCGAACTGCTGATGGACGTGCCGCTGCGCATCTCCGTGGAACTGGGCCGCACGCGCATGTCCGTCCGCCAGGTGCCGGAGCCGAGATTCTCACCGAGATTTGTCTCCTGCTTCAGGACGGCGAGCGTCACCGCCGCGCGCGTGCCGGTCGCGCGCTCGGCGGCAAGCGCGTAGGTGAGCGCGGTGCCGAAGGGTATCGCCGCGGAATCGCGCAGCATGAAAAGCTCGGAGCGGATCTGCGCCGCCGTCTTCTGCGAAGTCGCGATGAGTTTTTGATAATTCGCCTCAATGCCCTTCGTCACTTTAAGGAGCTTTTGTTTCTCCCGTTCCTGTGTCTCCAACGCTCGCTTGGCGAGTTCCGCGACCGTGCGCAATTGTTCCTGCTCCGCGAGGCGTTCTTCAAGCGCTTGTTTCTCGGCCTCAGTCGCCTCACTCGTCTGCTCTATCTGCTCAAACGACTGCGCGAGCGAGCTCTTGATGGAGACGAACGCATCCAGATCCCTGAAAAAATCCGATACACTCTTCGACCCGAGCGCGACTGAAACGGCCGAATAACCGTCCATCACTTGGGTCTGCCGCAGTATCTGCGCGAGCGATTCCTTCTCCGCCGCAAGCTTGGCCGAGAGCTCGGAGAGCGTCCGGTTGCGCACGCCAATGTCGCCGTTCAACTGGGAAATGGCGAGAGTAATGGCTTGTATTTGAAGCTGGGTTTTCTTTATCTCCGCATTGAACGCGTCTATCTGGGACTGGAACGTCTGGCGCTGGTTTTTTGCCGTATCCAAAAGCTGCTGCTGTACGGCGATTTGCCGTTCCACCTCATTCAATTGGTTCTGCAGTTCCTGCTGGCGATTGCTGACCGCCTGCGATACGTTCTGCTCGGCAATCACCGCGCCGGGCGCAAGAAGAAAGAGCGCGCATATAAAAATGAAAAACCGGCGCATCGTCCGGTCATTATAGCACGTCCCGCTTCGTTCGTCGGGAGGCGATATGTATTATGCGTTCTTTGCCTCGCCGGGCTCGGCACCTGCGACTCCTTCGGAGTCTTCGGCCTTACCCTTTTTCTCCACTTCAATCGCAGAAATATCCGCCGGCGCTGCCGCTTCTTCAACTTTCTCTTCTACGACCTCCTGTACGAGCGCGACCACCTCCTCCGGCTCGCTCATGAGCTCTACGCCCGCGGGGAGCGCGAGGTCAGCCGCGCGTATCTGGTCATCCAGAGCCACAAGCCGCGAGAGGTCCACATTGATGCTGTGCGGCAGGTTCATCGGGTCCGCTTCCACCTCCACCTCATGCATCACCTTCACCAGATTCGCTCCTTGCTCCACCGCCGGCGAGACGCCGGCGAATACGAGCGGGATGGCGATTTTCACCATCTGCCCCTTCGTCACGGCGTAGAAGTCCGCATGGCGCGGGCGATTCGTGAGCGGGTCGCGGTCAACTTCGTGGATAAGGGTTGCAAGCGGCGCGCCGAGGCCGGTAAGCGACACGACGGTCGCTTCACCGGCCTCGCGAAGCGCCTTTTCAAACGCGCCCGCCGAAACCGCTATCGGCGTGGACTCCATGTGCGCGCCGTATACGACGGCCGGAATGAACCCCGCGCGGCGGATTACCGCCGCGCGCTCCCTCCCGCGCTTCTCTGCCTTAAGCGTAAGCATTATGCACATATTATATCGCACTCTACTCCCCCCCGCAACGCCCCCCATGTAGGACGTACTACGTCCTACATGGGTTACAATAAGGCAATGGAGCTATACCACATAATCAACAAAGGAGTTGACGGACGCAATATATTTCTGGACACACAAGATTACGCGCGATTCGTGCATGATCTTTATGAATTCAACGACACTGCTCCGGCACTTGAATTTCATCATGCTGTCTCCCGCAGTGCGCATGTAGGACGTACTACGTCCTACATGCGCAAACGGTTGGTTGATATACACGGGTGGGAACTTATGAAGAATCATTATCATCTTTTGATCTCAGAACGCACTGATGGCGGTTTGACATGCTTCCTGCGCAAGTTGAGCGGTTACGCCCGGTACTTCAACGAACGGCATGAACGAAAGGGGGTTCTGTTCCAAGGAAAGACGAAGAAGATTCTTATAGCCAATCAGGAACATTTTCTCTATATCCTTCACTATATCCACTTGAATTCCCTTGATTATCTCCCGGGCGCAAAGAAGTGGCGGCAACGCGATAAGGGAACTCTTTCAGATATTCCAAAAGTACTTGAATACCTCAGAAATTACCACTGGAGTAGCTATCCCGATTACTGCGGCATACCGAACTTTCCATCAATTCTTACAAAATCACTTTTCGCTGGGGCGTTCGGCATAAATTACATTTCTGCACTCAAAGAATATCTTCTAGACAGAACCGCTGACGAGATGGACGATATGGACGAAAAATCACTAGAGTATTAGCCATAAAATCATGTAGGACGTACTACGTCCTACATTTAAGAATCGGGGAATTGGCTTAGCGGCTCAGCCGCGAGAGCGGCGGAAACCTTGACGAGGCGGGCGAGGAAAACGGCGCGAGCGGCGGGAACATTCTCTTCTTTTCCTTTCCACTTCAAGAGCGCCTCTTCCTGAAGCGCGCGGGCATACGAAAAGGTCAGCGGCCAGGGCGCCCCTCCCTGCGTTCGGGACAACCGGCACATTGCGGACAAATTGCCGGTTGCCTCTTCCGGCGTCTGTCCGCCCGAAAGGAACGCGATGCCCGCGACCTGCCGCGGCACGCCCGCAGTAAGCGCGGCAAGCGTGTCGGTAGCGATTTCTTCAGGCGTATCTTTCTTCGCATTTCCGCTTCCTGACAGCGCCATGGACGTTTTCACAACGATACTCGCGCGATCCACTGAATGTTCAGCAAGCACTGAAAACATCGTTGAGAGCGTCTCCTCAATGACCGCGCGCGCCCGGGCGCGGCTGTGCCTCCCTTCAGAAAGCACGTCCGGCTCTAAAATAGGCACGAGTCCGGCCGCCTGCGCCTCCTTCGCATAACTGGCGAGCCGCTTCGCGTTCTCGTGGAGCGCGAGCGCGGTGGGAAGTTCGTCGCCGTCAATGCGGATGACCGCGCGCCATTTAGCAAATACCGCTCCCCGCTTCTTGTATATCGCGAGCCGCGCAGGAAGGTCCAGGAGTCCTTGTGTGATGAGTTCGCGCGGACTTTCGCCGAAGGGTTCGGTGCCGAGGTCCATCTTCACGCCGGGCAAAATACCGCGAGCCGCAAGCGATTTCGGGAATAGTTTTTTATCACTTCCCTTCTCCCCCAGCGTTTCTGAAAAAAGAATAACGCCCGATAAATACTGCTCAATGCCCGGCGCATTCAAGAACAGGTCGCGATACCGCCGCCGCATATCAGGACTCGTCGCAATGCCGAAGTCCGCAAGCCGCGCGGTCGCCGTGTGCACGCTTTCGTCGGCGGCAAGTAATCCTTTTCCGCTTGCAAAGAGCGAACGCGCGACCGCGACCAAGTCAGTCATATACAAATGCTAGCATGAAGGTTCAAGGTATAAGGTGTAATATATACAATACATACGAACACATACATGAACTTACCCCTTACCCCTTACCCCTTACCACTGGATTTTGTCGCCATTGGCGACACGACCGTTGACGAATTCATCCGGCTCAAGGAGGCGCGCATCTCCTGCGACATCAATCGCGAGAACTGCACTATCTCAATGCGGTGGGGAGCGAAAATACCCTATGACTCCTCCGTGCTGGTGCCGGCTGTCGGGAACGCGGCGAACGCGGCGGTTGCCGCCGCGCGACTCGGCCTCTCCGCAGGATTCATTTCAAATGTCGGGAAAGACCGCTTCGGCGAAGACATCCTTGCGACCCTCGCACGTGAAGGAGTGGACACACGATACATCGCCGTCAACGACGGCATCCCTACGAACCACCACTACGTGCTCACCTACGACGCCGAGCGCACCATCCTCATCCGGCATGAAGCGTATCCCTATCGTCTGCCGAAGGACCTTCCGCCGCCTCCATGGCTCTACCTCTCCTCGCTCGGCGAATACTCGGAAGCGTTCCATGAGGAGCTCGCTAAGTGGCTTATCGCGCACCAAGAAACGAAGCTCGCTTTCCAGCCCGGCACCTTCCAAATAAAAATGGGGAAAGAAAAATTGCAGGCGCTGTATGCCCGTGCCGAAATCGTCGCCTGCAATAAAGAGGAAGCTGAAAGTATTTTAGGCGTCGGCAAGACTGACATGCTGACACTCCTGAAAGAAATGCGTGCGCTCGGACCTAAAATTGCGCTCATTACAGACGGACAGAACGGCGCATACGCTTCTGACGGCACGCAAATGTTAAAGGTGCCGATGTATCCCGACCCAAAGCCGCCGGAAAATCGCACGGGCGCCGGTGACGCGATGACCGCGACCTTCGTCGTCATGCTCGCGCAGGGCAAGACGCTCGCCGAAGCGCTCCGCGCCGGCCCCGTGAATTCCATGTCGGTCGTTCAATACACCGGCGCGCAAAAAGGCCTTCTCACGAGTGACGCGCTGGAGAAATATCTCGCCGAGGCGCCGGCGGACTATCTTGTCACGCCTCTCTAAAAATTATTTGCCTTTCAGTATCGACTGCTGGAGCGCGGCATAGGCCGCTTCACTGCCGTCAAACGTCGTTTCAAAGGAGTTCGCGAATACCACATGCACAATAAGCAGAGTCGCGGCCGCTCCCGCGACGGTGACGAGCAAGACAGCGAAATAAGAATTCAGTTTATAGGTCATAAAAGTGCGCGGACCGTTTCCGCGATGTGGAAAGCGTCCAGCCCGTAATGCGCGAGAAGCTCGCTGGGAGTGCCTGACTGCCCGAACCGGTCGGCGACGCCGAGCCGCCGCACCGGTATAGGATGATGCTCGGCGAGAAGTTCGCAGACGGCGCTCCCGAACCCGCCGGCGGTCTGATGCTCTTCAACCGTGATTACGCGGCCCGCGCGCCTCGCCGCCTCAAGCACTGCCTCTCTGTCAAGAGGCTTCACGGTCGGGCAATGGAGCACAAGCGTCTCCACCCCGTCGCCAGCGAGCGCGCGGGCCGCGCAGAGCGTCGAATAACTTAATGAACCTGTCGCGAGTATCGCGACTTCCGGCTTCCGGCCTCCGTCTTCCGGCTTCCAGAGTACGAGCGCCTTCCCTATTTGAAACGGCGTTTCCGAAGTAGTGAAAACTGGCGTATCCGCGCGGCCGAAACGTATATAGACGGGACCGTCGGTTACTGCGGCGGCGACAACTACTTTCCGCGCTTCTTCCGCATCGCCAGGAACAATGACCGTCATCCCCGGGAGCATCCGCATCATCCCGATATCCTCAAGCATCTGGTGCGTCGCTCCATCAGGTCCGACAGATACTCCCGCATGCATCCCGCAGACCTTGACCGGCACGGCATTGAGCGCGATAGTCGTGCGTATTTGCTCATAGTTGCGGCCAGGAGAAAAGCAAGCGTAGCTCGCGATGAAGGGTATCTTGCCCGCCGCGGCCATGCCGGCGGCGACCGTTGCCATGTTTTGCTCGGCGACGCCCATTTCTACGAACCGTTCGGGAAATTCTTTTTCAAATGCTTCCGCGCGCGTAGACTCCTTAAGGTCCGCGCAGAGCACCACAATGCGCGAGTCGTTTCGACCGGCCTCCACCACGCCGGCGCCGAAGCCGTCGCGTGTAGACGCCTGCGGAATGTCGTCCGAAAATACTTTGTCGGAAAGTTTTGCATCTGGATTAAGCATGGCGGATTTGTTTCAAGAACCGTTCCCCTTCCTCCTTCGTCGGCGGCTTGCCGTGCCAGTGATAATCGCCTTCAATTTCGGGTACGCCCTTGCCGGGAATCGTATGCGCGAGGATAAGTGTCGGCTTCTCGTAAATCGCCTTCGCCTCATCTACGACGGCGACAAAAGCGGAAAGGTCATTGCCGTTCACCTCCAACACGTGCCAATTAAATGCGCGGTACTTACCCGCGAGCGGTTCAAGCGGCATCACGTCTTCCGTCATTCCGTCAATTTGTATATTGTTACGATCCATGATCGCCGTGAGCCCTGCGAGACGGTTTTTCCCCGCGAACATCGCCGCCTCCCAGGTATTCCCCTCCTGCTGTTCCGCGTCGCTCATGAGGCAGTAGATGCGAGGTTGTAGGTTGTAGGTTGTAGGTTGTAGGTTTTTAAGTGCATACGCCATGCCGGCGGCCTGCGAGAGCCCTTCGCCGAGGGGACCAGAGGTAGTTTCAAGGCCGGGCAGGCGCAAGCGCTCCGGATGCCCCTGAAGCCGGCTGTTAAACTTCCGGAGTGTTAGACATTCCTCAACCGGGAAGTAGCCGGCATGCGCCATCGCGGCATAAAGCACAGGGCAGATGTGGCCGTTAGAGAGCACGAGCCGGTCGCGCTCCGGCCAGTCCGGCCGCTTCGGGTCGTGCTTCAAGATATGGAAATAAAGCGCAACGAGGATGTCCGCCATGCCCAAGGGACCGGCCGTGTGTCCGCTTCCCGCCGCGACGAGCATCGTGATGATGGTCTCACGAATGGCTTCCGCATGTTTTTCGAGCGAGCGCGCCTGTTCGTCCGTGAGAGCCATTGTTGCATTATACCCCGTATGGGCTCTGGAGCGCTTCAAATGCTGCGATAGCGGAAGCGGGGTCGCTCGCGCGCAGGATGCCGGAGCCGACGACCAAGTTCCCCACGCCGAGCGCGACGAGCTGTTTCGCATTCGCAAGCGAGACGCCGCCATCCACCTGCATCGGAAACTTCGGATGACGAACGCGGAACACGCGCACCTTTTCCAAAACGCGCTCGTCAAAGGGCTCTGCCTGTCTTCCGATGCGCGCGATGCCCATGAACTGTACATACGCTATTTCGTTAAGGCAGGGTTCTATGAGCGCGAGGTCACTGCCGATATTGAGCGCGAGGCCGAAGGAGATGAGGTTGGAGGCGAAGCCGGCGCCGGCGCCGAAGCGGCCTCGCGCTGAAGCGAGAAGCCGCGGCAGGTCGGAGACGCTTTCGGCGTGGAAGGTGAGCCGGGTCGCGCCCTGCGCGACCCACGCGGCCGCGGCGCTAAGAGCGTCGCGACACATGAGGTCTATTTCATACTCCACGCGGTCAAGTTGTGGAAGCATTTCGCCCTTTGCAATCATCGCTTGCAGTTCAGCGGGCGCAGTGTAAGGCGTGCCCTGCGTAGCCTCGGCGGAGTAGGGCCAGGATGCAGGCGCCGCGAACTTTCCGTCCACGACATCTATCTGTATGCGGCTGACTCCAGATATCTGCGTGAGAAGCGCGAGTTTTTCCTCAAGCTCCTTGCGCGAAGCGGGCAGCACGGCCGGGATGACGAGGTTCATCAGAATTTAGCCAAGCGGCGCGCGTGGCGCGGCGAATTGGAAAAAGGCGTTTCAAGAAATATCCGGACCGCTTCGTCGGCATCCTTTCCGGAGACGAAGCGCGCGCCGATGGCGAGCATGTTCGCGTCGTTGTGCCGGCGGGCGAGTCGTATGTTGTCGTAGCCGTCCTCGGAACGACCGCCCTCTATGTCCAGCGTCTCCGTCACGCGCATCGGGCCGTAGAAGACGGCGGCGCGGATACCATTCACACGGTTCGCCGCCATCGCTTCGCCTTGTCCGCTGCCGCCCACGACGACCGCGCGCGCGGAGTCTGCGACGCGCGCGTTCTCCTCCGCGACGCGTTGCGCAAGCGGCGTCACGAAGTCCGGATAATCGTCGGAGGGGTCCAGCGCGAGCGCGCCCACGTCCTCCACCTCGTAGCCGCGCGTCGCGAGATGCTCCATAAGCGCGTTTTTAAGCGCGAACCCGGCATGGTCAGAAGCGAAGAAAATACGAGGTTTGAGGGATGAGGTTTGAGGGATGAGGTCAGACATACAGTTTTTTAATTATAGTAGAAACTATTCTACTTACTTCGTCTGATAGTGCCTGCGCTTTCCGCAAATCTATAGTTGGATACAACTCATTCACAATAATCAACTGCGTTTCAAGTTCAGCCAGAGAGCCATGGGCTATGCGGAGAAATTGCGCATAATCTTTTCGGCTTCCTCTCCGGCTCCCTTCGGCGATATTAGAAGGTACAGAGACCGCAGCTCGACACATCTGAGACGTAAGACCGAATTGCTCGGTTCTAGGCAATTGCCTTACAATACGATATGTTTCTTTCACCAATTCTATACCTTTCTGCCAAGCGATGAGCGATTTGTATCCTTCTTCCATACTCATCCCTCATCACTCACACCTCATACCTGTGCGGCCGCGAGCACGTGCCGCACCAAGCTTTCCGCGTATCCAATCTCGTTGTCGTACCACGCGAGCACCTTTACCAGATTGCCGCCGACCACGCGCGTCATAGACAGGTCGGCGATGGAAGCGCATGGCTCGCCGACGATGTCGGAGGAAACAAGCTCCTCATCAGTAGTTTTGAAAATCCCCTCCCAACGCGGGTCGGCTTCGGCACGACGGAGCGCGTCATTGACTTCTTCGCGCGTGGTCGGCCTTTTGGAAATGAACGTGATGTCCGCGATAGAGCCGGCGGCCACGGGAACGCGGAGTGCGATACCGTCAAATTTCCCGGCGAGCGCCGGATACGCCTCCGCGACCGCGAGCGCGGCGCCGGTAGATGTAGGCACGATATTAACCGCCGCCGCTCTGCCCTCCCGCACATCCTTCTTTACCGGGCCGTCCACGAGCGCCTGCGAGGCCGTATAGGCGTGGGCTGTAGAGAGCACCGCCTTCTCAATGCCGATGGCTTTATCCAATATCGCGATGACCGGGCTTGCGGCGTTCGTCGTGCAGGAGGCGTTACTGGACATTCGGCAAGAGGCGAGCTTTTCCTCATTGACTCCCATCAGCACCGTCGCACCAAGAATTTCTGTTGTTTGTTGGCTGTTGGATGTTGGATGTTCTTTAGCCGGCGCCGTGATGACCACTCGCTTGGCTCCAGCTGTAATATGTGCGCTCGCCTTCTCGTAATCCGTAAAGAATCCTGTGGATTCTACGACCACATCAATATTCAAGTCGCGCCACGGCAGGTTCGCCGGGTCCTTCTCCGAAAAAAACTTCACTTCCCTACCGTCAATAATAAATGTTGGCTGTTGGCTGTTGGCTGTTGGCTGTTGGTGAGCGACCGTAAAGGGAGCTCGCCCGTACACCGTGTCGTACTTCAAGAGGTACGCCAAGTTTGCGAGCGAGCCGAGGTCGTTCACCGCGACGATGTCAATCCCGCGTCCGGTGCTTCGCCGCGCGAACGCCCGCCCGATTCTTCCAAAACCGTTAATTGCAACTCTGATTGCCATAGGTGTGAGAATTAGGAATTAAGAATTATGGGTGAGTCCATTATAGCCCACTGTCCACAACGTCATTGACTCTTCAGCATGATATCTTGAAAACAGCCGGCAGCTTGGAGCGAGTCAGGATTTGTCATTCTTTGACTCGAGGGTCCGATCCCCTCTGCCGGCTTTAGAATATCCACACCCTCCTCTTCAAGTTAATTGACTTCTCATGTGGGCTTGCTATACTTTCTTTCAGGAATGACAAGTCCTGACTCGCTCGGGGATTTGAATCCTCGAGGATACTAGCAACATCGCCGCCTGCTCCAAGGGCGGCGATGTTGCGTTTATGGCGCGGGAGCAGGTTCGGGGGTGGGTTCGGGGGCTGGAGGCGCAATCACCGTTACGAGCCGCGACACGCTCCCGACATTGCCGGCGACGTCGGTCGCAGAGTACGTGAGCGTGTAGGCACCCTCGGCGGCGGTGTCAACGGCGCCGGTAACAACTATGCCTGCGGTCAAGTCGCCGTCAACGTCGTCTGTAGCGGTGGCGCCCGGGTCGGTGAAGGTGTCGCCAACGGTAAGCTGCATCGCCGCCTCGCCGACGAGCGTAACCACCGGCGGCGTGGTGTCACTCGGGGAGCTGGGGGCTGGGGACTGGTCTGCTGGAGGTTGGTCTGCTGGAGTGCTTGATGCCGTAGTGTCCGGCGCGCTCGTGATGACCGGCGTCCCGGTGTCGGAACTGTTGGCTGTTGGCTGTTGGTTGTTGGTTGTCATTGGCGACGAGGTGGCGAGTTGGCCCTCGGTCTGGACGAGGAAGTAGTCAAATGAGACATCCGCGGTCTGCGGTGCTGAAAGCACGACGCGGAATGAGCCGGCCAACTTGTCGCTGACCCACCAGCTTCCGGTAATCTGCGAATTGAAGGTGACGAAGACTTTTGTAGATGGCAGGACGAGGGAGTTCGTCACCTGCGCCACTGTGTTCCCTGTCAAGATACTGACGGAGCCCGCGGAAGAAGTACCGTCGGCATCCTTGCTCGCCACCAGCTGGCGGAACACAAGCGTGTTGAACTGCGCAATTCCCTTCTGTATCAGCACGCCGAGGCCCTCAAGCGCACTCGCGAGCGTGGAGGAGGATAGCGCGAGCGGCGAGCCGCTCGCGGTGGAAATTGCGCCGCTCTCCAGCGCCGTGAGGCGCTCCTCTAGCGATGCGAGGTGCGTTTCCACGGAAGCGACTTTCGCGGCAAGCGCCTGGACGCCGGAGAGCGTGAAAGTCGCGAGCTTGTAAATGTCTACGCCTTTGCCGTCGGCGGAGAGGACCTCGGGGGCGACCTGTTGGGTATCCTCGGCGATGAGGCCGAGGCGGAGCGGGTCGTTCTGGTCTTCTACGGTGTAGCGATAGGTGGCGACTTTCAAATTTACGAGCTGGTCCAGCATATTTTCAGAAGAACTCGCGGTCGCGTATTCAATGTCTTTCTTTGCCGAGCGCGTGGAAGTATTCACGAAAGCGATGGCGCCGATGTCGCCGATGACATCAAGAGTATGGTTCGGCGTCGTCGTCCCAATCCCGACGTTGCCGTTTTCTTGTATGGCCAAGGTGGTGGAGCCGAATTGATTTTGCAAGTATAAGGCGTTGGAGCCGTCTACTATCGGGTCGGCTTCGGTGAATCTGAAGCCGTTGCTGAAGATTAGGTCGCCGACGTAGGAGACCGTGGCGCGTAGCGTTCCTTTCACGTACAAATTGCCTGAAATGGTTGACGTGGCGGTCGTCCCGTCCACGAAGTTGATACCAGTTCCCGTCGCACCGATGGACAACAGCGTCCCCGGACTCGTCGTCCCGATGCCGACGTTGCCGTTGTTGCCGACGATGAAGGCGGTGTTGTGCGCGACGATATCATTGCCGATGAAGTTATGCGTGCCCTCTATCTCTATGTCGTACACGTCTTCTTCGGCGACCGGTTCGAGCGAGACGATACGCTCCCACGCCGCGCCGCCTGCCTGCGGTGAGCCTGTCGAATCCGCAACGGCGATCTCCATCCCCTCCTTCAGTTCCGACACCCTACGCCACGCGCCCTCTTTCGCATGAACGGAGTTATCCACACCAGTTTGTGTAACGCTTGACTCTGCAACCGCTTTTGCTAGAATGGATTTTACTAACACTGCCCCGGCCGAAAGGTCGGGGTTTTCGTTTCCTCGCTCTACCCATGCACGAATATGCTCGACGAACAGGTGATTTGCGAGACGCAGTTCCCATGCCATGTTCGCCTTGTATCCCATAAAAACAATCGGGACGCCCTGTTTTCTCGCATATGCGTCAAGGGTGCGATAATCGCTATCGCCGCTCATGACCACGGCAATGTCAATGTCATTAAGGCTCCCAGCAACATCAAGAGCAAGCTCGACGTCGACATCTCCTTTTTTTGTCAGGCGTCCCTTGTCGTCAACAAGATACTTGAGAGGTTTTGCGCATATGGTGACCAAATCTTTTATTGTACAAAGATATTTTTCCGCATTGCT
>ERZ1292640.3718-Hain-H43-02um-R1-3718-length-11818-cov-7_pt1 | contig 11818 bp, 9 predicted proteins | sample MGYA00564404_ERZ1292640 | MGnify/ENA primary metagenome ERZ1292640 (study PRJEB36523, sample SAMEA6512636) | groundwater metagenome | collected 2019-01-08 | study: AquaDiva: Metagenomics assemblies of 32 groundwater samples | reverse complement strand
GCCGTGCAGGACATCACGCTGAGTTTTCGTCTGGCCGAAGTGCTTAAGCCCGAACAGTTGTTGATCTCACAGTTGGTGCGGATCGCTATCACTCAAATTGCGATTGAACCGGTTTGGGAAGGGCTGGCCAAACACCAGTGGAAGGAGCCGCAACTTGCCGAGTTGCAGAGGACTTTGTCTTCGCTGCAACTCCTGGCCGATTACGGAAATGCCATGAGAGGGGAACGAGCTTTCAGTAACGATCTCATCGATAAGATGCGTCGCGGGCAATTCCGCGGCTGGGGAGGCATGGATGAGGATTCGGGCTTATTGGCTATCTCGCGCCTGACCAGGTTGGCTCCGGCCGGCTGGCTTTATCAAAATCAACTTTATATCAACCGGCTGCATCAGGAAAATACCCTGCGCCTGATCGACGCCGCGCAACATCGGGTTTTTCCCGACCGCTGCCGAGGCTGCGACGATCTTCCGGAACTCAAGCGCACCACCCCGTACAATATTTTCGCGCGCCTGCTCTTTCCGTCCCTACCTAGATCCGCCTCGAAGACGGCTTTTGGCCAAACCGTGATTGATCTGGCAACTGTGGCCTGCGCGCTGGAGCGTTACCGGATTGCCAATGGCGAATACCCTGAAAACCTGGCAGTCTTGGCGCCGCGCTTCCTGGCAAAAGTCCCAAACGATGTCATTAATGGTGAACCGCTTAAGTATCGGCGCGCAACCAGCGGCCAATTTGTGCTCTATTCCGTGGGCTGGAACGAAAAGGATGACGGCGGGGTCACCGCCACAAGGAAAAAGGGATCAACGCCAGGACAGGACCTCGACCGAGGAGATTGGATCTGGCAATATCCTGCCCAGTAAAGCAGATATCTGAAAGCTCAAAGCCGTGCTTTCAATAGGAGCGCGGGCATCCATGCCTGCGCGTATAGCCAACGTTAGCCACAAGCCAGGATTCGCTCCTACCTCCCCCCGGTTCGGGAGCCACCCACCTTTTTGTGAATTGCAGCAGCACTCAGAGATCTGCTTGGCCGGGAACCGCAAGGGCGGGGCCTTCGAGAACGCGCAGGCATGGATGCCCGCGCTCCTACGACGTGCGTACGGTTACAAAGCAATTCTCTTCAAATACGCAATGGAACGTTCTGCCTGCTCGATGGTGCCGCATTCCACTGAGAAGACGATGTCGCGTTTGGCCTTTTGCCGGCAGGTTTTGATGACCCGCGCCCAGTCAATCACGCCGTCGCCGCACGCGCAACCGACCGGTGTGCCGGTGACTTTGCCGCGCTCGTCGGCGGATTGCTGCACGGAAATGTCCTTGGCGTGCAAATGCACCAGACGGCCTGCGACCCGGTTGAGCCACTGGTAAGGGTTCTCGCCGGCCAGGTAGCTATTGCCGGTGTCGAAGTTGATGCCGATGGCCGTACTTTTGACCAGTTTGTATATGCGGTCCAAGCCGTCGGGCGTTTTGCTGTATTGCTGATGGCACTCCAACCCAAGGGAGATGCCGCGCGGCTCGGCGACTTTGGCCGCCTCCTGGAGGGTGTAGCGCATGAGAGTAAAATCTTCCTCCTCGGTGGTCCAGGGTTGCTTGGGGCCTTCGTCGGTGTTGATGACGGGCGCGCCGCATTCGGCGGCAAAGCGGATGGCCTGCTTGAGATATTCGACGCCGATTTCCGGCTTGCACAACGGCGTGTGCGCAGAAAGCCCGGACAACTTGACGCCGGCTTTTTCACAGGCCCGCCGGATGCGCAACGGGTCGTCCAGCATGGAAACGCTGTGAAAATAACCGGCCTCACTGAGCAGTTCGCGGCCCCAGTGGACCATCGGCTCGACATGGGTGTAGCCGAGCTCGGCGGCTTTGGCCACGCCCCATTCGAAGGTCTTGTCATGGTGCCGGACGAATTCCAGGTTAATGCCGAAATAGACTCTGTTCATAGCGGTTGTTCTTAGTATTCCTCGGTCATCTGTTCCCCACCGTGTTCCGGGTTGGGAATGAGCTTCTGCCCCTTGGGGTCCACAACGAAATCGAGATACGCGAGCGGAATCTGGCCGAGCAAGTTGGGGACATGTTCGTCCACGCCGACGACGTTGAAATCGCCGTGGCGGCCCATGAGTTCCAGCCGCACGGCCTCATAGACCGGGCGTTTCCGTGTGCCGTTGGTGGTCTGGGAAAGCACATCGTCCACCTTGTCAAGCGCGAGGTTTTTGATCACGCTGGGCTTCAAATACAGGCGTGTCGCGCCGGTATCCACCAGAGCTTCCACTTCCACGGTGCGGGGTTTGCGCTTGGACTTCTTACGACGCAGTTCGGCGAGATCGAACAGGTTTGTCAGCTTGATTTTGGCAACCACTCTACCCATACGTCACCTACTCTAGCCGCCCAGCCGCCGGTGTCAATGTCGGCTACTCTCTTGTCGGCTACTTTCTTCGCCCTATAGTTTCGCCTCACTCACGTGAAAACCGCCTGCTGGCACCTCAACACCATCGGACAGCCCATAGGGCTTCTCGCCAAAGTTCACTGTCACCGTGGTGCCGTTGGCGAACTCCGTCTGTTGCACGCTACGGTCGGGGATGAGGAAGCGGTGGCCGGTCATTTCCGAGTAGCCCACGGCGCGGGCGACAGGGCAGACGTTTTTATAGCTTTGAACGAAGCGCGCTTTGTTTTTTTGCCAGGTCTCGCGGTTGAACATGAACATGGGCGGCGTGCCATAGAGGATGTTGAAGAGGTTGCGCTTGTCCCAGAGCGCGGGCAATTTGTTGTTGTAATCACCCCAGTACCATTGGGAAACCACGCAATCGTGATAAACGAGTTCCCAGAGCGGCAGACGATAGGCGTGGCCCACCTGAAATTTGGCGACGCGGTCGGGAACTTCCTCCCAAATCTTCTGCATCTGGCGTCCGGCATCCGGAACTCGATAGGGACCCAGACTGAGCATGCCTTCAAAATAGTGGACGTAGGGGACGGCGGCGTCATGGCCGGTCTCACTCCCGGTCACGAGCTTCGTTTCCTCCGAAACATACCGCAGCAGGTCCATTTTCCATTGGCGGCTTTCGCTCCGGGTCATCGGATGTTCGGGATGATAACATTCGCGCCAGGGCGAGGCGGTCGTCGTGTCAATAAACCGGCAACGGTAGGCATGGGTTTTCAATTCTTCCTCCATGCGCTTCCGGGCATACGGGAGAGCTTGCTTGTCGCACAGCACCCCGCAGGGATACATCTGGTCATCCTTGCCCCTCACTTGCCAGCCTTTGATCCAATCGCCATTGGACCCGATCATGAGGTCGCGCGGCCAGGCGGCGGTGGGCCAATCGGGATGCACGCCGCGCAGCAGCTTGAAATTCTCCGGGTTCATCACGTCCTGAAAAATATCGTAGCGGCTGGTGAGAATGCCCGCCTCATTGAGAGCGCGAAGGGCTTCGGGTGACTGGCGATTGCTCCAGAGGATGCGTTCGATGCCGAGCGCGTTCATCTCCTGAACCAAGGAAAGCGCTTCTTTTTCCCAGCACCAGACATTGACGGCGCCGATCAGCAAATCGACGGTTGGATTTGCTTTTCGCTTTTCCTGCAGCGTCTTGACGAGGCCCTTTTCTTGCGCGTAAGCGCGATAGCGTTTGCAGATGGCCACGTGCCCGCCGCGATCGAAGAACACGTAACGAAGCCGGCGCTCGTAGCCAAAGCGGCGCTTTTGCGGGTCCCATTCCGGAGCGATCAAAAGGTTGCCGGCCAGCCGGTCGATGCGAATGGAGGCGTCATCCGGCGTTTCAATGATGGCGGCATAACCTTTTTCACCATCGGTCGCGCCCCAAAAGGCCATGCAAATGCCATGGCCGCCATAAGCAATCAGACGCATCGGCGAAATAGATTTGTCCTCGACCGGAAAGGAAATGCCTTCGTTCATCGGCACGACCAGGTACGTGCCGGGATCGCTCACGAAGGGATGCGGAAATCGCACCGGTGCTGGCAGGTCACCTTCTCCGGAAAGAGTGGCGGTCAATTCAGGCAGTTCTCCTTCCAGTTGCAGCCGCATCTTGAGGTCCAAGCCGGAGGGAATGTGCTTCAGGCCTATCTCAATTCCGGCATTGGCCGCCGCGCTTTGCAGCACCACGTCCTTCGAGAAAGGCTGTTGCGCCCAGCTTTGTTGCGTGCGCCGATCGAGGACCGTCAGCGTCGCCGTGCTCGTGTGGAGCGTGACGGTCAGCGCGGCGTTGTAGCTCGAAAGGCTGGCCGGCAACTTCATTGAGCGGTCACCGGTCGGCTGGCCGGTTTCTCTTGGAGAAAGAGCTTCTGCTGCCATCGCTGCTGCCTCCTTGGCCGGGAGCAGCAATAACAAAACCAGCGTGACAAACCGGAGCATCATATCGTCCTCTTCAGATGTTCCTTGCACTGCAATCGGTACGGATCCTCGCGCGACGCGAGGATTTTCTGGCGAGGCGCAGGAGCGCCGACATTCTTGTCGGCCCGAAACGTGCGCCAACGCCAAAGCCTGCCTGCCGGGGCGGCGCAGGCAGGCCGACAAGAATGTCGGCGCTCCTTTGGTTGGGGCTTCGCCGCGCTGTGCGCTTTTGGCTCATGAAAGCGATGACACGGCTTGCCCGCCAGAAGTTCATGGGGTTTTCCAATCGGCTGTTTGTTCCCAGGCCTGGCCGCGCTTACGCAGGAACTCAGGCGATTGGTTGTTGTTATAGACTGTCAGCAGATAATTCAGGCTGAACTTCTCTCCCTGAGCGTATGCCAACGGCACCTTGTCCAAACCTTGTGTCACCGCCAGGTAAGCAAAGGGCTCCACCATGGTAAAAAACTTCGCCGCTCCGCCCGGATTGGATGAGTGGCCAAACAACGCCGCCATGATTTCTTTCCCATCCTCCAGACCGGAAACAGCGCTCCATTTCGCGGGTGTGACGTCGCCTTTGCCGACAGTGGGGTATGGCAAATTCTCCGAGTTTTCATGGCGTGCGACCCGGTCAAATCCTTTGGGCAATCGCAAGCCCAAGCCGTGGTAGGAGGCGCCGGTCAAGACCACTTTCTGAACGCCGGGACCGACCTCAAATTCTGGCCGCCATTGCAGGGCCACCTCCTGGTTCGCTTCGTCCACGGTGAGGATGACCGTGCGGCGCTCCACCAAGAGGGCCGCGTTCGAGGTGTCGGCCAGAGCTTTGTCCTTGGGGGCAATCCAGTGGATCAACTGCGTAAAACTCACTTGGGGGAGCCCAGCCGCGTTCTTGCCCACTTTCTGATCAAGGAACTTAATGGGCTTTTCGATGCCGGCCGCGGGCGGTTCCTCCCAAAAGTTGAGGTCGTTGACTCGAATGGCATACATCAACCCATGATGATGCAAATGATCGGCCGGCGCGTCACGCAGCAGATTCACCCCGTTCAGGGAATACAGCTCGCGGACGTAGGGCTTGAACTGATTGGTCCCAAAAGCATAGACGAGCAGCCTTTGCTTTTTAAAGTGGATGACCAACTCGCCCAGATCCAATTTCAGTTCGATCCTCAGCACGGAATTGACCGCCTTGGGTACGGGAGACTTTTTGACGGGCCTGGCGGCGGCTTTGGGGTTCTGGAGCAATGGCGGCTTGGTTCTTTCTTGTGCAGCAAACAGGGAAAGCAACGGCAGCAGACAGAAACAGGAAAACAGGATGGACTTGGTTTTCACGCCGGCAGAATAGGTTGAACTCGAGGGCGAAGCCTTTGATCCAGGTCAAAGCGGGTTTTGGCGCGGTGGCTGACTGAGAAGGAGCGCAGGTGTCCAACCTGCGCGCCAAGCCCAAAGCGGGTGCTGTCAGGGTGACAGATTAAGAGCGTGCGCGGAAATTCCAGGCCATCCGTTCGTCCTCGTTCTCGTCGTCTTCCTCCTCCTCGAAAATGAAGGCCACATCGAGGACGAGGACGAGGACGATGTTCAAAATCGATTTTCCGTACACGCTCTAACGTTGGGCCTGGCATTTTGGACACCACGCCGAGGTGCGCCCGCCCACCGTCTCTTTTCTCAGCGGCCTTTTGTGAATGGGACAGAGGCCGTCACGTTTCCAGCGCTCCTGAAAGAGCCAGCCCACCGGCGGATCGGAATAATCTTTGCCCACGATCTTCACCGCTTCGCGGCAGACATGGCGCAGTTCACGCCAGAGTTTCTGCAAGCTTGTTCCTCGGATTTGGCCGCTGGAGGTCCGCGGGTGCAGGCCGCTCCGCCACAGGATTTCGTCCGCCATCCAGTTGCCAACGCCGGGGAAACCTGTTTGCAGGAGCAAAGCCGCCTTGATCGGCAGCTTGCGGTGCCGTTGGAGAAATGCTTCCATGCGTGCGGCGGTAAAACTTTTCGAGCGCACATCGACGGCGAGATTCCGCCACCAGGGAGGCGGAGAGGAGCCTTGATGAAACAGGACGCGGCCGAACTGGCGCGCATCGTTAAACACCAAGGCGCAGCCCTTTTGGCAAAGGACAAGATGATCGTGCTTGGACGGTTTAAAACTGGCTTCGGCCACCCTCAGCTTGCCGGTCATGCCCAGATGCAATCCAAGCCATATTCCATGGGAAAACCGAAAGAGCATCTGCTTTCCGTGCGCTTCCGAGGCCAGCAGCCTGGAGCCGGGGAGGACTTGCTGAAGCTTCTGCGCATCCGTCCCGCGAAAGACGCGCTTGTCAGGATGAAGCAGGACAGCAGCGATTCGTTTGTCCAGACCGGCATCCCATTGTTTGCGGAAGAATTCAACCTCAGCGAGTTCCGGCATAAGAGGAGGGTGAAGGCTCTGGTTTCTTTCGAGGGCTGTCCACGGTTTGGCGTGTCCGTTTTGACGGAATGGCCGTGCGGTTGGCCCCTATCATCAGTCCAAACCACTGGCCACTTTGGCTCGTTGCAGAACCTGCCGGGCGACCGTTCTGGCGCGCTCGGCGCCGTCGCGCAGGACTTGCCGGACGTAATCCAAATTCGCCGACAATTCGGCGCGTTTGGCCCTGGCGGCGGTGAAATAATTCCAGTAATGCTCGAACAGCGCCTTCTTCAAATCGCCGTAGCCCAACCCGCCGGCCCGCAGGCGGGCTTCGAAATCTGCGGCCACCTCGGCCGGCGCCACCAATTTGAACAGTTGGATGGCAATGTTCTTGTCCGCATCCGGTTTCGGCTCGCTCGGGGAACGGCTGTCCATGACCAGGCTCATGATTTTTTTGCGGGACGCCTTTTCGTCGCCGAAAATCTCGATGGTATTGTCGTAGCTCTTGCTCATTTTTTGGCCGTCGGTTCCGGGCACGGCCGCGGTTTCTTCGCGGATTTGGGGTTCCGGAATGACAAAGGTCTCGCCGTAGGTCTGGTTGAATTTTATGGCGATTTCGCGCGTCACTTCGACGTGCTGCTTCTGGTCACGGCCCACCGGCACGATGTTCGAGTCGTAGATCAAAATATCGGCCGCCATCAGCACGGGATAGGCAAACAGGCCGTGATTCGGAGAAAGACCGCGGGCGAGTTTGTCTTTGTAACTGTGGCAGCGCTCCAGCAATCCCATCGGCGTCAACGTCGTCAGCAACCAGGTCAGTTCCGTGACTTCCGGCACGTCCGATTGGCGGAAAAAGACCGTCCGGCTCGGGTCCAGCCCGCACGCCAGGAAATCCAGCGCAACGTCCAGGGTATTCTTCCGGCGTTCCTCGGCGTCGAAGAGTGAAGTCATGGAGTGATAATTGGCGATGAAATAATAAGCTTCGCCCTGCTCCTGCAATTCGAGAGCGGGTTTCATCATTCCGAAATAATTCCCCAGGTGCAACGTGCCGGACGGCTGAATGCCTGATAAAATTCGCATGGCCGGGAACATAACCAGGAACCAGAGGCCGGCAAAGCAGGAAAAGTGAAAAGCCGCCATATCAGATAACGCCGCCCAAGGAATTACTCTCTTGGGAACGCCACATCGTGATAGCGATTGACGGCTGGTTGCGAAAGCCACCGGGTTTTGCCGTTGGCCCAGCGGATCTCGACCGCGTCCACATTGGTCGCGCTCCGCAACCCGAAATGCACCGTGTTGGCGTGTTGCGACCGAAAAGACTCACCGGCCACGATCAGGCGCATTTGCGTCTGGCCGGCTGAACTGAGGGTGATTCGCGCCCCGAGAGGAGAAAGGCCGGCGCCTTCCTCCCGCAGCCGGAACCCGATCCAGTTGCCGGCGTCCGGGCAATTGTTCCTGAAGAGATGCAGGGTCTGCTTGCGGTTGGGCCAAATCTCAAACGTCGTGACCAGCAAATCCCGCTTGCCATCGCCATCCAGATCGTCGCTGACCAGATTGCGGCAGTCTTGTTCCATGGCCACGCTCATCAGATGGCCGGCCTCGAAATAGGATTGGCCGGTCTGATGGATGTAGAGACGGTTCTTTTCATATCCGCCGTAGGAACGCCCTTGTCCCCGGAGCTTGCTGCTCATCGCTCTGAAGTAAACATCCGCGGCCGGATCATTCTGGGACGTGCCAACATAGATATCGTGACACCAAAACTGGGGGTCATAATCCTTGACCGATTTGTTGCTTTCATGACCGTTGACAAGGTAGATGTCCAGGTCGGCGTCGTTATCGAAGTCGAAGACCGCGGCTCCCCAGGACCATCCGGAACGCGCGATCTGATCGTTCCAAGGCGGTTGTTGGAAGCTTTGGCCTCGCGCTAGGTAACAACGATTTCCATAAGTCATCTTGGGCCGCATCAAATGGTAATCCGGAAACTCAGCGCGACCGAGCTTCAGGCCGTCCAAGCGTTGCGCGGCGCTCAGATTCATTCCGATCATGAGAAAATCCAGCCGCCCATCCGCATCGAAATCGCCCAAGGTATGGGACATGCCAAAGGCATGAGTTTCATCCAAAACTTGCCGGGTCACGTCCGTGAAGGTTCCGTGGCCGTCATTGTAATACAGATCGACTCCGGCAAAATCGCTGATGACGAGCAGGTCTTGATCACCGTCTCCATCTAAATCAACCAAGGAACTGCTATAAACGCGCCGAAACCGCTTGGGGGCCAGACCCGCTTTTTCAGTCACGTCCTGGAAAGCGCCGCCGCCTGTGTTCACGAGCAGGAAGGATGGGAAACCGTCATTGGCATCGTAATAAGGCGTCGGCATTTGGCCCGCAAAAAAGGGCAGCTTGTACTGGCCCAGCCAGACATCCAGGTCGCCATCGCCATCCAGATCGCCGGGCGCGATCACTTGTGGATGCCTGAGCGGGAGAGGCGCGCGCCAGACTTTGATTCCCGCCTGAAGAAACTGCCCTCGGCTGTCCCCCTCAAACAACAGCAATCCCGCTGCGTCTGCGCAGAGGAAATCAGCGAACCCGTCCTTGGTGAAATCCGCTATGACCGCTGCATAAATCACCCCCGGATGATGCTGGCAAAGGTTTTCGCCCTCGAATTTCCCATTCCCACGATTCCGAAAAACAAGGTTCTTGGCCGCCAAGACAATCTCCGAAAGCCCGTCGCCATCCAAATCGTAAAGAATCAAAGGATCAATGAACACCGATTTTCCCTCCGGAACGATCTCCGCCGCCATCGCTTCCTGAAAGGCCGGTTCACCCTCGCGCCGCAGCCGCTCGAAATCGGTCGCCCTGATGGTCTGAGGCTGCAACGGAGCCGTTTCATCCGTGATCTGTGGCCAGTCAACACGCAGATGCCCTCTGAGCACTGTTCTCTCACGGCGGACCCGGTTGATGGCATGGACTGTCAACTCGAAGGTGGAACGGGCCTGGCGTGAAATGTCATCGAATGTGAACTGAATCTGCCGCCATTCGGTTTGTTCAATGGCGTAACCATCGGCTTGCCATTGGCCCAGCAGCTTCCGCCACGCCTCGGGCGTCAGCTTCTGCGCCGGACCATCAAATCGGGTCCGCTTGATCCCATGTTCCAGTTGTTCTTCGTCCCCCGGAGCGGCCATCTCCAGTTCCGCAAAGGTGAAATCAGCAAGAACCTTGAATCGCTCCTCTTGATCCTTCAAATCATCCCAGAGCTTCACGATGACGTCCTCATACCTTTGCGCCAGCAGTTCCTTGGCCCAGACGGTTTGATCCAGAAGATTCTCCTGCGCTTCAATGGCCAGGAAACGGCCATATTGTTCCGGCTCAAGCAACTTCCGTTCGCTTCCTGAAGCGGGATGGCCCGGCGTTGTCATCGTCTCCCGGCGTGGTGTCACCTTGAGAACGACCCACAAGACCAGGACGAGGCCGAACACAATGGCCAAGCCGATTCTCGTTGATTTATCAGACATGCGATCGGTCGATGAACGACGGCGTTTCAGCCGGAATCCTGAGACGCTAAGTGCCCCATTCAAAGCCGTGCAAGGTTAATGCCTCCCGCTCCCTGCCGCAATGATGCACTTGTCAATGGCCCTCCGTGCGGTGCGTCCCCAAGTTGTCGGTGCCGCGACCGGCCTTCGGGCAGAGCACACTTTTAAAAGTGTGCTCTGCCCACTGGGCTGCCCCGCCGGTTTCCGTGGACGGACTGGACGCGACAAGCGCGGCGCATTCCACCCTCTGCAAATTGTAGAATGCACCCCAAGGGCACCGACAAGCTGGGGATTCACTGCCCTCCGCGCGTAAACCGTGGCGGCGAGCGTAGGTGTCCGACCTGCACATTTCGACCGCCAGTTCAGCGCAGGTTGGATACTTGCGCTCCTGCGGCCATGGCCTGCACTGTTCCATTCCGGATTTCCCAGCGCTTCAGGTTTCCGCCCAGTTCGGCCGGCCAGTTCTCTTCCGTGCAGGTCATAAACACTTGACCTTGCGCCGGTTGAATCTTCTGCAACAAAGGCAGGAAAGCGCCGCGGCGTCTCACGTCCAGTTCGCCCATGATGTCATCGATCAGCAAAATCGGCCGGGTGCCATGGACCTGCGCGAGGTATTCGGCCTGGGCTATTTTCAGAGCGATGGCCACGGACCGCTTTTGGCCTTCGCTGGCGAAATGGATGGCAGGACGTTCATCCATGAGCAACTGCAAATCGTCCCGGTGCGGCCCAACAAGCGTGGCCCGCAAGACCCGTTCGCGAGCGTGGGATTGGCTCAATTCCACGGCAAAGTCCTCCTTGACCGAAGGAAGATAGGCCAGGCGCAACTGGTCGGCGCCGCCGGCCATTCGTTGATAGGCCCCGGTCGCCAGCGGTGAAAACCGCGGCATCAGTTGGCGGCGAAGTTGCACAATCTGGCTGCCCAAGTCGATCAACTCCCGCGCAAAACTTTCCAGCGCAGCCTCATTCTGGGTTCGTTCCTTCAACAAAGCGTTGCGGGAACAAAGAGACCGAGTGTACCGCTGCAACAAGGGCAGATAGGTTGGATGAGTCTGAGAGAGGAGCAAATCGAGGAACCGCCGTCTCCGGCTGGCCGGTCCTTTGACCAGTTGGACATCGTCAGTGCAAAACACCACGGCGCGACAAACGCCCAGAAACTCGGATAATCTCCGGATCGGACGGCCATCCAGACTCAACTGCCTTTCGTTGGCAGACCAATAAATCCTGATGGACTGCTCCGCCTGCCCCAGGACAGTGGCCCCGAGATAATAACCTTTTTGCCCGGCGCGGACCAGATGAGCGCTGCTCACACCGCGAAAAGACCGGAGCGTCGCCAGGAAATAAATGGCTTCCAGAAGGTTGGTTTTGCCTTGAGCATTGCCACCCAGAAAAAGGTGAAATCCGGGGGCGAAATCGATGTCCAAACGCGCGTAATTGCGGAAATCGCGCAGCCGAAGATGAACCAAATGCACAGCAGTAATAAAGGAGTGCCTGGCACGGAATGCCAAGCGCAAAAAACGAGCAAAAGGGGAGCGCGGGTGTCGCGCCAATTCTGTTCGGCATTGCACCTGCTTGAGCCGGCCTGCGGCGATGGA
>ERZ1292640.1986-Hain-H43-02um-R1-1986-length-16689-cov-4_pt1 | contig 11822 bp, 11 predicted proteins | sample MGYA00564404_ERZ1292640 | MGnify/ENA primary metagenome ERZ1292640 (study PRJEB36523, sample SAMEA6512636) | groundwater metagenome | collected 2019-01-08 | study: AquaDiva: Metagenomics assemblies of 32 groundwater samples | reverse complement strand
TGCCGTTTCGGAGGCGAAGGTCTACGACCGCTTCGAGGTCTCACGGATCTCGCCTTCGTCATCGGGCGCGCCGGGAAGCGGGACGGGCGGCGATGGCTGGCGGATCGAGGGGACCGCCCGCGGCGAGGCCTTCGATCCCGCCCGCCACGCCCTCCTGACCGAACTCAAGGCCGTCACCTACCACGACCTTTCCGTCGGGGAGAAGAACGGCCGGTTCGAGGCGACGGCGCTGTTCGACGTCTGAGGGCGGCCGATCGCGAAGCCTTGACCGCAGATGAGCGCTCCGACAACATCACGGCTCTTGAATGACGAGAAGAGCGGTCCGCATTCGGCCTCGGTGGCGCCGAGCGCGGAGGATTGCGGACCGGATGCCCCATACGGCCATCGGAGAATCGAGGAGGCGATACGGGACTACGCGCGCTCGGATCCGGCGGCCCACGCCATCGTGACTTCCGGCGGCCGACCGCTTTCCTACTCGCGCCTGGCCGGGCAGCTGGAGGACGTCGCCGGCGCGCTCGCCCGCCTGGGGCTCGGGAGGTCCTCGCGCGTCGCGGTCGGGGTGAAGGACGTCCCGACCGCCGCGCTGGCGATCGTGGCGGTCTCGTGCTCCGCGGCGGCCGTTCCGCTGGATCGGAACCTGGCGGCGGCGGAGATCGAGACGCGGCTCTTGCCGCTCGACGTGGATGCGGTCTGCGTGCTTGCCGGGGAATCCTCCGCGGCCGAGACCGTCGCGCGGAAGCACGGCATCCCCGTCCTCGAGCTGATACGGGAGCATGAACGCGAGCTTCCGTTCCGCGTTTCCGCCCGCTGCGATCTCGGCGCGGCGGACGGTTCCGCCGCCGGCGATGCGGCCGTCATTTTTCAGACTTCCGGAACGACCGCGGAGCCCAAATTCGTGCCCTGCACGCACGAAAGCCTTCTGGCCTCGGCCCGGCAAGTTCGGCGATGGCTCCGGCTCGGAAAGGACGATCGCTGCTTGAGCGTCGCCCCCCCGTTTTTCAGCCATGGCCTGACGTTTACGATCCTCGCGCCGCTCCTTTCCGGCGGCAGCGTGGCGTTCCCCTCGAGCTCGATCGATGTGGATCCGTCCGAATGGTTCGAGGCCTTGCAGCCGACGTGGTATTCCGCGTCGCCCACGCTTCATCTCGCGATCTCCGAGCGGCTGGCCGCCGCCCCGTCCCCGCCTGCGCATCGCCTCCGGCTGGCCGCATCGGGCGGGGCGCGGCTGCCAGAAAGCGTCCTGCTCGATCTTCAGCGGCGACTGGGGATCCCCGTCCTCGAGCATTACGGCATGACGGAGGCAAGCCAGATCTCCTCGAATCTGCCGGCGCCGGGACCGTGCAAACGGGGGACGGTCGGCATTCCCCCCGCGAGCACGGTGATGATTTCGGACGGGGATGGGAGGGCGGTGCCCCCCGGCGAGAAGGGAGAGATCCGGATCCGAGGCCCCAACGTCATGAAGGGATATCTGAACGGGCCCGAGCACGACCGGGATTCCTTCTCGGACGGATGGTTCCGGACGGGGGACATCGGCAGCCTGGACGAGGAAGGCTTCCTGACGCTTCATGACAGAGTCAAGGAGGTGATCAACCGAGGCGGCGAGAGCATCTCTCCCTTCGAGGTAGAGGCGGCCGCCTTGCAGCATCCGGACGTGCGGGAAGCCGTGGCCTTTTCCGTTCCCCACCCGCGCCTTGGCGAGGACGTCTCGCTCGCGGTGGTCCTGCGGCCCGGGGCGGCGCTGGATGCCGGCGAGTTCCGCCGCTTCCTGAGCGGCCGGCTGTCCTGGAACAAGGTTCCCCGCCGGGTGCATGCCATAGACCGGATCCCCAGGGGCCCCGGCGGAAAGGCGCTGCGCAGAACGCTACGGGGGCTTTTCCTTGGACGCTAAGACGATGGATGGACCGAGGGCCGAGGCGTTGCAGCGGGACCTTCTGGACGTCTGGCGTTCGGCGCTGAAGAACGACGGCCTGACGGCGGAGGATGATTTTTTCGAGTCCGGCGGGGATTCGGTTTTGGCGGCGCAGGTTGCGTCGAAAATCGAGCAGATGGTCGGGAAGCCGCTTCCGGCGGCGATCTTGTTCGAGACCGGCACCGTGCGCCTGCTGGCGGAAAGGCTCACGGAGAAGGGCGCCTTCTCGCCAAGGGTGGGCTTCCTGACGGGCTCCGGCGACGGGGGAATGGTTCACTACTTCCACGCCGATTTCTGGCAGGGGGGCGCATATACCAGGGACTTCTCGAGGATGCTGGGACGCGCGCACCGCGTTCACGCGATGGCTCCGCATCTTCCGCATGAGGGACGAATGCCGGGCTCGATCGAGGAGATGGCCGAGGACCGGTTGCGGCTGATCCTCCAAGCGCAGGCGGACGGCCCCTACGCCCTGATCGGCTACTGCATGGGCGCACTCGTGGCGTTCGAGACGGCGAGGCGGCTCGTTTCGATGGGCAAGGAGGTGAAGGCGCTCGTCATGATTGATCCGACAATCATGTCGGCTCGACGATCCGCGAGAATCGTCCTATGGACGGCGGGCATTGCGATGCGCGCGATCGGGCTTTGGGAGGCGTCCCGGCGGAAGGGGCTGATCTGGATGTGGAGGAAGATGATCGGCGCGGAGCGCGTCCTGAAGGACCTTTGGCGCCTCGATGTCTTCCTGTTCCGAAAGACATGGGCCGAGAAACGAGCGGTGCTGGGGGGGGTGTTCGGCTCGTTCGGGAAGTACCGGGAGGAAGTCGCGGCGCCCGACCGATGGGAGGTTATGCGGCATTATTATTCCGTCATGTTCGATTACAGGCCGAAGCCGCTGGACATCCCGTTGCTGTACGTATCGCTCGAGTACTCCGGAAAGGCATGGCGGAGGATCGCGAAGGGCTCGGAATTCCTGAACATCTATCGCGGCCGGCATGACTTCTGGGAGGACGAAAACGCGCAATCCGTCGTCGACAGGATTTTGGGCCATATCGGGCGATGACATGCTGCGCGGAATATCGGACAATCCGGTCTACGAATTGTGCCTTGCGCACCACAAGACGGCCGCCTTGCGGGCCGCCGTGGAGATGGACGTCTTCACGAGGATCGGGCGGGCGGGCGCGAGCGCGGAGGCGCTGGCCGCCGGAACCGGATCGTCCCCCCGCGGGATGCGCATCCTCTGCGACTTTCTGTGCGTGATCGGCCTTCTGGAAAAAAACGGAGGCACGTACGTCCTGACGCCGGAAGCCGGGCGGTATCTCGACAGGACGTCGACACAGTGCTTGGCCGATGTCGTCGGATATTACGCATCGGAGAAGATGGCCATGATGGTGATGCGCGATCCCGCGTCGTACGTCATGGCGGGAGGGAACGCGGGAGCGGGCATGGAATCGGTCGGCCATCCCGTCTGGGTCCAGTACGCGAGGGCGATGGCGCCGTTCGCGTCCATCGCGGCCAAGCGGGCGGCTGCGTATCTGGCGCGGAAGGGGATGCGGCCGGAACGGGTGCTGGACGTGGCGGCCGGGCACGGGCTCTTCGGCCTGGAAGCGGCGAGAATCTCCGATACGGCCGCGCTCGTGGCCATCGACGGGGAGGGCGTGCTGGCGGTGGCGCGGGAGAACGCCGAGAAGGCCGGGATGGCTTCAAGGTTTCGGGTCATCGTCGGCGATGCGTTCGAGGCGGACTGGGACGGGGCCTACGATTTGATTCTCATCCCGAATTTCCTGCATCACTTTCATCGGGACGCGTGCGTGCGATTGCTCGCCAAATCGAAGGGGCACCTCGCCCCGGGGGGCGCCATATTCGTGATCGATATCATGCCGAATCCGGATCGGGTCTCCCCGCCGGAGAAGGCGGCCTTCGCGTTTTTCATGCTTGCGACCACGAAGGAAGGGGATGCCTATACCGCCGAGGAGATCGAACGGATGGCGCGTGACGCCGGCCTGGCCGTCGCGGGATCCATGCCGTTGTCGCCTACCCCGCAGACGCTGCTGGATCTCAGGCATTGAAACGAAGGAGGCATCCGATGGATTCCAGGGTCGTCGTCGTTCGCGCCGATGAGGCTCCGCAACGGGGGATCGAGCGGCCCGGGCCCCACCAGACCTACAAAAACCCGCGCGTGTCGGTGGAAAGAAGGAGGTTGCCGAGGCTGCATCCCGACGATATCCGCGTGGAGATGCTCTATGCGGGCATATGCGGAACGGATGTGCATCTCGCGACGGCGGATCCGGCCACCGGCTACATCCTGGGTTCGGCGCCGGCGAGGATCCCGCGCGCGGGCCGCGTGATGGGGCACGAAGGCGTCGGCAGGGTTGTGGAGATCGGACGGCGGGTCCGCCACATCCGGCCTGGGGCGTACGTCGCGTTCGAGTCCATCGTCGTATGCCATTACTGCGATGCATGCCGGCGGGGGAACTTCAACCAATGCCGGAATTCGGCGCTGCTGGGGATGGAGCGGGACGGGATTTTCGGAGACGTCGTCGATGTCCCGTCCCTGATTGCCCATGACGTCAGCGATCTGGCGGGAAGCGAGAGGGGGCGGAAATCGGCGGCATGCATAGAGCCCGCGGCCATCGCGTTTGTCGCCTGCCAGAACGCGGGCCTGGCGGCCGGGGACGTCGCCGTCATCTTCGGCGCCGGCCCCATTGGATATTACGCGGCGATGCTGGGCCGGGCGGTGTTCGGGGCGTCCGAGGTGCATGTCGTCGAGAAGGTCCCGTTCCGGCGGGCCAAGGCCGGGAGATGGAGCGACGCGCAGTACGACGTCCCCGGTTTCGAGGGGCGCGGGCCGGCGGATATCGACGTGGCGATAGAGGCGTCGGGCGCGATGGAGAACATCCGAAGGTGCATCACACGGTTGAGACCGAACGGGCGCATCGTCATCCTCGGAAGGGGCGGCGAGCCCCTGCGCATTGATGCGACGGATCACATGATCACGAACGAGATTTCCCTGAAGGGCTCGCGGGGCCATCTCGGGGGGGCGTTCGCCAGCATCATCGCGCTGTGCCGCAAGGGACGCCTCCGCCTCGACGATGCGGTGACCGGGATCGTCCATGGGCCGGAAGGCGTCCGGAGGCTTCTGGAGAACCCGCGGAAGCTTCTCGAGGCGCACTGCAAGGTTCTCGTGAAGTTCGGTCGCGGATGCCGCCCGCGGGCCGGATGACGGGCCGCCCGCCGCGGCGGCCGGCGGCTTTGGAAGCGGTTCCTTGACGAGGGGATGAGTCACCCGCCATGATCCCTCGCGTGGTTGGCCCAAATCGGCGGCGCTGGAAGCGGATCCTGGCCCGGCAGTTGATCTGCGGGGCGCTCTTCCTGGCGGGCCTCTGGACCGTCCCGTCCTGGTGGTGGGGACGCACCGCCGGCGCCTGGTACGACGGCGACGAGACGGAGCAGGGGAAACTTTCCCGCGGGGTGGCGGCCTGGCTGGAAGCGCCGCTCGACGGGGGCCGCTTCCGCACCGGCGATCCCACCTTCGACGGCGAGTGGTTCTTCGGGACCTACATGATGGCGGCTATGGGGTTCGGCCAGACGGCGCTGGAGCATCCGGCGTGGCGCGCCCGCCACGGCGCGCTCATGGACCGCTGCATCGATCGGCTTCTTTCGCCGGAGGTGCGCCGGTTCGACAGGGAATCCTGGGGCGCCGACGCCATCGAGAGTCTCGACGGCGACGGGGGCCACGCGGCCTATCTCGGCTACCTCAATCTGGCCCTGAGCCTGCGCAGGCTTCTGGACCCCGGCAACAAGCACGCCGCGCTCAACGACCGGATCACCGCGGCGCTGGTCCGGCGCATCGGGAAGAGCCCGACGATGCTCTTGAGCACCTACCCGCGCGAAACCTATCCGGTGGACAACTGCGCGGTGATCGGCTCCATCGGACTCTACGACCGGGCCGCCGGAGCCGACCACGCCGCGCTGATCCGGCGCTGGAGCGGACGCTGCCGCGAGCGCTACGTGGACTTAGGCACCGGGCTTCTCTACCAGGCCGTCGACGCAAGGGACGGCACGCCGGCCGATAAGCCGCGCGGCTCGGGCACCGCCTTCGGCCTCTACTTCCTCTCGTTCGCCGATCCGGCGCTCTCGCGCGATCTCTACGCGGCGACGAAGCGCGAATTGGCCACGACCCTCCTGGGGTTCGGCGCGGTCCGCGAGTACCCGGCGGGATGCGTTGGCCTCGGGGACATCGACTCGGGCCCCATCGTCCTGGGCTGCGGGCTCTCCACCACCGGCTTTAGCATCGCGGGCGCGAGGATCCACGGCGACCGGCCCTATTTCCGGAGGCTGGTGGCCACCGTGTGCTGCTTCGGCGCGCCGCTGGAGAAAGGCGATCGTCTCCACTTCGTGACCGGTGGCCCGCTGGGCGACGCGATCCTCTTCGCGATGCTCACGGCGCAGCCCGGAGCGGCCCGCCCATGACCCGCTCGAAGCGCAGCCTCGTCTCTTCCGCCGTCGTCGTCGCGGCGGCGCTTGTTGTGCACTTCCTCCTCATCCGCTGGCTGGCCGAGCGCAACGTGGTGGAGACGATCTTCGCCGGAGGATCGCACGTCCCGCGCGGGACCGCGGCCCTCGCCCTTGCCTTCATGGTCGTGCGGCTCTTCACCGCGCTGCTGCTGCCCGGCGTGGTCTTGAGCGCCCTGGGCGCCTGGGCCGTCGAACGCTGGGCGGAGAAGCGGGACGCCGCCAAGGGTCCGCCCGGGGACGCGGGAACATCGCCAAATTCCTGACGCCGGGCGAGAACCGGCGGGGTGGCGATACGATGCCGGCCATGCCGAACTTCCAGATGAAGCGCGTGTCGCCGTTCTGCGTGGAGATTCCCCGCCAGGGCGGGATGCGGGTGCCAGGAAGCGTCTACGCGAGCGAGGCGCTGCTCGAGACCCAGAAGGCCGACGAGGCCGTGGGCCAGGTCGCGAACGTCGCGCACATGCCCGGGATCGTGGGCGCGTCTCTCGCCATGCCCGACTTCCACTGGGGCTACGGCTTCCCGATCGGCGGCGTGGCGGCGTTCGACGCGGACGAGGGCGTCATCTCGCCGGGCGGGGTCGGCTACGACATCAACTGCGGCGTCCGGCTGCATGCGACCTCGCTCGTCGAATCCGACGTGAAATCGAGGCTCGGCAATCTCGCCCACGCGCTCTTCGCCGCCGTTCCCACGGGCGTGGGGTCCGAGGGCGCCATCCCCGAGCCTAGCCGGAAGGACCTCGAGGATCTGCTCGCGCGGGGCGCCCGATGGGCGGTGGAGAAGGGCTACGGGCGGCCCGAGGACCTCGACTCCATCGAGGACGGCGGGACCTATAAGGGCGCGGATCCGGGAGCGGTCTCGTCGCGCGCGATCCATCGCGGCGTTCCCCAGATCGGGACGCTCGGCTCCGGCAACCACTTCCTCGAACTCGACGTTGTGGACGAAATCTTCCTTCCGGAGGCGGCGGAGAAGATGGGACTCAAGAAGGGCGGCATCGCGGTCTCGATCCACACGGGCTCGCGGGGCCTGGGCTACCAGGTCTGCGAGGACTCGCTGCATGCGATGCAGAAGGCGGTGCGGACCTACGGCATCGAGCTGCCCGATCGCCAGCTCGCCTGCGCGCCGCTCTCGTCGCCCGAGGGAAAGGCCTACCTCGCCGCCATGGCGGCTGCCGCGAACTTCGCCTGGGTGAACCGGCAGGTCATCGCGGCCCTCGCCGGCCGGGCGCTGGCGCAATCTCTCGGGATTTCCGAGGATCGCCTCGGGATGCGTCTTGTCTGGGACGTTTGCCACAACATCGCCAAGTTCGAGGAGCACGAGGTGGAGGGCCGCGTCCGCCGCCTCTGCGTCCACCGCAAGGGCGCCACGCGCGCGTTCGGGCCGCATCATCCGCTGCTTCCCGCCGCCTGGCGGGAACTTGGCCAGCCCGTCCTCATCCCCGGCGACATGGGGCGCTGCTCCTACGTCCTGCTCGGGACCGAGGGCGCGATGCGCCACACGTTCGGTAGCACCTGCCACGGGGCCGGGCGCGTCTGCAGCCGCACCGCGATCCTGAAGGCCCTGCATGGAGAGAACCCCATCGAGGTGATGGACCGCCGCTACGGCGTCTTCGTCCTCGCAAAAGGCCGCGACAGCGCGGCCGAGGAGATGCCGGACGCCTACAAGGACGTCTCGCAGGTCGTGGGCGTCTGCGAGGCCGCGGGCCTCTCCCGGAAGGTGGCGAAACTGCGGCCGCTGGCGTGCGTGAAGGGATAGGTCAGCGGATCCAGCCGAACCGGTCCAGCGGCCAGAAGACGACGAGGGCCCGGCCGAAGATGTTCTTGGCGGGGACGAATCCCCAGTGGCGCGAGTCGTCGGAATGCTCGGTGTTGTCTCCGAGGAAGAAGTAGGAATCGGCCGGGATGCGAACGGGGCGTTCCCGGGTTCCGTAGGGAGGGAGGTTCTCGTAGCGCAAGGGCCCCTGGCCGCCCACGAGGTCCACGGGGATTCCGTTCACGAGGACGCGGCCGTCCCTGATCTCGATCGTCTCCCCCGGCAGGCCTGCGAGGCGCTTCACGAAGGGGTGCTTCGAGGCCGCAAGGGGCCAGAACACGACCACTTCCCCCCGCCTAGGCGTGCGGAGCCGGTAGGTGAGCTTGTCCACGAGGACCGTGTCGCCGGGGTGGTCCTTTCCCGCCCCGCGGATCGTCGGCTCCATGGACGGGGTGGGGACGAGATACCAGCCGAGGACGAATTGCAGGAGGAGGAAGAAGAGGACCGCGGCGTAGAGCAGCGCCCGGAGCCACTCGAAGAACGTCCGGGCGGGGGACGCGGGCTTTTTCGTCGCGGGGGCGGGCTCGACCATGAAGGCATTCTAGGACAAATCCTTAGACTGATGCCGACGCATGAGAATCGTGATCGCACCCGACTCCTTCAAGGAGTCCGTCTCCGCGCCCGAGGCCGCCCGCTCGATCGCGCGCGGCATCCGGCGGGCCCTGCCCGGCGCCCGGATCGAAATCGTTCCGATGGCGGACGGCGGCGAGGGGACCGTCGAGGCCCTTGCCGGGGTGCTCGGGGCGCGGAGCGTCCGGGTCCGCGTCGCGGGTCCCTTGCCGGGCCTTCGCGTTCTCGCCCCCTTTGCGTTCGCGGACAGGCCCGTCCCCACGGCCGTTCTCGAGATGGCCGCGGCCTCGGGCCTGGCGCTCGTTTTGCCGCGGCGGAGGAATCCGCTCCGGACGACGACGCTCGGGACCGGGGAGATGATTCGCGCCGCGCTGGATCGCGGCGCCCGGCGGATCCTTCTCGGCATCGGGGGATCCGCGACCGTGGACGGCGGGATGGGGATGGCCTCCGCGCTGGGCGTCCGGTTCCTGGATGCCCGCGGCCGGGCGGTCGAGCCGACGGGGGCCGGGCTTTGGCGCGTCGATCGGATCGACGCCTCCGGGCGGGACGCCCGCATCCGGAAAACCGAGGTCGTCGTCGCCTGCGACGTGACGAATCCGCTGTGCGGGCCTCGGGGCGCGGCGGCGGTGTTCGGGCCCCAGAAGGGGGCGACGCCCGCGATGGTGCGGATCCTCGACGCGGGGCTCCGGAACCTCGCGCGCGTCATCCGGCGCGATCTCGGCGCGGACGTGTTGCGCCTGCCGGGCGGCGCTTCGGCCGGCGGCCTCGGGGCGGGGCTGGTCGCATTCCTGGGCGCGCGGCTTGCGCCCGGGATCCGGATGGTCATGGAGGCGGCGGAACTGCCGCGGCGCCTGCGCGGGGCGGATCTCGCCGTCACGGGGGAGGGCTCGTTCGACTTCCAGTCGGCCTGCGGGAAGGTCGTCTCCGGCGTCGCCGCCGAGGCGCGGAAGGCCGGCGTCCCCCTCCTCGTCCTCGCCGGCCGTCTGGGCCGCGATTACCGGAAGGCCCTCCCGCCCGGCGCCGCCTGCTTCTCCATCGCCCCCGGCCCTTGTTCTCTCGACGATTCCCTCCGGAACGCCGCGGCTTGGCTCGAGGCGGCGGCGGAACAGGCAGCGCAGGCATTTCTCCTGGGGAAAAAGTCTAAAGCCGGAGTTGCCTTGCGCGGCGGGTCTGAAGTCTAAGATCTTGAAAGAGGGCAGTGTCCGTTGACCTTAGACGTTAGACCTTAGACCTTCTCCTTGGGTCCGCGCCGACCCGCACCTCCGGTTCTACTTCTTCGCCGCCTCGTCCAGCCTTCGCATGTGCTCCAGCAGCACTTCCTGCACGGTGAAGCTGAACGTCGGGATCGCGGGGACGCGCTTCGGGTCGAAACGGAACGCGCCCTTTGCGCGCTGGAAAATCGTGAAGATGCTTTCGGCGTCCTGCTTCGTGCCGAACTTCGAGGCCACGATCCGGCCCCCCTTGAAGCCGATCTCCGCCTCGTCCCACTTCTCCAGGAACTCCAGATGTCCGTCGGGCCGGAGCACGCCCGTCGGGACCGAGAGCAGAAGCGTGCCGGTCTTCTTTTCGGCCTCCAGGCTCTGGAGCAGTTGCGGCAGGCTCATGTCCTTCAGGTGGCCGGAAATCCCGGTCCGAAAGGCGGGGTTGAGTTCGACGGCCACCGTCCTCTCCCTCTTATCCGAATCCTCGCCGCTCTCCGGCAATTTCGGCGAGGGAATCGAGCCGTCGGGCGATTCGTGGAACTGCAGCTCGAAGGTTCCGATCTTCAGGTGATCGCCGTGCTTGACGTAGGCCGTTTCGACGGGATGGTCGTTCAGGAACGTTCCGTTCGACGAGCCCCGGTCGCGGATGGCCCAGCCGTCGCCGGCCCAGTAGACGCTCGCATGGGTGCGGGAGACGATCTTCGCGGGCAGGACGAAGTCGTTGTCGTTCTCACGACCGATCGTGATCTCCCGATCGTCGGGTAGCCGGAAGGGCGGGTAGGGAGAGCAGACGAGGAAGGCGGCGCCGACGGGTTTCCGGGCCGGCGCGGGTGCGGACGCTGGCTCCCCGCCGTCGGCGGGCGCGGGGGCTTCGGCGGGCTCATGAGCCTTTGGAACGAGAACCTCGCCGCACATCCCGCAGGCGAGCCGGTCCGGCTTGTTCTTGTAGCGGCACTTGGGGCAGGCGACGAGGTCCGGCATCGAGCCGCCTAGTGTAGCGTCCCCCCCGACGATTCCGGGATCCCGCTGCGGGTCCGTTCGTCCAGGCGCCGCAGGTACTCCAGGAGGGCTTCCTGGACGGACATGTTGAGCGTCCGGGCAGGCGGTTGTTCGTGGCCGTCGAAACGGAAATTCCCTTGGGCCGAACTGAGGAGCATGAAGAGGGCGTTCTCGCCGGAGAGGTCGCAGATCCGGGCATCCACGATCCGGCCGTCGGCGAGGGCGAGCGTCCCCTCGCTGGCCTTGGGCTTGAGGATCATGGTTTTTGCCGTTCGATCGAGCCGGACGCCGATTGCGAGGTGCAGGACCCCGGTGCGGCGCTCGGCGTCGAGACTCTGGAGCAGCGAGGGCAGCGACATCTGCTGGAGCGTCCCCGAGAGGGACGAGCCGGCCTTTTCGGGGGCCGCCAGGGGCTCCGTGTCCTCGGTGCGGATGGCCTCCGCCTCCCGGATGGGGTGGAAGATCGAGCGGGCGTCGGCCTCGACGAGCGTGGCGAGGAAGACCCCGAGCCGGATCCGATCGCCCGGCCGGATCTCGGTCTCCTGGACGCGGAGGTCGTTGACGAACGTCCCGTTCTGGCTTCCCAGGTCCTTGACGAGGAAGGCCCGGCCGTTCCACTCGACCGTGGCGTGCGTGCGCGAGACGGTCTTGTGGGGCAGCACGAGGTCGCCGTTCGGGTCGCGGCCGATCCGGTTGGGGGACTCCTTCTTCAGGCGAATGGGAGGATAGGGGGAGCAGACGATGTAGGTGCGGATCTCGGTTCGCAGGATGTCGGTCTGGTGGAGATCTGGCGCGCCCTCGGATTTCGGGAGCGAGGATT
>ERZ1292640.3715-Hain-H43-02um-R1-3715-length-11823-cov-5_pt1 | contig 11823 bp, 12 predicted proteins | sample MGYA00564404_ERZ1292640 | MGnify/ENA primary metagenome ERZ1292640 (study PRJEB36523, sample SAMEA6512636) | groundwater metagenome | collected 2019-01-08 | study: AquaDiva: Metagenomics assemblies of 32 groundwater samples | reverse complement strand
GTCCGCATAGGGGTCCACATACGGTTCCACTTCCAGCGACGCCGGTGTGATTCCATAGTCCCAGATCAGAGCGGCCACGTCTTTGCGCACGTATAGTTTCATGCGGTCTGAAGGGCTCCATCTCTCGAGCGAAAAGTCTCTGCCGGTGACCTCTGCATAGTCAGAGTAGTCTCGATTCAACCAGATCTGCCACAGCGCCCCGCGCATCTCGGCCGATCCAAGCGCATTCCGCAATCGCTCCCAGGTCAGGTCGTAGTAATCCTGCATCGGCCACCACATGCGGATGTACTCGAAGCTGTGATAGAGATCCTGCATCAACGGATCAATTTTGCTCCAGTTGTTGTCGCCGGCGATGACCACAGGATAGTTCAGCAGGTCCCGGCTTGGAGTGGCGCCATAGAAGAGGGCCTGGCTGTAATTGCGCATGTACCAGTTGATCGGCCAGGAAACATCGTCGTCGAAGGCCACCCGAATTGCCAGCCCGTCGGTCGTGCGGCGCGAGAGGTCCTCAATTTGCCCCATCACATTCTTGACCCCGGTCGCCGAGTGGGCATACACCAGGAACTCGGTGGCATTGTCGTAGTTGATGTATGCCGCCCGGAAGGCGGTGCGCACGGTAAGCGCCGCGACGATGATCAGGAAGGCCAACCCTCCCAGCTTCCTCAGGCTGGCCACGGGCCACCCGCGGCCGAGCGTCGCGATGGCGATCGCCGTCCCGACTGCCACCGCCGCCGAGGCGATGAAGCCGTTGGTGATCCGGAGCTGTTCCAACAGACTCCCTTGGAATGGTGGCGTCGCTCCAAGCAGATAGCCGAGCGTCCGGAGCGCGGCCAGCATGAAGGCTGCCGTCAACAGGATCAGCAGCCAGCCCTTGCCTTCGCGCAGCTTATGCCAATCCATCGACTCAAGGAACTTGCCGATCGCCCAGCCCGACAGCAAGATCAGCGGAAGGGCGATGTGCACGGTCAGCCAGGGCATCCGCTCTCCGGCGAATGAATAGACCAGCAACGAAGTTACTGCCCAGAAACCAAAAAAGCCGATGACCGGAAATTGGTCGATGCGCACCGCGGCGCTCCTGCGTCGGCCAATAGATCCGAGCCCCATCCACAGCGCCATCACTGCCCCGATCGCAGGCAGGAACTCGTAAAAGGGAATCTGGATCAGCGCGTAATAGTACGAAGGCTGGCTGCCGCGCTGCACGCCGTGCTGAACCAGCCAGTACCCTAATGAGCCTACCAGGCCACTTGCCAGCCCATCGCTATTGGTGAACAGGGTGGTATAGAACAGAACAAATGGAAGAAAGAAGGCGCCAGCAATCGGCAGCCAGCGCCGAATGTCCCACGCCCACCCAATCGATATGCTGGTGAGGATCAAGACCAGAACCACCGCGGCCGTGCGCACGCGCGAAGCCGGATCCTCATAGGCGAGCGGATCCCAGCCCAGAATATTGGCTGGGATGGAGGCCAGACTGGGCAGAGTCAGCGTCCCCATGATGATGAGCAGGTCGAGCGAGGGGAAATCGCGCTTCAGCCGGACACCGAATTCGCGGATTACCACCACCGCGATCAGGATTCCGCCCAACAGGGCCAGCAGGCCTGCCAATGCGATCACTGGCGACAAGCCGGCTGAAGGCAGAATCTCGGCGCCCGGATCGAGGGGCTGCAGCGCATCTGCGGCCGCCGCGGGGCCGGCTGCGCGTCCCCGAAAATAGGTCAGCACGGCCACGGTCGTTCCAACGATGGCAGCGCCGACGCCAACGATGAACATCACACGTCGGGATTCAGAATTCCAGTGGTCGTCGTACAGGCGCCAAATCAGGTGCCCAGCCAGAAAGAGCAGCGCTTGCGCGGTATAGATGAAGGCGGTCTCTTTGGTGGTGAAGTGCAGCGACATCGCCACCGCCAGCAGATACAGCCATCGCGTCTGGCGGCTCTCGTAGTAGCGGAAAATGGCCCAGAACATGAGCAAGGCCTCCACAACGACGAAGGCCTCGTTGCGAACGTACCGGCTGTAATAGAGCATGTAAGGCGAGATCAACATCATCGCGGCTGTCACCAGCGTGCCGGTGCGGCCCAACCATTTGCGGAACACGAACACGAGTCCAACCGCGGCTACGCCGGCCAGAGCGGCCGGGATCCGAGCGGAGGCGTCCGAATCACCGAAGAGGAAATACGAAAATGCCACCAGGTGAAACTGAAGCGGCCCATGCATGAGTGGAGTGTGCTGGAATCCCCGCCCCTGTTCCAGTTCCCAGGAGTAAAAGGTGTGCAGGCTTTCGTCGTGGCTCATCACCCGGGTTTCGAGATCGTAGAAGCGGGTCAGTATTGCGGCCGCCAGGAGCCCGGCCGCGATCAAGCTGTCGGCGCTCACCTGCACTCGGACGGAGAGCAGCCGCTCCAACCAGCTCTGACCTGGTTCCCCGATGGCTACCGTCTGCTCCATTCGCTACTTCTCCAATTCGGATCGCAATCGAATGATCTCTCGATCAGTGAGATTGCGCCAGTTCCCGGGCTCGAGGTCTCCAAGACTCAATTCACCCATTCGAATGCGTATCACACGCTTGACCTGGAGCCCCAATGCGAGGGCTGTCTCACGGATCTGTCTCTTCATCCCCTCATTCAGGACTACCCGCAACCAGGGATCCGCGCCAGTGCCGCTCTCCAACTCTACCCGAGCAGGGGCCGTTCGGCGGAGGTCCGCTAACGTCACCCCTTCGCGCCAGATCCGAATTTGATCTTCAGACGGAACCCTTTCGAGTAGAACCCGGTATTCCTTCTCATGTCCAAATCGAGGATGAGTCAGGCGATTTGCCAGCTCGCCATCGTTGGTGAGCAGCACCAGACCCTCACTCTCCAAATCCAACCGGCCGACTGGGTACACGCGCGCAGGAGCTTCGACCAGCTCCGTCACCGTCGGCCAGCCCCCCTGCGAACGAGCCGAGCTGAGCACCCCCCGCGGCTTGTGCAGCAGGATGTAGGTTAGCGGTTCTGCGGCCTCCAGGCGGTTGCCATCAACCAAGATCTCGTCCACGGCTGGATCCGCCCGCAGACCCAGTTTGGCGCGCTCCCCGTTCACGGTTACCCGCCCCTCCCGGACGATCTGTTCACAGGCCCGCCGAGAACCGTGTCCCGCCTGCGCCATCAGTTTCTGGAGCTTGGCTGGGATCATGTTCCCGTGGGTTCGGTTGCCAGCTCGAGGGGCGGCAGCTCTTCAAGAGAGCTCAGCCCGAAATGCTGGAGGAACTCCGGGCTGGTTCCGTAGAGGATCGGTCGCCCGGGTCCGGGGCTGCGACTGACTTCCTCGATCAGGCCATGCCTGAGCAATGTCTTGAGGGACGCATCTGAGTTGACACCGCGGATGGAGTCAATCACTGGCCGGGTAACCGGCTGCTTGTAACTGATAATGGCCAGCACTTCAAGGGAGGCCCGGCTCAAGCGGGTCCGGGTGTCCAATTGCAGGAACCGCTCTACATCGGAGGCGTATTCGGGAGCAGTGGTAAGTTGGGCTCGGCCCTGATGGCGTTGGAGGCGAAGCCCACGCCCCGCGTAGTCCGCCTGCAAGCTGGCCAGCGCCTCGTTGACCATAGCCGCCGAGACCTCCAGCGCAGTCGCAAGCTGTTCGACACTGGTTGGACCGGGCGCCGCAAATAGCAGGGCCTCCAATTTGCCCTTCAGAGTGTCCGGAATTCCCTGCATGCTATAATCCCGGCCCGTTTTCTGGGCTCATGCCTGCTCTAGTCTCAACCCACTTCGCGCACCAAAGGGCTGGCCTGGTTCTATCGGCGCTCAGCTTGCTCGTCGTCGGTCTGGCCTGCATGGTCAACGTCGGAGGCCCGAGCGCTCCCGAGGCCGACCCCGTTCCGACCCTTGAACCCGAGGCGCTCGCCGACACTTGGCGTTCCGTTCTTTCTATTGAACCCAGCAACGGCCAGGTGAGGCTGATTCTCACCGAGGAGCAGCTGACCTCTTTCCTTGCTGCCCGAATGGCGGACGAGCAGGATCCTTTGCTGAGGAGTCCGCAGGTTCTGCTGCGCGAGGGGGAAATCCGAATCTACGGGGTAGCCAGCGCAGGGCCATTCGAAGCCGGCGCCCTGGTGAGCATTCAACCGATCGTCGACTCCGAAGGGCAACTCTCGTTCGAGGTCACTTCTGCTGAGTTCGGCCCGCTTCCCGTCCCCGACACCCTGAAGGAAAGTCTCTCCGATTTGCTTACAGAGGCCTTCACTGGCAAACTCGGTTCCTTGGCCACGGGGATCCGGATCACTTCGCTCGCCATTACGAATGGTGAAGCCGCGATCGTCGGCGAGTTGCGGTAGCGAGCGATTATACCAACGGGGCATTCCCTCGACAATGAAACGGTCGGTCGCATTGCTCCTGCTCGTTCTAACCACGGCCTGCGTCAGCCCGCGTGCGACTGCTGGAACGATCAGTGTCACGATCGCTGTCGACGATACTCAGCGGGAAGTGTCCATTCCGGCGGGCTCCACGGTTCAATCGGCGCTGGACGTAGCCGGGGTTCAGCTCGGCGAGGTAGATCGCGTCGAGCCAGCAGTGTACGCGGTTCTGACGGAGGGTTCCGTAGTCTCCGTGCGCCGTCGGATCGAGCGCTTCGAGATTGAGCAAAGGGTGATGCCCTTCGCTCGGCAGACCATCCGGAATGAGGGACTGCCCGAAGGCGAGACCCGCCTGTTGCAGGCCGGCTCCAATGGTTTGGAGGAGATCACGTCCCGAATCCTCGAAGAGGAAGGCGAGGAGATCTCACGCCAGGCCGTACAGCGCACCCTGGCCGTGGAACCGATGCCGGAGATCATCATGGTCGGTGCCCAGGCAGCTCATTCCCCATTGGACATCGAAGGAACGCTGGCCTACTTGTCCGGAGGCAACGCCTGGGTCATGCAGGGCAGTTCCGCCAATCGGCGGCCGGTCGCGGTTTCCGGAGATCTAGATGGTCAGGTGTTCAAGCTCTCCCCGGACGGTCGCTGGTTGGCCTTCACTCGCAGCCACCCCGAAGGTGAGGCGGACTTCAACTCACTCTGGGTAATAGACATAGAAGATCCGGATGCCGAGGCTCTCGATACAGGCGGTCGCAACGTGGTGCACTTCGCCGACTGGTCCCCCAACGCGGAAGTGTCGGTGCTGGCCTTTTCAACCGTCGAGCCGCGGCCATCGCCCCCAGGATGGCAGGCCAACAATGACCTTGTGTTGGTGACCCTCAGTTCGGCCGGGCGGGTCCTCCGGGAGGAGCAGCTGCTACCCAGCAATTCCGGCGGGCAATATGGCTGGTGGGGAACGTCGTTCGCCTGGGCCCCGGATGCCGTGCACATGGCCTATGCCCGGGCAGATCAAGTGGGCTTGATCGACACGCGCGAGCCGGACTTCGAGCCGCTCTATCCGCTCGAGCCGTTTCTAACTGGCAGTGATTGGGCCTGGGTCCCGGGCCTTGCCTGGGCCCCGAATAGCCGCACGCTGTACCTGGTGAATCATGGTACTCCGGTTGCAATCGAGGAATCGGGAGCATCGCCAGTCTTCGATCTCGTTGCAGTCAATTGGCCCGGCGGGTCAGCCCTTCCGCTTGTGAGCCGGACAGGCATGTTTGCATACCCATCGGCCTCGCCCCGCCAGATCCTGGATAGTGGCGAGATGGCCGCCCAGGTCGCCTTTCTTCAAGCTTATACCCCGCTCAAGAGCGAGACCAGCGCGTACCGCCTCATGGTCATGGACCGAGATGGCAGCAATCTGCGATCGATTTTCCCCGCGTCGGGCGAAGCTGGCATCAGTCAGGCGGAACTGGCGCCGGTCGCCTGGTCGCCAAGCGCTGCCCGGGTGACACTGATCTATCGGGGGGATCTATGGGTTGTGGACGTGGCCAGTGGCACCGGGCAGCCAGTCACTGGAGACGGTTTGGCCCTCGCCTTCGATTGGAAGCCATGATCCGGCCGCCCTGCGGAGGTGGGCTCTATTGCGTATCGTCGTGACTGGCGGGGCCGGGTTCATCGGGTCCCACCTGTGCGACCGCCTGCTTGCCGAAAGTCACGAAGTCATCGCCATCGACAACCTGGTGACCGGCCGCGCCGACAACATCGCCCATCTAGCCGACCACGAGCGTTTTCACTACATCCGTCATGACGTCTCGAATTTTGTGTCTGTGCCTGGCACGGTCGATGTCATTTGGCATCTGGCCTCCCCGGCCAGCCCAAACCCAACCTCGCCGTACGGGTACCCTCAACTTCCCATCCAAACCTTGAAAGTTGGCGCGCTCGGCACCCACAACGCGCTTGGGGTGGCGCGCGCCAACGCGGCCACCTTCCTGCTGGCCTCCACGTCAGAAGTGTATGGCGATCCGCAGGTTCATCCCCAGCGGGAAGACTACTGGGGACACGTGGATCCAGTCGGCCCCCGATCCATGTATGACGAAGCCAAACGATTCGCTGAAGCCATCACTACCGCCTATCACCGCTATCATGGCCTGGATACCCGGATCGCTCGAATTTTTAACACCTACGGACCGCGCATGCGGCTGGATGACGGCCGGGTGGTGCCGAATTTCCTTGGCCAGGCACTTGCCGGCCAGCCGCTAACGGTCTACGGTGACGGCAATCAGACTCGCAGCTTTTGCTATATCGACGACTTGATCGAAGGGCTTTACCGGCTCATGTTGACTCCGGTCCACGACCCGATCAACTTGGGGAACCCCGAGGAGATCACCGTCCACGACCTGGCCGAGACCGTGCTGAGGCTTACTGGCAGCCAGGCGGGGATTGAAATCCTCCGGGAGCGGCGCGCGCCTGATGATCCGCAGCAGCGCAGGCCCGACATTGCGAGAGCCAAGGAACTTCTCGATTGGGAGCCGCAGATCGGTCTCGAGCAGGGTTTGCTTCGGACCATCGAAGACTTCCGGAGGCGTTTGTGAGTGGGCGACCTCGCCGGGAGTTCGTACGCTTCTTCAAATATGCGGTGGTCGGCACGATTGGCTCGGTGGTCGACTTCGGGGCTTTCAACCTCCTTCGTGGGCCACTAGGTCTGCCATCCGTCCTGGCCCAAGCCCTCTCCTTTAGCGCGGCCCTTACCAGCAACTTCTTCTGGAACCGGTACTGGACCTATCCAGACTCGCGTGGCAAAGGCGTGTTTCAGCAGGCCACCCGGTTTTCCCTCGTCAACCTGGTGGGGCTGGCTATACGCACTCCGATCTTTGTGCTGACCGAACCGGGGATGATAAGCTTGGCCAGGCGCCTGCTCGGAAGTTTTCCCGGCGTCGACCTGTTCATTGAAGCGGCCACGTTGGGTCCGAACCTCGCCCTGGCGGCGGCGGTCATCGTTGTGCTGTTTTGGAACTTCGGAGCGAACCGAGTCTGGACCTACTCGGATGCCAGTTGACACGGCAAGCCCTCCGTAACCCGGCAAGAAAGACCGGCTTGTATAATCAGGAGTCGGAGAGTCGCTTGTCCGCCACTCGCAAACCCATCCCCATCTACACCACCCGCGGCGACTGGGCCGCGCTGATGGTATTTCCCTACATCTACAACACGATGGGGGAATGGATTGGCTGGGTCACGTCGGACAAGCAGGTCTACAACATTGATGGGATCTACGCCGGATGGTTGACCGCCGAACCGCGCATCTTACGCAGACGAGTCCTCGAGAAAAAACCGGAACGCCGACACCCTCCGGCGACTCCGGAGAAGATCCGGCCCCCAGCCACCGTCCCCCTGCCGCCGATGATGGCGGAGCTTCCGTATGAAATCATAGATGTCTTTGAAGAGGATCTCTCACTGCTAACCACGGCCGATTACGGCGAGTTCAAGGAGGATATGGATTGACCTCCTCCGAACCATCCAAACCGGCCCGCGCCTCGCGGGTCACCCTAAGCCAACTGATGCAGCCCCAGTTTGCTAACGTGAGCGGCTCAGTGCATGGTGGCTGGATCATGAAGCTCGCCGACGAGGCGATCGCATGACCGAGCCGGTCCAAAGCCTGACCCAGTTACTCGAGCGGGCGAGCTCTCGCCGCTTCCTCGAGGTTTCTCTAGCCGGCGAGCTCGGCCTCGCGGAGGAACTTCCCTTCCCCTTCCTCGCGATTGTCGGGCAGCCCGATATGAAGCTGGCGCTGCTCTTGGGTCTGATCAACCCGAATGTCGACGGAGTGCTCCTGATTGGCACTCGCGGTACCGGGAAGACCACCGCCGTCCGCAGCCTCGCCGATCTGCTACCCGAGGTCGCTCGAAGCCTGTGTGCCTACGGGTGTCTCCCAGAGGACATCGAGGGGGGCGGACTGGACGAGGTCTGTCCAGATTGCGCCCGCAAGTACGGCGAAGGCCAGCTGCTGACGTATCGAGACCGTGTCCAAATGATAGAACTCCCGCTGAACTCCGGCTTGGAGGACGTGATCGGTGGCCTGGACGAGCGCGCGCCGATGCCCCGCCGCATGAGGTTGAGGCGGGGTATCTTGGCTCGAGCCGACCGCAATTTGTTGTACGTCGACGAAGTGAATCTGCTCTCAGACGAGATCGTCGATTCCATTCTGGACGCGGCTGCCCAAGGTTCGTACACCGTCCGACGAGCTGGTAGTTCGGCCAGCTACCGTTCGCGGTTTGTGCTCATCGGTTCGATGAATCCGGAGGAGGGCCGACTTCGGCCTCAGATCTTGGACCGATTTGGGCTAAGGGTGCTGGTGCGGGGTTTGCAGAGCAAGCAGCTCCGCTTGGAGGCCTACCGGAGGGCGGTCTCCTTTCGGAGCAACCCGCGGCAGGTGATCCGCGAGTACGGCCGTTCTACGGAGGCTGTCCGCGAGGAACTCCAGGTTGCTCGGGACGCACTTCCCAAAGTCGAGCTATCGCGACATGCCGAGCGATTCGGCTTGGACTTGATCAAGCAGCTCGGAATTGACTCCCTGAGGGCAGAGATCACTCTCTTTGAAGCAGCACGGGCGCACGCCGTCGCAGATGGCCGGCTCTTAGCGTCGCCCAAGGACATCCGCGCGGTCGCTCCGATGGCAATCCGCTTGAGGCGGTCAGCTTTTATGAAGGATTTCTTCCGCTCGCAGGAGAGAGAGCAGAATGAGTTGGCTCGCCTGCTCAAGGACCTGACCGGCGGAGAGCGTTCCAAGAAGAAGTAAAGCAAACTGGCCGGCAAGACGCCGGCCAGTCATCGACTCGGTTCGTTTGGCCTAGCCCATGTTCTGATCGATGTACGACACGGCCTCGCCAACGGTGGTGATCTTCTGCGCATCTTCGTCAGAGATCTCGCCGCCAAACTTCTCTTCGAACGCCATAATCAGCTCGACCAAGTCAAGCGAATCTGCTTCGAGGTCCTCGCGGAACTTCGCCTGCGGTGTGATCCTGGATTCCTCGACACCAAGCAACTCCACGACGATGGTCTTTATGTCAGCAAATGTATCAGCCATGGCCTCCCTCCAGAGCCCAAAATTGCGGCGGTATTGTAATTCAATTGCCGCAGTTTGACGCCACCTAACCCCGCTGATATGATCTCCCCATTCAACACCCCGAAATGAACAAAGTTACGGCCCAGCGCAAGGCGGATCACATCCGGGTAAATCTTGAAGAAGATGTCGGGTCCGGCCTCAGCACTGGCCTGGAACACCTCCGATTTGAGCACAACGCCCTTCCTGAGCTCGATTTGCATGCGGTTGACACCCGGCTCTCCTTCCTTGGACGCCAGCTGCGTGCGCCACTCTTGATCTCCTCGATGACTGGGGGAACGGCCGAGGCTGGCCGGATCAACCGCAACCTGGCCGAAGCAGCCCAGGAGACGGGAGTGGGTATGGGGCTGGGATCGCAGCGCGCCGCAATCGAAGATCCCGCCCTGGCGGAGACCTTCAACATCCGGGCTTTTGCACCGGATGTGCTCCTATTCGCAAACCTAGGAGCGGTCCAGCTCAACTATGGATATGGCCCTGCGGAAGCCCAGCGTGCGGCCGATATGGTCAGGGCCGACGCGCTGGTATTACACCTTAACCCGCTTCAAGAGGCACTCCAGCCGGAGGGGGATGTCAACTTCAACGGCCTGTTGCTCAAGATCGAGAAGATCTGTCGCGGCCTGACAGTGCCGGTTGTGGTGAAGGAAGTTGGCTGGGGAATCTCGCCTTCGGTCGCCCGCCGGTTGGTAGGCGCCGGCGTAGCGGCAATTGATGTGGCTGGCGCCGGAGGGACTTCCTGGTCCCAAGTTGAGATGCATCGCGCCCAAGACCCGAAACAGGCTGCCATCGCGGCTGCTTTTGTGGATTGGGGTATCCCGACCGCGCAGGCGCTGGTCGATCTGAGGCAGGCGATGCCTGAAGTTCCCTTGATTGCCTCCGGCGGACTGCGAGGGGGCATCGACCTGGCAAAGGCGCTCGCTCTGGGCGCGAAGATTGGCGCGATGGCCGGTCCTTTCCTGCGGGCCGCAGTCGAGTCCACTGAAGATGTAATCGCGCTCATCGAGCGAACCGTAAATGAGCTGCGAATTGCGATGTTCGCCACCGGATCGTCCGACCTCTCCGCCCTCAGCAATGCCAAGCTAAGCTCGACTCCATGACTGACGAGGCACCCCTGATCTCGGGGATGCGGCAGGCAGTACAAGCGGACCTGCGCGGACTCGTCGACCACTTAATTACGGATCCCCAGCTCTACGAGATGGTGGAGCACCACTTCGGCTGGGCCAATGGTGCGCCCGCAGGCAAGGGCGTCCGGCCTTTGCTTTGCCTGCTCTGCTGCGCCGGGGCGGGCGGGCAGTGGGAGCGCGCCTTGCCAGCCGCCACCGCAATCGAATTGATCCACAACTTTTCCCTGATCCACGACGACATCCAGGACGGCAGCGAACTCCGTCGCCATCGGCCAACGGTGTGGAAGGTTTGGGGCGAGGCCCTGGCGATCAACGCCGGCGATGCCTTGTTCGCGTGCGCGCGCCTTTCTACCCAGCGCCTGGACCTCGATCCGCCCGGCGTTTTGACTGTACATCGGAACCTGGATGAAGCCTGTTTGGAGCTCACGATTGGGCAGCAGCTCGACCTGGCTTTTGACACCCGGTCCGACGGATCGATCCAGCGATATCTGAGGATGATCGAAGCGAAGACCGCCGCGCTGCTTGCTGCAAGCGCCGGCGCCGGCGCCCTGGTGGCAGGCGCTCGCGGACAACGCCTGCAGGCCTTCCAGTCATTCGGCCGCCAGCTTGGGATGGCCTTTCAGATTCAAGATGACATCCTGGGCGTGTGGGGCGTTCCCAACCAGACTGGCAAGGCGGTCGGCCAGGACTTGCTCGTTCGCAAACCTTCCTTCCCTGCCCTACATGCGCTCGGAAACAGTCGCCGTTTCCTTTCTCTTTGGAATGACTCTGACAGCGACCTGGGCGCCCTGCTCGGAGCACTCGAGGCCGCTGGTTCGAGGGAGGCGGCCGCACAGGCCGTTAGCGAACACACTGCCCGTTCACTGTCCAGTTTCGCCCAGGCTGAGCCAGCGGAGCCGGCCGCCACGGCCCTCCGCGGCCTGGCCGATGGCCTGTTAGAACGCCAATCCTAAGGCCTAATCTCCATAGAGCGACGGTTTCATTGCGTCGAAAGGTGCGCATGCTATAATCACCGTCGGTCGCTCCTTTTATGCCTAGAAGGAGCATTCTTCTATGAAGAGGACCACTAAGGCCCTTTCGGAAACCTCTAGCGAGACCATTCAGCTCGGCCAGCTCGAACCCGGTATCACGCTTCAGGACAGGTACCTTATCCTTGCCTTGCAAGGCGCCGGAGGGATGAGCTCGGTCTACCGCGCGCGCGATTTGCACTTCCCCAACGTGACCAAGGCGGTGGCGGTCAAGGAAATGATCAACATGGCCACCGATCC
>ERZ1292640.3714-Hain-H43-02um-R1-3714-length-11824-cov-5_pt1 | contig 11824 bp, 7 predicted proteins | sample MGYA00564404_ERZ1292640 | MGnify/ENA primary metagenome ERZ1292640 (study PRJEB36523, sample SAMEA6512636) | groundwater metagenome | collected 2019-01-08 | study: AquaDiva: Metagenomics assemblies of 32 groundwater samples | reverse complement strand
GGGCGCCGTGCTCCTGCCGCAGGGCATCGGCCTGTGACACAGGCGTTTCGATCCCCACGGATTTCTTCTCAGGCTCTTTATTCTAGGCGGACCTGTCGAGTCCGCCTGTTCAGCGGGGCGCTCACAGAATCGAATACACGAACGCCGCGTACACCGTCAGGCGACACGTCACCGCCACCCACCGGTGGCGGCGCTTCGTCCAGTTCCATCCCCACGCAAGCCCGCCCATCGACGGCAGCATGACCGCCGCCGACAGGGCGGTGAGCCCAAGCCCGAACGGCACCGGCAGCAGGTGTTGCAGGCCCGGCGTCCACGCGGATCCGTACAGCACCATGATGTGGATGAAGTAGACGAGCAGCGACTCCTGCGCCAGCGCCGCGACGACGCGGGGCAGGTGGTGCGCCCATCGCGTGAGGACCGAGACCGGGTCGAGGACGATCAGGACGAGCCCCGCGCGGATCAGGAACAGGTTCGGGCTCGTGTACCAGAAGTCGGTTTGGCCGAACGGGCTGAACGGCGCGAATCGGAACACGACGCCGCAGGCGGCCAGCAAGAAACCGCCGGGCAGGAGCACGCGCCGCGAGAACGCCCGGGGCTCGCCGGGCCACGCCGTGACGAACACGTCTCCCAACGCGGCGCCGAGCAGCATGAATGCGGACCACGGCAGCAGCGGGAAGAGCGATCCGGTGGCGGGTGAGAGGTACGCGGCGATCGCCAGCGGCAGGTACGCGCGCCACTCGATGCGCCACGCCGTCGGCGTCAGGACGACGATCGCCGCGGCGAGCGCGACCGCCGCGATCGAGAATCGGCGCCGCGTGCGCGTGATGACGATCAGCGCTTGCAGCGCGACGAGCGTCACGCCGATGCACTGCAGGATGTCCACGGTCAGGAACGTCTGCCACGACCGATCGCTCAGGAACTCGATGTGCTCCAGGCGATCCACCGGGAAGCGCATCGCGTAGCCGAGCGCGACGAAGAACGCGAACCGGCGGAGCCGCGAGAACACGCGCCACGACGGGCGCAACTGGGCGCCCCAGTAGTGGCTCGACGCGACCGTGAACGCGAAGCCAGAGAGAAACAGGAAGGTGCACGACGTCAGGCCGCGCAGGAACAGCAGGATCTGATAGGCCACGCTCGGCTGATAGGCGGGATCGAGGAACACGTTGAGCGAGTGCCCCATGATCATGAAGAGCACGGCCCCTGCGCGCGCCACGTCGACGAAGACGACGCGCGTGCGCGTCGCCTGCGCGGGCCAGAAGGCCTGGGACGGCGAGGCGGACGCGTCGGGGGCGGCCGTCATGAGCGGGTCAGGTGAGCATAGCCCTTCGATGGGGACGCCGCAACGCGCGTCGCGCCCGGCTCTTCCGCGCATCGCCCGGATGCGGTATCGTGTCACGATTTCATGGGCAGCCCCGGGGCGTCGGGATCCGACCGTGAGCTGATCGTCAGGACCGTGGCGGAGGCCGACCGCCGCCTGCGCGCCGCGCGCTACGTCCGCGACCTCGTCGTCGGATCGGCGCTCATCCTGCATCTCGCGCTTCTCATCCAGATCATCGCGCACGTGTTGCCGATCTCGCCGGCGATCCCGCTGTGGGTCGCGGCGCTCGGCATCCCCGCGCTCGCGGCGTGGCGGGCGTGGGTGCTCGCGCGGCGCCGGTCGCTCGCGCGGGCGGCCGCGGTCCTGGATCGCAGGGCCAGCCTGCGTGACGAGCTGGTGTCGGCGCACTGGTTCGCCGGCCTTCACGCGCGGGCGCGCGGCGCGTTCGCATCCCCGCTCGAGCTCCACGCGCACCGCGCGGCGGGAACGGTCGCCGCGCTCGACCTCGCCGAGCTTCTGCCCGTCGCGCTGCCGCGGCGCGCGGCGGCGGCGGGCGTCGCGGTGCTCGCCACGCTGATCGTCGCGACGCTCGTGCCCGTCGATTGGACGCGCGCGTGGGTGCGGGGCGTCGCGACGGCGGGGCTGACCGACACCGAACGGGACCAGCTCGAGTTGATCGGTCGCGCGCTCGCGAGCGACGCGCCGCAATCGCCCGAGCGCGCGGCGCTCAAGGCGCGCATCGACGAGCTGCTGCGCAAGCTAGGCGAAGGCGATCTGTCGCCGGAAGAGACGCTCGCGCTCGTGGACGAGCTGCGTCAGCTCATCGGCGCGGTCGCGTCCGGCGCCGACGCGCGCGCCGCGCTGGCGCGCGCCGGCGAGGCGCTCGCCGGCGCCGACGCCGCCGAGGGAGTGGGCGACGCCCTGCGCGGCGGGAAGCTGGACGAGGCCGCGCGGCGCATGCGCGAGCTCGCGGCGAATATCGAAGAGGCGATGCAAGGCGGCGCCGCGCCCGGCTTGCAGGCCGCGCTCACGCGCGCGGCGGCCGAATCACGCGGCAGCCTCGACCGGCTCGCCGGCGATCTCGCCGAGGCGGCCACCGAACTCGGCCGCCGCAAGGCGGAGGCCGCGCAGGCCGCGCTCGATCGCGCCGCGGGCGAGATCGAAGCAGTCGCGGAAGGCCAGGAGTTCGAGGAGTCGCTGCGCAACGCGAGCGGCCAGCTCGACGATCTGATGAAGTCGCTTGGGAGCCGCTTCGGCAGTCCGCGTCAGGCCGGCCAGGCGGCGCAGAGCGGCGAGCGCCAGATGTTTCCCTCTTCCGACATGAATCCGGAGGGCGCTCGGCAGATGCCGGGCGAAGGGCCGGGTCGTCCGGTGGCCGGCAGCGCCCAGGAGCTACAGGGCGGGATGGTCGCCTCGGCCGACCAGCCCGGCTCGTCGGCGCCAGGGCCGCTCGGCGCGCCGTCGATCGCCGCGGCGGGCGCGCCGGCGACGATCGACGTGACCCGCCGGCGTGAAGTGCTGCCGGTTGAGCCGCCGGCCGGCGAGGAGCCGCGCGAGCGCCTGAAGGACGAGGAGACGCGCGCGACGCGCGCCATGGTCGAGTACCGGCCGGTCGAGTCCGTTCCGCCGTACGCGGAGGCCGATCGGCTCACGCCCACCGGCGTGCCGTGGCCGTATCGCGATCTGGTGAAGTCGTACTTCCGGCTGATCGGGCCGCGGGGGACGAAGGAGACAGGAGGTAGGAGGTAGGAGGTAGGAGACAGGAGACAGAAACACAGACAGAAACACAGACAGAGACACAGACAGAGACACAGACGGACGGTAGAGACGGAGCACCGCAATGAGAGCTCGACAAACCGGATCGTTGTGGCGAATTACCGCCGCGAGCGTGGTGAGCGAGCGGCGGAGCGCCTGCGGCTGTTGCGAACGCGAGTGCGCGAGCAACGCGAGCGGGGGTGGGGCCCCGCGAGCAGTGGGAAAAGACCGCGGGGGTGGGGCCCCGCCGCGAACTTGAGTGAAGAAGGGAGCTTATGAGCGGCATGGCGATCGGATTCGAACGTCAGATCGACCAGTTCCAGCAGCAGTTCCGCCTCGTCCTGACCGAGGTCGGCAAGCGCATCGTCGGTCACCACGAGATCAACGAAGGCATCCTCACCAGCCTGCTGGCCAACGGGCACGTGCTGCTCGAGGGCATTCCGGGCCTCGGCAAGACGAAGCTGGTCCAGACGCTCGCCGACGTGTTGCACCTCACGTTTTCGCGCATCCAGTTCACGCCCGACCTCATGCCCGCCGACATCGTCGGGACCAACGTCGTGCAGGAAACCGCCGACGGCGAGAAGATGCTGATGTTCCAGCCCGGACCGATCTTCGCGAACATCATTCTGGCGGATGAGGTCAACCGCGCGACGCCGAAGACGCAGTCGGCGCTGCTCGAAGCGATGCAGGAGAAGACCGTGTCGGTGGGCCGCCGGACGCACAGGCTCGAGCTGCCGTTTTTCGTGATGGCGACGCAGAACCCGCTCGAGATGGAGGGCACGTATCCGCTGCCGGAGGCGCAGCTCGATCGGTTCTTCGTGAAGCTGAGGGTCACGTATCCGGACGTCGCCGACCTGCACGAGATCCTCGATCGGACCACGCAAGTGGAGGAGCCGTCGGTCCAGCGGGTGCTCGACGGCCAGCAGATCATCGAGATGCGCACGATCGCACGCACGGTGCCCATCGCGAAGCCGATCCAGGAGTACGCGATCCGGCTCGTGCTCGCCACGCACCCCCAGACCGCGTTCGCGCGGCCGCTGGTCAACCGCTACGTGCGCTACGGCGCGAGCCCGCGCGGCGCGCAGGCGCTCGTGCTCGGCGGCAAGATCCGCGCGCTGCTGGACGGCCGCGTGCACGTCGCGAGCGAGGACATCCGCGCCATGGTGCTGCCGGCGCTGCGCCATCGCGTGCTGCTCAACTTCGAAGGCGAGGCCGAACAGATCGATCCCGACAACATCCTGCAGGACGTGCTGGAGCACATCCCTGAAGAGGGGCGGTGAATTGCATATTGCAGGATTGCATATTGCAGGATTCCGTACCGGACGCATCCACCAATCCTGCAATATGAAATCCTGAAATCCCAGAATCCCGATGTTCGATCGCGACTTCCTGCGCAAACTCGAGTACCTGCACATCGTCTCGAAGCGGGCGTTTCCGGGCCAGTACCGGGCCGAGCGCCGGACGCGCAAGATGGGCTCGGGCCTCGAGTTCGCCGACCACCGCGCGTACGTGCCGGGCGACGACTTCCGGCACGTCGACTGGAACGCCTACCAGCGTCTCGACAAGCTCCTGCTGCGGCTCTTCGAGGAAGAGCAGGATCTCCCGATCTATCTCTTCATCGACCGCAGCCGCTCGATGGCCGCGGGCTCGCCGCCCAAGCTCCAGTACGCGTGCCAGGTCGCGGCCGCGCTTTGCTACATCGGCCTCGCGCACCTCGACCGCGTGACCCTCGTGCCGTACGGCGATGACGTCGGGCGCGAGCTGCCGTCGCAACGCGGGCGCGGGCGCATCTTCAAGGTGTTCAAGTTTCTGGCGGAGATCGAGCCGGGCGAGACGACCAACGCGCGGGCCGCGTTCACCACCTTCGTCAGACGGCCTCGCGCGCGCGGCGTCGCCGTCGTCATGTCGGACTTCCTGGATCCCGCCGGATTCGCGGCCGGACTCGACGTGCTGCGGTTCTACCGTCACGACATCTTCGCCGTCCACGTGATGACGCCCGAGGAGCGGGAGCCCGACCTGCGCGGCGAGCTGGCGCTCGTCGATCTCGAGACCTCCGATCTGTGCGACGTGGCCGTGACGCCCGCGGTGCTGGCGGCGTACCGCGCCGCGTTCCGCCAGCATGGCGAGGACCTGGCGCGCTACTGCACCCGCTACCGGTTCGGCTATTTGCAGGCGCTCACCGAGGTGCCGATCGAGGACGCGATCCTGCGCGTCTTCCGCCAAGGCTGGTTTCTCGAATGACCTGGCTCGCCCTCGCGCCCTGGCAGGCCTGGACGCTCGCCGCCGCGACGGCGGCGGCGGTGGCGTGGCTGTTCTTCCTGAAGCTGCGGCATCCGCGGCGCGCGGTGCCGTCCCTGCTGCTGTGGCGGCGCGCGCTCGAAAAGGAACGCCCGCAGTCGGCCGTCGAGCGCCTGCGACGCCTCGTGTCGCTCGTCGTGGCGGTGGCGATTGCGCTCCTGCTCGCGCTGGCTCCGGGTCGCCCCGTCGGTGGCGATGCCAGCCCTCGGGCCGTCATCACCATCGTCATCGACACGTCACCGAGCATGGCGTCGAGAACGGCGGACGGCCAGACGCGCTTCGAGCACGCGAAGACGCGCGCGCGCGGCATCGTCGCGGCGGCCGGCCCCGCCGCGCGTGTGAGAATCGCCGACACCGCCGGCCGTGCGACCGAGTCCGCCGAGGAGAACGCGACCGACGCGGTCCGACGTCTGGACGAGGTGACGATCTGGCCAGGCCCCGATCGCCTGCCGCGGATCGACGACGAGGGACGGGACGCGATCGTCATCACCGACGGCGTCCGCCGCCGATCGTGGCCGGCGCACGCCACGCGAGTCTCGGTGTTCGAGCCGGCCGTCAACGTCGGCATCACGGCGTTCGACGTGCGGCCGGTTCCCTCGCGGCCGCTCGCCTACGAGGCCTACATCGAAATCACCAACGCCTCGCCGGATCGCCGTCGGGCGGAGCTGTCGATCCGGGACGCGAAGGGCGTCCGCGTGCGCCGGTCGATCGAGGTGGCAGCGGGCGAGCGCTACAGGGATGCGCTCGACGTCACCGGCCTCGCGCGCGGGGAGATCCGCGCCGCGATCTCGACGCCGGACGATGCGTTCGCGCCAGACGACGAGGCGGTCGCCTACGTGGCGTGGGATCGGCCCATTCGCACGCTGCTCGTCACCGACGGGCATCCTTCGCTCGAGATGGCGCTCGGCCTCGACCCGGCCCTCGACGTCACGACAGTCCGCCCGTCGGCCTACGCCGGTGACGAGGGCGCTGACGTGTGCGTGTTCGATCGGTTCGCGCCGGAACGCGAGCCGGTGAAGCCCGCGTTGCTGCTGCGGCCGCCGGCCGCGCCCTGGCTGTCGGCGATCGCGCGGACCGACGGCGAGGTGGCGCGCCCCGTCGTCAGAACCTGGGACGCCACGCAGCCGGTGCTGCGGTTCGTGAAAGGGGCCGACATCCGGATCGATCGCAGCGCGCGGCTCGGCCCGGCGCGCGACGCGACCGGTGTGCGCGTCATCGCCGACGCCGCCGACACCGCGCTCGTGCTCACGGCGGATCGTCCCGTTCGGCGTGTGCTCGTCGGTTTCGATCTGCGCGACACCGACTTTCCCATCCAGCTCGGCTTTCCGCTCTTCCTGCGCAACGCGATCGTCTGGCTCGCGGGCATTCGCGAACCGCTGCGCGCGATTCCCGGGACGATCGGCGCGCCGTGGCCTGACGCGGAGATCGTGACCGCAGCGGGCGCGACGGTCCCGATGCGCCGAGTGCTCGATGCGACGATCTTCGACGCAGCCGGGCCCACGGTGGTGTTCGCGCGGCGGCCGGGCGAGACCGTGCCGATCGTCATCGACGCCGCGGATTCGGCGCGCTCGAACGTGAACGCGTCGGAGTTCGATGGTCCCGCGCCGGACGACTCGGTGGCGCCGCGCGGCGGCGGCGAGCTGTGGCCGAGGATGCTCATGCTGGCGTTTGTGCTCGTGGCGGTGGAGTGGATCACGTTTCATCGACGGGTGACGGTGTAACGAACCCGGAACGAACACGGAACGAACATGGAACGCACACGGAATTGACAAGGAAGAAGGCCACGAAGGCACGAAGACACGACGTTGGCAGCGCGACAGCCGCACACGATCTTTCGTGCCTTCGTGTCTTCGTGGCTGATTCTCGGAACTCGAAACTCGAAAGCCGAGACTCGAAACTCAGGTGAGTCTGACACTCCAGTTTTACTGGCCTCTTGCCCTGCTGCTCGTCGCGCCGCCGGTCTGGTGGATGCCGGCGCGGACGCTGACGAGCTTCAGCGCGCGCCAGCTCCGCCTCCAGGCGGCCGCGCGCGTCGCGATCCTCGCGCTCGTGGCGTTTGCGCTGGCGCAGCCGGCGCTCCACCGGTCGTCGGGCCGGACGTCCTTCGTGTTCGCCGTTGATGTGTCGGAGAGCGTCGCGCCGGAGTCGATTGCCGCGGCCGCGCGCTGGATCGGCGAGGCGCGCGCCAGCGGCGCCGCCGACTCGCGCGTGCTGGCGTTTGGCGCCGACGTGACGCCGGTGGAGGCTTCGGCGTCGCTCACCGGCGGCGGCCTGGCGGTGCGGCGCGAGGCGACCGATCTCGGGGCGGCGATCGCGGCGTCTGCCGGCGCGTTCGCGCCGGACTCCGTGCGCCGTCTGGTGCTCCTGACCGATGGTCGCGCGAACGCGGGCGATCTGGGCGAGGCGCTCGCGCGGGCCGGGCGGGCCGGCGTGCGCATCTTCACCGTGCCCGCGCCCCCGCGCGCGACGCGCGCCGCATGGCTCGAGTCGATCGACGCGCCGGAGGAAGTCACGGCGGGTGAGCCGTTCGCCGTCGAGGTGACCGTCGGCAGTCAGGTGGAGCAGGCGGCCGCCGTCGAGATCCGGCAGGCGGGACGCACGCTGGCGCGGCAGGTCCTCGCGCTCCGGCCCGGGTCGATTCGCGTCTTGCTTGCGCCGCGTGTCACGGCGGCCGGCCCGCAGGCGCTCGAGATTGCGCTGCAGAGCGACGCCGACGCCGAGCCGGGCCACCACCGCCGCCTGGCGCTCGTCGCGCGCGCGCGGCCGCGCGTGCTGTACGTCGAGAGCCGCGCCGCCAGCGCGCGTTACCTGCGGCGCGCCCTCGAGGAAGGCGGTTTCGCAGTCGACGTGCTGGCGCCCGAGGCGATGCCCCAGACCGCCAGCGCGCTCGACGCCTACGCGGCGGTCATCCTGAGTGACGTGGCGCGCCGCGATCTCGACGATGGGCGCATGGAGGCCCTCGAGCGCTACGTGTCGGATCAGGGCGGGGGTCTGATCATGGCGGGTGGCGAGGCGATGTACGGCCTCGAGGGCTTCGCGAACACGATCCTCGAACGAACGCTCCCGATCACCTTCCGCATGAAGGACAAGCCCGACGAGTTCGCGATGATCATCATCCTGGACAAGTCGTGGAGCATGGCCGGCCAGAAGATCGAGCTCGCGAAGGAGGCGGCCGTCGCCGCCGTCGAGGTGCTGCCCGATCGTCACCGCATCGGCCTCGTCGCGTTCAACGACGGCCTGGAGTGGGTCGTGCCGCTGCAGCCGGCGGCCAATCGCGAGCGCATCATCGCCGCCATCCGCGCGATCGTCCCGAGCGGGCACACGAATCTCTTCCCCGCGATCGAAGAAACGTACCGCGCGCTCACCGCCTCGAAGGCCGACATGAAGCACGTGCTCGTCCTGTCGGATGGGCGCACCTATCCTGACGAGTACGAGGCGCTCGTCACCAAGATGGTCGAGGCGAAGATGACCGTGTCGGGCGTGGCGCTCGGCGAGGACGCCGATCGCGAGCTGCTCGCCAACCTCGCCACATGGGGCCGCGGCAGACACTACGTCGTCGACAACGCCGTGGAGGTGCCGCAGATCTTCGTGAAGGAAACGCAGCGCGCGACACGCTCGACGTTCGTCGAGCAGCCGTTCCGCCCGATCGTGAAGAAACCGGTCGAGATGCTCACCGGGATCGACCTGGCGACCGGGCCGTCGCTCGCGGGCTACGCGCGCGCGCAGGCCAAGGACACGGCGGAAGTCATCCTGACCGCCGGCGAAGACGAGGACCCGATCCTCGTGCGCTGGCAGTACGGCCTCGGCCGCGCGGTGGCGTTCACCTCGGACCTCAAGGATCGCTGGGCGCACGACTGGATCGCGTGGCGCGGCTACGGGAAGTTCTGGACGCAGCTCGTGCGCGACACCCTGCGACGCGAGGGCGGGGGGGGACGCGACGCGCGGCCTTCGATGCGCGTGACGCGCGAGGGCGATCGCGCGCGCATCGTCATCACGACGCTCGACGCGGGCGGCGCGCCGCGCAACCTTATGCCGCCGCGTGTCGAGGTCGCCGGCCCGGACGGGCGCGCGTCGGCCGTCGAGACGCGCCAGACCGGTCCGGGCGTGTACGAGGCCGAGGCGCCGCTTGGCGCGGGCGACTACCGATTCCGGCTGCCCGGCGGGGCGGACGGCCGCACCACGCTCGTCGAGCGGGTGCTCGCCGCGAGCCCGCCGCTCGAGCGCCGCTTCATGGCTCCGGACGAAGCGCTGCTGAAGGCGATCAGCCGCGACACCGGCGGCGTCTTCAACCCGCGCCCGCGGGATGTCGTGGCTGACCGCGGCGATCGCGTCATCGTCCGCACGGCGCTCTGGCCGTGGCTGGCGGGACTCGCGGCGATCGGGTGGCTGATTGATCTGGCGCTTCGGCGCGTTCGCTTGTTCGAGGAGCTGGCATGACACGAACGGCCCACGAAGGCACGAAGACACCAAGACATAGCCACGAAGGCACGAAGACACGAAGAGCTGGCCACGAAGGCACGAAGACACGAAGATTGCGGCGTGCCTCGATTCCCTTCGTGCCTTCGTGTCTTCGTGGCTTCGTGATTGGAGTGGCCGCGGTGGGGAGACTGACATGAGCGCGTTACGACTGGCGCCCTTGATGCTGGTTCTGATCCCGCTCGCGTTCGGATCTGGCGCCGGCCAGGCCCCGAACGCCGAGCGCACCCGGATCGTGCTCCTCGGCACCGGCACGCCCAACGCGACGCCCGATCGCATGGGTCCCGCGACGGCCATCGTGGTCGGCGACACGGCGTATCTCGTCGATGCGGGACCTGGCGTTGTGCGGCGCGCGGCCGCGGCCGCCGAGCAGGGCGTGAAGGCGCTCCGCGTGTCGAACCTGACGCACCTCTTCGTCACGCACCTGCACTCCGATCACACGCTGGGCTATCCCGATCTGATCTTCACGCCCTGGGTGCTGGAGCGGAACACGCCGCTCCAGGCGTACGGCCCGCCGGGGCTGCAGGCGATGACGGAGCACCTGCTGGCCGCGTACCGGGAGGACATCGACATGCGGCTGAGCGGCCTGGAGCCTGCCAATAAGGAGGGCTACAAGGTGGACAGCCACGAAGTCGCGCCGGGGATCGTCTTCAGGAGCGGCGGCGTGACGGTCGAGGCGTTCGCCGTCCCGCACGGCTCGTGGACGCACGCCTACGGCTACAAGTTCACGACGCCCGACGGCGTCATCGTGATCTCCGGTGACACCGGTCCGTTCGACGGCCTCGTGGACATCGCGCGCGGCGCCGACGTGTTGATTCACGAAGCCTACGCCACCGAAGGCTGGAAGAAGCGCGAGCCCGAGTGGCAGCGCTATCACGCCGCGTTCCATACATCGGGCCGCAAGGTCGGGGAGATCGCAACGAAGGCCGGCGTCGCGACCGTCATTCTCACGCACCAGCTCACCTGGAGCGCGACGGCCGAGCAGCTCGTGGACGAGGTGAAGTCGACGTTTGCCGGGCGCGTGATCTACGGGAGGGATTTGGACGTGTTCGACGTGGCGGAGTTGCGGAGCCGTCGGTAGAGGCGGGGCTTGAGCCCCGCCGACATCGGCGGACCTCAAGGTCCGCCTCTACCGGTCAATCCTCAATCCTCAATCCTCAATCCAATCTGCAATCTGCAATCTGCAATCTGCAATTCTCAGTACCTCTCCCCCTTCAGCGCGAAGAAGAAAATCACCGACTGCCGCGTCCCTCTCGCCAGGTACCACGAGAAGGCGATCGGATTCAGCCGCCAGATCTGCCACCGGGCGATCGCGCGGCGCGTGCGCAGCCAGTACGCCGTCACCCTCGGATCGTGCTCCAGCCGATCGAGCGAGAACAGGTTCAGCCCCTTCAGGGTCCGCGCGATCCAGGACCGCGTGCGAACCGGCGGGAGCTGCGGCAGGCGCAGGTCCGCCAGCGCCGCCTGCACCGCGTGCGCGCGGACGGTCAGGCTCTGGCCCGCGCCGGCGAGGGAGGCGTCGACCCGCGCGCGGACCGCCTCGGCGCGGCCGGTCACCGACTCACAGAGCGCGGTGGCGCGACTGCCGAGCGCGTCGCGCACCGCCTCGAGCCGCTCCGCCATCGTCTCGCCCAGCACGTCGGCGCGATCGCCGAGCGCCTCCTGCAGCGCGGTCGTTCGCGCGGCCACGGCCGCGTGCACGCGGGCCCAGTTGAGCTTGGTCTCCTGCATCGAGCGTGACGCGAGCTTCCGCAGGTCGCCCAGGAAGCGGTACTCGTCGCGGCGGATGCGCGTCTGCAGCCAGAGCTCCTGCATCTCGAAGTACAGCTTCACGTACTCGCGCAGGATGTACGCGATCTCGCGCGCGCGCCGCTTGAAGAACGGCCACCGGCGCTCGATCGGGAATGTCGAACGCCGCGACCGCCGATCCTTCAGCCGGAAGAACCCCGTGATCATCGGGTGCGCGCCCTCGATCAT
>ERZ1292640.3713-Hain-H43-02um-R1-3713-length-11828-cov-5_pt1 | contig 11828 bp, 22 predicted proteins | sample MGYA00564404_ERZ1292640 | MGnify/ENA primary metagenome ERZ1292640 (study PRJEB36523, sample SAMEA6512636) | groundwater metagenome | collected 2019-01-08 | study: AquaDiva: Metagenomics assemblies of 32 groundwater samples | reverse complement strand
AAGGGTCATTGACATGAAGGAAGCTGTTGCTTATACAAGATACAACAAAGGTGGCGCAGGCCACAAGTCAGGAATGGCAGTTGGACGTTATCCTATGAAGACCGCATTTCATTTGATGAAGCTTTTAGATTCAGTTGAGGCTAATGCAGAAAGTAAGGGCCTAAACTCGATGTCGCTTGCAATAATTCACATCGTAGCTCAACAGGGTGGCAAGACCTGGCATTATGGAAGGGAAAGAGGAAGAAGAATGAAAAGAACTTCCGTAGAAATTGTTGTTGCAGAAAAGCCAACCGAAAATAAAAAGGAGAAAAAATGATTGAAAGAGAATTCGTAAAGGCAAAAATAAAGGAATACCAAATTCAAGAATTCATATCAGATACTTTGAAAAATGTCGGTCACAGTCACACAAAAGTTCAGAAGACTCCTCTCGGAGAAAAAATAATAGTCTATACTTCAAGGCCTGGACTTATAGTTGGCAGAAAAGGACAGAACATAACAAAGCTGACAAAAACTCTGAAGAAAAAATTCAACCTGGAAAATCCTCAAATAGAAATAAGCGAAGTACAATACCCAAGTCTTGACGCAAGAATAGTTGCGGAAAGAATTGCTTCTTCTCTTGAGAAGTTCGGTTCTAAAAGGTTTAAGGGTATTCTTCACAAATCGATGGAGGATACTTTGGCATCAGGGGCTTTGGGAATTGAAATCATATTATCTGGAAAAGTTCCAAGTGCGAGAGCAAAGTCATGGAGAATTTTCGGCGGGTACATGAAAAAATGCGGAAATGTTGCTCAAACACAAGTACTTAAGGCTCAGGCTCGGGCTCTAATAAAGTCAGGTGTCATAGGCATTAAAGTGATGATTATGCCAAAGGATGTCATTCTTCCTGATCACATCGAAGTATTGGAAGAGGGTGTGTCGAAGATTGAAGGTCCTGCTGAGCAGGTTCCATCTGTGATAGCAGACACGCCAAAGCAAGAGCCTAAAAAAGCAAAGAAACGCTCAAGAAAAAAGAAGGAGGAGTCTGATGGCGCTAAAGAATAAGGAAATAAAAGCCATGACTCCAAAGGATGTCAAGACAAGGCTTGACGATATTTACAAGGAAGTCATGAAATTAAGCGGCCAGCGCGCTACGGGCTCATCACAAAAGAATAACCAAAAAATTCGAATATTGAGAAGGACAAAAGCAAGGCTATTGACGCACCTGCGTAAGGGAGGCAACAAAAAGCAATGAGCCCTGGAACAATCTGTCCTCGCTGCGGTCTGCCTCAGGAGCTTTGCGTTTGCGAGACAATTGCTAAGGAGAGCCAAAGGATAACAGTTTACCTTGAGAAAAAAAAATTCAACAAGATGAGCACAATGATAAGCGGTATCGACTCGAAACAAATAGACATCAAGGAAGTCGCCAGAAAGCTGAAATCAAAATTTGCTTGCGGCGGAACAGTAAAAGATGATGTAATAGAGTTGCAGGGAGATCACAAGAAAGAAATCAGGTCGGAGCTTTCAAAGCTCGGATTTTCAGCAGAAACAATAGATATCGAATAACATGAAAACAAAAATATCTACAAAACAGCTGATAGGCAGGCAGACTAGGATAGTCACTACATCAGCTACTCACAACGGTGAAGTAGTTAGAGAAACTAAAAACACAATCAGCGTCCAAACGGAAAATGGAATCAAGGTGCTTGTAAAAAAACACCTAACAATTTTTGCTCCAGAAAAAATAACGGGAGAAAGCCTCTCTTTGAGGCCTGAAGACAGGATGAAGGGTGCATGATCATGGATGAAAAAAATAATACTGGTGTTGTTCCAAAGACACGAGGCAGGACTTTTGTGGGAACAATTGTTTCAGCTAAGATGAGGAAAACTGCCACCCTTGAGTTTGATAGGGTGCTTTTAATCCCGAAATACCAAAGATATGAAAAGAGAAGAACGAGGCTTAAAGTTCATAATCCTGATGAGATAAGTGCGAAAGAAGGCGACAAGGTCAGAGTCATGGAATGCAGGCCGCTTTCAAAGACAAAGCACTTCGTGATAATTGAGAAGATCGAGGAAAAAAATGCAACCAATTAAGGCAAACGTAACCAAGGGCCTCAATGTCGGCAGCCTTGTTGAAACTTGCGATAATTCAGGAGCCAAAATAATTCATCTTATCTCAGTCAAGGGATCCAAAACAGTAAAGGGAAGAAAACCTCGCTGCGGCGTAGGAGATCTTGTGCTTGCATCTGTAAGAAAAGGCAATCCAGACATGAGAAAGACAGTTGTTTTTGCCATAATAGTCAGGCAGAAGAAGGAATACAAGAGGCCAGGTGGCGAGCGGATAAAGTTCGAGGACAATGCAGCTGTCGTGCTTAAGGACGACAAAGGCAACCCTAAGGGGACAATTTTCAAGGGAGCAATAGCTAAGGAAGCATGTGAGCGATGGCCAGGCATTGCAAAAATAGCGAGCATAGTGGTGTAAAATGGTAACAACTGATCTTTCACAAATAATCGGGGAAATAAAAGTTGCAACAGATCATACAACGCTAATCCAAATTATTAACTCAGAAGGAATATCGAACCTAATGTGGTCGGCAGTTGAGAGGGCTGGGGTATTGTACACTTCTCAAAATCCAGACGAAAGAACGGCTGGAAAATCTTTTTTTGACTACGCTGTAAATGCAAGGGATAGAGACTTTGTCACTTATGCATGTGAGGAACTTGTGAAAGCTGGAAAGACAGCTTCTGAAATAAAATCAGAATTTTACACAGGACAAGAACTTCCAGGCACTCATTTCCTTGGCGCATTTTTCGCACGCGGTTCATTCTCTCACGGACTTAGCGAAGGGGGCTACTTATGAAACTAAAATTTTCCTCATCTTGGAATTCAAGCATACATCCTAGAAAGCAGCGCAAGTACAGGGTAAATGCCCCGTTGCACATTCAAATTGCATTTGTCGGAGTTCACCTTTCAAAGGATCTTAAACAGAAATTCAAAAGACGGACAGTACCAGTAAGAGAAGGTGACACTGTAAAAGTTATCCGGGGGCAATTCAAAGGAAAAACAGGTAAAATCAGAGTGGTTAACAGGAAGCTCGAAAGAATAGTTATCGAAGGTGTTGAGCAATCAAAGCGTGACGGTTCCAAGTCACCGGTTCCAATTCATCCTTCAAACCTATTGCTAATAGACTTGGTGCAGGACAAGAAGCGCCAGAAAAAACTCGAGGGGAAATGAAATGGTCAAAATGCACTTAAAAAGATTAGCAGCTCCAAAATCATGGCAAATTAGCCGCAAGTCAACAAAGTTCATAGTTCGACCTTTCCCTGGGTCGCATGGCTTTGAGTATGGAACATCATTAGCAACTCTTCTTACAGATATTACAAAAATAGTTAGCAACTCTTCAGACCTCAGGTCAATTCTAAGAAACAAAAGTGTTTTGGTTGATGGAGTGGCAAGAACGCATCCAAGATTTTTTGTTGGTTTGTTTGACACGATAGATCTTCCCTTAATAAAAAAATCATTCAGGCTTTCAATTAGCAAGAGAGGGTTTCTTGAGGCCCTTCCAATAAGCGCTGACGAATCAAAGTTGAAAGTCAGCAAGATAATTAGCAAGACATACCAAAAGGGAGGGTCAGTCCAGCTAAATCTTCATGACGGCACAAACCTTGTTTTAAAGGATTCAACTCATAATAAAGGTGATAGTTTGGTTCTTCAGCTCCCGGGAAGAGTCCCTCATGAGCATCTTAAGATGGAGAAGGATGCCCTGGTATTTTTAACAGGCGGAATCCATCAGGGAGTCATTGGAAAGATCATTGAAATAAAAGGAAAACTTCTGAAACTCTCATTAAAAGAAAAAGTCGTTGAAACGCCAAAGGAATATGCAATCGTAGTTGGGAAAAACAAGCCAAGTATTACTGTCGTGAACTAAAATGAAAGAAAACACAATGCGAGCCATTAGAGTTGAAAAAATAACTCTGAACATTGGCTCTGGAAAGAATCCTGCCAAGCTAGACAAAGGCATAAAACTTCTAAAGACTCTAACTGGAGTTGATCCCGTAAAAACTTTTGCGCACAAGCGACTTCCTGCTTGGGGCCTTAGACCAGGCCTACCAATAGGCTGCAAGCTTACATTAAGAAAGGGAGCAGCATACGAGTTGCTTCCGCGCCTGCTCAAGGCAAGAGACAATAAACTAATGGCAGCACAGTTCGACAATAATGGAAACATGGCTTTTGGAATTCACGAATACGTGGATGTTCCTGGAATAAAATATGATCCTGATATAGGCATAATTGGTTTCGAAGTGTGCGTGACTCTCGAAAGAAATGGATATAGGATAAAGAGAAGAAGAATCAGGCCGTCACCAATCCCTAAAGCTCACACAATCTCAAAGGAAAATGCAGTGGAGTTCATGAAGAAAGAGTTCAAGACAATTATAAGCGAGGGTGAAGAATGACAACTAGTTCATACACTAAAATGCTCAAGCAACTTAAGGGGAAACCTGTGAAGCTTGCAAAATTCATGAAGCATAATGTCCCGAAAGAAAGGAAATTTGGGAAGGCGACTAAAACATGCAGAAGGTGTGGCACCCACAGGGCACACATAGACAAATACGGCCTCGACCTCTGCAGAAAGTGCTTCAGAGAAGTTGGACCATCAATTGGTTGGAAGAAATATAGCTGATTACCATGCAAAACGACCCATTATCAAGTGCATTGTCGACGATCATGAACGCTGAAAGGCTTGGAAAGAAGTCTTGTATGATCAAGCCAATATCCTCACAAATCCGGAGCGTAATTGAGCTGCTAGGTACAGAGGGTTACTTGGGAGAGGCTTCTATTGTAGAAGATGGAAGGGGCAATCTCCTGCAAATAAGCCTGACTGGAAAAATAAACAAGATTGGTTCAATAAAGCCAAGATTTTCTGTTAAGAATGACAGCTATGAACGGTTTGAAAAGAATTTTCTGCCTGCAAAGGATTTTGGTGTTTTGATAGTGAGCACTTCAAAAGGAATGATGACACACTTATCAGCCAAGGAAAAAAGATTAGGAGGAAAGCTGATTGCTTACTGCTACTAAAATGGAACAAGCACAATCGAAGCTTGAAAAAAGCCTAAACTTGGCTCCTGGAGTTACAGCACGTAAAGAAGGAAGCGACTTAGTGTTGAAAGGGCCAAAAGGCGAGGCACAAAAGTCTTTTGCAAGTGCGCAAGTGGAAATGAGTATTGGCAGCGATGCAGTAAAATTCACAATCAAAAAAAATAACAGGAATCAAAGGAGGCAAATGAATACTTTTCTCGCTCATATAAAAAACATGCAAAAGGGTGTGGTTGAGGGTCATCATTACCTTCTTAGAATTTGTTCTGGCCATTTCCCAATGAACGTTGCTGTTACTAAAGACGAGTTGGTTGTTAAGAATTATGTTGGAGAGAGAGTTCCAAGGTCTATCAAGATTCCATCAGGTGTGCAGGTCAAAGTGAACGGGAGAGACATAACTGTTGACTCATCAAATAAAGACATTGCAGGCATGACAGCCTCTAGGATTGAAGGAATGACAAAGAGGGCAAATTTTGACAAGAGAAGGTTCCAAGATGGCATTTACATTGTTCTAAAAGATGGGAAAGGGGTTAGATAATGACAAATCAAACCAAGCCCAGTTTTAGGCGAGAGGACCGCACAAAGAAAGTCCGCCTGAAAGGCAGATGGAGAAGGCCTAAGGGAATACACTCAAAAATGAGGCACGGTTTCAGGGGAAGAGCTCCTGTAGTTAATTCAGGATACAAGCTCGCTGATAGCCTGAGAGGGCTTGACATCGCAGGAAAAACGATTGTCAGAATATCCTCGCTTTCCAATATTGAAGAGTTGTCTGCTGAAAAACATTCCCTTATAATTGCTTCTGATGTTGGCACAAAACTGAGGCTTGTAATAATTGAAACAGCATCAAAATCCGGCTTCAAAATAATAAACATAAAAAAACCTTCAGAATATGTTGAAACAATTAGAAAGCGCATGGCAGATAACAAGGAATCAAAGGAAAAGCATCGAAAAGAAAAAGAATCAAAGTTAAAGAAAAAAGAAGTCAAGAAAGAAACTGCTGAAAAATCAGAGGAAGCAAAGAAAGAGGAGGAAAAGCTGGCACAGGAAAAAGTCCTGACTCAGCGCACTTAATATGAACGTTTCTGTACAAAAAAGGCTTGCAGCAACAGTGCTTGGATGCTCAGAAAAAAGGGTAGTGTTTGATACTGCCAGTCTCACAAAAATAAAGGAAGCTATAACTAAAGCAGACATTAGGTCATTGATAAATCAAGGAATAATATCTGAGGTTCCAGCAAGAGGAATAAGTAGAGGAAGGCATAGGCACAGGCTCGGGCAACAAAGAAAAGGCAGACTTAAAGGAAAAGGTTCCAGAAAAGGAAAGGCAACATCAAGACTTTCACGAAAGAAAAAGTGGATGGCGCACATACGACTGCAGCGAAAAGTACTGCAACAGCTAAAGTCCGAAGGAATGCTCTCAAAAGAAAATTTCAGAAATCTTTACATGAAAGCAAAGGGTGGAAATTTCAGAAGCAAGGCACACATGATGCTCTATATTAACGAGCACAATCTGACTGGAGGGTCCAAATGAAAGTCCTGAAATTCAAAAGAAGCCGACTCCAAAGGACAAACTACAAAACGAGACTAAAGATTTTGCTTTCTCACGAGCCAAGGCTTATAGTAAGACCAACCCTTAAAGACATGGTTGTTCAAGTTGCCGAGTATAATCCAAAAGGAGATGTTATAAAATTTACTGTAAGAGCAAGTGATCTGCGAAAGCGTGGCTGGGAATATGGAACAGGAAACTTGCCAGCTTCATACTTGTGCGGCTATCTCGCAGGGCTCAAAGCTAAAAGGGCAGGAATTACAAAAGCGATTTTAGACATAGGAAGCACGTTTTCTGTGAAAGGCTCACGTTCTTTTGCTGTTGTTAAAGGCTGCATTGAGGCAGGAATTGATATTCCATGCAGTCAGGAAGTCCTTCCATCTGACGACAGAGTGGCTGGAAAGCATATAGGATCCTATGCTTCTTCAGAATCAGGAAAATCAAAGCATCAGTTCTCGACTTACAAATCGGATCCAAAAAAAATCCCAGAAGCGGTTATTACAATCAAAGAAAAAATCTCGAAGGAGATGTCAAATGGTTGAAGAAGCACCTTTAGTTATAGAACCAATCGTGGAAGAAGCGCTGCCTGTAGTCAAATCGACTTTTGACAAGGATTCTTGGAAGCCAAAAACTTTAATTGGCAAGAAAGTGAAGTCAGGAGAAATAACTGATATCAACCAAGTTCTTGACCAAGGTGCAAGGATAATGGAAGCCGAGATAGTTGAAGCATTACTTCCAGGGATGGCAAGCGATCTTTTGTTAATTGGGCAAGCAAAAGGAAAGTTCGGCGGCGGACAGAGAAGAGTTTTCAAGCAGACCCAAAAGAAAACCGCTGAAGGGAACAAGCCTAAATTTGCAACGCTAATAGTTGTTGGTAACAAGGACGGGTTTGTCGGACTTGGCTATGGAAAGGCAAAAGAAACCGTTCCTGCACGTGAAAAGGCCTTGAGAAATGCCAAGATAAACGTTTTCAAGATTAGAAGAGGCTGCGGCTCCTGGCAGTGTGGATGCGGAGAACCTCACTCAATACCTTTTGCTGTCCAAGGCAAGTGCGGTTCAATCAATGTGAAGTTTCTGCCAGCCCCAAAAGGTACTGGTCTTAGGGTACAGGGGGAATTGCAAAAAATATTTTTAGCAGCAGGTGTTAAGGATGTGTGGTCAAAGACAATTGGCCAGACGAGAACTACATTGAATCTTGTAAATGCTTGCGAAGCTGCACTTAAAAAACTCACAAAAACAAAAGTTACTCAAAAGCAGGCAACTTCTGTTGGGATGATTGATGGCAGAGTGTCCGGAGGCTCGCATGAGTAAGCTTGCAGTTATAAGAATAAGAGGCAAGCCTGGTAAGAAGCCACAACTAGAATTAACACTCTCAATGCTTAGGCTTCATAGGAACCATTATTGTGCTGTCGTAGAAGACAACCCATCTATGCGCGGAATGGTGGACAATGTAAAGGACTACACTACTTATGGAGAACTTGATGATCAGACTTTCAAGGAACTCGTCGCAAAACGAGGCGAGTTACTCACTTCAAGAACTCAAGACAGCAAAGGAAAAATCAATTACCCATTCATCGAAGTCGACGGAAAAAAGTACAAGCCAGTTTTCAGGCTCGCCCCTCCAATCAAAGGATTCGAGAGGAAAGGGATAAAAATGCCATTCGCTCAAGGTGGGGCCCTTGGCAATCGCGGTCAGAAGATAAATGACCTGATAAAGAGGATGCTATAAATGTCAATCAAAAAGAGAACAAAACAATCTCGAAAGCGAGGCTCTCATACTCATGGATGTGGCTCAAAAAAGAAGCATCGCGGTTCCGGTAACAAGGGTGGCGTTGGAATGGCGGGTACAGGAAAGAGATCCCACTCAAAAAAGCCAAGAATATGGAGCACAAAGTATTTCGGAAAGTTCGACAGGGTTTCCTTGCAAGCAAGGAAATACGCAATTAATGTTGGAGATTTAGACTCTTTTATGAAAAAAAATAATATTGCTGCTGCAAGCGGGAAAATCTTGCTTGATCTGAAGATCTACGGTGTCTCTAGACTGTTAGGAAAAGGGAAGGTAAGCCAGGCTTTCGCAATAAAAGTAGATCATACCTCTCCACAGGCGCAAGAAAAAATTATTAAAGCAGGCGGGTCCGTGGATTCCAACAAGGAATCACAGTGAGCGCATGAAAGGAATAAAGAACATATTCTTGAATCTTCCTGAAGTAACTAAACCTACGCAAAAAAAGCTTGCGTTCAATGAAAAGTTCAAGTGGACTTTAATTATTCTGATTATTTTTTTCGTTCTTGGCCTTGTGCCTTTATACGGGCTGGGCTCGAATGCCCTTAACCGTTTCGAGATACTTTCAATCATTTTGGGCGCAGAATTTGGCTCAATAATTTCATTGGGTATAGGGCCACTTGTAACAGCATCAATTGTCCTTCAGCTTCTTGTTGGTTCAAAGATTATCAACATAGACACAAAAACTGATGATGGTAAGAGATTCTTCACAGGAATTCAGAAGATTACTGCAGTCTTTTTTGTCATTTTCGAAGCGTTTATATTCGTAATGATGGGTGGTTTATCACCAGAACTTGGTATTTCTCCTTTCATCCTTATTTTTCAGCTTTTCCTTGGCGGAATACTGATTATGATGATGGATGAAGTAGTGAGCAAGTGGGGGTTCAGTTCAGGAATTAGCTTGTTTATCGCTGCAGGTGTTTCTAAAAGCATTTTCGTGAGACTTCTCAGTCCATTCACAACCGGTGGCTCTCTGGGATTTCCTTTTAGGAATGATGCTCCTTCAGTTGGCAGATTATGGGAGTTCATTTACGGACTAAGCACAGGAGACTTTCAGCTTGTGCTTCTTGCTTTTTTTGCTGTTTTCTTTACAGTGATGATATTCGTGATGGCAGTTTACATCCAGTCGATGAGAGTTGAGATTCCTTTATCTTTCGGAATGGTTAGAGGGCATGGAATAAGATGGCCTCTGGCCTTCATGTACACAAGCAACATTCCAGTGATTCTTGTAGCTGCGCTTCTAGCAAATATCACATTATGGGGTCAGCTCCTGCAGAACTGGGGCTTTCCTATCCTAGGAACATTCTCTCAAGGGCAGCCTGTCTCAGGTTTTGTTGCGTGGATAACCCCCAGAAACCTTATTTCTGATTTTATACAGGGAACTTTCCAGCCAATACACATTGCACAGTCATTGTTTTTCGTCCTTGTAATGGTTGGAGGTGCAATTCTTTTCTCTTTTTTCTGGGTGCAGACTTCTGGAATGGACTCAAAAAGCCAGGCAAAACAAATAATGTCTTCAGGCTTACAAATTCCGGGTTTCAGAAAGGATGAGCGGATTCTTGAAAGCCTGCTTGATAGATATATCACTCCACTAACAATAATGGGAGGAGCAACTGTAGGGCTTCTCGCGTCATTAGCAGATCTTTCTGGAGCTCTTACTAACGGGACTGGCCTTCTGCTCACGGTCATGATAATTTACAAGCTTTATGAAGAAATCGCGCAGCAGCATATGATGGATATGAACCCATTAATGAGGAAGTTCGTGAAACAATGACTTTTTTCACAGATCCTTCTTACGGCCCATTATTGACATTCGTATTACTTAGTTTTTTGGTATCTCTTGGAATCACTATAGTCGCTAAATACGCCACTAATCAGCGTATCATGAAGCAGTTGAGGGAAGACATAAAGAAATTTCAGGAGCAGATGAAGAGCACAAAGGACACAAAAAAACAGCTTGAGCTCCAGAAGAAAGCAATGGACGTAAACATGAAGTACATGATGCAGTCCATGCGGCCAACACTCTTCACAATAATCCCGATTCTCATGGTGTTCGGCTGGGTAGCTGCAAACCTTTCCGTACAGCAAATAATGCCAGGTGAGCAATTCGTTGTTCATGTGGCGCTGGAAAAAGGCGAAGCTTCCTCAGTAATACCTGAATTCAGTGATGGTGTTGAATTAATCAGCGCATCATTCGCAGGGCAGGTTGCAAATTATACTCTGAAAGCTTCAGAAGGAAAGCACACATTATCTTTTTCGTTCGAAGATACACTTGTTCAAAAGTCACTTCTCGTTACTAAAAAATGGGATTTCGAAAAGCCAAAAATAATAAAATCAAATTTCCTGGATGGTATTTTTTCAGGAGAAATAGTCTCTTCATCCAAAATACCTTCGGACTCGCCTTTTAAGTCAGTCATTGTCAGCCATAAGCCTGTGCAGCCTTTTGGGAGTTTTTCCATATTCGGATATATGCCTGGCTGGGTCATGACGTATATTCTCTTTTCGCTTGTTTTCAGCATAGCAATCAGGAAAATACTTGACGTCCATTAAGCCACAACCCTTTTAAAACAAGGCGATTACCCAACAACATGACATTCGGAAAAAACAAGTCGAGGAAACGAGGAAGGACTTATGTAAAGACAGCAACTCGAACTAAAATCGTTTACTCAAAGAATAAAAAAAGATTATTTTTTTGTACAAACTGCAATGCAATTCTACAAGCAATGATGCCCTACAGGGGAATTTCTTTAAGCCAAAAAAGGCCTTCAAGGCCTTTTGGCGGATCTCTTTGCACGGCATGCGTCCGAGACACTTTCAAGCAGAGGGCACGAATATGATTGAAAAAGGAATAGTCGCTCTCAGGATTGCTGGAAGAAAAGCTGGAACAGGATGTGTTATAATCGATGTTCTAGATAAAAATTACGTTCTTGTCGATGATGGGCTGAAGAGAAAGAAGTGTAACATCTCCCATATTGAATTAACCGGGAAAAAAGCAAGCCACGGCTCAACAGAAGAAGTTGCAGAATCTTTGCGCTCACTTGGGTTCAAGATATCAGAAAAGAGAGAAAAAAAGGCTGCGATAGAAAAGCAGCCTTCCAGAAAGATCCCGGCAAAGAAAGCCAAAAAATAATTTTTCTGTCACCATTTTTAAATACTCCCAAATCTTTTAATATTGACGCCTCGTCGACTTTGCAGGAGGTGGTATGATCTCGTGGGGTTTTTGAATTTCTTAAAGAAAAGCAAGCCAGCATCGGCCTCTTCCCCAGATGATGCTGGGCTGTCGATTCCTCCACCACCACCCTTTCAACAGACAGCCCTCCAGCGAGACATGCCTCCTTCATCATTTTCAGAGCTGCCGGATTTCAGGCCATTCGGACAGGAAATTGATGCGCCTCCATTAGGCCTGCCTGACGTTCCAGATCCTCAGCAGC
>ERZ1292640.3710-Hain-H43-02um-R1-3710-length-11831-cov-7_pt1 | contig 11831 bp, 7 predicted proteins | sample MGYA00564404_ERZ1292640 | MGnify/ENA primary metagenome ERZ1292640 (study PRJEB36523, sample SAMEA6512636) | groundwater metagenome | collected 2019-01-08 | study: AquaDiva: Metagenomics assemblies of 32 groundwater samples | reverse complement strand
TACGAGATTGCAGGACGGTGCTGCGGTTCGGCCCAGTTTGTTGAAAGTGTCGCTGCAGGGAGAAGCAACTCCCCGCGAATGTTTGTAACGATAGCCGGTTTCAAACGTCTATTGAAGCACACGATGAAGCGGCTCCATTTTTTGCCGAATGGAGCCTTCCTCATCGGTGTCTAAACAGAGATAAGTTGTTTTGAAGGCGGATGGCCTTCATGATGGCAAGTGTTGGCTCATGAAACGAACCGTTCCATTTTGGGTGTCCTGTTTGCTCCTGGCTGCGGCCGGGTGCAGCACGGCGCATTACCGCAAGTCGGCCGACCGCGAAGCGGCCAGGGTTATTGCCGAGAAAACCCCGCAGGTACCGAATATGGAGACCAACTTCACTATCGAGAAGAATCCGCTGGTGTTGCAGGAGAATCTGCCTGTCTTAACCAACAGCGACGCCTCGTTGGGGCCGGCCGGAGAAGCGGAGCGCGGAGCGCGCATTATCTCGCTGGAAAAAGCCCTGGAGATCGCGGTCAAGAACAGCCGCACCTACCAAAACCGCAAGGAAATCCTTTATCTCGAGGCGCTCGATCTGACTCTGGCGCGGTATCGCTTCACCCCGATTTTTTCGACCGGTGTGCGCACGGATTACAGGGGCTCGCGCAACGTAGAAAGAGATGTGAAAACAGGCGTGGACAAACTGGTCGAAGAACACAGATGGACCGGCAATAGCGGAGTCGGCATGGACATGTTGCTCCGCTCAGGCGCACGGATTGCCACGGATTTCACCATGGACTTTACGCGGTTTCTGAGCGGCAATCCGGGGTGGGCCACTTCCTCCAGGCTCGCCGGGACGCTGACGCAACCGCTCTGGCGCGGCGCCGGCTACAAGACCGTCATGGAGAATCTGACGCAGGCGGAGCGAGACCTGCTTTATGCGCTGCGTGAATTTACGCGCTTTCGCAAAGATTACACCGTGCAAATCGTCTCCGCTTACTACGGGGTCCTGCAAAACCGGGATTCCGTGCGCACAGCCTGGCTGAACTATCAGGCTTTCAAGAAAAGCGCCGAGCGCGAACGCGCCTTTGCCCAAGAGGGGCAAAGAAAACTCTCCGAAGTGGGCCGCCTTGAACAGGAAGAGCTGAACGGCGAAACCGGCTGGATCAATGCGATCAATGCCTACAAACAAGGCTTGGACCAGTTCAAAATCCAGCTTGGATTGCCCACCGACAATCCCCTGGTTCTGGAAAACCGCGAGCTGGCCAAGCTCGCCATCGTCCACCCGGACGTAGGCGTGGAAGAGGCGATTCGCATCGCTCTGGCGACGCGCCTCGACCTATACAACGTCCGGAACCAATACGAAGATGCCGCGCGCAAGGTTGATCTGGCAAAGAATGGCCTCAAACCGGACTTGGACCTAGTGCTCTCCGGCAGCGTCAACAGCAAACCGGGCAGTGGTTTGCCGGAACTGGATTTTAACCGCACCGACTGGAATGCCGGCCTAGGCATCAACCTGCCTCTGGACCGGAAGGCCGAGCGCAACACTTACCGCACTTCCCTGATTAATTATGATCGGGCCCTTCGTTCGTTGGAACTGGCGGTCGATAACATCAAGTTGGACGTGTACAACGACTTGCGCAAACTGGATCAGGCCAAACGGAATTATGAAACCAGCGTCCTCGGAGTCGATTTGAACCGGCGGCGGGTGGAAGAGCAAGACATGCTGGCGGAATTGGGACGCGGCACCGCCGAGGCCAAAGTCGCCGCCCAGAACAGCTTGACGAGTTCCATGAATCAACGCACCGGCGCCCTGGTCAACCATACCATCGCGCGCTTGTCGCTCTGGCGCGATCTGGGCATTCTCGATATCAAAGAAAACGGCCAATGGGAGGAGATTTTCAATGTCAAAAACCAATAACTTCAGCCAGTTCATCATGAAACAGCCCCTCTGGAAACTGGGGGGGACGGTGGTGTTGCTGGCGCTGGCGGCTTACTTCTTTTTCGGTCGCTCGGTGACGCATCGGAACGGCACCACCTTCGCCGCCCGGCGCGGTCCGCTCCAAATCACCGTCCTGGAGGGCGGCAGCGTCGAGGCGTTGGAAGCACAGGAAATCCGCTCGCAAATCAAGGGTTACCAAGGCACCAAGATTCTGAGCATTGTGGAAGAAGGTTACCTGGTGACGGAAGACGACATTAAGAATGGCAAGTTGCTGGTGGAATTGGACTCGTCGGAATTGAAACAACGCATCACGACGGAAGAAATTCAATTTCAGTCCACTCTGGCCACGCTCATTGATGCCCAGCAGGCTTACGACATCCAAACGAACCAGAATTACAGCGATATCAAAGCCGCCGAACAAAAAGCCCGCTTTGCCCGCATGGACCTGGCCAAGCATCTGGGCGAGACCAACACCCAGGAGATTGTCGGTCTGCTGGACCTGTTCGAAAAGGCCTTCACCAATAACTTGGACTTGGCGGACATTGAGTCCGATGCCATCTCGTCCCAAGCGCATCTGACGGAGAACAAGCTCACCGCCTCTTTTCCTGCCGGGCCGGGTGGCCGGCCGGCCATGCCGGAGGACTTGGCGCGTGGCTCTTCCTCTTTAGGTCGAAGGCCGTCAGGCGATGGACAGGCGAATGCCGAGGCCGGGTCCGAGCCCCGGACGTTCGCCCGCAGGCCGGCTTCCGCAGAGAGGGGAACCCCGCCCGGTTCTGAGACCTCTGATCGTGCCGGGATGCAAGGTGACGCCGGCGGTGAGCGCCGCGGAGGGAGCCAGAGGCCACCAAGAAACGATGCATCGCAAAATGAGACCGGAACAGAACGGGCGCCAACCGTCCGCAATCGCATCGCGCCAGGAGAGGCTGGCCCGCCAGGGGGAATGGCTCCAGGGCGTCCGGCCCTGCCGCCTGCGGACTTTAGAAATCCCGGTTCAGGCAACGTGTCTTCTCTGGCGCTTCTCGCTAATGTGGCCATGCCAGGAACCGGCGCGCCGTCGTTGACCAATGTCCAGTCTCTCATGGAACTGTCCAGTTTGGTCAGAAAAGACCGGGCCACGGACGCCCGATCGCTCATGGCCTTCACGAATGCGGTCACGATTGATTTCTCGAAGTATGCCCGAGCCGAGTTGCTGGGCGATGGCTCAGCCAAACAGCAACTGCGCAAGCTGGAAGACGACTTCCTGATCGCCACCCAGGAACTCAGCCAGGCCCAAATCAAGCTGGCGGGAACCGAGCGGCTTTACTCCAGCAACTTCGTCACCAAGACCGAGTTGGACAGCGACAAGCTCTCCGTCAAGAGAAGCGAAGTAAAGGTCGCAGCCTCGCAGACAGCATTGGATTTGTACAACAAGTATGAGTTTGCCAAAGCGGCGGAGGAGTTCGTCTCCAAGTATGATGAGTCTCTGCGCTCGCTGGAGCGGTCCCGGAAGGAAGCGATTTCAAAACTGGCCCAGGCGCGCGCACGGCTGAAGTCCGCCGAAGGCCGCTTCCGCATCGGCACCGAACAACTGCAGGAGCTGTATCAACAGATGTCCAATTGCGTGATCCGCGCGCAGCGTCCCGGCCTGGTCGTGTATGGGCGGGGGGATGATCGCCGCTTCTCCGGCCCCGAAGAACAGATTCGGGAAGGGGCTACCGTCCGCGAGCGCCAGTCCATCATCACCATTCCGGACATGACCCACATGGCCGTCAAACTGAAGATTCATGAGTCGCATATCAAGAAAGTGAAGAAGGGACTCAAGGCGCGCATTCAAGTGGACGCTTTTCCCAACGAAAAATTGGACGGAGAAGTCCTCAAGGTGGGCGTGCTGCCGGATTCACAAGACCGATGGATGAACCCGGACATGAAGGTGTACGTCACCAGCGTCGCGGTCGAAGGCATGCACGAGTGGCTCAAACCGGGCATGAGCGCCAAGGTGGAAATCCTCGTTCAGGAACTGCCGGATGTCATTTATGTTCCCATTCAGGCGATTGTGCCGATGAAGGGCAAGCAGTATTGCTTCGTGGCCAACGGAGGCGCTCCGGAAGAACGAGGAGTGGAAGTGGGCGAGTTCAATGACGAGTTCATCGAAATCAAACGCGGCCTGAAAGAAGGGGAAAAGGTCCTGCTGCGCGCGCCGGAAGGTGTCGAAAAGGACACGGTGGGACCTGAAGAAGGCCTGGAAGAGGAATCCACCGGGGGCGGCCCTGCTCCGTCCAGATCCGGCTTGGCAGCCCCGCCCAACAACGTCGGTCCGCCGTCCGGCGGTGCGCCGCCCGCCCGGACCGGGCCCAGACCAAACCGCTCCCAATAAATTACGAATCACCAATTACCAATTACCAGTCACCAGTCACCAGTCACCAGTCACCAGTCACCAGTCACCAGTTACCCCCGAAACCATGTCCGCATCCAGCATCGTTCGACTTGAAAATGTGTCCAAGACCTACGAAATGGGGCTGGTGACGGTGCAAGCTTTGCGCGGCGTGTCGCTTCACATTCAAGCCGGTGAGTACATCAGCATCATGGGACCGTCGGGTTGCGGCAAATCGACGCTCTTGAATCTTCTGGGCTGCCTGGACCGTCCCACTTCGGGGCGTTATTTGCTGGGCGGCGAAGATGTGTCGCAAATGGACGACGACACTCTTTCGTCCGTTCGCGGCGCGCGCCTCGGTTTTATCTTCCAATCGTACAATCTGGTTCAGCAAATGACCGTGGTGGAAAACATTGAAATCCCGCTCTATTACCAGGGCCGGCCCGAACACGAAAGCCGGGCGCGGGCGCAGGAACTGGCCGCGCGCGTCGGCTTGGGCGAGCGGTTCGACCACCGGCCCAACGAGCTTTCGGGCGGCCAACAACAACGGGTCGCCATCGCCCGGGCCCTGGTCAACGATCCCCTGGTCATTCTGGCCGACGAACCAACCGGCAACCTCGATTCCACCTCGGGCGCCGAGATTTTAGAAGTCTTTGATGAACTAAGCCGGCAGGGCAAAACCTTGATTATGGTGACCCATGACGAAAGCATCGCGCACCGCGCCACGCGCACCATTCATTTCCGGGACGGAATAGTGGAAAGTGACGTGCGCCATTGAATTTTAAAAATGCGTGCCGCTAGCATCATCCGCTTGAAGCGCACCATCCGTCTTGGCCTGAAGAGCCTGTGGGTGCACCGGCTGCGCTCCCTTTTGACCGTGCTCGGCATCGTGTTTGGCGTCTGCTCGGTCATCGCCATGCTCGCCATCGGCGAGGGCGCCAGCTACGAGGCCCAGGAACAAATCAAGAATCTCGGCAGCCAAAACATCATCTTGCGCAGCGTCAAGCCGCCGGAGGAACAAAAGGTTTCCGGCAACCAGAGCTTCGCCCTCGATTACGGCCTGACCTACCCCGATGTCAAACGGATCAAAGTCACCATTCCAGGCGTCACCGTGCTGGTGCCGGGCCGCCTCATTCGCGAGTACGTCTGGAACATCAGCCGCCGCGTAGATTGCGAAATCATGGGCACCGTTCCCTGGTACCCGCAGATGCGCAATCATCCGGTGGCACAAGGCCGTTTCTTCTCCGACCTTGAGATGGAGCAAGGCGCCAGCGTCTGTGTCGTGGGCGCGGAAATGGCGCCGGCGCTCTTCCCCATCGAATCGCCGATTGGCCGGACCATTCGCGTGGGCGGCAAATATTATCGTGTCGTTGGTGTCATGGAACCCCGGGCCAAAGGCGGCAAACAAAGCGAAATCCCGGAGAGCGCTCCCGGCGGAGCGGCCAACCGCATGTACATACCTTTGACCACCGCCCGGATGCGCTTTGGCGAAACCCTGATGAAGCGGCGCAGCGGCAGCTTCGAAGCCGAGCGCGTGGCCTTGCACGAAGTCACCGTCAAAGTGGCCCGGCCGGAAGACGTCACCGACGTGGCCTTGAGCATCCAGGAAGTGTTGGAACGGAACCACCAGAAGAAGGACTACGACATCATTGTGCCATTGGAATTGCTCAAGCGGGCGGAGCGGACCAAGAAGATTTTCAACATCGTTCTCGGCTCCATTGCGGCCATCTCCCTTTTGGTTGGCGGCATCGGCATCATGAACATCATGCTGGCCAGCGTGACGGAGCGGACGCGAGAGATTGGCATTCGCCGCGCTTTGGGCGCCAAACGGCGCGACATTATTGTGCAGTTCCTGGTGGAAACGGTCATGCTCTCGGGCGCCGGCGGCATTCTCGGAGTTGTGCTCGGCCTGACCATCCCCTACCTGGTCACCTTTTTCTCCGAGATGAAGACCATTGTCACCTTCTGGTCGCCGGCCATTGCCTTCTCCATCTCGGCGCTGGTCGGTGTCATCTTCGGTTTGTATCCCGCCTTTCGCGCCGCGAACATGGACCCCGTGGAAGCGCTCCGGCACGAGTAACCGCAGAATCCGGTAATGCCTCAGTCACCGCGGGCGGAGCGCTGGTTTCCAACCGGCTTGGAGGGATCAAACGTGGCAAGCCGGCTACAAGCCAGCGCTCTGCCCGCCGTGACTGAGGGATTACAGAATCCGGATTTCTCGCCATTGACAGCAAGCCCGTTAGGGTTTAGGAAGAATCGCATGAAGATACTGTTGCTGTTTCTGGTCTGGTGTCTTTTGCTGGCGCTCTGCTGGCCGCTGGCGATTCTGGCTCTGTTCCTATTCCCAGTCGTATGGCTGGTGCTGTTGCCCTTTCGGCTGGCTTTTATGGCGGTCGAAGCACTGCTGGCGTTGCTCAAGGCCATTCTCTTTCTGCCGGCCCGTCTGCTGGCATACAAAACGCAGTGAGTTTTCGCAGCCTGGGCAGATTCTTCTTTCACGGTGGGGTGAGACTCCGTCGAGCCCTGACCTGCCAGAATGAATTGCGCTTCACGTTGCGAATCCATGGGAGTAAAGCGGAATTTCAGCCGTCCCATCGGGACTAATGCGATGTCGAATTTACCCCGGCATTAAAACGCCGGGCTATTCTCACGATGTCCCTTCGGGACAAAGCCTGGCCTGAATTCGTCTGGAATTGTTCCGCTTTCTGTCCTTGCGCCTTGGGTGCTTTACGTCTTGGTTCTGACTGCAAACGCCTTCTTCAGACACGAATCACTTTCCGCGAGCGAGCGGCGCGCCGGCCGTGATGGTGGTGACGCGAATGCGCGGGTTATAAGCGGTCGGTGGATCACAGGCAAAGGCGGCTGAATTCGGTCCCGCGTTGAGAATGGGCACTTCGCCTTCCGGCTTTACCTCCTGAAGCAGGGCGCCATCCGGGCCGTAGAGCCTGCAATCCGCCATCGACTTGAATTCGAGGTAATTTCCGCTTTCCATTTCGACCGGGAAAAGGATGGTCTTGCCGCTGACAGTGAGCCGGAGATTGCGCAACTTTGCCTTCACCAGCGGCAGAGCTTTGATCGGGCTCAGGTAGCACGTGGCCTTGCCCCGTGGCGGGAGGTGGTTCAGCCAGAGACTCAACTTTTCTATCTGTTTGTAGTCCACCGATTCGCGGTAGATATCGTAGAAGGAACCGTAAGGCCACGTATAGTTCGCGTGACGCTCGCCTTCGGGTTCGATCAACTCGAAGTATCGCCAGCCCGCAAAATCCACCACCACGTAATGCTCGCCGATGCCGCCTACGACGTGCTCCGGACTGCGCAACTGCACGTTCAGCACTTCGCCCTGGCCATCACCATGCACCCACACGCCCAGCGCCCGCTCGCCGCCAAGATGCAACGGCGGGGAGTAAGTCCGGCCCATCTTAACCCAGGCCGCCTGGCGGTCTGCCTTTGCGTTCGAGGCCGTGAAACAGCCGCTGATCGAGCCCGCTTTCACTTGAGCGGATGAAGACTGAAGGTCCGCCGTCACTCCGGATGCCGCGACGCGTTCAGAGAACTCCTTCGCATCCTTGAACTCAGCCACCGTCACCGCACCAGCCGCATCATAAGGCTCCGCTGACATGAGCGCTTCCAGGCGCATCTGCAGCGGTTGCGCGCCGAATTGGTTCGTGACCTGCCAGGTGTCGCTCCAACCGTTCAAGCCTTCGACCTTGTGCTTCTGGTGCCGCGCGGGCTGAAATTGCCAGGGGCCGTCAGCAGACTGGCTGAGCGTGAATTCCTCGCCTGGCACCCGCACCCTGGCCTTGATTGATTCTGGAAAGTACTTCGCATGGCGCAGGCTTTCGTATTGCCGCGTGATGGCGCCCAGCCGCTGCAGGGCCGGGTTCCTGGCGAATTTCTCCGGATCCACTCCCATGAGCGAGAAGCCCGTGTCCGTCGCCAGCGCTTTGCTGCAGAGATACTCGATGTCGTCGGCGAACGTCGGCTCGCCTTGCGGCCCCGTCCAGGTTTTGACCGCCCACCAGCCCAGGTGCATCGGCAGGAACATCTGGCGCCCGTCCGCGTTGGCCGCGCAGTGGATATCGATGAACTTCTTGTGGCTGCGCGTCGGATGGTCCCAGGCGCCCAGGCGCGAGCGGACGTACCAGAGATGATGGTGAAAGGTGCTCATTTCCATGAGCGCCGGCCGCTCCAGCCTCTTCCACAGCTCAAAAACGAATTTCGAACCGTAATGCCAGCCGTTTTCCCCGCCGCCCAGAATGTCCTCCCCATCGAGCGCGTCCAGATACATCATGTCGAAACCACATTCGTTGAACGTTTCCGCCGTCCGCGCCGCCACATCTGACAGCAACGTCGAATCGCCATCCGGCACGAACAGCCCGAAGCACTCCTTGAGATGATGCACCTTGGCGCCCTTGGAATGAGCCGCGGCCTTTGTGCCGTAAGCTCCACGCTGGCAGCCGGTGAATGCATAAGGCGGCTCCCGGCCCACGCCGGTATAGGTGATCAGTTCGTCGTCCACTTGCAGGGTGACGCTGTTGCGGACAAAGAAACCGGTGACGGCCGACATTTTCGCCGTGGGCTCTGCCACCGTGAGGGTCTTCGCATCGCCGTTCAGCGGTTCCGCCAGGGTGAACGTGGCGTCCTTGGCCAGCCGCGCGTCGGGCACCGGCGTCACCCAGGGACATTTTTTATCCATGAAAAAGGCGTAGGTGTGCAAGCCGGCCTTGATCCCGGCAGCGTGGAGCCGGTCAATCACGGCCTTCAGACTGGCCCGGCCTTGCGGATAGGTCTGACGGTTCGGTTCGCCATCGCCGAAGCGAAACGAGCTGCCGCCGTGAAAATCGATCTGGTTCATCCCCAGGCTCCGGGCCAGCTTGATCCAGTCGTCCACCGTTTGCTCGGACAGATTGCCGAAGTTGAACAAATAGGAGCCTTGGTTGATCTCCGCCTCGAGCGCCCATGGCCCGCCGATGGGCGAATGCGGCAAGTCCGGCGCGGCGCTGACCGCTTCCTTCAGCACTGGCCGGAGTTCGCCTTGCGGGCAGCCGATCAGCGCCACTTTGGCCCCGGCAAAGCCAAACCGCGGATAGCAGACGGCCCGGAGCCGGCTGTTGGCTCGAGGCAGCTCCGGCACATTGGTCTGCAGGTTCAACGCCAGCGCGCAACCGGCAAAAGGCTCTTCCGGCGCGCCGCGCAGCGTCAGCGCCACGTCGGCAAACACGAACTCCTGAACGGCTTCATTACTCAGGGAAAGGACTTCCAGCGTCAGATAATGTTTTTCTGTGGTCGCTTTGAGAACGGCGCGGACGCCGGATTCGCCAAACTCAATCGTGAGGCGTCCTGCCGCGAAGGCCACCGCCGAGGCGTTGTAGTCGCGGCCCGCCAGTTTCACTCGGGCCAACCGATTGTCGGAATTCGTCGCGCAATAATCTTGGCCGGTGCGCTTGTCGATAAAGTGAAGGTTCTGGCCGTTGGCGCCGATCTCGAATCGCAAATAGTCGTTTTCAATTCGAATCGGTGAAGAAGGCTCCTCTGGCGGTTGGCTGGCGCTTGCTGCCGGCCTGGCGGGCAGTGACTGCGCGTGTGTCGCCACGACAGCCAGGCAAAGACAGAGACAAGCAATGAAATCTGTTCTCATGCAGATTGCAGTCAAGAACCGGCGCGACGCCATGTCAAACTGTATAAATTCGATCGTGTCCACATCATGCCCCTCTCCCGCGGAGCTGAAGGTTGACGGTTGGTCAGCCTGGTGGCTTGGCCTCGGCAATGCCGGTAAAGCAAGTGTGTCAGATGGCCGCGCGCGCCCATGGGCAGGCGCGGGGCTATCCACCCCAACCTCACCGTCGTCTCCCACCGCCAACGGGCCGCGAGTCGCACTGTGAACAGATCGCCCCTGTCCGGACCGATGGCGCGCCAGGCCGTGCTAATTCTGCGGGCTGAAAACGCTGGCCAGAATCACTTCCTTGGTTTTCCAAATCAGGGTCATGGTCATGGCCACGGGCAATAGCACCAGGAAGATCAGCAGCCAGGGCCGTCCCAGTTCCAGGGCCTGCAACAGTTGAACCACGAATCCCGGCAAGGCTCGGATTTGTTGCAGGATGAAATAGACCGAGACCAGACCCAGAATCGCGCACAGCAAGTAGAGGTTTAAAGTGGTGAACAGCTTCGTTTCCACGCGCAAGGTTTCATCCGGCAGCATGGCGGCCAGCCGTTGCAGAACGTGGTTCAAGTTGAAGAGAAAGAGCAAGCCCGAGAGCAGGAGCACCCCGATGGCCAGGGAATAGAATCCAATGTGAGGCAGCTTGTTCCACCAAAAAATGAAGGGCGACAAACCGATGTTGACCAGGCCGAGCAGCTTGGCCCGGTCGAGGGCCTGGCGCCAGACGCGCTCCTGTTTCTGGAAACAGCCCAGTTGCCACAGTCCGTAAAAGAGCAAGCCCGTGGTCAGAATCGGCGGCAGCATGTCGAACGGCTTCAGCCATTCGTTGACCGCGGTCTTCACACAGACCAGGAGGGTGAGCGGCAAACCCCAAAAGAGAGCCGAAAGACCCCTGACGAGCCGCCCCAATGAGCGCAGCAATTCGGCTTTGGGCGCAGGTTCAAGCATGCAAAGGAGCCGGGTTAAAAAGTGAGGTAGGTATATTCCTTAAGCCCGCGCTCGTAATCGTCCAGCAGGCGCATGCCTTCCGACGGCTTCAAGCGGTCACTTTTAATGGCTTCGTCGATTTGCGCCTTCATCTGGCGTTTCAATTCGTTTTCATCGTACTGCACCGCGCCCAGAGCCTGGACGATGGTGTTGCCCTCGATGATTTCCTCCACGTAATAGCCGGCCGGTTCATCTGGATCGAGAAAGACATGGACTTCATTGACCCGCCCGAACAGGTTGTGCAGGTCGCCCATGATATCCTGATAAGCGCCCATCAAGAAGAATCCCAGGTAGTACGGCTCCGGCCCGTTGCCGTTGGAGTTCAAGGCATGCAACGGCAAGGTGTCGCGCACGTCCCGCAGGTCGATGAACTTGTTGATCTGTCCGTCCGAATCGCAGGTGATATCGACCAAGGTCGCTTCGCGGGTGGGGCGCTCCTGGAGCCGGTTGACCGGCATGATGGGAAACAACTGGCCGAGCGCCCAGTGGTCGAGCAGCGATTGGAAGACGGAAAAGTTGCACAGGTACTGGTCACCGAGGCTGTCTTCGAGCTTGCGGATTTCCACCGGGATGTAGGCCTGGCCCCGAAAGCTGTGCACGACCTCCTGGCTGATGTCCCAATAAAGGCTTTCGATCTTGGCTTTGTCCGGCAGTTCCATCAGGCCGAGCGTGAACATATTGTGGGCATCTTCCTTGCGCTCCAGAGCGTCGTGGTAGGCCTCCAATTTGTTCAGCCGGGCCAGGTTTTTCCGGATGTCGAGCAGTTCCTTGACCAGCGGATGCTCGGTGTCACCGTAGGCAAAAGGCTGGTCCGCCCGCCTCTTGCCGATGGCCCCGAACACCTCCACAATCAAAACACTGTGGTGGGCGACAATGGCGCGGCCGCTTTCGCTGACGATGTCCGGGTGCGGCAC
>ERZ1292640.3708-Hain-H43-02um-R1-3708-length-11832-cov-9_pt1 | contig 11832 bp, 8 predicted proteins | sample MGYA00564404_ERZ1292640 | MGnify/ENA primary metagenome ERZ1292640 (study PRJEB36523, sample SAMEA6512636) | groundwater metagenome | collected 2019-01-08 | study: AquaDiva: Metagenomics assemblies of 32 groundwater samples | reverse complement strand
GGGTACACTCCTGATCATGCAGGTGGTATCAGGTGATGCCTACCTGAGCAGTTACAACGATTTTATGGTACATCTATTGCGTTGCAATTAACAAATGGCGTTTTTGTGACAATATACGCGCATTCGACATGGAGATTAACAAATTTTGAACAAGTTACTTTCTAATTTGACAATCTCGGGTATTTCGTCCTCTCTTTTCTCTATTTACCTTCGGATGAAAGATCTATTTACCCGCCTTGATCTGAAAATGATCCTGGTGATTATTATCCTGGCCGTTGTTCTGGTCATCATGGCTCTTGTTTTTGCAACTATCTTCAGGCGCGCATCACGGAGCAAACGATATAAAATATTGGATCGACATAGAGAATTCTTCTCAAACAAGATCATTGAATGTCTGGAATCGGGAACCGTTTCAAACATAATCGAAGAACTTGCCTCGCCTCCAAATTCCGTCAAGTGGCATGCAATGCAGGAAATCCTGTTGGACTTTTCAGCAACCGGAAAACACAGAGAAAATCTGAAATCCATATTCATGGGGATCGGGTACGTCGATTATTATGAAAAAAAACTGTCGGCCAGGAATAACATCACGAAAGCATCCGCGATCGACAAGCTGGGAAAGATGCGGTGCGAGCGTTCCACCGATAAACTCATCCCGCTATTGAAGGACGAAAACCCTGAAATCGTCATCGTCACGGTGAGATCCTTGAGCAAAATCGGATCGCCCGCAGGGTTGAGAGGCATCCTCGAGAAAATCCCGAATCTCCTGTCAAGATCACTGGTAACCGTTAAAACCATTGAAACCTCCGTCGCAAACTTCGGATCGGCCTCGATCCCTTTGCTGATCGAATACGGGGAGAAATATCACGACCCCATGTGCAAGGCGCTGATCCTGGAAATGCTGTCCGCATTCGGCTCCAGCGAAGCGATTCCGCTTGCCTTGTCGCACTTGAACCATCAGGATCCCGAGGTACGATCAAAGGCTCTGAAGGTCATCGGCGCGGCATGCAACGGCCTTGATGATTCCTTGATAACACAGGCAGCGGCTCTGCTCTCCGATCCGGTATGGTTCGTCCGGCTTCAGGCGGCAAAAGCCTTGGGAAATCTGCGGTACGAAAAGGCCATCGAACGGCTGGGGGACACGCTCATCGACAATAACTGGCAGGTAAGAAACGCGGCGGCGATGGCGCTGACGAAATTCGGCAACCGTTCCCTCCATATATTTCTCGGTACGCTGCTGTATAAAGACCGGTACGCCAAGGAAAGCATCTGCGAGGAAATACAAGGAACCGATTTCATCGACGTTCTCTTCGAGAACATGAATGCAAAGGACGTCTGCGTTTATAAAAAATCGAAGCAAATCCTTGAAATCATGAAATCCCTGAGCTACTGCACACCTTTCCACGAATATCTAAAAACAGGAACGGATGAAAAAATCAAATATGAACTCGAAATCATTCTGAACCAGGAACAGTCACCGCCCATATGAGAGCATCGGCGATTTACATCATCATAGCGTTCAACTATTTCGTCGGGATTTATTACGGAATCGTGAATCTCTTGTACACGATCCTGCTGACGATATCCTTTTTAGCGATCGTGCGATACATAAAGCGCATCAAGTATTCCCCCTTCAAGGATTTCATGTCTTCCCGGGAGACGCCTCCCGTTTCCATTCTCATCCCCGCCTACAACGAGGAAAAAATCATCATCCGGACGATAAGATCGGCGCTTTCCGTCAACTACCCTTTTTTCGAAGTCATCGTCATCAATGACGGCTCGACCGACAACACGCTTCAAACCCTCATACATGCCTTCCAACTGAGAAAAAAGGATCGTGCCTATCGGAAAATCCTCAAGACCACGGGAGTAAAAGGATTTTATTCCAATGTCGAATTGCCGAACCTTCTGATCGTCGACAAGGAGAACGCCGGGAAGCCGGACGCATTGAACTGCGGGATCAACGTTTCCAGGAGCCCCTACTTCTGTACGGTGGACGCCGATTCGATCCTTGAGAACAACGCGCTGATCCGCCTGATGACACCCGTGGTGGAAAGCACCGTCCCGGTCATCGCATGCGGAGGGGTGGTCAGGGCGCTCAACGGCCTCGCGCTCAAGGACGAAACCATCAGCGAGATCCGGCTCCCGGAAAGCCGCCTGGCGGTGTTTCAGATCGTCGAATATCTCAGGGCGTTCCTGTTTGGCCGGGTGGGCCTCGATGCCATGAACGGGATCCTTATCCTTTCGGGCGCCTTTTCGCTCTTCTCCAAAGCGTCGGTCATCGAGGTGGGCGGGTATCGGGCCAGGAACGTCGCGGAGGACATGGAACTGATAATCAAGCTCCACAGACATCAAATCGAGAACAAAAGGCCCTACAAGATAAAGTTCGTTTCCGATCCGATCTGCTGGACGGAGGTGCCCGAGACGCTGACGATGCTGGGCAGGCAGCGGAGGCGCTGGCATCTTGGACTCATCCAGAGCATGGTTCAGCACAGGACGCTCCTGTTCAATCCCCGGTACGGCAAGGTGGGACTGTTCGTCATGCCCTATTACCTGCTCGTGGAGATGCTGAGCCCCGTCGTCGAGGTGTTGGGCTATGTCTCAGTCGTCTGCTCCTACATCCTCGGAATCCTGAGCTTCGAATTCCTCCTGATATTTCTGACCCTGGCGATTTTCTACGGGATATTCCTGTCCACCGCGGGGATCTACCTGGAGGAAATAACCTACCGTAGATATCCAAAATGGGGCCACCTGATGCGCCTGTTGGCGTACGGGGTCCTGGAAAACTTCGGTTACCGGCAAATAAACAGCTTCTGGCGGTTTCAGGCCGCCTTGAAGTACATTGTCGGGATGAGGAAGTGGGAGCACGTGGAGAAGGGGTCACCGGACAACCGCCTTGCCTCGTCCAGACCGTGAACGACGTCGACCTCGGTTTCCTTGCGATCCGCAAGGGCAATCACCAGGAAGCTCTCAACCTGTTCCGCAGGGGGTTGGAGCGGGGCGATCCGGCCGCATACCGTGGGCTTGCCCTGGCCAGCTACCATCTGGAGGACTACCCCGTTTCGCGATGGGCATTCAATAAATACCTGGAAATCCGCCCCGGGGACAAGGAGTCTCTCCGCTACCTCGACGCGATGGAGAAAACGGCGCGGCTGCCGCAGCCATCGAAAAGAGAGTCGCGGTTCCGCGTGGGAAGCGGTTGCCTGGAGATCCTGCGCGGATCCTGGAAAAAGATGTTCCTCAAAGGGATCAACCTCGGGCTCGGCATTCCCGGGCACTTCCCCGGGGAGTACGCTATCAAGAAGGGAACCTACCGCAAGTGGTTCCGGATGATCGCCCGGATCGGCTTCAACGCGGTGCGAACCTACGCGCTCCATCCCCCCGGCTTTTACGAAGCGCTCCGCGAGGTGAACGAGGCGGACACTCCTCTGTATCTCCTCCAGGGGGTCTGGCTCGAGCTGCCGGACCGCGGCGGCTTCGACGCCCCCGCATACCTCGCCTACGCCAGGAAGCAGGTCGAGGACGCGGTGGACGGAGTGTTCGGGAGCCTGGCACTCTCCGAGCGCCCCGGCCATCCCCACGGCCGGTACGAGTGCGACGTTTCATCCTACCTGTGCGCCTTCCTTGTCGGGCGGGAATGGGAACCTTGCGCAGTCCGCAGCTACAACGAGGAGAGGGGCGGCGGCGTCACCTCCTACGACGGAGAGTTTCTTTCCCTTCCCGGGGGGAAACCGTTCGAGGCCTGGGTGACGAGGCTCTGCGACCACCTCGCCTCCGTGGAACAGGCTAGGTACGGTTTCACCCACCCGGTCTCCGCCCTGAACTGGCCGACGCTGGACCCGATGGATCACCCCACGGAATCGAACCACGAGGACGAGCTTCGCCGCCAGGGGATCGCGGTGCGGACTGGGATCTGCAACGAGAACGAGGATATGGAGTCGTTCGATGCGGCGCGGATCCAGTCCCGGAAGGGCGCAGGCTATTTCGCGACCTACCATGCCTACCCGTACTATCCCGATTTCATGAACAACGACTACCTCGGCGAGGAAAATCCTTATCTGGCCTATCTCACCCTTCTCAAGCGCCATCACGGTGATCAGCCGGTCCTCATCGGGGAGTTCGGCGTGCCGAGCAGCCGGGAGATCGCACATTGGAACCGGAAGGGATGGCACCACGGCGGACATAACTTCACGAACCAGGCGAGGATCAACGGACTCATGATGAAGGCGATCCGCGAGGCAGGAATGGCGGGGGGGGTCCTGTTCAGCTGGTTCGACGAGTGGTTCAAAAAAAACTGGCTTTTCCAGCCCTACTATCTTCCTCCGGACCGGAAGGCATTCTGGTTCAACATGCAGGACGCGGAAGAGAACTACGGAATCCTCGCCGCCCGCCCCGGATACCCCGCGCCGAAGGTACACCTTGCGGGCAACAGGGCGGAATGGGCCAACGCGACCGCGCTGTACGACGAGAGAAACCCCTCTCCCGCGCACCGTTTCGACGACGGCGGGGACGGCGCGAGGACCCTGCGCATGCTCCGCGCCCAGCATGACGAGGGATTCCTGTACCTTTTACTCGAAACGAAGGACGTGATCGACTTCGGTAAAGCGAATTACATCATCGGGATAGGCACATGCCCGGTCGGCGAGGGGGAGCGGCTCCTCCCCTTCCGCACGGAATTCACCAGCCCTGTGGGGATCACCTTTGCCGTCCACCTTGCCGGGAAAGAGAGCAGCCGGATCCTCGTCTGCCAGGAGTACGACAAATACCTGAATCACTCCGGGGAGCGGGTGGTCCCTGCACAATCTTCATCCGGAGCGTGGGTGGTGATGCAGAACCGCGCGAACGCGCGGCGGATCGGGAAGGACGGGAAGCGGTTCTTTCCCTCGCGTGTCTTCTCGATGAGCCGGCTCCGGTTCGGCTCTCTCGAAGACGGATCCTCCCGCTACGACTCCCTCGCGGACTTCCACTGCGCCGGAAATCTCCTCGAGCTCCGCCTCCCCTGGAGCCTGCTCAATTTCACCGACCCGAGCTCGCGGACGGTCCTGTGGCGCAACGGAAGCGAAAATAGCCGGAAGATCCCCGGCGTGCGGTTGTTCGCCATTTCGTACAAACCGGGGACCCACGGGCCGGCCGCAGCTCCGACCGGAGGGCGGGCCAACATCACCGGCTCCCTGCCGGTAGCGATGTCGGCCGACACCGTCGCATCGTACTCCTGGAAGGAATGGGAGACGCCGGCATTCCATACGTATCTCAAGCCGGGCCACGAAAAGATCTCGGAGGCCCTCTCCTCCATCCGGGAGGCGCCATGATCCTGCCGGTCTCGCGGAGAGAGTTCCTGAAACTGGGAGGCGCGGCGGCGCTTGCCGTCGCATTCCGCGGCGTCGCCCACGGAGGCCGGACGGGCGTTCCGGTCCTCATGTACCACGATATCTCCCAGGACTACCGCGACGACTACACGATCTCCCCTGCTCTCTTCTCCGCGCATATGGAGTGGCTCCACGGGAACGGTTTCCGTTCCGTCTCCTTGAAGGACCTCCCGTCCGTGTCCGCGCACGGAAGGACATTCGTCCTTACCTTCGACGACGGGTACGCTTCCTTCCTCGACTACGCCTTTCCGCTCCTGGAGGAGTACGGCTTCCGCGCCACGATCAACGTGCTGGGGCGCTTCGCCGGGGAGGTGATCGAGTTCCGGGGGAAAAGGGCGGCGCTCTCGTGGGACGAGTACCGCCACCTCGTCCGCAGCGGCCGCGTGGATCTCGGGTGCCACACGTACGATCTCCACCGCTTTTCCGAGCGCGGCGCGGCCGGAGTCCCGGCGGGCAGGCTGGAGGAAGACCTGCGGCGGTTCCAGGAATCGGTGACTGCGGAGACCGGTTCACCGTCGGAGATCCTCGCCTGGCCATACGGTCTGTACACCGAAAATGGGATCGCGGTTGCCCGGAAGGCGGGGTTCCGCTACCTTCTCACTTCGGAGGAGGGGAAATTCGTACCGGGCGGCGACGTCACGCGGATCCCCCGGCTGAATATCAACCACAAGTTCGATCCCATCTCGTTTCGCCAATACGTCGAGGAGCCCCTATGAAGCGCGCGATCCAGCCAAAGGCCGCCGTACTCTTCTTCCTGTTTTTCGCCGCCTTCATGCCCGCGCCGGCCGCGGCCCAGGCCATCAACCCGGCCGTGGCAGGCGCCGACAATGACATCGGCGAGCTGAGGCAGTCCCTTAAGGATGAGAAGGGGGCGCAGGAAAAGGCGCGGCTCCATAAAAGGATCGGAGACCTCCTGGCGGACAGCCGGGACTTCCCGCAGGCTTCGTCGGAGTATATCGCCGCTCTCGCCCTGTCGCGCGATTTCCCGGCGGAAGAGCGGTTCCGGATGGCGCGGGTCCTTTCCTGGGCGGGACGCCTGGACGAGGCGATCGCGGAGCTGGAACGCATCCTCGCGGAAAATCCCGGGGACCGCGCCGCGCGCATCCACCTGGCCCGGTGCCTCTCGTGGAAAGGGAAACTCGGGCGTGCGGAGCGGGAGATCGAACGGGTCCTCAAGGAGCAACCCGGGGACCGTGAGGCGATCCTCGTGAAGGCGAACCTCCTTCGCTGGAGGGGGGACCTGCGTCGTGCGGTGGCGCACTACCGGCAGGCCCTCGGCGGGGAGGAGGAGTTCGGCGCCAGAACGGGACTTGCCTATGCGTTCCTCTCCGCCGGCGACGTCCGGATGGCCCGGGCGGAGAGGAATATTATCAAGGCGGAGTACCCCTACCAGGAGGGGGAGCTTGGGGAGCTCGACCGCGCGATCCGGGCGGCGGAGCGGCCGACCGCGGAGGGGGGTTACGCCTACTACAGCGACTCGGACGACAACCGGGTGGAAAAGATCTCCGCTTCGCTTTCCGGATGGGCATCCGTGGCACGGCTCGGGCTGTCGCTCCGCCACTTCGACGCGAGGGACAACGCACGCCATGCGGACGCCCGCCAGGCCTCCCTGAGCGCCTTCTCGCGGGTCACGGAGTCGGCGGGGTTCCATGCATCGGCGGGGTTCCACGAGTCCCGAGCCGGGGAGACCGGCGAATTTTTTACCGGAAGCGCGCGGCTGGAACTCCTGATCCCCCGGGGGAACGCCGCGGCATCCGCATCCCGGGAAATCCTGACGGACACGGCGCAGCTGATCGGGAACTCCGTGCGGGTCTCCGCGTTCCAGATATCCCTGTCCCAGTACCTAGGATGCGGCGTCACCGCCGACGGCTCCTACGGATACCGTGAATACTCCGACGACAACCGCTCGAAGGACCTCAACCTTTCCGTCCGTCATGCTTTCGACGTCAAGGCCCCCTTCGTTTCCGCCGGATACCGGTTCCGGTTCAGGGATTTTTCGAGGGAAACGGGAAGCGGCTATTTCGACCCGGGCAACTACCTCTCCCACCAGCTGTTCCTCGCGCTTTCCCACGACGGAAAGCGGGTCGTGGCCTACATTGAGCCTTATGTCGGACACGAGGAATTCGACCGGAGAGGCACGAAAACAAACCGGTGGATAGGCGGCGGATCCGGATCCCTGGGCGTGAAGATCCGGGAGGGATGGATATTGGAGGGGAACGTCGAAGGCGGATCCAACTCCTCCGGAGCCGCGGCCGGATTCGACTACTACCAGGCGGGGGTGCGGATCCGCGCCACGTTCTGATCAGACGGTGACCTTCCCCCGGTAGGCGCCGAAGACGCCGCGCATGACGTCGGAGATCTCCCCGATCGTGGCGTAGGCACGAACGGCCGACAGGATCGGCGGCATCACGTTGTCCTTCCCGCGGCACGCCTTTTCGAGCCTTGCGAGCGCCTCCCGGACCGCCTTGCCGTCGCGCCTCCGACGCACGTCCGCCAGCCGCTTCCGCTGCTCCTTCTCGACCTTGGGGTCGACCGTAAGGAGTTTCCCCGGGCTCTTCTCCTCGATCGTGAACTCGTTCAGCCCGACGACGACCCGCTCCTTCCGCTCGATCTCCTGCTGGTACCGGTAGGCCGCGTCCTGGATCTCCCTCTGGATGTACCCCGCGTCGATCGCCCGGATCACGCCCCCCATGCGGTCGATCTTCCCGATATACTCGGTGGCCTGCCGCTCCAGGGCGGTGGTGAGCGCCTCGACGCAGTAGGATCCCCCCAGGGGATCGACCGTGTCCCCCACGCCGCTCTCGTGCGCGATCACCTGCTGGGTGCGCAGGGCGATCCGCACCGAGTCCTCGGTGGGGAGGGAGAGCGCCTCGTCGCGCGAGTTGGTGTGGAGGGACTGCGTGCCGCCGAGGACGGCCGAGAGCGCCTGGAGGGTAACCCGGACGACGTTGTTGTCCGGCTGCTGCGCGGTCAGCGCGGAGCCGGCGGTCTGCGTGTGGAACCGGAGCATCCAGGAGCGCGGGTCCTTCGCCTTGAAACGCTCCTTCATGATCTTCGCCCACAACCGCCGCGCGGCGCGGAACTTGGCCACCTCTTCCAGGAACGTGTTATGGGCGTTGAAGAAGAACGCCAGCCGCGAGGCGAAGGAGTCGACCGACATCCCCGCGTCGACCGCCGCCTGGACGTAGGCGATGCCGTTGGCCAGCGTGAAGGCGATCTCCTGCGCCGCGGTGGAGCCTGCCTCGCGGATGTGGTAGCCGGAGATGCTGATCGTGTTCCACCGGGGAACACCGTCCTTGCAGAAGGCGAAGATGTCGGTGATCACCCGCATCGACGGGACCGGCGGGAAGATGTACGTCCCCCGGGCGATGTACTCCTTGAGGATGTCGTTCTGGATGGTGCCGTTGAGCCGGTCCGCGGAGACGCCCTGCTTTTCCCCGACCGCCACGTACATCGCGAGCAGGACCGCCGCCGTGGAGTTGATCGTCATCGAGGTGGAGACTTTCCCCAGCGGGATCCCGTCGAAGAGCACCTCCATGTCGGCGAGGGAATCGATCGCGACCCCCACCTTTCCGACCTCGCCCAACGCCATCGGGTTGTCGGAGTCGTACCCCATCTGGGTGGGCAGATCGAAGGCCACCGACAGGCCGGTCTGTCCCTGGTCGAGCAGGTAGCGGTACCGCCTGTTCGACTCCCGGGCATCGCCGAAGCCGGCGTACTGCCGCATCGTCCAGAACCGTCCGCGGTACATCGTGGGCTGCACCCCGCGGGTGAAGGGGAACACGCCGGGGAAGCCCGCGTCGCGCAGGTAGTCGAATTCCCCGGGTTGGCCGGGGGTGTACAGCCGTTCGATCCCGGCCCCCGACGTGCTCTCGAACCGCTCCCGACGCTCCGGGGCTTTCGACACCGCCGGGGAGAGGACGTCCCGTTCCCACCCCTCTCTCGCCGCGCGTACGCCGGAATTCCAGGCCCTTTTCGGCTTCCTGTCGCCCATCCCTACTAATCCCCCTACTCCACCAGGAGCAGCTTCGCCCCCGACTCGACGACCTCGCCTTCCTTCACGAAGATCTCCTTGACCTTCCCCGTGATGGCGGATTTCAGCTCGTTCTCCATCTTCATCGCCTCGACGACGATGACCCCCTGGTCGGTCTTGACCTCCTCGCCCTCCCGGACCAGGAGCTTCACCACCTTCCCCGGCATCGGCGAGGCGACCATCGCCTTCCCGACCGCGCTCTTCCCCCCGGCGCGCAACATCGCCTTGCGCTGCTCGTTCACGAGAGTGAACTTGTAGCAGTCCCCGGCGATCAGCACCTCGCACTCCTCGCCCTTCCCGTGGACGTCCACCTCGAACGAGGTGGTCCCGTAGAGGACGGACCAGACGCTGCTCTGCACCTTGTGCACGTCCACAAGGTGCTCCTTGCCGTCGATCGTGACGACGTACCGGGCGACCCCGACCTCCCGGACGCCGACCTTTACATCCTTCTCGCCGATCGTTCCCACGTAGTTCATGTCCGCTCCTAACCGTGTCTCCGCATTCCGGGCCGGGTGGAATACTTCCACATCGATACCGGGCTCGTACCCTCCGCGGGATTCTGCGCCATCGTCCTCACGCGCTCATCGAGATACATCCGGACCGCGGCGGTGATCACGGCGACGTCCCCGTGCTCGAGGGTCCGTTCCCCCTCCTCCTTGAAGAACACCTTGTCGATGAAATCGGTGTCGAAGTCCCCCTTGATGAAGTGCCGGTTGTTCATCACGCGGATGTGGAACGGTATGGTCGTCTTCACGCCGGTGATCACGTACTCGGTGAGCGCCCGCTTCATCCGGGCGATCGCCTCCGCCCGGTCCTTCCCCCATGCGACGAGCTTCGAGATGATCGGGTCGTAGTAGATGGGTATCTCGAACCCCTCGAAGACGCCCGAGTCGTCGCGGACGCCGGGGCCGCCGGGGGTGCGCAGCGACGTGATGAGGCCGGGGCACGGGAAGAAATTCCTGTCCGGGTCCTCCGCGTAAACGCGGCACTCGATGGCGTGGCCGATCTGCCTGACGTCCTCCTGCCGGATGGAGAGTTCCTCCCCGGCCGCGATGCGGATCTGCTCCTTCACGATGTCGACGCCGGTCACCATCTCGGTGACCGGGTGCTCCACCTGGAGCCTCGTGTTCATCTCGAGGAAGAAGAAGTTGCGGTCCTTGTCGACGAGGAACTCGCAGGTCCCGGCGCCCTCGTATTTGACGACGCGCGCCGCCTCGATCGCCACCTTTCCCATCGCCGCGCGCATCCCGGGCGTGACGATCACCGACGGCGACTCCTCGATCACCTTCTGGTGCCGCCGCTGGATCGAACACTCGCGCTCGAACAGGTGGACGTAGTTGCCGTGCCGGTCGCCCAGGATCTGGATCTCGACGTGCCGGGGCTGCTCGATGTACTTCTCGATATAAACGGAGTCGTCGCCGAAGGCGGACTTCGCCTCGGACTTCGCCATCCGCAGCGAAGAGCGAAGCTCCCCCTCCTCCCGGACCAGCCGCAGGCCCTTGCCGCCGCCCCCCGCGGTGGCCTTCAGCATCACCGGGAAACCGATCTCCTTCGCGACCCGGAAGACCTCCTCCTCCGACGAGATCGCGTCGACCGTCCCGGGTACGACGGGCACCCCCGCCGCCTGCACGGTCTTCCGGGCGAGCGTCTTGGACCCCATCGTCCGCATCGCGTACGCCGAAGGGCCGATCAACTTGATCTTCTCCTTCTCGCAGCGTTCCGCGAAGCCCGGGTTCTCGGCGAGGAAACCGTAGCCGGGGTGGATGGCCTCGGCCCCGCTCTTCCTGGCGACGTCGATGATCTTGTCGATGACGAGGTAGGACTCGGACGCGGTGGGGGGCCCGATGAGATGCGCCTCGTCCGCGCACCGAACGTGCAGCGCGTGCCGGTCGACCTCGGAGAACACGGCGACGGACCTGATTCCCATCTCCCTGCACGCGCGCTCCACGCGCACGGCGATCTCCCCGCGGTTCGCGATCAGGATCTTCTTGAACACGTCCGTCCTCCTCTACAAGGGGATGTTGCCGTGCTTGCGCGGCGGGTTGGAGTCACGCTTGTTCCTGAGCATTTCGAAGGCGCTGATCACCTTCGGGCGCGTCTCCTCGGGCATGATGACCTCGTCGATGTACCCGAGCTCCGCCGCCTTGTAAGGCGACGCGAACCGGGACCGGTAGTCGGCCACCAGCTCGGCCTTGGTCTGCTCCGGGTTGGAGGACTTGAGCAGTTCCTTGCGGAAGATGATGTTGACCGCCCCGTCCGGCCCCATCACCGCGATCTCGGCGGTGGGGAATGCGAAGTTGACGTCGGCGCGGATGTGCTTGGAGGCCATGACGTCGTAGGCCCCGCCGTACGCCTTGCGGGTAATGACGGTGACCTTCGGGACGGTGGCCTCGGCGAACGCGTAGAGCAGCTTCGCGCCGTGCTTGATGATCC
>ERZ1292640.3707-Hain-H43-02um-R1-3707-length-11834-cov-7_pt1 | contig 11834 bp, 7 predicted proteins | sample MGYA00564404_ERZ1292640 | MGnify/ENA primary metagenome ERZ1292640 (study PRJEB36523, sample SAMEA6512636) | groundwater metagenome | collected 2019-01-08 | study: AquaDiva: Metagenomics assemblies of 32 groundwater samples | reverse complement strand
TCGAATTGGCGCTGGGGCGCTATTTTCTCCAGCGCCGGCTCAAAGTGGGCCTCAACCAGGTCAACCGTACCGTCGCCGTCGAAATCGCCATAATACACGTGGAGCGGCCGGCTTCGATGACTTTCATACTGGGTGTTGCGCCCCCAGTTGGCGGCGACGATATCCATCTGGCCGTCCCCATCAAAATCGCCTGTCGCGACACTGTTCCACCAGCCGGTCAACGGGTTGAGGGTTGAGGGTTGAGGGTTGAGGGAGGGAGAAGACGGCCAGCGAAGGAGTAAGTTCCATTCCGTCAACTTGCCTCCCTCATTTCGATAGATGCGGAGCGGGCCCCACTCACAAGCGAGGATTAAATCAGGATCACCATCTCCATCCAGGTCGCTCAACACCGCGCCGCTGACCAAGCCTGCTTGCTCCAAAACCTTGCTGTTTTCAGAATCCACGCGCCATGTCCCGCCATCGTTGCGGAAGAGTCGGGAGGAAGCTGGAAAAGGATATTTTCCTGGAATGACTCGTCCGCCGACCAATAAATCCAAATCCCCGTCCCCATCCACATCGCCCAGGGCCAGCGGACCGGCGCTCGAATCGATGGCAGGCAGGCTCTCGTCGGTCGATTTGCTCGACACGTCGTACTGTCGCACAGCCGCTCCCATAACCAGGCCGTCCTCGTAATGGGCAGAGCCAGCCAGCAGGAGACGCTGTCCGGGAGCCTTGCACCAGCCCAGCACACTCGTTTGGTCACGGGTGATTGCCTGCCTGAAGGGCGCCTCGTCCAGTTTTTTGAACCCGCCTGCGCCATTATTTTGGTAAACAGCCAATTGGCCTCCTTTTCCACTTCCAATGATCAAGTCATCCCAGCCATCCCCGTTCAGGTCGAACCAGCTTATCCCCGGCCCCAATTGACTCAGCTTGTTGGGCAAGAGCGGTTGCCGCATAAAGTCATCGAAAGGCTCATCGCTATGGACATGGCCGATCAGGTGGCTGACATCCTCGTACAGGGGTTGAGAGTTGAGGGTTGAGGGTTGAGGGTTGGAATCTGGGATTTGCGATTGTGGATTGCGGATTGCGGATTGCGGACTTGGGATTTCGACGGCTTCTGCTTCCTCAACTTCATAAACGTGATTCGGCAGGGCTTCTCTGATCACACTGTGATGGCCGCTCCGCCAATCAACCTCGATTTTCAGCAGGTTCGTCGGTGTCCCGGCAGCGAACACACGCACCGTATCATCGCCAGCAAGGTAGCGTCCCCCGCAGATCATCTCCTGCGACTGCAACCAGGCGGGGCCGCCCGTTACTTTTATCCTGGCTCCGATCCCGCGCGTGTTGGGCGGCAGTCCCTGCAACCGAACGGCGATGCGCGGCGCGCTACTGTTATTTCGGTAAACGCCCGCTGCCGAGTTCAAATTGTTCAACACCACATCCAAATCCCCGTCATTGTCCAGGTCGGCGAGAGCCATGCCATTGGAGATGCCTTTCCAATCAAACCCCCAAGCTTCGCCCACCTCTTCAAAAGTCAGATCGTGGCGGTTTCTGAAGGCGAGATTGGCCGTAGCCAACCGGGGAAAAATCCGACGGGCCCTGAAAATCTCAGCATCGGACATTCTTTTGGCGGCCCGCATGGTTTTGAGACGCTCGGCTACGTCCAGATCACGCGCGGCACGCTCCATGCCGTTGCTAATCAGCAGGTCCTCCCATCCATCCAGGTCCACGTCAAGAAAGAGACAGGACCAGGACCATTCAGAAGCTTGCACGCCACTTAGTTGCGCAATTTCAGCGAAGGTGAAATCGCCCCGGTTCAAAAACAGAGTGTTCAGCCCGTATTGAGGGCGGTCATCAATTTGGCCGATCCTGAGGAGGGGCGGGTTGGAATCTTGCTTTTGCGTCATGCGCTGGCGATGGTCGCGACTCAGCATGTCCAGAACCAGAAAATCATCGAATCCATCCCGATTGATGTCGGCGAAATCAAGCGCCATCGAGAACAGACTGCTTTTGCGCTGGGCGAGCCGGGGCAAAAGGCGAAATCTTCCTCCACCCTGATTTATCCAAAAGCGGTCCTCGCTTTGAAAGTCGTTGCAGACATAAATGTCCGGAAGTCCATCGTGGTTTATGTCCCGGAACGTCACCGTTAAACCCCAATCGAAAGGCGGCCGCGCCAAAGCCGTGCCATCCGCATCCAGGAACGCGCCTCCCGTGAAGGAAATTGGCACAAAATTTTTCCCATCCACATTGCGGTAAAGCACGTCCAATTCTCCGAGTTCCTCGATGTTGCCTTGGGGACCGACCACAAAACGGTCCATCATATCGGGGTCCGTCACCGGTCTCCCATTGATCGTATCCAGGACCAATTTCCCGTCCTTGGTTCTGAAAGTGGCGCGCGCGTTGGGCATATCCATCAGCGCCGACGCGCGATAATTCGCGAGGTAAAGGTCCAGAAACCCGTCATCATCAATGTCGCCTAAGGCCATCGACATCCCCCCCTTTTTTTCATTCAAGATTGTGGCGGCTTCCCTGAAGCGGCCGTGGCCGTCGTTAAAAAAGAGATGGGTGCCGTTGCCAACTGAATTCACAATCAAGTCAAGGTCATTATCTCCCTCGAGGTCAGCGAATGCTGCGCCGGTGGAGGTGATATCGGCACAGGCCACTCCCGCGAACTCTGTCATATCCTGAAACTTCCAATCGCCCAGGTTGCGATACAGTCGATTCGGACCATTCAGCCGGCAGAAATAGAGGTCGCACCAGCCGTCGCCATCCACGTCTCCCGCCGCCAACCCGGAGCCGTTCAGCAGAATCTGGTTGGTCAAATGCCGTTGCTCAGGCAGGGAATTTGTAAAAGCGATCCCCGTGACACTGGGCGGAAGCGAAGAAAAACCAGGTTTCCCGCCCGTGGGAACTGGCAGAAAGGCACTGCGGCAACCCGGGCCTGGTTGCCAATCCAGCGTTGCGGCCATGGACCACGAAGCGATTAGAGCCAGCCCGGCCGCGAACCGCAGCTTTGAGTTCGCTGCGGCACGAGAGAAAAGTTTGCTCAAAGCAGCAACTTTCACGAGAATTAAGAATGGTTCAAGCCTTTCACGGAAACAATGATGGTGGCAAGTAAAACTGCGGGGCGCACACAGCGCCCGGGTTGGATGACTGCAACGATGCAAATCGTTGGGCTCTTCTTTTTTATTTTCCTTAAAATCACTTGCTGTTAAGAGAGTGCAACATTGAAGAAAGATTACCACCGTTCGACGGGACATCGGCCAGGAAAAAAGAACAGCCCGGCAGAAAAGTCTGCGCAACCTGCTGTCACACCGGTTCTTTCCAGCCGCCGCCGCTGGCTGTTTCGCCTCACCGCCGCGGTCCTCTTCCCTTTGGTGGCGCTCGGAGCTCTCGAAATGATTCTGCGCATTGCCGGCTATGGTTATCCGACGAGTTTCTTTCTCCAAATGCAGATGGGCAACCAGAGCGTTTTCGTAGAAAATGAAAAGTTTGGCCTTCGATTTTTCCCGCCAGCCTTGGCTCGCAGCCCCTCTCCTGTAATGCTGGCGGCGGAGAAACCTGCCGGCACCTATAGGATTTTCCTCTTCGGAGAGTCGGCCGCCCTGGGCGATCCTCGTCCCGCCTATGGAGTCGGGCGTTACCTGGAAGTCTTGCTGCGCGAGCGTTTTCCGGGAACGCATTTTGAAGTCGTTTGTGTGGCCATGACTGCGATCAACTCACACGCTATCCTTCCCATGGCGCGCGAGTGCGCTCGCCATGAAGGCGATTTATGGATCCTGTACATGGGAAACAATGAAATGGAGGGACCGTTCGGAGCCGGGACCGTTTTTGGCCCCGAAACACCGAGCCTCGTTGTCATCCGAGCGGGTCTGGCTCTGAAAACAACCCGAACCGGCCAATTGCTGGCGGCCTTGGAGCAGAAGCTACAAGGCAAGGCTTCGGTCCGCACATCGTGGGCCGGCCTGCGCATGTTCCAGGAACACCAAGTCCAACCTCAGGATCCCCGCAAGCAGATTATTTACAAACACTTCCAGAAAAACCTTGAGGACATCGTGCGGGTAGGACGCGATGCGGGTGTCTCAATCATTCTCAGCACCGTAGCTAGTAACCTGAAAGATTGCGCCCCCTTCGGTTCCGTCCACACGGCTAACCTGAGTAATGCAGACCGGTCAAATTGGGATAAACTCTTTCAGCTTGGGACGGCCATGGAATCCCGTACGAATTTTCAGGAGGCGCTGGCGTTTTACGCGCAGGCTGCCGCGATCGATGCCCGATTTGCGGAACTGCCGTTTCGTGAGGGACGTTGTTTCTTTATATTGACCAATTACGATGAGGCGCGCCAGAGCTTCGAACTGGCTCGTGATTGTGATTCCTTGCCGTTTCGCGCTGATTCTGAACTGAACGCGATCATCGAGAGAATCGCTGCCCGACATGCGGACGGAGGTGTTTATCAACTGAACGCAGAGGACGCTCTGTCCCGGCAGTGCCCCGGTGGAATCCCTGGCAACGAAGTGTTCTACGAACATGTTCACCTGAATTTGGAAGGAAATTACGCGCTCGCACGGGCCTTTGGCGAAGCCGTCGAGAGGCTGCTTCCGCAAGCGATCACCCAACATCGCAGGCAAAGTTGGTCGTCCCGGCAAACCTGCGAGCAGCAACTTGGACTGACGGATTGGAACCGGCAGGCGGTTTACGCAGGCCTCCTTCAGCGCATTTCCGATGCGCCGTTTACCAACCAATTAAACCATCTCGCACAGGTTCAGGCGCTGCGGAATAAGCTGACGGAAATTAAGTCCCGCACTCATCCCAGCGCTTACATGGACGCTCGGCTGATTTATGAGGAAGCTCTCAAAAAAGCTCCGCAGGATTTTCGGCTGCATGAGAACTATGCGGAGTGTCTGGAGGCTAATGGCGATTGGGCTGAAGCGGTCGCGGAATGGCAAAAAGTGCGAGAACTCCGCCCGCACCATTTCTTGCCCTGTTTTCAAATGGGCAAGGCGCTCGCTCGCCAAGGCAAATATGCCGAAGCCCAGGAGTACCTGGCCAAGTCGTTGCGCCTGCGGCCTGATTATGCGGACGCCCTGCTCGAGTCGGGCAAAGTTCTGGTCAAACAAGGAAAACCGGATCAGGCCATGATTCGGTACGTTGAGGCCCGGCGCCTGCGGCCCGAGGAGGCCTCCATTCATTTGGATATCGCCAATGCCCTCGCCGTGCTCAACAAACGCGCCGAAGCCATGGAAAGCCTGCGCGAAGCCATTCGGCTCCGGCCATCCTTTTGGGAAGCACGCTTCCTGTTGGGAGTCGAGTTGGCCGTTAATGAAAAAATTAAGGAGGCCCAGGCAGAATTTGAAGCCGTAACCCGCCTGCGGCCAAACTTCGCACGGGCTCATTTGAATTTGGCGGTGGCCTTGGCAAAACAAGGACGAACGGACGAAGCGAGAGTCCACTTCCGCGAAACCTTGCGGCTTGACCCCGACAACAAGAAAGCGCAGCAATATCTGAAAGACCTGGAATCTGTCACAAACGAACGTCCCGGAGAAGGCCAGTCGCCGATTCCTTGATCATCCCGAAGCGGCGCAGAATTCGCCACTCGCACCACGTTCCTTTTGCCAAATTCCATGTCTGCGGCTAAAATTGAACCTATCATGTGGCAACTCCTGAACGAATTCCTGCTTTTTTTTCGAAAGGAAAAGAAATGGTGGTTGGTGCCGCTGGCTCTTTTCGTCCTGATCATCGGCGTTTTGATTCTTCTTTCTTCCAGTTCGGTCCTCGCTCCTTTCATGTATCCCCTCAAGTAAGAAAAAAAGGATTGTGCGTCTTTTCCTGTCCAACCGTGGTTAATGGGCCGTGCCCCGGACAGACCAATGTGCCGGGTGGCAACGAGAATATTTGCTCCAGGACTTTCTGCTTGAGCAATTCGGCTGATTGATTGCCTCGTCCCATGGACCCGGCAAACACGCAGTCGCCCACCACCGCCACATGAGGAGCGTCTTCGGGAAACCCGCCGATCACGTAGGTCACGCCGTCCTCAGCATGCCCTGGAGTTCCCCGATTCGTGATTCGCAGGCTGCCCAGGTGAATAAAATCATGGGGACGATTCCGTTGATCCGGAGGCGCGTGCCTGGAATTGGAATGAAGACGAACCTTGGGAAACCGCTCGCGGATGGGTTGTATGGCCGCGACATGATCCTGATGCGTGTGGGTAATGAAAAGGTGCTTTAACTGAAGTTGTTCAGCAGCAATCACATCAAAGATGGGCTGAGCGTCCCAACCCGTATCGAAAAGAGCGGCTTCTCGAGTCACTTCGTCCCAGACCAGATAACAATTCACGGCCAGGCCCTCGCCGGTGGTAGTGATGGTTCTGATCTCGCGCCAGGCGCTCAAATCCGGCTTTAGCGGCAGCCAGCCGTCCGCAATGCCCTCCAACTTGGCAGCGTGCAAGCCGATCAACCCGGCCAAAGCGGCATAATTGGGTCTCCTGGAAGGACTTCCGGTTTCTTCGAGCGCCACCAACTCGCCGGCGCCAAGACCAGCCGCCAGCGCTGCCGACTCGGTCGATACCCCAGCCGCCTGCCGTGCTTTCCGAATGATATCTCCGACGTGGTCTTCTAGCGTCATGCTACAATCTATAAAAGTTTCTCCGGCCTGCGCAAACTCTTTCCTTCACGGTAGGTGAGACTCCCTGTCTGCCGTGGCGGCACAGGGAGTCTCGCCCTACCAGCTCTTGGCTGCGGCTACGCCGCGCTGAGTGTTTCGTGGTTCCTCAACAGCGTAGCTACAACTAACTGTGAAATCTCACGACACAAATCAACTTGCGCTTTGTCCATAAAACACCATAGTTATTGCCGTGTGCCAAGCCGGATTGGCCTCCGTGGGGAGCGGCAGTTTCATTCGGCCGCAAAACGGTAGGGGTCGTAGCTCAGTTGGTAGAGCGTCTCGTTCGCAATGAGAAGGTCAGGGGTTCGACTCCCCTCGGCTCCACCACCCAATAAAATCAAGGGCCGCGGGAGATTTCAGGCCGCGGCTTATCCACAGGACAGAAAGCCATCGAGGTTTGGATTGGGTAGGGGCAGACGCAGCCCGCGCTTGCCTCCGGGATCAGCACCAGGCTCCGTGTCCCAGTTCTCCCGGTTTTTGTCGGCCGGTCAAGGATCATTTCAGTTGCCGGCGCAAGCGGTCCAGGATTTGCGTGGTCAGATTCGATGGATGAATTTCGCCCGAGCCCCGGACCGCCCAACGTTCGGTCTCCCAACGATCATCCGGCATTTTGAACGCGGTCCAAATGTATTTCGCCCCTTTCTCATCGGTCTCCACCGGACCGGCGGCGATGGCCCATTGGCTTTGGGTTAGCCTGGCCGCTGCTGCGGCCAGGGTCTTGGCTTTGTCGGCGCCGGGTTTTTTCGGTTGCTCCGGTGAATCAAGAGGAAGCTGAAGCAGCCGGGCCATCGCTTCCTCGGTCGGAGCCGTGTAGGCTCCGGCCAGCAACCGGCCGATGCCCTCCACGCCGCTCAAAGCCGCCGAGAGATGGCCGCCGCTGCCCACTTCCACCAGCACCAGTGATCCGCCGCGAGCTTGCAACTGTTTCACGACTACTGCCTCCAACGATGCGCCATCGGCCGCATAAATGTATTCGCCCAGATGCTCGCGAATGGCATTTTCCAACTGCTGCAGCCGCGCCCGGTCGGCCGGTGTGTTGCCCGGCAGAGAAAAGGTGAAATCGACCCGGCTGCTTTCGAAGAGCGAAGTAATCGTCACGTCGGACGCGATGGACACATGGTCCTTGATCGTTTGGTCAATCAGCGACTGGCCTGCGCCCACAAAACGCAAGCTGAGCGAGCAACCGAAGTCCCGCACGCCGAACCGCCGCTGAAGATACGGCACCAATTCCTCGCGGACCATCGGCTGCAATTCGCGAGGCGGACCCGGCAGGGCCACAATAACCGGTCCGCCAGAGTCAAAGATCAGTCCCACCGCCGTGCCCGCCGGATTCTTCAGGTAGCCGCCGCGGGCGGGAACCAGCGATTGCCGCCGCAGATTGGGGCGGAGTTGATCGCGGGATTGGTTAAAGCGCCGTTCCATGTCCGCCAGCGCTTCCGGATGCTCCTGGAGGGTGATGCCGGTGAATTCCGCCAAGGTTCCACGCGTGATGTCGTTGGGGGTCGGGCCGAGTCCGCCGGTCACAATCACCAAGGGCGCTTGGTTCGTGGCAAAACGGAGCGCCTGCCTCATGCCATCGCGGTTGTCATCCACCGTCAGCGAACCGACGCACCGGCAACCGAGAGGCCGGAGTATGCGCGTCAGGTAAGGGGTGTGCGCATCCGGATAAACGCCTTCCAGCAATTCGCCGCCGGTGACCACGATCATGTAATCGAGCGGCTTGGATGCCACAGGGCGCGGCTCCGGTTCGGCGGCGGCACCCAAACTCGCATGGACGGCGCCCAGCGAGAATAACAGCAGCGAAAAAAAGGTTTTCATGGGTCGTGCGGATTTTCGTTGTGCGGGCAAGATTGCTCCGCAAGGCGGCCACGCGTCAACCTCGAAGCGGCGGCGGCAAACCTCACACTTGAAGAAAGCCGCGCCAAAATCGTCTCAAAGTAACAGTGACCACACCCCATGAACTTGCTCACGCTGCCGGAAATGCTCAAGGCGCGCGGCTTTTATCTGGCCGATGTCGGCAAGCTCTTTCACACCCTCGAGTATGCCGAGCGCCAGTTTCGGGTTTTTGACCGCCTCGAAATGCACGGGCGGCCCGAGGGCTGGAACGGGCCCAAGCCGATCCTGACTTTCCCCCCCGTCCCGCAGGACGCGCGCGATCCCGCGCCGCGCGATCGCACCAGCCGCGAGTTTCGGCTCTGGCGCGCCCGCCAATCCGACCGCTACGGCGACTCCGGCCTCACGCGTGAGCAGGAAGGCGATTACCGCAAAGCCCTGACCGCTGTGGCGCTGCTGAGGGAGTTCGCCAAAACCAAACAGCAATTCTTCCTGGCGGTGGCCCAGTCGCGGCCGCACACACCGCTGATTTGCCCGCAGTCCTACCTCAAGCTGTATGACCCGGCCAAGATTCCCATGCCACCTGCGCCGCCCGACAAACTGGTGAACTTCCCCTATATGAAACGCGCTCTGGGCGGCAATCCCGACATCTTCATGAAGCAGCAGCCCACCCCGCAGCAAGTGCGCGAAGCCATCGCCGCCTACTACGCCTGCCTCACGTTCGTGGACGAAAACATCGGCTTGGTCCTCGAAGCGCTGGAACAGGAGGGACTGGCCCGGAACACGATCGTCATCTTCCTGGGCGATCATGGATTCCACCTGGGCGATCATGGGTTCTGGTCGAAATACTCGATGCTGGAGGCCACCCGCCGCGCGCCGTTGATCGTGCGCGTGCCCGGCGCTCCGGCCAACGGCAGGGTCTGCCGAGAAATCGTTGAGTTCGTGGACCTGGTTCCGACGCTCGGCGAGTTGGCGCGCCTTGATTTGCCCGGGAATCTGGAAGGCGCCAGCTTCGTGCCTCTGTTGGTGAACCCGGAACGTCCGTGGAAGAAAGCCATGTTCATGGTCGAAGACGACAGCGAGTCCGGCCAGGTTGTGCGGACCAGGAAATACAGTTACCTGGAGTTCAAGAAAGGCGAGAGGCCCGCCGCGTTGTTTGACCTGGAAAAAGACCCTTGGGAAACCGTCAATCTGGTGGACGAGCCGGCTTACGCTGCCGTGCGCCGTGAAATGGCTGAGTTGTTCCACGCAGGCTGGAAAGCCGCCCTGCCGCCGGGAGTGAAGTCGGCCGCGCCATAGCCATTCTGAGTTCCTGATGGCCGCAGAAAGTCGCAAGAGGTCGCAACGCGGCGAGGCCGCAACCAAACCGCCGCGCCAAGAAAACCGCCGAGGCGCGATGAACCCAAGAGAGTTGATCCTTTTTGCGTCTTCTTGTGCCTCTTTGTGGCCATTGAAAACTTCTTCGCAGCCTGTGAGCAAGTTGGGATATAGCAGTACACGCTTTTTCCCAGACTGCGCTGGGAAAAAGAGGCTTCGCAGCCGGTTGGCGGCCAACAGGTTTCCGTCGTTGCGACCAACATGTTGGTTCTTCTTTATCCGTAGCGGGGCAATCTGTACGAATCCTCGCGCCCCGCGCGGATCTTCTGGCGTGGCGCGGGAGCGCCGACATTCTTGTCGGCCCGAATTGTTCGCCAGCGCCAAAAGCCTGCCTGCCGGGGCGGCGCAGGCAGGCCGACAAGAATGTCGGCGCTCCTTGGGTGGCGGCTCCGCTGCACTGGGCATTTCATGGTTTGACCTCAGTTTTTTAGGGTTAACTTTGGTTTGCGGGCCTATTGCTTTTTGCCGTCTTCCTGCTTTGCTCATTCCGTTGCATGTTAACCTCGCCGACTGAATCGATGGCCTATGGGAGGGCCTTGCTGATTTTGGGGCGCACCTCGAATCTGCCCACGGTGTGGTCCAACTGCTTGGCCGGCTGGCTGCTGGCCGGCGGCGGACCTGTGACACGGTTTTGCTGGCTCTGTCTGGGCGCCACTTTCCTGTATCTGGGCGGCATGTTTTTGAACGACGCCTACGATATCGAGTTTGATCGCCAATACCGCCGGGAACGGCCCATTCCCAGCGGCGCCATCACGCTGGAAGAGGTTTGGAAATGGGTTTTCGGCTGGTTCGGTTGCGGAGCCGTGATCCTGATTATGCTCGGCCAAACCACCGCGCTCCTGACGGTGATACTGGTCGGCTGCATCGTGCTCTATGATGCCATTCACAAAGCCATCACCTGCTCGCCAGTGCTGATGGCGCTCTGCCGTTTTTTGCTCTACGTGGTCGCTGCTTCGGCTGCCGGCAACGGAGTGACCGGGCTGGCTATCTGGAGTGCCCTGGCGCTGGGAGCCTACATCATCGGCCTCAGTTACCTGGCGCGCAAGGAAAACGCGCGCGGACCGTTGGGTCATTGGCCGTGCTACCTGCTGGCCATGCCCATTTTGCTGGCGTCGCTGGTCAACAGCGGCGAGTTCCGCAAGCCGGGATTGCTGCTCTCGTTGATCCTGGGACTCTGGATTCTGCGCTGCCTGCGCCACACTTTTGGAGCCGGCGACCGCAACGTCGGACGCACCGTCAGCGGATTGCTCGCGGGGATCGTGCTGGTCGATCTGCTCGCTGTCGCCGGGGCAACGCCGCTGATCAGCCTGGTTTTTGTGCTGTTGTTCGTCGCCGCGTTGCTGTTCCAACGCTTTGTTCCTGCAACGTAAAAGCGCATCTCAAGATGGCGAGCCGGAGGGCCGTTGACAAAGTCGTAGCGCAGGTTTCCGAACCTGCTGTATCGCAGGGCTTCCAGCCTGCGGACGACGCGAACCCAAACACGCTTTCTGACTTCGGACGCGTTGCCGATTGGAAATCGGCGATACAGCGCAGCGCGGCAACGCCGCCACCAAAGGCAGAAGCCAAGCAGACCGCAGAGACGCGATAGACGCAGAGAAAGCAAACTGAGAATCCCCCTCTGCGTTCATCGCGTCTCTGCGGTTCCCAGCCCGCCGGCAGAATGCGCGCGGCTCGCGACGATTTGGCCAGATACTGATAGGTTGGGAAACCTTCGCTACGTTCTGGCGGCTTGCCTGTGCCATGGAATCCTATACGATGCCTCCGATTTCAGGTTAAGGTCACATGACGCTCCGGCATTTCATTTCGCTCCTCATTTTGGCAGGCGCACTCGCCTCGGGAGCATCTTTCATGGTTTTCGCAGTCGAGTCCGCGCTTTCCCAAGGAGCCGAGGCCGCGGCGCTCTCGCATCACCACCAGACAAGGACGCCCAACGACGGACCACGGACCACGGCCCACGGACCACGGCCCCCGGCCCCCGGCCCACT
>ERZ1292640.3704-Hain-H43-02um-R1-3704-length-11835-cov-7_pt1 | contig 11835 bp, 12 predicted proteins | sample MGYA00564404_ERZ1292640 | MGnify/ENA primary metagenome ERZ1292640 (study PRJEB36523, sample SAMEA6512636) | groundwater metagenome | collected 2019-01-08 | study: AquaDiva: Metagenomics assemblies of 32 groundwater samples | reverse complement strand
CGCGCGGAGAGCAGGGCCGGCCCGACGGAAATGATTCAGGCCAAACACGCCATTAGTCATCGCTGACCCCTCTCTCAAAACTCGCTTGCCATCCGGGAGCGCTTGTGAAAAATTTCACGAACTGATTATGGGACACGTTAAATTGCATATTCCGGGACCGGTCGAGGTCGGCGAGAAAACCTTTCGGGCCTTTTGTTCGCCCATGATTGGGCATCGCGGCCAAGGGTTCAAAGACCTTTACGCCAAAATCCAACCGCAACTCCAGGCCCTGCTTCATACCCGGCGCCTGGTTTATCTGAGCACCTCCTCAGCGTGGGGCGTCATGGAGGGCGCCATTCGCAACCTGGTTACAAAAAAGGTCCTCTGCTGCATGTGCGGCGCTTTTTCTGACAAATGGCTCGATGTCGCTCAGCGTTGCGGCAAAGCGGCCGAAGGCCTGAAGGTCGATTGGGGGTCGCCCATCCTAGCCGAGCAGGTGGACGCCAGGCTGGCCACCGGACAGTTTGACGCTCTGACCGTCATCCACAACGAAACCTCCACCGGTGTCATGAGTCCGCTGGCGCAGATCGCCGCGTTGAAAAGGAAATACCCCGACGTCATGTTTATCGTGGACTCGGTCAGTTCCATGACGGCGACGAAAATCGAATTTGATGCGCTCGGGATCGATGTCTTGCTGGCCGGCACGCAAAAGGCCTTCGCCCTGCCGCCGGGCCTGACGGTCTTTGTTTGTTCGGACGCAGCCTTGGCCAAGGCTGCCACCATCAAGGATCGGGGTTATTATTTCGATTTCGTCGAATTCCAAAAGAACGCCGAGAACAGCATGACGCCCAGCACGCCCAGCATTGGCCATGTGTACGCCCTGGCCTCCAAACTGGAAGACATTCTCCTCGAAGGCTTGGAAGCGCGCTTCTGCCGGCATGAGACCCTGGCCAGGATGACGCGGCAATGGGCTGCACGGCACGGCTTTACCTTGTTCCCGGAGCCAGGCTACGAATCAGTCACGCTCACCTGCATCAACAATGGCGCAAAACCGGGCGGACGTGTCGCGGATGTGCCGAAGTTGCAGAAGCTGGTCAAAGACCAGGGGTTCCTGATCGATGGCGGTTACGGCAAGATCAAAGGGACCACCTTCCGCATTTCCAACATGGGCGACGAAACGGAAGCGACCATGCAGCAGCTTTATGCCGCGCTCGATTCGGCCATGAAGCAGCTCTGATTTACGGTGTTACCGCCAGGTGCTCCTCATTTCGCTCGCGGCTCATGAGCACGCCTTGTTCTTTGTAGGGTTTGAGCACGAAATGCGTGGCGGTCGAGATGACGCCCTGGATGGTGGCCAGTTTCTCCGAAACAAATGTCGCGACTTCGCGAAGGTTGCCGCCCTCCACTTCCACCAGCAGATCGTAGCCGCCCGACATCAGATAGCAGGAGCGAACTTCGCTGTATTTGGCGATGCGCTCGGCCAGCCGGTTGAAACCGCCCTCGCGCTCCGGCGTGATCTTCACTTCGATCACCGCCCGGACCGTCTCCAGGCCCAGCTTCTCTTCATTGAGAATGGTGCGGTAGCCTAGGATGACCTGGTCGTTCTCGTAGGCCTTGATTTTCTCGGCGATCTCGGTTTCCGAAGCATTGAGCATGGCCGCCAGTTGGACCGGCTTCAACGTGGCATTGTCCCGCAACAGTGTTAGCAAAGAATCCATGGAGCAAAGTTAAGCACGAAATCCGTGCCTTGAACATGATTTTTTGCCGGTCTAATACCCGGGCGCCATGTTCACGCTCACCAGCCGTGGGGCGACACGGGCCAGTTCTTTGCCGGAAAGATCGTAAATGATCCCGAGCAAATGATGCGCGCCGGGGACGGCCAAGTCGCTGGGCCATTGCGCCACGGCTCGCTGAAAATTCCCCTCCGCCTCGAAGGTCTCGGTCTTACCGGCAAATTCTTCCAGCGTTTCCCCCTTCAAATCGAGAATGCGAAAAGCGACCTTGCCGATCTGGCCTGCCTGACCAGGCGGAATCGCCAGGTAACCGGTGACGTGCGGCTTGGTGTTTTGCGTCCAAGCCGTGTCACAGCGGATCGGGCATAGAACGGTGCCGCAAGCCGCCCAGTGCTCTGGTTGCAGACGTTCCACCAGTTGGATTCTTGCCAAACTCGCAGGCTGCTGCACTGACAACGGGCTGCCAAAGGCAAAGGTGCGAAAAACGCGCGGGCCGCCATCGCTGTAGCAGAGCTCGGCATCGAGCGCGATCACGGTGTTGAGGGCGGCTTTGAAGGTCGGGAAATTCGCCCACGGCAATTTGAATTCCACATCCATTCCGGCCTTGGTGCGGCGCGCGCCGACTTCCACGCCGGTCTTCGGAATGGCCGCAAGGAATCCAGGACGCAAGCAAAACCGAGCCTGGATGTTGGTGCCTTTCAAGCCAACCCAGTAACAGTGGACGGCCCCCGGACTCGGTTCCGTCGGCCAAGCCTGGCTGCGAAAACTCGCGTCCTGTCGCGTGTCGAAATACCATTCCACACCGTCGCCCTCCCAGAGTTGGCGATCGGGAGCGTGGTTGGCCGGTTTGGCGTCGAGCGTGCGGAGGCCGGCGTAAAAGGCCTCTTCATCCCAGAGGTAAAAGAATTGGGCGGCCCGGTTGCGCAGGTCGGCATGGGCATATTCGACCGGCGTGCAGAAGGCGTCCTTGAACTCGGACAGGTCACCGTCGATCTTCATGTTCTTTGGTGCCCGCGTGGCCACGCCGCGAACACCGGGCGCGAGTGGATTCGATTGGGCTGAGGCCGGCATTGAGCCAAGCAGGGTGCAAAGGACGCCGGCGGCGAGCACGGAGATAGCAAATCCGGGACGGGAATTGAATTTCATGGAGCTATTCAGCCACAGATTGAACCCGGATGGAACCCCGATTTTTGCCTTTTTCAGGCTCGACACCGGTTGCAGTTCAATTTAAATGGCCGCCGTCAATTCTCAACGAAAGAAACGAATATGTCATCAAGCGACTTCCTTTTCCCCCACCGGCTGACCCGCCGCGATTTTTTGAAGCTGACCAGTGTGGCTGCGGCCGGCCTGGGCCTGCCGGACCGGGTGAGCGCTCAGGAATCTCAAAAGCCCGTCCGCCTCGGCAGTGGCTATCACACCTACGAACTGGTCGCAGGCTGGGGGCCGCTTCCGCCCGGCATGAAATACGGCTTGGGTTGCGGCGTAGTGGTCGATTCTCAAGACCGCGTTTATGTTCACACCCGCTCGAATCCTTCCGTCATGCTCTTTGACCGCGAGGGAACCTTGCTGGAAACCTGGGGTGAAGCGTTCGCCGAAAGCATTGGCACCACGGGCGAGAAATTTACCAAGACCGCCCATTGTGTCTATTGGAGCAAAGAAGGCGGCCACGAATACCCTTATTTTACCGATCATCCGCGCGGATTGGTGATGAAGACGGATCTGAAAGGAAAGATTCTGCTGACCATTGGCAACGTTACCGCAGAATCGTCCACGTCCATCAAACACACTTTTGACAACCCCACCGACGTGGCCATTTCTGCCCATGGCGACATTTACGTGTGCGAAGGGTATGGCAGCCAGCTTGTGCATCGGTTCATCAAGGAAGGAAAATGGATCAAGACCATCGGCGGCAAAGGCACGGAACACGGGAAATTCAATACCTGCCACGGGATATGGATCAACACTCTCAAGAACGAACCCGAGGTGTATATCGCGGACCGCGCCAACAAACGGCTCGAAGTCTATTCCCTCGACCTGGAGTTCAAGCGCAGCATCGGAGACGTGCGCAATCCCTGTTGCTTTTATCAGCACCAAGGGAATCTTTACATCCCTGACCTGGCCAGCCGGCTGACGATCATCGATGCCAACGACAAATTAGTGGCGCACCTTGGCGATGGGATGGATCCCAAGGACAAAGACAAGAACCCGGCTACCTTCGCCACGCCCCATGCGATGGCGGTGGATTCGCGGGGCGATCTGTATGTGGTCGAATGGCTGGAGTACGGCCGGGTGCGGAAATTCAGGCATGCGCCGCAAGTCTGAAGCACCTAGTTGCCGCCGACTCAAGGCAACTCTTCCATCGTGATGTCCTTGTAGGAGGCCTCGGCTTTGCCGCCGCCGTGAATTTGCAGGCCGATAATGCCATGCTGCGGAATGGCGTCGTCCGGTTCCGTGTAATCCACCGTCTGCTGGCCATTGATCGAGAGCCGGATGCGTTTGCCTTCGCCGCGAATTTCGTAATCGTTCCAATCGTTGCGTTTCAGAGCCTGCTCAATCACCGCCGGGTCGGGCTTGACGAGCACTTTGTTGCGCCGCGATTCGTCGTAGAGGGCGCCCCACCAGCCGTCGCCCATGTCGGCCTGGTAACCGCTCAGTTCGTAAGGCGGATTCGTCACGTGCCGGCTCCGCACCTGCACGCCGCCGTTGATGAAGCCGGCGGTGCCAACCAGCTTGAACTTCAGGCGCAACACGAAGTTGGTGAAACTGCGCGTGGTGCAAATGAACTCATTGTGCGCCACCGTCTCCTTGAGGGAACCGCCCACCAAGGCGCCATTCTCAATCCGCCAGGTTTTGTTGGTGTCACCTTCCCAGCCCTGGAAGGTCCGGCCGTCGAACAGCGGGATGACTTTCGGCCCTTCAGCCCCAGGCGAAGATAAAGCAGTCAGCGATAGAACAAACAGGAGGAACAAGGTTTTCATAGTTCAGTCAGGACCCAAATGGTTTTGGCTGCATCTGATTCTCGCCAAGAAAAACATGTCTTCCTGAAAACGCCAGGAAAATCACCAGCCGGTGGCGGGAGTTCCGAATCCTTTCGAATCCTTCGATCTTGCGCAGATTGAAACAGATGCAGGCTGTAGCCGCAACTTTCAGGTTGCGCCCGTGATCTAAGTTTCCTGCAGGTCTTGGGCGTGAGAGACCGAGCGAGGAACGACCAACTCAGCCTGAAAGGCTGGCGTCCACCAGCCCGGGGCCAGCGAGCCTCGCGAGCGCCGCCCTGGGTTGACGTCGGCGTACAAAGGCGCTCTGTCAGGGCGCCCGTTCGAACGCTGATGCTTAAAATCGCAAAGGCGATGGAGCCCCAGGACCGCAAACCATTTGGCGAGGAATGAATCGGGTGCGGGAGCGGGCGCTTTGTTGGCGTGAATTTGGTTCCGGATGAGCCCCTGATTGTTCACCAGCGATCGGTTTGAATCCGATCATACATATCGCGGTCTTCCTCTGGGGACCGCCCCTCAACTTTCTGCTTCTCGGCGGTCACCTCCGAGCGCTCAGCGGGTGCGCAAACCGTTCTGGTCTTCTGCCACACGGGCATTCCGACCCTGAACTAGGATGACGTGCCCAATCTGCAGGGTCCATATCCGTTTTAAGCCCGACAGGTTGTGGGAGCCGTCACTGTCTCGTCCAAGCTCGCACTTCTGCACGGGACGCCCAATCTCCTGACTCTGCCCTCTGGCCTTTGGCAAGTAAATCACCTTCCCCTCAGTGCCGGGCACCGAGGCAAACCACTTCTTCGCATCCGCTGGTCGCACGAGCTCGCGGTAGTGCTTGAAAATCATTTGCGGGCTGTTCCCCGCTTCCAACGCCACTTCCGCCACGTCTTGAATGTCTGCCACGAGGTAACTGGTAAACGAGTGCCGCAGCGCATTATGTTTCCAACCGGTTGATTTCCAACCCTCATCTTCTGCCGTCTCCGCCGCAGACTAGCTGGCTCATCCCCCACGCCGGCCACAAGGTGCTTCGAGAGTTTGAACCGCCTGATTTGTCAGCTACAATGCTCGCGTTCCCACCAGAGATGGAAAACGATGGATGAGCAACAAACCCAAACCAATCCGCCTCGCTCAAATCTCGCTTCCCCGCCAGCCGTTTTCTCGGTAACTTCGACGAAATGCTTGTGGGCGCGTGGCGGAATTGGCAGACGCGCAGGACTTAGGATCCTGTGGAGTAATCCGTGTAGGTTCGACCCCTATCGCGCCCACCACTCAGGCCAATGCCGACATCTGAACTCTATCTTCTGAGTTCTGATTTCCGGCCTCTGCCTTCGGCGCCTCAATCACCTTCTCCTCGCCGCCTGGGGTGAGCGCAAACCACGTCTTCGCCTCAGCCGGCCGCACCAACTCGCGGTAATGCTTGAAGATCATTTGCGGGCTGTTTTTAACCATACAGACCAGGGTGAGCTTGCTCTCAATGGTGAAGATTGCTTCACTACCAACATGGCCTTGCCTTACAGGATTTCGACGTTGCTCTACTGTTTCAATGAGCACGAGGAAATATTGCTGCTGCATCGGAAAAAGGAACCCAACCTCGGCTTGTGGAGTCCCTGCGGCGGGAAACTGCACACGGACGCGGGCGAGTCGCCGTATGCCTGCGCCTGCCGCGAAGCCTTCGAGGAAATGGGCCTGGCCATTCAGCCGCAGGATTTGCATCTCGTGGGCCTCATCAGCGAACACGGTTATCTGGGGCAGGCCCATTGGCTGATGTTTTTGTTCGAGGTCAGGCTGCGGCTGTCCGCGCTGCCGCCACCGCATCCGGAAGGCGATTTTCAATTCTTCCCGGCCGGCGCGCTGGCAGGTTTGGCCTTGCCCCAAACGGATCGGGAACAAATCTGGCCTATGTTCTGGCGTCATCGCGGAGGCTTTTTCGCCGCCCATTGCCATACCCATCCGGATGGCCGCAACGATTGGACCCTGGAAGAGTCTTTGACCGTGCCCAACAAACCGTTGCCAATCACCAGTCCCCAATTGCCAATTACCAATCACTAATTACCATTCACCGTTTACCTGTTACCTCTTGCCAATTCCCAGACCATGCCGGACGGACCAATCATCGATTTGCAGAGCGATCATTACTTCATGGGCGAAGCGCTGCGGCAGGCGCTGCGCGCGTATGAGGCGGACGAAGTGCCCATCGGCGCCGTCGTAGCGCGGGCCGGCCGCATTATCGCCCGCGCCTTTAACCAGGTGGAACTGTTGAAGGATGCCACGGCGCACGCCGAGATGCTGGCCTTGACCCAGGCGGAGGAAGCGGTCGGGGATTGGCGTTTGACCGATTGCACACTCTACGTGACCAAGGAACCGTGCCCCATGTGTGCTGGGGCCATCGTGCATGTGCGCCTGGCCCGGCTCGTGTACGGAGTCGCCGATCCCAAGGCCGGGGCGGCAGGCGGGATGCTGAATCTGCTGCAATACCCCTCTTTGAACCATCGCTGTGAAATCACCGGTGGCGTCCGCGAAGCGGAATGCCGGTCCCTGCTGCAAAGCTTTTTTGTCGAACAACGCGCCAGCCGCAAAACCGAGGCCGGCCCTCGGCAAGAGGAGAGCAAAACTCCGCCTCAGCCGAATGGCAGCGGAGGACAGGTCTCTCCAGGCACTAACTGATTTAAGGCTCTTTTACACCCTCATCGTCTTGGGCGTTCATCTGCCGCAGCAATCGGTATTTCAGGAAAACCTCTCCGGCCGAGAAGCGGGCTATGCGCCAGCCCAAAGCCCCATCCAAAAAACCGCGCTTCAAAATGTAACCGCGCACCAACCGGAAGGCTGCATGCACCCAAGGCGAAAAGGAAGCGGCGCTTTCCCCGGCTTCGTGCTGAGTCTCCGCCCAAAGCCGCGCATACTGCCGGCAGCGCGCCCAGTGATCCGCCGCATCCCGGAATGAATGGTGATAAAGCTCGCCCCGCAACGGTTGGACGCGGCCCGATAATTCGAGACGTTCATGGACTTTGCCGCCCGCAAATTGCCCCCGGCTGCGGCGAAAAAGCCGTGTCAGGCGGTCCGGATACCAATCGCCATGCCGAATCCAGCGCCCTTCATAATGCACGCACCGGGGCATGCTGAAGCCGCTGATTTCGCCGGGCGGCTCGGTCTTTTTCAGAATTCGTATTTCCTCGCGCAAGAGAGGGGAAAGCTCCTCGTCTGCATCCAGGCTGAAGACCCAGTCATGGGCGGCCAAAGCCAGCAACCGATTCTTTTGTGCGACATATCCCAGCCAGGCCTGCTGATGCCACCGAGCTCCGTGTGCGGCCGCGATCTTGGCGGTGTCATCCTGGCTGCCGGAATCCAGGACCACGATTTCATCGGCCAGATCGACGCAACTGCGCAGGCAGCGCGGCAGGTTATTCGCTTCGTCAAGCGTGATGAGGCAGAAGGAGATTTGCATGCTTTTATTGCCGGGCGGCGATTTCCAGGACCGCCACAGTCTGCTGCACGTTTCGGCTCAAGCTCAGGTCCACCGCCGTGGGGACCGGCGGCCTGGGCCGGCGCTCTTTCCAATATTCGATGGCCTCGACCAGGGCGACGATATCGGCTGGATTGCTGATGACCGATCCATTGACCTTTTCCTGGATGATTTCGCCGGCTCCATTGTAGGCCGAGGTCACGACCGGCAGGCCGGCGGCAAGCGCTTCATAACAGACGTTGGCAGATGGTTCATAAATGGGGACGAAGGCCAGCAAGTCTGCCGCCGCATAGGCATGGTGCATCTCCGTCAGAGCGCCGGCAAAAATGGCGTTGGGCGGCGCGCCGCGTGGCTGGTTGCCTTTGCCAGCCACCAAAAGCTTGACCGTTCCCGAAGGCCAGGCGCGCAGGGCCTGCAACACGTAGGCCAGTCCTTTCCGCTCCCAGCCGGAGCCGGCAAACAGCAGCAAAAACTCGTTTTCCTTCACCCCAAAGCGGGTGCGGGTGGCGACCCGGTCACCCTTTTGGAGCCGTGCGACCTCGACGCCGTTGCGGACCAGGAGAATGCGGTCGGCTGGGAAGCGAAAGTGTTCCAGAATCTCGCGCCGGACCATTTCCGAATTGGCAATGATGAAGCGCGTATTCCTGGGATCAAACGTCTGGGCTTCCAGCCAAAGCATGTTCTTGTGAAAAGCTCCCCATCCGATCAATGGCTTGCGCCACCAGGGCGCAAACTGGCGCCTGCGCAGCAGCCAGACTCGGTGCACGCCATCGCCAGCTCGGTACACATCTTGCCGGAGAGTTCGCTCCAGGCTGAACACACAATCCAAGCGGCACTGAGCCAGTTCGGTTTCCACAGCCTCAGCAAACCGGAGCGGTCTTTCCGCCCGCGAACCATGGACGTCGACCGGATGGAAGCTCACTCCGGCAGGCGTCTGCGCCCACGTTTCGGCAAACAAATGCAGCTCATGCCTGGCTTCGGCCAGGGCCTCGATCAGCCGCTGCAGGTAAAGTTCCGCGCCCCCCGTGGGCGAAAAATGACGGCGAATGAGCGCGATCTTCATGGCAGATACCGGGTGTAAATGGCCTCGATGGCATCCAGCATGACCTCCACGCTGTGCTCGGATTCGACCATTTTCCAGCCCCGCTCCGACAGCGCGCGCGTCAACTCCGGGTTCGCCAGGGTCTCGCGGATCGCTTGGGCCAGGGCGGCGGCATTTCCCGCCGGGAAAAGGCGTCCTGTTTCTCCCGGCCGGATGATGGCCGGAATGCCGCCCACATCACTGCCGATGACGGGTGTCTTGGTGGCCAGCGCCTGCAGTCCCACCTGGGGAATGCCTTCGTGCAGCGAAGGAATGACCAGGATTTGGAGCGCGCGCAGAATCTCCGGTATGTCTATTCGAAAGCCGGTGAACGTCACGCAATCACTCAAGTTCAATTCTTTCACCTTCTGTTCCACGGGAGCAATGGATGGTCCGTCTCCGACGAAAATGTAATGCGCCCGAAGTCCGGTGTCGCGCAACAGGCGCGCTGCCTCCAGCAACACCAAATGCCCCTTGGCCTGCCGAATGACGCCTATGAGACCAATCAGGGGCACCGATGGAACCTCCGACGCCACCGGAAAGCACGCCTTGGCACCTTCAGGCGAGTATTGGCTCACGTCCACGCCGGTCGGAACAGTGCTGACGCGGTCCGCGGGCAGCTTGAACAATTCCTGCAAGTGGGCGGTGACCCGAGGGCTGGTAGTCAGGATATGGTCACAGAGCCGCGCATAAACCTGATAGCTCAACCAGCGCTGGCGAATGGGCACATCAAAATGGCGTGTCCGGATGATGAGCGGCACGCCGGCGCACCGGCCAGCCAAACCGACCAGCCAGCCATCACGGGAACTGTGCGGGTTGACTATGTCAATCCGCTCCCGGCGCAGCCAAAAGGCCGTCTGCACGACGCTGAGCGGAAAACCGATTTTGCCGGCCGACAACGGGCGCACGGGAATGCCTGCCTGGCCGGCGGCCTGGCAAATCCGGCTTTCGCGGGGCGCCAGCAGGCTGACGGTACAACCGCGCTTTCTAAATCCGGCCAACTCGGCCAGGATGCGTTGCTCCTGGCCTCCCCAGCCGAGCGAACTTTCCGAGTGGACGATTCGCCAGGCGCGATTTCCTGTTCTGGACATGTGCAAGGGCCATGAGCCGCCTTTCGCCACGAACTGTCGGCGCGGCCCGGCCACATCCAAACTATTTTCCTGCCCGGCTTTTGGCGACTCTGAAATCGCTTATTCGCGTCCCACGGCGGCAATGATCGGCTTGATTTCCTCCATCAGCTTGACGAAGCCGCCAAGCGTCACTTGTTGGGCGCCATCACTCCAGGCCTCGGCTGGATTCGGATGCACCTCAACGAGCAACGCATCCGCGCCCATGGCCACCGCGCCCTTGCACAGGGCGATGACGAGGTCCGACCGTCCGCAACCCTGGCTGGGGTCGATCACCATCGGGCAGTGTGATTCATTCTTAATGATGGGAATGGTGGAGAGATCGAGGGTGTTGCGCGTGTAAGTTTCGAAGGTGCGAATGCCCCTTTCGCAGAACATCAGGTTCGGATTCTCATGGGCCAGGATGTACTCGCCGGCCAGGAGCCATTCTTCGATGCGCATGGCGAGGCCGCGTTTGAGCAGGATCGGTTTGCCCGTCTTGGCGGCCCCGATGAGCAGTTGGAAATTCTGGGCGTTGCGCGTCCCGATCTGGATGATGTCGGCATACTCGGCCACCAGGTCGATGTGTTCTTCGGCAAGCAGTTCGGTGATGATGGCCAGGCCGGTCTCGCGGCGCGCTTTATCCAACAATTTGAGGCCTTTTTCGCCCAACCCCTGGAATTCGTAGGGCGAAGTGCGCGGTTTGAAGGCGCCGCCCCGCAAGATGGTAGCGCCGGCCGCTTTCACCGCTCGGGCGGTCGTCATTAACTGCTTTTCATTTTCCACGGAGCAGGGACCGGCCATGACCTGGAATTTTTTGCCTCCGATCTGATGGCCCCGCACGTCGATGGTGGAATTGGCGGGGTGCCATTCCCGGCTGACCAATTTGAACCGTTTCTGAACCGGCATCACACTCTCGACCTGGGGCCAGACGGCCAGGGTTTCGAGGGTGTGATGGGTCCGTTCATCACCGATGGCGCCAATCACGATTCGCTCCACCCCGCGGATGATGTGGGGTTTGTAACCGAGCTTGCGGATTTCCTTGAGCACAGCGCTCTCTTGCTTCTTCGAAATGTTAGGTTTGAGGACGACAATCATAGGCTGTTGGCGGGGGAATCGCGCTGGGACTCAACAAAAAAGCCGCAGGCGACCACCTGCGGCACGGGTTAAGGTTTTGGTTCAACGCCACCCGATACGCAGGTTCGCCGGGCTAAAGTAAAATCCCCCGGCGAACATTCTGCCATATCGTTGGCTGCTCAAATTCATCAAGCCCAAGGTAACAAAGCCGCTGGAGGCGTCAATGGGGATTTTGCGCCCGCACGTTCCATTCAGCGCGAACGCATAAAGCGTTCCGGGGCCGAGGAGCCAGCGGGTGGGGGACTCCCTTGATATGATTTTGGTGGCAGGGCCCGCCGCAAATGTCCTTGGAAAGTGCCCGCCAAGGCAAAAACTCCGTCCCCGAGGAGGATCGCCACGCCCTGACCGC
>ERZ1292640.3701-Hain-H43-02um-R1-3701-length-11841-cov-8_pt1 | contig 11841 bp, 13 predicted proteins | sample MGYA00564404_ERZ1292640 | MGnify/ENA primary metagenome ERZ1292640 (study PRJEB36523, sample SAMEA6512636) | groundwater metagenome | collected 2019-01-08 | study: AquaDiva: Metagenomics assemblies of 32 groundwater samples | reverse complement strand
AAGAACAAACGGAAGATAAGGCAAAAATAACGAACATTGCTCGATCTTGGAGTCCGTTGAAAAAGGCGGTTAGAGTTTGGTTCAAAAGCGTTTTAGGTGAAAATTGTGATTACTATTATCGTGTTTTTATAAAGGATATACAAAAAGGCGCGAGTAGCGTTTTTCGTCCAGCCCTTACACATTCCCTAAAAAATTATAGACCAATTTTAGAAAAGATATTGGCTGAAAGAGCAAAAAAGAGCGAGGAAAAGGAAGCTCCAATTTTTACTATTCAAGAAAGTTATAGTTATACAGAAGATTATGAAAATTCGTCTGTGACGCTTAATGTTTTAGAAAATTTTTACATAAGAAAAGAATATGACGGAAAACCAAATGAAACTGAATTTATCAGTTATATTGATGGCAAGAAAAATAAAATTGACTGGTGGTTTAAACAAGAAATCGGTCAAGAATATTTTGCGATAAAATACTTTAATACAGCTGATCAAAAATTTTCTCTTTTCTATCCTGATTGGATTATAAAATTCAAAAGCGGCAAGGCTGGAATTTTTGATACAAAGAGCGGAAGAACTGCTACTGATACCGAGGGTAGAGCGCCGGCTTTAGCAGAAAAGTTAAAAGAGCTTGGTAAAAATTTTATTGGCGGAATAGTTTTAAAAGAGAGTGGTATTTGGCATTATAATGATTCAAAAGATTATAAATACATTCCGGGCAAGTTAGATAAAAATTGGAAAAAGTTTGAGGATTTAAACTAAATTATGGCGAAATACAATATCTACAAAATTGATAAAACAAAAGAAGCGGCTTTAATTGAATTATGTTAGTTTTTATTGATGAGTCCGGCGACTCCGGATTAAAAATTGAAAAAGGTTCCAGTCGATATTTTACGGTCAGTTTGGTTATTTTTGAGGACAACGACGAGGCATTATCCTGCGATCAGAGAATTAAATTATTAAAAAAGGAATTAGGGCTACCGGAAAGTTACGAATTTCATTTTAAGCGTAATTCTGACAAAGTTAGGCGCGCTTTTTTGACGGCCGTTTTTCCTTACAACTTTTTTTATTACGGAATTGTGATAAATAAAAATCCAGAAAAATTATGGGGCGAGGGTTTTCGCAACAAAGAATCATTTTATAAATATGCTTGCGGTTTAGTTTTTGAAAATGCCAAAGAGAAATTAGAAAAAGCGACGGTAGTGATTGACGAAAGCGGTAGCCTTGATTTTAAACGCCAACTGGCAAAATACTTGCGGCGAAAAAATCATAAAGGAATAATTAAAAAGGTAAAAATGCAGCGATCGGAAAGTAATAATTTATTACAATTAGCGGATTATGCGGCAAGCGTGATAAATCGTTCGGTCCAAAATAAAAAAAAGTGGTCGGATGAATACCGTAAAATTATTGCTCATCGGGAGATTTATGTGCAAATTTGGCCAAAATAAAAACTTCTGAACCTATCCCTTGCGGGAACGCGACGATAAACGCCACAGTTTAGTCCAGAAGCAATTCCATTATCATAATGGCAATATATATCATTTTTGTCAATAATAAGGATGTGGATAACTTTATACAACTAAAAATTTACTAAGAAAACGCGCAGTTTTAAAAATAATTAAACTATGAGGAAATTTTTTTGGATATTCATTTGGGCGTTTTTTCTGAACTGGATTTGGGAAAATATGCATTCTTATTTGTATATTCATTATCGCGGCGGACCGATAACGCAGGCATTGCTCGCGCGCGCGGCGTTTATTGACGCGTTTTTTATAACCGTTTTATGGTTATTTTTTCAATTCATTCCGTATTTAAAAAAAAGAATATGGTTTGCCGCGATTTTCGCCGTTATCGCGTCGATAATTTTAGAAAAATACGCTTTGAATTCCGGCAGATGGGCATATAATGAATATATGCCGATAATACCCGTGCTTAATACCGGCCTTACTCCGACAATCCAGCTGGGCATTTTATCATTTTTTATTTTTAAATATGCTGATAAAATTTTTGGCAGAGAATAAATAATGTAGTATAATGTAAGTATGCCCAGTATACCAACTTCCAGTGTGTTCTTCTTCTGTTTTTGTATTGGAAATTTTGAAATATGGTAAAAACTATATTAGCTCCGCTAATAATAAAAAAGCGAAAGTTAGAAGAACGCAAAAAAAGTTGTTATAATAGAAGATATTTCTGGGTTTAAGATTAATTTATTTTCAGAATACCAAAAAGCAATGTTTGGTAAAACTGGAAGTTGTATTACTGGGTATGATAAAAATTAATTCTAAAATTGGTGATTTTTGTTTAGACGCTTTTCATAACGAAGAGATAAAAAAAATAAAACTTTCCGATTATGAAGGCAAGTGGTTGGTTATGCTTTTTTATCCGGCAGATTTCACTTTTATTTGCCCAACTGAATTGGAAGAAGCGGCGGAAAATTACAAAGAATTTCAGAAATCCGGCGCAGAGATTTTGAGCGTCAGCACAGATACGGTATTCGCGCATAAGGCCTGGCACGATCAATCGCCGGCGATAAAGAAAATAAATTTTCCGATGTTAGCCGATCCGACAGGTAATGTTTGCCGAGAATTCGGCACCTATATTGAAAAAGAGGGTCTTTCATTGAGAGGGACTTTCATTATTGATCCTGATGGAATTTTGAAAGCGATGGAGATGCACGATAACAGCATTGGTCGTTCAGTAAAAGAAATTTTACGAAAATTACAGGCGGCAAAATTCGTTAAAGAGCATAAAGGATTAGTGTGTCCGGCAAGTTGGGAGCCAGGAGGAAAAACATTGAAGCCCGGACTGGATTTAGTGGGAAAGATATAAAACGAATTTATAATTTTCCACCCTACGGGTGGTCACCCGAAGGGTGATAATTTTTAAACTATGTATCAACCAAAAGATTTTAATCATTTATTAGGCCTTAATGGTTTTAGCGATAATCTTTTAAACAATCATTTTACCTTGTATCGAGGTTATGTTGATAATTTTAACAAACTGAACGATATTTTAATTGAAATGGAAAAAAATTATAAATTTGGAACGCCGGAATTTGCGGAACTGAATCGACGTTTTGGCTGGGAATTTAACGGTATGCGTCTTCATGAGCTTTATTTCGGAAATTTAACCAAAGATACAAAAGAGTTTGACGGCGAATCGACGCTTGCTAAAAAAATTATTGAAGAATGGGGTTCGTATGAAATATGGGAAAAAGATTTTAAATCAATGGGCGCGATGCGCGGCATTGGCTGGGTTATTTTTTATTATGACGCAGAAGCAGGTCGCCTTTTCAATGTTTGGATCAATGAACACGATGCGGGGCATTTCGCCGGAGCAATTCCTTTATTAGTGATGGATGTTTTTGAACACGCTTTTTTGACCGATTACGGACTTAAAAAAACGGATTACATTGAAGCGTTTATGAAAGCGATTGACTGGCGGATGGTGGAAAATCGATTTAAATAAACACTCCGTGGCTTGCCACGGAGTATTTTAGTAAATGGTGATAAAATATAAAATTTTTGCATTCCAGTAAAATTTGTATGCCAAAGCAAGCGGATGTATGCTTATAAAATTATAAAGAATGTGGTATGCTTTTTTAGTATAATTATGGAATTTATAAATTCTTTTTTATCAACAATTCAGCACCTCGGTATTTTCGGATACTGGGCTATTTTGTTAATTTCTTTATTAGAATCGTTAGCCTTTATTGGAGTAATGATCCCGGGAGCCACTATAATTGTGTTTGCAGGTTTCTTGTCGGCTCAAGGATACCTTGATTTTGGCGATTTGATTTTATTCGCCGCAATCGGAGCGATGCTTGGCGATAGTTTAAGTTATTACTTGGGAATAAAAGGAATAAAATTTTTTCGTTCAGAAAATAAATTTTTAAAACTTAGTCACTTAGAAAAGGGAGAACGGTTTTTTAGGAAACATGGTAATAAGAGTATTTTTCTTGGCCGTTTTATCGGTCCTATTCGGCCAATTATTCCATTTATTGCGGGATTGTCAAGAATGAACAAGTGGTCGTTTTTGCTGTAAAATGTGATAAGCGCGTTTTTGTGGGCGGCAGCCAATCTTCTTTTTGGTTATTTTTTCGGCGGGGCAATTAATGTAGTGGGAATTTGGTCATCAAGAATGGGCATTTTTATTTTCTTTTTATTTATATTGTCAATTATACTTTGGCTTATCGCAAAGAAAAGCGGACCATCATTCTTTTTCATAAAATCAATAATAATTTCAATGAAAAATACCATTATCACCAATCCGGGCGTGGATCGTTTTGTTAAAAATCATCCGGTCATTTTTTTATTTATCAGACAACGATTAAGCAGAGAAAAATTTTCCGGACTTCCTCTTTCGTTTTTGCTTGTCGCATTTATTTATGTTTTGTTTCTTTTCCTTGGCATCCTTCAAGATATTGTCGCTTCTGATATTATAGTAGCGATGGATGAGCGCGTGGCAAATCTTTTATTTATTTTTCGAGATATTGGATTGATAAAAGTTTTTTCGTGGATAACTTTATTTGGAAAAGCTCAAATTATAGCAAGTTCTGTGATTATTTTTTCTTTTATTCTTTGGCTATGGAAAAAAAGAATATATTTACTTCCTTTTTGGATAACGATTGTCGGAAGCGCGTTGTTTAATTTTCTTGGGAAGCTGGCGTTTCATCGTCCGCGACCAGATGTCGCGTTTTATATTGAAGATACCTTTTCTTTTCCAAGCGGACACGCAACCGTAGCTGTCGCATTTTATGGTTTTCTGGCATACATCTTATTCCGGCAAATAAAAAATTGGAAATATAAAATCAATGCGTTGTTTTTTAGTATCATATTGATTCTTGCGATTGGTTTAAGTAGACTTTATCTTGGTGTTCATTTTTTAAGCGATGTGTGGGGCGGTTATCTTTTGGGCACGCTTTGGCTTCTTATAGGGATTACCATATCGGAATGGTTGCAATATCGTAAGCCCTTAGTATTATTTACTTTAACGCGGAAAGCCAAAATTGTTATTTTGCTTCTTGTTTTTGCAGAGATTATTTTTTATATAAATTTTGCTCTTTATTATCATCCGCTCATTGCGCGTCAAGAAACACCGAATGTAATCGTAACCGCCAATGCGTTAGATATATTTGGAAATAAACAGATTTCTCGTTTTACTGAAACATTGATTAGTGAACGGCAAGAGCCGTTAAGTTTTATTGTGGTTGCTAAAAATGATCAATTACTCGCAGATGTTATGCAAAGCGCCGGGTGGTATCGCGCCGACTTTGCAACTTTTGTTTCCATAGCGAAACTTGCCAAGTCCGCAATCTTGAAAGAAAATTATCCTACCGCGCCGATGACATCCTCTTTTTGGAATGCCAATGTTAATGATTTTGGTTTTGAAAAACCAACCAAAGTCCAAAATGTCCGCGAACGACATCATGCGAGGTTTTGGAAAACACAATTTGAGACTCAAGACGGTAGTCATATTTATGTTGGAACGGCAAGTTTGGATATTGGCGTGAAATGGCTTATTACTCATAAAATTAAAGCGGATATTGATACAGAAAGAGAGTTTTTATTTTTTGATTTGGAAAATACAGGAGATGTATTGGGTTTTACAAAAGAAAAATTTGTTGAGCCAATGTTGGGTACGAATTTTTCCGGAGATAAATTCTTTACTGACGGTATGGCGTATGTGATTTTCTTAAGATAGTTGATGTTATTAAAGCATTCTATTGATTTGAATTACGAAATACGCGAAATTGGTAAAAATTCCGCCACGCCCCGTCTGCCGTAGGCAGACGGGGCGTGGCGGAAAGCAATGTATTTCGTAATTCAAGGTAATTAAAATCAATAAAGAAAAAATAATATTATGCGGTAAAATAAACATAGTTTTCAAAAACTATGTTTATTTTTAATTGCTAAGTAATAAAAAATTTGAACAATACGCGCGTTGAATGTTTCAGTTAAAATAATTGACATATTTTCGGTCATATAATATAATATTTTGATGTTGGTTTTTTGAAAAGTTATTTAGCGGATTGAATGAACAAGCCCCATACTAATTTCGGGGCAAGTAAGTTGTGGATGAAAATTTGAGAGCGAATCGCCTAACGACTTTACTGGTAGATTACATAAGGCGAGGTTATTAAATTGGTACGGGGCTCTCATTTTTCTATTTAAAAATTATTCGTTTTTAACTCTAATTTTTAAAGAAAAATGGAGGAGGTGCGGTTTGAAAAATAAATTGCAAAAAACGGGCGTTACGAGGCGCGGATTTTTCCAATGGACTTTAATCGGTTTTGGTTTAGTCGCAAGCGCCGGAGCTATCGGGGCGATAGCGAGCCAATTACTTAAATCGTTAATGCCGTCCGGATGGTTTAGCAAGCCATATGTTTATCGCAAGGTTTACGCGGCGCCGATAAGTGAAATAGATAAAGCGGGATCTTCAATTCTTTTTCAAGACAAAGCGAATCATAGAAAAGCCATTTTGATAAACAATGGCGGAAATATTCAAGCTTTTTCTTTAACCTGTACTCATTTGGGCTGTCAGGTTTTTTGGGAAAAAGAGGAAGGTAAATTTCTTTGTCCGTGCCATACTGCGATTTTTGCGGCTGACGGAAGCGTGGAAAGCGGGCCACCGGAAAGGCCATTGGAACAATATCCGGTAAGTTTGGAAAACGGACTGGTTTATATAAGTTTTAAGGAGCCGTCATGGCAGCCGGAGCAATACTTTAAGAGGGAGGGATTATGAGGAATTTTTTTAAAGAAAGAATCGGCATAACCCCGAAGGAGCTGAAAGATAAAATTGATGAAAAAGTGCCAACCGCTTTGGTGCGCGAATTTTTTTTCGCGTTGGGCGGGATTCCAATGATTTGTTTTTTTATTCAGTTTGTGACCGGACTTATTCTCGGAGTTTATTATATGAATTATTCCGGGGAATTGACCAACGGGTTGTCCGCGACTTATATCTCAATCAAAAACATTACCTACGAATTTCCTGTTTTAAGTTACATTCGTGGAGTTCATCAACTCGGCGCGAATATTATGATTGTCAGTTTGTTTATGCATATGTTGCGCGTGTTTTTTACGGAATCGTATCGCAAGCCGAGAGAGCTTGTTTGGGTTTGCGGAATGTTACTTTTTTTCACAACCCTCGGTTTGGGATTTACGGGCTACGCTTTAGTCGGCGATCAGTTAAGTTATTGGGCGACACAGGTTGGAGCCAATATTGCCGGCGCGACGCCTGTTATGGGACCGTTTATAAAGCGATTAATACTTGGCGGCACTGAAATAAATTTATACACAATGCCGAGATTTTTTATTCTTCATGTAATGGTTTTGCCGCTTTTGGTATTAACACCGTTAATGATGATTCATCTTTTTTTGGCGAGAGAGCATGGGATTTCTTATACCGGCGGAAAAGAAAAAAGTTATTATTCGTTGGTGCCGGATCATATCTTTAATGAATATAAAATCCTTTGGGTATTGATTTGCGCTTTTATCGCGATAGTTTATTTTTTCCCGCCAACATTGGGTGAACCGGCAAATCCGTTTATAACGCCGGAACATATAAAACCGGAATGGTATTTTTATCCAATGTTTCATTTTTTGAAATTGGTGTCGTTTCGGATTGGTATTTTAGCAACAATGGGTGTTTTTGCGGCAATGACTTTATGGCCATTTATTCAGACAATTATGGAAATGTTTATACCATATAAAATTGTTCGCGTCATCGCTTTTATATGCGGAACGATTTTGATGATTGTTTGTATGTTATTTACAATTTTGGAAGCATTAATTTAAAGGAGGTGAAAGTGAAAAAATTACATTATACTCTCGTCGTCTTTTTAATGACGGCGTTTAGCGCAGTATTTTTTGTTTGTTGGCAATCGGAAACATTCCATCGTTTGGCATCGCCGGAGGAAAGGGTTGTTATAACAGATGGTATGAAAATTTGTCTTGATTGCCATGAGCAAAAATATACTCCGTTTGTTTTTCAGAATTGGCGCAAAAGCAAACATGCTTTAAAGGGAGTTGGTTGCGATGAGTGCCATATTAATATTGATGAAACGACCATGGAAGAAGTTAAAAAAGTTGCCGAAATTAGAGGTATCAATGATTCAAAATGTGATATGAAAAATGTCGTTAATGTCATCACTCCGAAAGTTTGCGAAAAATGCCATAAAAAGCAAGTTGAAGAATTTGGGAAAAGTAAACACGGGAAGTCGTGGAGTGGTGGAATCCAAAATCATATCAATCTTGATAAGGATGAAAAATTTATTGATTTAAAAAGAGATTGTATGGCTTGTCATCAGGTAGAATTTAAATGCAATACATGTCATGTGATGCATAGGTTTTCTTTAGAAGAAGCGCGCAGACCCGAAGCGTGCGGAAAATGCCACTCCGGAGATCGGCATCCGCAGATGGAAAAATATTTGAATTATACACGGCACGGGTTAATTTATAAATCCGAAGGTAATAAATGGCAATGGAACGGTTCCTCGAATAATTGGCATAAAAGTTTCGAAGAAAATGCCCATACCCCGGTTTGCGTTACCTGTCATATGCCAAAAGGTATGCATGATGTTCAGCATCCCGACATTAAGGATCCAAATAAATTTATGTGTTCGCGATGTCATGTACGCAGAGATGAAGAAGCAATGCATGCCATTGAACATAAATCCGAAGGCAGATTGGGAAAATATCCAAATGAAATCGCCAAGAGGGCGAAAGAAGGCGGGATCCCAATGTGTATAATTTGTCATCCGGGAGATTGATTATGGGAAAGAATTGCGTATTTTGTAAAGTTGTTTTAACCACTGTCATGATTATAGTAATTATCGGTTTTGTTGCCGGACCATTCGTTATTCCCAAGGCGATGAATTATGTTTCGGAAAATCCGTTAATGTGCGGAGGTTGCCATATTATGGAGCCGGCCGTCGTCGGATTTGTGAAGTCAGCGCATTATGGAAAAGCCAAATGCGTGGATTGCCATAAGGATACGATAATGGGTAAGATGAGAAGGATTGGCAAAACCGTATTTTTGGATCCGCAGTTCGTGAGCCGACCGGCGGAAGTGCCAAAAGAAAAATGTATAAAATGCCATAAAGACAGGCAAGACCATATGACCGATAAATGCGGTATTTGTCATACACCGAGCGGAATTCCGCATAAATGGTCAGTGCCACATAAATAATAATATTATTTTAAAAAACACCCCGATTTACAATATCAGGGTGTTTTTATTTGCGCAGTAATTTTATTTTCTCGCTTCTTCAAGTATTTTTTTAAAAATTTCATTATTTTCCCGCGCGAACGAAGATAGTATCTTTCTGTCAATTACAATATTTTTCCCTTTCAAAGCGTTAATGAATCGACTGTATGTAATACCGTTTATGCGACAGGCGGCGTTAATCTGTATTTGCCAAAGTCGGCGAAAATCTCGTTTTTTTCTTTTACGATCTTTATAAGAATTAACCCAAGCGTGATGCAAGGCGTCTTTAGCCGCTTTATAAGTTGATTTTCGGCGCCACCGAAAACCCTTTGTCATTTTAATGACATTCTTTTTCCTTTTTCTTTTTTGAACACCTCGTTTTACTCTCGGCATAGCTATAATTTAAAAATTAATTAATATGAATACGGCAATCCGCTATTAATTTTAAGCTGTTTTGCCAATGCGCTAACGATTCTTTTATTTTTCCTTTTTCTTCTAGTGATATTACCGCTGTCTTTCGCGTTAAATTTATTTTGGCGGCCGCGCCTTATCATAAGCTTCCTGTTTTTTGTTATTTTTATTCGTTTTTTTAACGATTTGTTTGTTTTTAGTTTCATTATTAAGTTTTGTTTATTACTATAAAAAATCCTCTTGGCGTACTTTTCGGTTTTTCCATCGTATTTATCGTTATGGGAATAATTGAAATAAATTCTTGAAGTTTTTGTTTTGCCAATTCTCTATGTTGCTTTTCCCTCCCTTTCAAAATAATTTCCGTTTTTATTTGATGACCTTGATCAAGAAATTCTACGATTTTTTTAGCCTTTACTTCAAGATCATGCTTTCCGGTGTTGATGCTTATCCGTATCGCTTTCATTTCACTTTTTTTCTGCTTGGCCTTATGTTGTCTTTCTTGTTTTGCTATTCTATATAAAAATTTTCCAAAGTTCAAGAGCTTGCACACCGGTGGCTGAGTATTTGGCGCCACTTCCACTAAATCAAATCCGCGTTCACGCGCGATATCTAACGCTTTCTGCGTATCAATAACGCCCATCTGTTCATCATTTTCATCAATCAGGCGAACTTGCGGAGTTATTATACGATTGTTGAGTTTATATCTTTTGATAAGAGTTTACTTTTATTGATTAACATTTAAATAATAAAGTATCTAATAATAAAAATCAATAGGCGGACACTGCCTACCAATAGGCAGGCAAGAAAATGAGGCACCTCTTTAGAGATGCCTCTATTCTTAAACGCTTGCGCGAATTACATTATTGTTTTTTTGGCGCAAGGCGTTGTAAAAAAAGAACTAAAAGAAAGACCAATTTAGGGTTAATATTGCTACGCAATAATCCAATCTAATTTTAACCGCTAAACCAGTGAAATATTTATTATTGCCGTTTTTTTCCGACACAATAGACAGTTATCGATGTCGGTGTTTGCGGTAAGAAAAAATATTTTTCTCCCTATGTCATTATTTTACTACGGGAGTAAAGTTAATGTCAATAGAGAAATGGGGAAAACTTTCCCCTTTCCCTATTTTTTGGCTCTGTATAGCCAAAAAATCAAATAAGGAAAGGAGAAAATCTGGAAGAATAATAGGAAAGTTATCCCCAATATCCACGAGTTATCCACAGTTTTATGGTTAAATTTCCCCATTATTATGTTCTCCCTATGGGATAAATCTTCCGCAAGAAGATCTTTTAATCTTCTTGCTTTATGTTTTTACGAAAAGTGCTATACTTGATTATATGAAGGCGATTATAAACAAAAAGGGGTCGTTTGATTACGAAATACTGGAAAAATTTGAAGCTGGGATTGTGCTTAATGGTTTTGAAGTTAAATCAATAAAAATCGGGCATATAAATTTACGCGGATCTTTTGTCACGATGAAAAACAATGAATTTTATTTAACCGGCGCCAACATTGCGCCATATCAACCCAATAATACTCCTTTAAATTACGATCCGACGCGCTCGCGAAAATTACTGCTTAATAATAAGGAAATTAAATATTTAATAGGAAAAAGCCGACAAAAAGGATTGACATTGATCCCCATTCGTGTTTATGTTAGTGGTAATTTGATAAAATTGGAATTCGGAATCGCAAAAGGCAAAAAAAAATACGATAAAAGAGAAATAATTAAAAAAAGAGAGTTCCAAAAAGGGGACGATCGGTTTCGATAAAAAGAATAATTAAACGCATGCAAGCCGAGTATGCCTTGTATTCTCGTTAAAAATCAGGGCAACAATAAGTGCAAACTTATTTAGCCGGGTAAAAGACGCTTTTCGCGTTTTGACTCCCGCATACGCTTTAGCTTAAATTCTAGAGCCATCGCCATTCTTGATTCTCAATGGGGAATTCGCGGTGTCATATTATTGAGATACGGGATTTTGACGCTCAATAGAAGTCCTGAAAATTTATTGGGATAAGCGCGGGTATTTTGCCGGATTTTATAGTCCGCGACGAAAATCAAAAATTCGGTTACACTTGTAGACTTGCTTTAATTTACTTTTTACACGCGGGTTCGATTCCCGCCGTCTCCGCCAATTTTCACTTTTTGTGAAATCGTAAGAAACAGCCTCGGCGCAAAGCGCCTCGGCATGGTATTTTTCCGCAATTTTAAAGGCATTTTTGAAAT
>ERZ1292640.2847-Hain-H43-02um-R1-2847-length-13705-cov-12_pt2 | contig 11846 bp, 9 predicted proteins | sample MGYA00564404_ERZ1292640 | MGnify/ENA primary metagenome ERZ1292640 (study PRJEB36523, sample SAMEA6512636) | groundwater metagenome | collected 2019-01-08 | study: AquaDiva: Metagenomics assemblies of 32 groundwater samples | reverse complement strand
CGTGTAGCGGAGGCCTTCCTCCACCTCGAAGAGGGGCCACGCCCTCGACTCCACCGCCAGGCGCGCGATGCGGAGCGAGCGGTCGTCGGGAATCCCCCAGCCCGGCACGCACGGGGACAGCACGTTGATGAAGCGCGTCCCGCGGACGGCCCGGGCTTTCTCGACCTTCCCGACGAGGTCGTCGGGGTAGCCGGGGCACGCGGTGGCGGCGTAGGGGATCCGGTGGGCCGCCATGATCTCCATGATGTCCTTCTTCCGCGTCCCCTTGCCACGGGGAGTCGAGGTCGTCCGGGCGCCCCACGGGGTGGCCGAGCTCTTCTGGTTCCCCGTGTTCTGGTACGCCTCGTTGTCGAAGCAGACGTAGAGAATGTCCTCGTTGCGCTCGGCCGCGCCCGAGAGGGCCTGGATGCCGATGTCGTAGGTCCCGCCGTCGCCGGCCAGGCACGCCACCGTCACGTCCTCCCCCAGCGCCTGGTACGCGCGCGCGAGCCCCGAGGCCGCGGCCGCGGTGGTCTCGAAGGCAGTCTGGAAGACTGGGACGCGCATGGACGACAGCGGCATCGGCCCCGCCATCACCGCGATGCAGGAGGGGGGGATGACCACCACGCTCTTGGGGCCCAGCCCCTTCATGACGAACCGCACGCCCAGCGCCACGGCGCACCCGGGGCAGGAGGCGTGGCCCGAGAGAAAGTAGTCGGCTTCGGGGAGCGCGTAGGTCTTCACAGGTCCTCCTCCAGGATGGGCCCCGGCGACGGCTCTTTCCTCTCCAGCGCGTGGCGCGCGATCTGGATCACCCGCTCCGGCGACACGTTGACCCCTCCGAGGCCGGCGATGAACGAGAAGACCGGGGGGCGGCTCCCGCTCTGCGCCCCGAGCGCCGCCCGCACTTCCTGGCAGAAGATTCCGCCGCTCCCCACCGAGCAGTTCCGGTCGATGACCGCCACCTTTTCGGCGGCCCCGAGCGCGCGGACGACGTCCTCGGCAGGGAAGGGACGGAAGAGGCGGAGCTTCACGAGGCCGACCGGGATCCCCTCCGCGCGCAGGCGATCGATCGCCTCGCGGCACGTGCCCGCGATCCCGCCGGCAGCCACCAGCAGGAGCTCGGCGTCCTCGGCGCGGTAGGCCTCGAGACGCGAATAGCTGCGGCCGGTAAGCTCACCCCAGAGACGGCCGGCTTGCTCCACCCGATCCAACGCCAGGGCCATTGCGGCCTGCATGGAGAGCCGGGTGGCCCTCCACTGGGCCGGGGAGACCGTCCCGCCGAAGCCGCGCGGCTCGGTGACGTCGAGCCGGAAGGAGGGCGCGTAGGGAGGCAGGAAGGCGGCAACCAGTTCGGGGTCGGGGACTTCCACCGGCTCCAGCGTGTGCGAGATGTACATCGCCTCGATCACGACCATGGCCGGCAGCAGGACCGCCTCGGCGACGCGATAGGCCTGGAGCACGGTGTCCAGGACCTCCTGGGCCGACTCGCAGTAGAACTGGAGCCAGCCCGTGTCGCGCTGGGAAAGGCTGTCGGTCTGGTCGGCCCAGAACCCCCACGGCGAGGCCAGCGTCCGGTTGACGTTGACCATCACCACCGGCGCCCGCGCCCCCGCCGCGTAGTGGAGCATCTCGTGCATGAGGGCGAGCCCCTGGGAGGCCGTGGCGGTAAAGACGCGCGTCCCTGCCAGCGAGGCGGCGATGCAGGCTGCCATCGCCGAGTGCTCGGACTCCACCGTCATGAGATCCGCGGTCAGCTCGCCCCGGTCCTTCAGCTCGGCGAGCTTTTCGAGCACTGGGGTCTGCGGCGTGATCGGGTACACCGGGATCAGGTGGGGGCGGGCGCGCAGGGCCGCGTAGGCCACCGCATGGTCCCCCGTAAGCAACATCCGAGTGTGCCGCGCCGCCACCTCGGTCAGCATCGCCCCCTCCGTGGGGTCAGGCATGCGTTATTGCGTTGCGGTACGCTCCGCGCCGCGGGGCGCCCCGCCCGCCGCCTCCCGCTGGCCTGGCTCACCGTTCAGCCTCCATCACCATCGCGCCGCGGGGGCACTCATAGACGCAGACCCCGCACCCCTTGCAGTGCTCCGTCACCACCTCGTAGCCGCCGTCGGCCCGCCGGATGGCCATGTCGGGGCAGAAGATCAGGCAGTTGTCGCAGTGGACGCACCGCCCGCAGGTGAAGCAGCGGGTGGCCTCGCCCTGGACCTCGACTTCGGTGAGCCCCTCGACGACGGGGATGAAGGAGCGCACGCGCGTGGCCGGCGGCCTTTCCCGACGCTGTCCCCGCGGGGAGCGCGGGAAGTAGTCGAGGTTGATCGCCCCAAACTCGACGATCGCCGATTCGTCCTGGCGGGCGCCGGGGACCGCCCGGCGCTCGCGGGCGCCCTCGCGGAGGAACAGGTCGATGGCGGTCGCCGCGCGCTTCCCCGACCCGATCGCGTGGGTCACCGAGCGCGGGGACGGGGTCAGATCGCCCCCCGCGAAGATCCGCGACACGCTCGTGGCGCCGGTGTCCGCCACCGCCACGCACGCGCCCTCCGCGCGAAGGCCGGACGGCAGGAGCGAGAGGTCGGGGGTCTGGCCGATGGCCAGGAACACCGTATCCGCCTCCAGCGTGAAGTCGGTCCCCGGGAAGAGGATGGGATGGATCCTGCCGGCGTCGTCACGCTCGAGCGCCGCGGCCCGGGCCAGGAGCCCGCTCGCCCGGCCGCCCTCTTCGCGGATCTCGGCAACGCCAGCTTGATTCAGGATCTCAATGCCTTCCGCCAGGGCCTGAGCGACTTCCTCCGGGAGGGCGGGCATCCCGTCCCTGGACTCGAGCGCGAGCACGGTGACCTGGCGGGCGCCCCGGCGGCGGGCGGTGCGCGCGACATCCATCGCGGTGCTCCCGCCTCCCACCACCACCACGCGCGATCCCACCTCCGCCGCCTGCCCGGTGTTGATCTCCCTCAGCAACGCGAGGCCGTCCCGGACGCCCGCGGCGGACTCGCCGGGGACGTTGAGCCGGTAGGGCACGTACGCCCCCGTGGCGAGAAACACGGCGTGATAGAAGCCCAGCGCCTCCCAGGGGAGGTTGCGGCCCAGGTTGGCCTTGGTGCGCACCTCGATCCCCAGCCCCAGAATCAGCTCGATCTCCCGGTCGAGAACGTGGCGCGGCAGCCGGTACTCCGGAATCCCGTAGCGGAGGAGGCCGCCGAGCACCGGCATGCCCTCGAAGATCGTGACGCGGTAGCCGAGCCGCGCCAGGTGATAGGCGCAGGAGAGGCCCGCGGGGCCGCCCCCGACCACCGCGACCACTTCCTCATGAGTCGGCGGTTGAGACTCGACCCGGCCGTGGGTCAACCCCCAGTCGCCCACGAACTGCTCGATCGCGTTGATGGCGACGGCGCCGTCGTAGGAGCCCCGGTTGCAGGCCGATTCGCACGGATGCGAGCAGACGCGCCCCATCACCGCGGGCAGCGGGTTCTCTTGCCGGATCAGCTCCCAGGCGCCCCCGTAGTTCCCGGCCCGCACCTCGGCGATCCAGGCCGCCACGGGCTCGCCCGCGGGACAGGCCGCGCGGCACGGGGCCGTCTGCTCCACGTACCGGGGACGGCTGGTCCGCCAGCCGCCGGTCTTGATCTCGAGCGTCGTGCGCTCGGACCAGACCAGCGGGCGCGCCGGGCCGAGGTCGCGGGCCACGTCAGCCTCCCACCAACGAGCTAGAGCAAACACTCACGCGTGGATCCAGGTGCCGGGCCAAATCACGAGCCAGACAAGGCCCGAGGGAGGAGCCGGCCGGAGGCGTAACGACCCAGCCCGCCTCTGGCGGGACTGGGTGCCCGCAAAGGAAGGGCGACGACCGAAGCTGGTCAATGGCCGAAGGCCGTCCTTGGCGGGCACCCGCGAAGCGGGTCGTGGCGAAGTGAGTTGGCACGGCACTAGCCTCCCAGGACCTCGGCGCCCGCGGTCAGCAGATACGCCTCCCGCGCGGCCGCTGCGTTTTCTTCCTTCCTCGCCGGGCTCCCCTCCCCGACCGCCTCCTCCAGCACGGGGAGGGAGATGAGTCCCGTCGCGCCCGCGAAGGCGCCCGCCATGGCCGTGGAGACGATGGGCCCGAGACCGGCGCGCCGCGCGATGGCCCCGGCGTCCACGGGAATGACGCGGAGGCGGAGCGGGAGGGCGTTCGGGGGCAGCTCCCGCGCGTTGACCAGCACCAGCCCGCCCTCGCGGAGGTTCGCCGTCACGTTCGCTTCCCCCAGCATCGTGGGGTCGAGGACGATCACGTAGTGCGGGCGCTCGATGTCGCAGCGGATCCGGATCGGCGAATCGTCCACCCGGAGGAACGCCGTGACGGGCGCGCCCCGCCGCTCGCCGCCGTACGCCGCGAAGGCCTGCACATAGTGGCCGGCCTTGAAGAAGGCGCCGGCCAGGATCTGGCAGGCGACCTGGGCCCCCTGCCCCCCTCGTCCGTGGATCCTGATCTCCAGCATCGTCCTTACCTCAGAGCGGGGTCAGGTCTTGCATTGCAACAATCCGCCCAGATGCGTGATTGCAAGACCTGACCCTTAGGCCGCAGCCTTGGCCGGCTTGCCGAGCTTCTTCAGGCGCTGGAGCCCGAGGAGGGCGGCGCCCAGCGCCGTCGTGTACTCCGGATGCTCGGGCACGTTCACCGTCAACCCGAACTTCTCCCGCGCCGCCACCAGCATGCCGTCCTGCTTCGCAACGCCGCCGATGAAGGTGATCTCGCCATCGAGCCCGACCCGCTTGAGCATCCCGTAGGCCCGGTCCGCCAGGGAATTGTGGATTCCGCGCAGAATGTCCTCGACTCCCACACCCTGAGAGACGTGGTTGATGATCTCGGACTCCGCGAGGACGGCGCAGACGCTCGAGATCGGCTGCGGCTTCTGCGCCCGCCGGGAGAGCGGCCCGATGTCCTCCACCGTCACCTCCAGGTACTTGGCGGCGCGCTCGAGGAAGCCGCCGGAACCCGCCGCGCACTTCTCGTTCATGTGAAACTCCTTGACCTTGCCGCCCTCCCGGAGCCTGATGGCGCGGGTGGACTGGGCACCGATGTCGAGGACGTACTTCGTGTTGGGAAAGAGGACGGCGGCGCCCCGGGCCCCGCAGGTGAGATCGGTGATCTGGATGTCCCGGAAGGAGATCGAGTAGCGGCCGAGGCCGGTGGTGGCGATATATCCCACCTCCTCGGCGGTCACCCCCGCGTTCTGGAGCGCGGCTTCGAAGGTCTCACGGGCCACCTTCTCGAAGTCCGCCTTGGTCTTGGCGAGCCCGCGGCCCCGGACGGAGCCCTTCTCATCGATGAGGACGCACTTCGTCGTCCCCGACCCGATGTCGATTCCCGCGACCAGCATGGCTAGGCCTCCTTCGCTTCGAGGACGCGCTCGGACGCCATCGCCCGCTCGAGGGCGAAGAGCGCCGCGCCCAGGGCTCCCACGTAGTGCCCCTCGGGGCTCACGTTGACCGGCACGCCCAGCACCGCCTCCAGCCCCCGCACCATTGCGATGTTCCGCGACACGCCGCCCGTGAACGTCACCTCTTCCTCCACGCCCACCCGGCGGATCAGGGACATGGTCCGCGTGGCGATGGCCTTGTGGACCCCGCCGAGGATGTCCTCTATGGTCTTCTTCTGGGCCAGGTAGGACATGATGTCCGACTCCACGAAGACCGTGCAGACCGAGGTCAGGCGCACGGGGTTCTTCGCCAGGAGCGCCCGCTCGCCGATCTCGCCGAGGCCGAGGCCGGTCACATCCGCGGCCGCCATCAGGAAGCGCCCCGTCCCCGCCGCGCACTTGTCGTTCATCGAGAAGTCGAGCACCGAGCCGTCGGGCCCCACCTTGATCGCCTTGGTGTCCTGGCCGCCCATGTCAAGCACGGTGCGGGTGGCCGGGTAGAGATAGTGGGCGCCCCGGGCGTGGCAGGTGATCTCGGTGACCTGGGCGTCGCCGAAGGTCACCTTGTAGCGGCCGTAGCCGGTGCCCACCACGTACCCCACGGCCTCCCGCGGGAGCCCGGCATCCTCCAGGGCCTTCACGAAGGCCCGCTCCGCCGCTTTCGACACGTTCGCGCCCGTATCGATGAGCGAGCGCCCGACGATCCGGCGATCCTCCGAGAGAATCACCGCCTTGGTCTGGGTCGAGCCGACATCCACGCCGGCGCCGTACATCATGTCTGCCTCCTCATGCCCCTCACCCAACCCTCTCCCCCCTCACCTTAATCCTCTCCCCCGGTGGGGGAGAGGGCAGGGTGAGGGGGGAGGAGCGAGAGTGAGGGGGAATGTTCAGAGTGATCGGGCGGAGGACGCCCATTCTGAGAATCAGCCGCGCCTTCGCCTGGAGCTGGCCGATCAGAATCCCCACCCCGGCGAGAGCCGCCGCCACCGCGGCCAGGGCCGGGGACCGGCGTCCGAGAATCAGGAGCACGAGCGGCAGCAGGTGGCCGACGATGAAGATCCCGAGCACGGCCGAGTCCTCGCGGAGGCCGCCGGCGACCTGGCGGAACGTCCGGTTCCCCGGCCACAGCGAGTACGCGACCCAGGCGAAGCCGCTCAGGAGGACCAGCGCGCCCGTTTCCAGCTGCAGCCGATCCGCGTCGCCCGATCCGAGCGGCGCCGCCAGGCTCAGGACGCCCGCGCCCGACACGAGCGCCGAGGCGAGGAACACGAGGGGGAGAATCGGCACATTCCAGGCCAGCACGCCGCGGCAGTTGCTGAGGACCCACCCCTGGGCCAGGACAAAGAAGAGCGCGACCGGCGCGGCGGCGACCCGCCAGCCGGCCCACGGCCAGAGGAAGTCCAGCGCGGCGAGGGCGATGAAGGCGCCCCCCGCCCAGGACTCGCGCGACATCCACGAGGTCTCCGCCATGCGGAGCACCTTGGCCCCGCGGAATGGGCGCCCCGCCTCCACCGCGACCGAGAGGAAGCCGGCGAGGACCAGCAGCGGTCCGAGGGTGAGGGCCAGCCTCGCGAGCGGGGTCGCGGAAAAGCCCGCGAGCGAGACGGCCACGAGATAGGCGCCCGCGCCCGCCCCGCCGAGGAAAAAGTTCGCCACGGCGAGCCGGCCCCACAGCGTCTGCTTGAGCGGCGGCAGCAGCTCCGTGTCGAGAGGAAGTTCGGTATCCATGGCTCAATCCGTCAGGTAGTAGACCGAGGGATCCGTGCCGCATTCCGGCAGGAGCTGGACCCCGGTCCGATCCTTCCGGAGCCGCGAGACCCTGCTCTCCGGATCGTCCAGGTCGCCGAAGTAGATGGCGTTGGCGATGCAGGCCACCGAGCACATCGGCGTGGCGGCCGCATCCTCGCCCGGCTTGAGCCCATCGGCGAGCCCCGCGTCCACGCGATTCAGGCAGAAGGTGCACTTGGTCATGACGCCCCGCCGCTCGGGCTCCGCGGTGGCGGCCTCGGACGGCGTGGGGCCGCCGGGGAAGTACCACTGGGCCTCGTGGATCAGGTGGCGCGCCCGGTAGGGGCAGGCCAGGGCGCAGTAGCCGCAGCCCACGCACTGGGCGTAATCCACGAAGACGATCCCGTCAGAGCGCTGGCGGCTGGCCCCGGTGGGGCAGACCGGAACGCAGGGCGGGTTCGCGCAGTGCATGCACTGCATCGGGAGGAAGAGGCGGCGGACGTTCGGGTACTCCCCCACCTCGCAGTCGGCCACGAAGCGCCAGAAGGTTTCGGCGGGAAGGCCGTGCTCCTGCTTGCAGGCGATGGTGCAGGTCTGGCAGCCCACGCACCTCTTCAGATCAATGACCATGCCCCATCTCATCGCGAGGCCCTCCGGACGCCCCCCTCACCTTTCATCCTCTCCCGCCCCTCACCCTGCCTCTCCCCACAGGGGAGAGGAGAAGAGGTGAGGGGCATCGTCTGGGTAGGGTGAGGGGACTCCGCTCTGCGCACGGCGACCTTCACGACGTCGGCGCCGCTGCCGGTGGCGTCGGTGAGGTCCAGATCCATCGCGGCCACCTGATTGAGGCTGGGCATGTCGAAGTCGCGGGCCACCGGGGTCGCCCAGTGGCCGAACTGCTGGAGGGCCACCGCCACGTCCGGCCGGACCCCCTCGCGGAGGATGGCGTGGCCCCGCGTGCGACCGGTCGGCGACTCGATCTCCACGAGGTCCCCCTCCTCGATCCCCAGGCGTTTCGCCGTCCCCCGGTTCAGCATGAGGCCGAAGTGCCCCATGACGTGGCGGGCGACATCGGCCAGAATCGGGAGCGACACGTTGGCCCCCCAGGAGTACTGCATGCTGCGGCTGGTCAGGAGCCAGAGGGGAAACTCCTCCGGACGGCGGCCGTGCTTGACGGCGACCTTGGCCCAGATGTCGGGGAAATCTTTCCAGGCGGGCAGCGGCTGGTACTCCTGGAGCTGGACGTCCCACCAGGTGATCCCGCGCTCGTGGAGCCGGTTCGCCAGCTCGGCGCCCATCCGCTTGATCCGCTCCTGGTACGGCAGCTCGTAGCGGAGCCCGTGGGCCTTCATCGCGGCGTGGAGGTAGTAGCGCTTCTCCGAGAATGGGACGAAGAACGCGCCGTGAGTCTTGAACCACTCGAGATCGCGCTCTTCCTTCCCGGCGGTGAGCGATCGGGTGGCGGCCCGGCAGACCCGGTCCCAGATCTCCGGGGCGTCCGGCGCGGCCGCGGGATCGAGCGCGTAATCGTATCCTTCGCCCCGGAGCGCGACCCCCACGCCGGCCCCCCGGTTGACCGCCGCGATGTACTCCTTCGAGAGGCCGCAGCGCCGGGCCAGCTCGGTGGCGATGTCAGTGATGTCCCGCGTATCGTAGGGCGGGGCCGTCACCGGCTGGCGCAGGGCGAACCCCATGTGGTCCCAGTACTGCTCGATGTACTTGGTCCCGCCGATCCGGTAGAGCTGGAGAGATTCCAGATCCGTTGCCTCGGGTAACAGCAGATCGGCGTACCAGTTGGTCTCGTCCTGGGTGTAGGCGAACGCGGCGATGAACGGGAAGCGCTCCAGGTCCGCCTCGATCCGCCCCGTCTCCCAGTTGGAGATGGCCGGGTTCGTGCGATAGATGATCCAGACGTCGGGGAGCGTCGGCGCCGGCCAGTGCTCGGGGGGCGAGTCCATGAAGAGCCAGGGCAGGTGGGCGGGCCCCAGCGCCGCCGACCAGGGCGAGTCGCCGGCCAGCGGAACCAGCGTCCGGTAGGCATTGCGGATGTGGGGCTGCCCCTGCCACTTCTCACGGCTCGTCGGGTTGAGCGGCTGGGCCATGAAGCCGTCGGGGCCGGGCTTGACCGAGTCGAGGCGGTTGACCGCAGGGCGATTGAGCCTCACCGTGGTTCCCAGGATGCCGCCGGGGACCTCCAGCGCGCCCACGAGCGCCGACATCACGGTCCGGGCCCAGCAGCACTCGTAGCCTCCCCAGCCGTTGGTCACGGTCTTGCCGAGGAGCACGGCCACGGGCCGGTGGGGCAGCGTTGTGCCCTCCACCTCGATCGTGCCTCCCACATTGGCGTGCTCCAGATACTCGCGCGCCATGCGGCGGATTGTGGCGGCCGGGACATCGGCCACGGTCTCCGCCCATTCGGGGGTGTAGGGCAGCACGTGGTGCAGCAGGAGGGAAAAGGCCGGCCGCACGGCCTCGGCGACGCTCCACCGCTCGTTATCGGCCCCTACCTCCACGCCGGCGGCCAGGAACTTCCCCTCCAGCGCCGGGCTCGTCAGCCTGGGATCGTCGAAGGGGACGGGCCGGTCGCGGTCCAGGTCCCACACGAGAGGCTTGCCCGATTCGGGATCGCGCAGGTAGTAGCCGTGCGGCCCCACGAGATAAGGGGAGTTGGTCATGGACTCGAGGAACGGGACGTCGCACGTCCGGCGCCAGTCCGTCTCGTGGAGGATCACGTGGAGCAGGGCGAGGAGCACCGCCGCGTCGGTCTTGGGGCGGATCGGCACCCACCGGGCGGCCCCCGCGCCCGTGATCGAGAGGTGGGGCTCGATCTGGACCCACGTGAGGCCGCGCACGCGGGCCTCGGCGTGGCGGAAGACGCCCGTGACGCCGCCGGAGGCGTCGCCGTTGTAGCCGAAGGAGAGCACGTAGTCGCAGCGCGGGACGTCGGCCGCCACGGTGAAGGCCCGGTGCCAGAACTCCCCGTAGAGGTGCTCGGAGTGGTAGCACTTGACGCCCTGGCCGCTCCCGATCCCCTGGTCCACCGGCCCCCAGGCGGCGAGGAACGCCGCGAAGGTGCCGAGGTAGGCCGGCGCGATCCCCCCCGAACCGAAGGTCGCGGCGAGCCGCGGGTACCCCGATTCGTCCAGAAGCCCCTTCGCCCGGATCCCCTTGAGCCGTTCGGTCAGGAGGTCGAGCGCCTCGTCCCAGGAGATCTCGACCCAGCCGGGATCCTCCGTCCGGGCCTTCTTCGGATTGGTCCGGCGCATGGGGGTCTTGATCCGGTTCGGGTTGTAGAGCTTCTGGATCAGGGCGTAGGCGCGGACGCACACCTTGCCGCAGGCCGGGTGGATCTCGGCGAAGTCGGAATTGGGCTCCACCCCGACGGCGATCCCGTCCCTGACGACGACCTTGAGGAGATCGGGGCCGGCGACGCACTGGTAGCAGTAAACCGGGATCCGCTCCGTCGTCATCTCATCACCTCACGCGGCCACCAGCTTCTTGTGCTCGAGCGACTCGAAGAACGCGTCGATCCGGTTCCTCAGCTGGGCCTCGGCATAGTAGCGGGGGTCCTCCAGGTCCGACTCCACCAGGAGCGTCGGCACCCCCAGCTCCTTGGTGAAGTACTCCCGCATGTCGCCCTGCCCCGCCGAGAAGAGCCGGCAGCTCTTGATCGAGTGGATCACGAGGCAGTCGGCCTTCCACTCCTCCACGTAGCGCTTGATCTGGCCGTAGCGCGTCACGATCGAGCGGTTGGTGAGGTTCTCCGTGAGCATCTGCGAGGCGATGGACTCCAGGGGGCGCGCCGGATCGTGGCGGAAGCCCCACTCCCAGATGCCCCCCACCGTCGAGTAGGTGGACGCCACGGCCACCGCGCCCCACTTGGTGAACAGGTTCCGGAAGCTCCGGTAGTAGGGATAGGGCGGCGGTCCCTCCACCACCATGCGGAACCGCTCCTCCGAGAGGGGGCCGACCCCTTCCGCCACCATCCCCTCGAACTCCTTGACGGCCTCGTCGAAGAAGTCGGCGGCCTCCCGCGTCCCGCGGAGAACGTTGATGGGCCCCATCATGTTGATCGCGTCGAAGTAGGAGTCGAAGGGCGCCGGGGAGCCCTTGCAGAGGTCCTTCGAGCGCGCGTACCCCTCCTCGGCGCGCGCCGAGTAGCGGAGGATCTCCCGGAGCTTGTCGATGTCGAACTTCTTCTTGCTGATCCGTTCCAGCACGGCGATCAGCTCCTCGATCTGCTTGACGACGTACCGAACGTCCGCCGCCGTGGGCTCTGAAGTCCGGAGGAAGGGGACGTCGAGCATGAAGAGCTCGGAGCCGGTCGCGGCGGCCAGGTGCTCGAACCACTTCACGTACACGTTGCAGCCGACGTAGTTGCAGAGCGTGATGGTGGGGTACGGCATCTTCGTCCCCGGGCCCATCCCGCCGGAGAGGAAGAGGCCGATGTCGGCCTTGACGTAGGCGCAGTTGTCGCTCGAGTAGCCGACCTCCTCGGCCTTGAGGATCAGGGGGAGCGACTGGTGGCGGATCGCGTTCTGCAGCGCCGTGACCTCGGGAAAGATCGGGTGGATGTCGAACGCGCGGAGCAGCTCCACGCAGTTCCCCGAGATCATGATGGCCCCGGTCGGCTCGCCGGTCTCGTTGGCCCGGGCGAGCTGGGCCATCCAGGCGTTCATCATGTCGCGCGACAGCTGGTGGACCTTCCCCTGGTACTGGCGTTCTTTGACTTCTGCCGGCATG
>ERZ1292640.3698-Hain-H43-02um-R1-3698-length-11849-cov-5_pt1 | contig 11849 bp, 3 predicted proteins | sample MGYA00564404_ERZ1292640 | MGnify/ENA primary metagenome ERZ1292640 (study PRJEB36523, sample SAMEA6512636) | groundwater metagenome | collected 2019-01-08 | study: AquaDiva: Metagenomics assemblies of 32 groundwater samples | reverse complement strand
ACGTTGCCGCCCAGGGTGATCGCGCCGGTGGTCAGCGTGCCGATGTTGGTCACGTTCCCGTTGAGCGTCGTCGCGCCCGTCAGGGCGCTGGTGTCCAGATTGAACGTGGCCCCGGTGATCGCCCCGAAGATCGCGTTCGTGCCCGTCACCGTGACGTTGCCGCCCAGGGTGATCGCGCCGGTGGTCAGCGTGCCGATGTTGGTCACGTCGGCGTTGAGCGTGGTCGAGCCGGCGAGTGCGCTGGTGTCCAGATTAAAGGTGGCGCCGGTGATCGCCCCGAAGCTTGCGCTCGAGCCCGTGACAGTGACGTTCGCCCCCAGGATCGTGATGCCGCTGGTGAGCGTTCCGATGTTGGTGATGTTGCCGTTGAAGGTCGTGGAGGTCGTGACCCCCGTCGTGGTCATGTTGACCCCGCCGCCGGTGACCGCGCCGAACGCCGCGGTTGTGCCAGTGAACACGGTGTTCCCCAGCAGCGAGATCGCGGTGTAGCTCTGGGTCGTGGTGGTGGCGATGGTCGCCGCGGCCGCCCCGATCGTCGTCGTGCCCGAGGCCAAAGACCCGATACTCACCGCGCCGTTGAAGGTCGTCAGCGTGACGCCCGTGGTATCAAGAGCAAAGGCGCCCGTCAGGCCGCCGAACGTGGCATTGGTCCCCGTCACCGTCACGCCCGCACCCAGGATCGTGGTCCCGCTGGCGAGCGTGCCGATGTTGGTGATGTTGGCGTTGAACGTCGTCGAGGTCGTGATGCCCGTCGTGGTCAGGTTGAACCCGCCGCCGGTGATCGCGCCGAACGCGGCCGTGGTGCCCGTGAACACCGTGTTTCCCAGCAGCGTGAGAGCGGTGTAGCTCTGGCTCGTCGTCGTCGCCATCGTCGCCGCGGCCGCACCGATCGTCGTCGTGCCCGAGGCCAGCGAGGTGATGTTCACCGCGCCATTGAAGGTCGTCAGCGTGGTGACGCCGGTCGTGTCGAGGGCGAAGGCGCCTGTCAGCCCGCCGAACGTGGCATTGGTCCCCGTCACCGTCACGGCCGCACCCAGGATCGTCGTCCCACTGGTGAGCGTGCCGATGTTGGTGATGTTGCCGTTAAAGGTCGTCGAGGTTGTGATGCCCGTCGTCGTGAGGTCGAACCCGCCGCCGGTGATCGCCCCGAAGGCCGCGGTTGTGCCGGTGAAGACCGTGCTGCCCAGCAGCGTGGTTGCGCCGTAGCTCTGCGTCGTGGTCGTCGCAATGGTCCCCGCGCCCGCGCCAAAGGTCGTCACACCCGCGGTGATCGAGGCGGCCGTCACACCCGCGTTGAAAACCGTGCTGGCGGCCGTCGAGGTATCGATCGAGAAGGCCCCGCCGGCGATCGCGCCAGAGAAGGTCACGGTGCCGACGCCCAAGGTAAGGTTGGAGCCCAAGGTGACGGCACCGATGTTGGCGTTGCCGCCGGCGGTCATCGTGATCGTCGCCCCGTTGGTCGTCAGCGTGCCGACGGAGTTTGCGACAGCGAGGGTGCCGGCGCCGATGTCCAGCGTGGTACCCGCACTGAGCGTGACGTTGCCGCTGTTATTGAATGAGATTCCGCCGCCGCCCGTGGTGATGCTGACAGTGCCCGTGAAGGAGGTGTCGACCACGTTGGCGCCGACGACAAAGTTTCCGAGGTTGGTCGTGAACGCGTTGGTGCCCAGGAAGGACACGTTGCCTCCGCCCGCGGCGTCGGAGTTCGCATTGAGGGTGACGTTGAGGGCGCCCGCGCCCGTCGCGGTAATCCCCGAGCCGGTGCTGAAGATGATGTCGTTGTGAGCGTTGAGGGTGAGCGAGGCGGTGCCCGCCCCGGCGTAGTTGAGCACCACGTTGGTGTCGAAGGTGATATCGCCGTTCTGAAGGTTGGTACCGCCAGTCGCCGTCGAAATGCTGACCGCGGTGCCCGCTCCCAAGGCCGTCACGATGAGATCCACGCCCAAGGACGCGGTGTCGTTGGTGGTCGCGAACGGATCGGCCGCGTTGATGTTGGTGTTGCCGGCTCCGGCAACGACCAAAAGGTTGTTGGGATCGATGAGCCACATTCCGGCCTGGCCGCCCGCAACTCGCGCCCGGGCGTCGGGAGCCGCCGCCAGAGCGATGTAGCCGCCCGAGGTCTCGATGAATCCGCCGTTGCCGCCCAAAAGGCCGCCCCGGGCGTAAACGCCGCCGGCGATCCGCGCCGCGTCGGTGCCCCAGAAGGTGATCAGGCCGCCGTTACCGTTGCCCCACGCGTCGGAACGCACGACAGAGTCGGCGCTCACATAGACATAGTCGGCGGTTCGCATGTTGCCCTGCGCGTCGGGCGCCGAGCCGCTGAGCCCGCCGCCGATGGCGATGGTGCCCCCGCCGTCCCGCCCCGAGGCGTCGACGTTGGCGCTAAAGAGTCCAACGCGCTCGCCGGTGACGACGATCGAGCCGCCCACGCCGGTCTGATTCGACGCGTCGAGTGTGCCGGCGATGTGGACCTCGCCGGTTCCCTGGCCCTCGATATCGATGGCGGCCGCCTGGATAAGCCCGCTGTTGAAGATCGCCATGCCCGCGGCGTCACCCGCCGACATCAGAACGCGCCCCTCCTGAGCCTGGAGCGTGCCGTAGTTCTCGACCGACGCGTCCGCCGCGCCATTGTCCGTGGGAATCTGGACGTAGACCTGGCTGCCCTCCTGGCCCACGAAGACGTCCCTGCCCGCCGCCAGCACGATCGTGCCCTGCGACGCGACGATGGTTCCGTAGTTGGCGACCTGCTTGCCGATCAGGGCCACCGTGTTCGCGTTGATCGAACCATGGTTCTCGACACGCCCCTCGTTGCCGGTGAAGTTGTACCGACCGGCCTGGAAGTCCTTGTCGGAGATGTTGCCCGCCGCGGCGAAGAGGCCGCCCACGTTGACCACCGCGCCCTGCCCGAAGATGACGCCCGCGGGATTCACGAAGAAGACTCGGCCGTTGGCCTCGATTCGCCCCTCGATCATGGTGGGGGCGGCGCTGTTGATGCGGTTGAGCACCGTGGAGAGCTGGCTGGGCTGCAGGAATCGGATCGTCTCAAAGGGCAGAACGTCGAAGCTCGCGTAGTTGATGATCGAGCCGTCGCTCGCGGTGATGATCCAGACGTTGCCTTCCCTTGTGAACGTGACGTTGCCGACCACGACCTGCTGGCCATCGGGGCCGGCGATCACCGAGGTCGTCATGGCCGCGGCTAGGGCCAGAGCGACGACGGCCGCACCTCGGGCGCGCAAACGACCCGATCCAGTCGCACTGCCGGCGATGGACGCGAAGCGCGAAAGAGCCCGGCGAGCGTGCCCGAATCCGCGACCACCGAGCGTGAGTTCAGAATGCTTCATTTCTCTTCCCCTTGAACGAAGGACACGACTTCGCGGTCGTGCCCGGGCGTTCTGTCCTTGCTCCAAGACTTTGGAGCGTGGGTCCACTGTCCATACGCGGGCTTTAGGCCCCTGTTGCAACTCTATACCACTCGAACAAACTACAAACAGACCGGCCTCCTGCTGCAAACGAGTCCTGACATCGACTCAATACAGGAAAGTGGCCGAGAAATGCAGGCGGCTGTCGCCCTTCTTCACGTTCTCCGTGCCGTTGACGTCCCGAAGGGCAAAGCCCCAGTCCAGACGCAACTGCACGTTCTGCTTCAACTGCAATTCGGTGCCCACACCCGCCCCGACCAGGGTCCGGTTGCGCTCAAACACCTGGATCTTGTTCTGCCGCACGTTGCCCACATCGATGAACCCGCGGAAGATCCAGTCCCAGTCCGCCCGATCGAACGGGCCCGACGGCCCCACTCGGAACCCACCCGTCGTGGCCGGATTGATGAAATCGGCCTTGCCCGACGCGTTGGTCGTCATGAGAATCCGAGGCAGATGGAAGCGATACTCGGCGCTTCCGACGATCGAGTTGTCACCCGCGACAACCGACTCGGGGTATCCGCGCACCGAATAGAACCCGCCCGCGACTCCCTCGTAGGACGGGATCAGGCGGAAGTTGAAGGCCTCCTGCCCGCGGAGCGAGAACGCCACCTCATGGGCGAGGGTCGCCCTGGTCCGGTCCTCCTCGATCGCCTGGGCCGAATAGAGCAGGGGCTCCAGGTACATCGAGTGATCGAAGTTGTAATGAAGGACTGTGAACCGGTCGTCGGGGAAGATCCGACCCAGGATCGTGAGCTCGGACTTCTTGAGCCCCGTCCAGCTCTGCTGGGTCGTCTCCACCGAGATCGACGCGTTGGTGTGCATGACGTCGGTCGAGTGCTCGAATTTCACGCCCGCGTAGGGAATCAGGAACTTCTGGCGGGCTCGCTGGCCCAGCGTGGGGTTGTTGACCTTCACCATGTCCCACTTCACGCCCGTGAACACGTCGATGAAGTACGCGCCCCGCTGGAAAACCGTCGCCTCAAACTCAGCGCCCACGTCGATGTTCTCGCCCTCGAACGTGAAGTTCGCGATGCCCACGCTGTCGGCCGAGAACTCGCTCCAGCTCCCGTAGATCCGCGCCCGCATCTGGTTCTCGGCGAACGGCCGCTCGTAGCTCGCCGACACGGCGTTGGTGCTGTTGAACCCGGCCGTCAGGTAGTCGAACCGGAAGACGTCGTCGGCGTTGGTCAGGTTGTTGTGCACGAAACCGAAGCGTTCACGCCAGTCGCCCGTGGTCTTGGTGCCGATGTTGGCGAGCTGTGCGTAAAGGGTGTAGGGCCGCGCGGCCTCGCTGATCTGGTACTGCAGCGCGACGCCGCTGGGGTCCTTGGCGTCCCGTCCGGGAATGATGGCGGCGTTGATCCGGCGCCCCGGACGACGATTCAGCCTCAACATGTAGTCGTCGAGCAGGTCGCGGTAGATCAGATCGCCCGGTCGGATCTCGTCGCTCTGGCCGATCCGCAGGAGCCGGTCGGGGTTCTTGCGATCCTCACCCTCGACGTCGGGCGACTGGTTGAGAATCTCGACCTCGGTGATGTGCCCGGTGTAGATCACGAGCTTGAATCGGAGCGTTCCCTTGCGCTTGTCCTCGCCCGAGCCCCAGTTGATGTCGCTGGGGCTGGGCACGACATTGACGCTGACGAGCTTGCGGTTGTCGATCAGTTCGGAGGCAATCGCCTTGCTCACCGCCAGAACGCCGCTGGGCAAAAAGACGTGCCCTTCCTCGCCGAACGACTGGCCCACGGTGATCGTCGTGGTGGGCATCCCCGGGTCCTTCTCGTCGGGAAGGCAGTAGGCCTCCTTCCCGTCGGCGGACTTGGTCACCCCCACCGTGACCGGGAGCTTCATCAGGTCCTCGATCTTGGGCCCAACCTCGCTCTTGAAGTCGAACTCAAGGTCGAAGTTGCTGATCACGTACGACCGGCCCGTATCCTTGGACGCGGCCTTCACGGGCTGCTCGCCCGCGGCCGGAGCCCCACCGCCCTGTGCCTGGGCCCGCTCGACGTTGAGCGCCAGGCCGACGACCGACACCAGCACCGCAACCCGGCAAGCTGCCATCGCACTGCCACGCTTGATCGACTGGCTTCCCCACGTCTTCAGCTTCATGCCTTGCCCTTCTGTAGACGGTTCAGAGGCCGCTCACGGAGCGACAACCAAGCCCGGACGCACTCTGCGCTCTTTCAGTCTGAATCCACGTCAGTCGGCACACCTTCCAACACGATTTGCAACGTGCCGCCAACCGTCAAACACCTCAACACCGCCTTTTTGCGGAGTAGCGTCCAGACTAGCTTACCGGACATCGACTTGTCAACCCCACATCCCTCCTAATTCACCCCCCATTAGTGGTGAGCGTCGATCATCGCTGACTCGGAGCTCGTTCGCGCTGCTCCGATCGACGGATCAACCTTCGGGACGGCCCCGAGTTCGCCATCGATCGATGGTGCGACCAACCTGTTCTTCAAACAGAGGCTCAATGCCAAAGGGAATGTCCGTGGTCATGGGCTCGATCGCTTGCGCGGCGCGCAGGCAAAAGAAGTTGCGCGGGCTTGGCTGCCCAACGATCAAGTCGGCGTGCCCCCCGCCGATCGCCTCGATCCCAACGACTCCCGCCGCCAGGGCGGCGTCGGTTCCAAGCAAATCCAGGGCGACGGCCTGCCATGCGCGAGCCGTCGCCATACCCATCGACTGGTCGCCGATCAGGGGAACGCGGAACTGCCGGGCGGTCATGTCGATGCTGCGCGTTCGCCCCTTGGGGACATCGGTCTTGAAGTTGGCCATCTTCTGGTCGATCTGGTACAGCACGCGGGTCATCGCGAGCCGGTCGGCGGGATCCTGAGCCCTGCCGGCCATCGCCGCCAGGAGGTCGGCATCGGGATCGACGTCGGTGGACGGGCCGGCCGCCGTTGCCGCCGCCTGGAGTTGCTGGCTCACCTCGGCGACGCCGTCGCGCACGCCCTGGGCGGTCGCGGCGTCGAGACACCGCTGCCGCAGTCGCACGAGTCCGGGAAGACCCACCTCGCACAGCCACCCCGAGGAAACTCCGGTGCCCGAAAGGCAGACGACCATCGGGTAGCGTTTGCGCCCCTTGCCGTCGCTGCTCGACCACATCAGGCCGACGGCCGATTCGCCGGGCCATCGCCAGAGAAACCGATGGTCGAAGGTCGCAAGCAGCTGCTGCTCGTTGAGCTGCTCCCATCCGGCCGAGTCGATGTTCTGCGAGATCCCGTCGATGTAGAGGGTCTTTTTCAGCCACACCAGCCGCTCGGTGTCGACCCCCACGTCGTCGATGTGGTCGTCCCAGCCCGGGTGCTTGCCGAATGCGGCAAGGTGGACGCGTGGTCCCGAGGGCGCCCCACCCCGAGAGAAGAATTTCGTGAGCTTGCCGATCATCGTGGTTTCCGAGTGAGCGTGTGAAGATAGAACCGGCGTGCAAAGGAGTGCGGGGGGACGAGGCGCCGCCGCGCCAGGAGCGGGGCGCCAAAACTCACGGTCTGGCGCCGATCGACGCGGGCCAGTCGGCGAGGTCTGGCATCTGAATGCTCTGGCGAAGCTTGAGCCTGAGGTTGAAGCCGTACCGCTTGCCGTCGGCCCCGGTGAACACGACCGGGACCGTGTAGCCCTTGTCGTCCTTTGTGACGTTCGGTAAAGCGAGCAGACGGGCCGCCGACCAGGGAACGGGGAATTGCACGGCAGGAGCAATCGCGGCGCCGTTCTTGACGAGGGTCAGTTCCAGGGGCTGTTCCTGCGACGGGTCGAACTTCGTCGCGTCGGCGTTGAACGCCTCGTCGGACAGAAGGAGGTCCTTCCTGGAGCCCGCGAGGTCCACGCGCACGAACTCGGCGATCACGCGGGCGGGCTGGGTGCCGCTTGGCTCGCCGGGAATGAACTCGATCGACTCGATCATGCCCTTGGTGCCCGCCGCTTTGAAGGCCGCCAGCATCTTCCGCAGGTTGCCGACGTTCTTGAGGTCCAGGACAGCGTCGAGGCGCTGGCGATCGGGGCTCAGGATCTTGGTCGCGACGATTCGGATTTCCTTCTCGAGGTCGTTGAGCCTCGCGAGTCTTGGCCCGTCGTTGGGCCCCCCCTCGGGGAGCCCCGCCAGGGCCGCCTCGACCGCGGCAAATTCCTGGAGCGAGAGCGCCCCGCGCGACGGGTCGCGCAGCAGCGGGAATTTCGCCAGGTCGATGAGCGCCCGGGCGTGCCCGTCGGCCTCGTCGCGAACGCTCTTCTCCAAGGCCCCGAGCATTCTCAGCGGAAGATCACGCCAGTACATCGCCGAGTCCTTGCCGCTCGTGGCGTTGAGGTGGTCGACCGCGGTCTGGTCGCTCTCGCAGATCTCGCGCACGCGGGCGCGGGCCGCCGACACCGCCGACTGCCCCGCGGCCGGCTGCTTCTCAAAGAGCGAGCTCACCTCGCTCTTGAGATTGCCGATGTCCTTCTCGCCCTTGCCCATGCCCTCGGTGTACGCGGCGGACTGCTTGCGGATATCCGCGACGATGTCGGCGTAGCTCTTGGTGCCCAGGATATCGTCGATCAGCGCCAGATCGGCGGCGACCTGGTCGCACAGGTCCTTGAGCTGCTGGTTGATCTTGGTGGGCGCGAGCGCCGTGCGGCTCTCGGAATACTCCCTGGACGCCTCGGCCCAGTCCTTGTAGTCGTCGCGGACACGGGCGTCCTTCAGATAGATCTTTGAGTACCAGTAGTCCTGATACTTGCTCGCGTACAGACGCACCGCGCCGTCGTGTCTGAGCTTGCCCGCCTTGAGGGCTCTGCCCCCGACGATCAGGTCGGCCCTGGCATCGTCGACCGTTTCGTCGCTGACAACCTTCCACGCGCCAAGCAGCCTGCCGGTCCCAAGGGGGGCGAAGTCGGCCTTCTTTCCCTCGGCGCTCAGCCGCGTCAGAGGAATCACGGGCAGATTCGCCTCGTCCTTCGATTCACGATTGATCGCGGTGGCCAGATCCTCCTTGCGTGTCGCCTGGGCCTCGAGTTCCTTGAACAGCCCGTCGATCGCCGACGACAATCGTCCGCCGCGGGCGATCGCGACTCCGCGGTCGATCGCGGGGAAGACCGCGCTGTCCTTGAGCGCCTGCTTGGAGGCGTCCTTGAGCTTGGTCACCTCACCCGAGGCCGCCGTCGTCGCCGACTTGACCTTGGCCGCCTCGGCGCCCACGTCGAGCCACTTGACGGCGTCGCCCTTGACAAGCACCACGTCGAGCGCTCGGTGCGCCTTGACGACCGTCTCGAATCCGGGCTCGCCCGCCCCAGACCTCTCCACCAGCGCCTTGCGCCCGGCGGCGGCGAAGTCGGTGCTCATGGTCGAGGCGGCCTTCTTGAGGCCGTCAGACGTCGCGTCGGTTGCTTCCTTGATCTTGGTGGCAAGCGTGTTGAGCTTGGCCGCTTCCTTCTCCCTGGGCTCGGCCGGGATCGCCCTGGCGACGTCGTCGAACCGGTCCTTGAGACCCTTCATCACGTCGCTCAGAAGCGCCTCCTGCGAACCGATCTTGTCCAGGCTCCCCGAGTAGCTGGTGTACAGCGACGCCAGCACCGCGTGGCGGCTCGTCTTGCCGTCGGTCAGGGACTTGAGCCCCGCCGAGTGCGCCTGCGCGAGCGTGTTGTACTCGTCAAGCGTCCCGGGCATCGCCTTGTTGAACTTGCCGTCGATCGCCAGTGGCTCGCGCAGCAGCTTGGCCTCGGCGTCGAACTGGTCGATCGCGTCGCGGAGCTTGACGAGCTTGCCGAGCTCGTACGCCTCGGACTGGCCGATGGTGGTCCAGCACGCGCCGGCGCTCACGGCAGCAGCCTCGAGCTCGGCGAGACTGGCCTCGTTCCCGAAGATGCCCCGCTCCCGCAGGTACTCCCTGGGAACCTGGCCGACCATCGCGTCCAGCGCCGGATTGGGCTTGTCGTCCTGCGCCGACGCCTCGCCGATCTGGGTGAGAAACGCGACCAGCGCGTTCACGTTCAGTTCCTTGCCCTTCTTGTCGTCGGCGGGCTTGAGCTCGCGAGCCACCGTTTCGGCCGCCGTCAGCTCCGAGAGCGCGCTCAGCGCCCTTCTGGCCTTGGTCTCGTCCTTCCAGAGCGCCGAATTTTCCGCCCTTCCAAGCTCCGCGCGTGCCCGTCGCACAACGGGATCGAGGATCGACAGCTGCACCACCGCGTCGAACGCGTCCTTCTGCAGCTTGTTGATGTTGACCACCGGAGGGATCGGACCTGTCGGGATGGGTGTCGCGGCCCGCGTCTGGACCGCCTCCACGAGCTTGCTCCGCGTCATGTCGGGCGCGATGCTGAGCCCCTTGGCCTCCGCGTCCTCGCTGAAGACCGCCTGGTCGACCATGTTGAAGTACTGCGACGCGTTGGGATGCTTCACCAGGGCGAGACGCGAATCCTCGGGCGTTCCCATGCCCACCACCGTCGCCACGGACCTCCAGAAATCGAGCGGGTCCTGCACGTCCTGGCCCAGCCGCCAGCTGCTGTACGCCGTCAGTCCGATGAGCGCGGTGACCACGCCGATTCCGACGACGATGAGCTTGCGACGACGCCCGGTCTGTTCCTTGTGAACGTTGGTCGCGCGCGTGACCAGCCCGCGTTCCTTGAAGATCTTGGAGACAAAGATGTCGCGTAGAAAGAACGATCGCTCCTCATCCCACACCTTGCCGCCGGGGATGGCGTCGACGGGAACGCCCATCGCCGCCGCCACTTCCTCGTCGAGCGCCTGTCCCTGACGCATCGAGCTGCTGAAGTAGATTCCGCGGAGGAAGAGCGGCTTGGGCGACCACTCGCCGGCCTGGAAGATGATCTCCAGGTACTTGCGCAGGCGCGGGGCGATCTTGGCCAGGTTGTCGGGAAGCGAGAACAGCTCGTCGATCTGGTCGGTCCGCCGGGCCTGGGGGTCCTCGGTGTGCACAGGATCGATCATGAGGCCCGCCCGGTACTTGAGCAGCCTGGACCGAACGGTCTTGATGTGGTTCTCGACGCCGTCGGCCTTGAAGGCCTCGTCGAGCGAGGCGGGGTTGGACCAGCCCAGCATCTGGTGCTGGAGCTGCGGATCGTCGATCTTGTCGAAGAACTCCCGGAAGCCGGTGATCAGGTCGCACTTGGTAATGATCACGTACACAGGGAAACGCACGTCGAGCGTCCGCTGGATCGTGTCGAGCTGCTTGGCGATGTGACCGGCCTTGGCCTCGATCTGCTCGGCGGTGTCCTTGATGAGGCTGTCCACGCCGATGACCAGCAGCATGCCGTTCATGGGCGCGTTGGGCCTGGACTGCTTGAGCAGCTTGAGGAACTCCCTCCACTCCGATCCGCCTTGCAGAGCGGCCTCCTCCATGAACATTCTGCCGGCGGTGTCGAGCACGACCGCCTGGTTCATGAACCACCAGTGCATGTTCAGCGTGCCGCCCGCGCCCTGGAAGCAGTCCTGGAGCCCGGGCGGGAAGCCGACCTTGCAGTGGCGAAGCGCCTCGGTCTTGCCCGAGCCCGCGGGGCCCACGAGCAGGTACCAGGGAAGCGAGTAGAGGTCCTTGCCGGCGCTCTTGAACTTCTCGACGCCCTCCTCGAACTTCTTGCGGAGGTCGTCGAGGCGGGCGAGCTTGGCGGGATCGGCCACGCCCGCGGGGGACCTTCCGGCCGCGCCCTTGATCAGATTGCCGAAGGGGATCGCCTTGGCGCGATCCTTGAGCATCATGAGCCCGCGGAACGCCAGAACGAGAAGGGCGGCGAGCACGAGCCCGCCGATCACCCACGGAATGATCCGGCCCGCGCCGCTGCTCAGAAGATTGATCGCGCCGCCGATCGAGTCGGCCGCGAGCAGGGTCTGGTTCCATTCGATCATGATCAGCACACCTTTCAGCACGGGGCCCGCGAGGTCGCGGACGCCCGGATGTTACTTGGAGACCACCGGAGTCTTGGGAGCGGCGTCGATGACCTTCTGGAGCTGCTCACCGATATCCCTGGTGGCCGAGTACGACGTGTAGATGTACGAGGCCACGAGCACCGCGACCATCGTGATGAGGACCACGACCCACGCCATGAGCTTGCGCGCGGGCGGCTGGGTCAGCATGCGGGTGTCGACGTTCTCGTACGTGTCGGGGCAGATGCGTCCGGTCTGGTCGGCGTCGACCAGTCCCCGCACGCGAGCGGCGATCTCGCGGGTCTTGCGACGCAGGTGCGAGGGGTCGGTCGCGTAGAACCCCGTGAACCCAAGCCCGATCATGGTGTAGAAGACCGCCAGCCGCTGGTTGGCCGACTCGCCCGATTCCAGCAGCGTCTCCTCGAGAATGTCGAAGAACTTCTGTCCGCCCGCGAGCTCCCGACGGTCCTCGGCCAGGTCTCGCCAGCCCCCGCCCATGCCCCACGAGGCCGCAAGCTTGCTCTCGCGGATCATCTCGTCGACGAAGAAGATCACCGGCAGCTCGATCTTCTCGAACT
>ERZ1292640.3697-Hain-H43-02um-R1-3697-length-11850-cov-5_pt1 | contig 11850 bp, 9 predicted proteins | sample MGYA00564404_ERZ1292640 | MGnify/ENA primary metagenome ERZ1292640 (study PRJEB36523, sample SAMEA6512636) | groundwater metagenome | collected 2019-01-08 | study: AquaDiva: Metagenomics assemblies of 32 groundwater samples | reverse complement strand
CCAAAGCAGCTCCCCCCCGAGCATTTCGCGGCGTTCCACGGGATCCTCGGGCACTACCACGTGCAGGCGAACAAGAACGACCCGGGACCGGCGATGAACTGGGACTGGCTGGTGGAACGCGTGCGAGAACTGATGCCTTCTTCCGTTCGTGTGAAGACCCCTTAACGCAGAGAGCGCAGAGTAAAGCAGAGGAAGTGTGAGAAACTCCTTCTCGAATCACTGCATCTCTCTGCGCTCTCTGCGCCCTCTGCGTTAAAGGCCTTTGCATTCGCGTCAGACCGACGCCGGATGCCAGATCGTCTTCATCTCAACCATCGGCTCGATCCACCACGGCGAGTTGCACGCCGCGTTGTCGAACCAGTCCGGCACGTCACGCACGGTCACGCGTTTCAAATTCTCGGCGACGCCTTCCTTCAGGATCGCGGCGTCGGCCGCGGAGAGATTGGCTGCCAGAATCGCGTCGGTATCGCGATGACCCGCGATGACCTTGAGAAGCTCGTTCCGCTCGGCGCTCAAAATATTCACTACACCCGCGGGCACATCGCCCGTCGCGCACGCCTCCGCCAGCACCAAGGCAGGCAGCGGGTTGGACTGGCTGGCGATGCAGATGGCGGTGTTGCCCGAGCAGATCGCCGGTGCGAGCAGAGAGATGAGACCCAGGAGCGGCGGCGCATCGGGGGCGATGACAGTGACGACACCAGTGGGCTCGGGAACCGTGAAGTTGTAGAAGGGGCCGCTGACGGGGTTGTTGCACCCCAGCACCTGGGCGTACTTGTCGGCCCAGCCCGCGTAGCAGATGAGGCGGTCGATCGACGCCTGGATTTCGGCGGCGGCGCTCTGAGGCCGGGGGGTCTTGGCGGATCGAGCTCCTTTGGTGGCTGTGCGCCCAACCCTCGCTGGCGCGTCGGGCTCTGAGAGGGCAACCAACTCGTCGCGCTTGCCCTCGAGCATCTCGGCGATGCGGTACAGGATCTGGCCGCGGAGGTACGCGGTGGACGCGGCCCACCCCGGCTGGGCCTTGCGGGCGGCCTCAACGGCGTCGCGGTAGTCCTTGCGGCTGGCCTTGCAGACGTGGATGGATGTCGAGTCGCGGGTGATGATCATCGACCGCCCGCTCTCGCTGCGTGGAAACTTGCCGTCGATGTAGAGCTTGTAGGTCTTGGTCACTTCAAGTCGCGTGGGCATCGTCGGCTCCGGGCGTGCGGGGGATTGGAATCGGGCCGGGAAATCCTAGGGCGAATCGGGTCACAGCACGAGTTCGAGCTCGATCTCATCCTGGCTCAGGATGCCGCTGCCCGTCATGAGCGGCAGCCCAGGATTCCGCGTTCTGGCGGCGTTGATCGCGTTGGTGTGAACCGCGACGATGCGCCAACCCTGCCTTTGGTAAAAGCCAAGCGCGTGGAGATTGTCGTTGCTGGTGGTCAAAAAGATCCGCCGACAACCTGCGTACTGGGCGACGCACTCGGCAAAGTGCAAGAGGGTCGAGCCGATCCCCTCCCCCTGGGCCAGGGCCTGCAGCGTGATGACCTCGGCCTCGGGCGGAACAATGTTCATCGTCACCAGCCCCACAAACTCGCCCCTTCGCTGCGCCACGAACGACTTGAGCTTCCGCGTGTCGAACGATCGCCCCCGCGATTCGATCGTCGTCGAATGAAACTCCCGCAACAGCGCCCCCTCGACTTCGCCGGGACTGACCAGCGACGACGGGCCGATGCTGATCTCAAGCCGCCTGCGCAGCCACTCCAGAACCGTGTGCGCACAGCGATCGGGCGGGAAGACCGGGTACCACACCTTGCGGACATACGCCGCCTTGTCCTCGTCGACCTCGACGTACCACGCCATGCGACGCATGAGCGTCGTCGGCCCGCCCGATGCAACGGGCCACTCAAACGTGGGCAGCCTCAACTCCCGGATCAGCTCGAGCCGGTGGTCGCTGAGCAGCTCGAAGGGGATGTGGTTGCGACGGACAAACTCGAGCTGGTGCTCGGGCGTGCTTGTGGAGACGCCATAGACATCGATACCCAGCATGTTGAAGGCTTGGTGAAGATCACGAAAGCCGCAGCTCTGGGGCGTGCACCCGCGGGCGCCCGGGAGCTGGTCCCAGCTCAGGCCGTCGCGAAGAGCCGGAGGCTCGCCGGGGACGCCCGTCCGCGGGAAGAAAAAGAGAACGACGTTCCGCCCCGGGCCAGAGGGCAGATTTCGCAGGTTCCTGGTCCCTCCCGCGGTCGAGGGCAGGTTCAAATTGGGGAGAACACCCCGGCGCAAATGCGATGCCCCCCCATCGTCGGTGGGAATCGGGAGGTCGGGCGGCAGGTGAGCGGGATTGTGGGACGGCTCCGCCATGAAGGCGGATGGTACCCGGAGGAGTTACAGTCGGTCGTGAGCAACTCACCCGGCGACCATCGCGAGATCAGACGAACAACCATTTATCAAGGCAAGAAGTATTCCTACGAACAGATCACGCTCAGAACGCCGCGTGGGCAAGAAATCCAGCGGGAGTGCGTTCGCCACCCTGGAGCGGTCGTGATTCTGCCGCTTCTGGAGACGCCCAGTGGCGGGGAACCCACGATTTTGTTTGTCCGGAATGACAGGTTTGCCATCGGCCAATCGCTTCTGGAGTTGCCGGCGGGGACGCGGGAGGTTGGCGAGGCCCCGGAAGTGACGGCCGGGCGGGAGCTGGTCGAGGAAGCGGGTTATCAGGCCGCAACCTTGGAATTGTTGACCCGGTTTTATACGACACCGGGGATGACCGATGAATTGATGTGGGCCTATCTCGCCCGCGGATTGACCCAGGTCGGCCAGCAGCTGGAAGAAGACGAATCGCTGACGGTGGAGCCGGTGGCGGCCACCGCCGCGATGAGAATGATCGAGACGGGTGAATTGAAGGACGCGAAGTCGATCTTGGTCTTGCTTTTGGCCCGCTCGCGCGGGATGCTGTAGAAGAGAAGAGAGACGCCGTGGCACGCTCATCAGACCGCCAACCCGATCTGGACCGCAAGCCCGACTCGCCCGGTGGGGGCGGGGGTCGTGGTTCGCCGCTGGGGACAGGAACCAGGGGTGACTCGGGGCGTCCGCGTCTGGGGACGATCCTGGCGAGGTGGGACGACCCGCTGACATGGTCGGTGACTCTCTTTTCCTGGCAGGGGTACCGGATCGGTGTCCACTGGATCGTGGCGTTCTGGATGATCGCCGAGGGGCTTTTGGCCATCCTGCCCGATCGGATCGGCCCGATGCACATCGCCATGGGCGTGCTCGGCGTCGTGTTCGCAACCCTCCTTCGGGAGATGACGCGCCTTTGGATCTGCCGCAAGGTGGGCGGCGAGGCGGAATACGTCCCGCTCTGGCCCCTTGGTTCATTGCTGGGCCCCACGCTGCCCCGGGGCCTGACGCCACGGCTGCTGGTCGTCCTGACGCCCACCGCCGTCAGCATCATGCTGGGCGTGACGCTCGCCGGTGCGCTGGTCGTACAGGGTGCCGGCAGCGAACTGCTGCGATTCAATCCCTTCGACCCCAGGACCCCCGCCAGGAGTCTTGGGGGCTCGTTCTGGCTGACGGCGACGTGGTGGGCCTATTACGCAAACTTCGCGGTGGCGGGGTTGAATCTGCTTCCCCTGACGCCGCTGGATGGCGGACGATTGATCGAGGCGTTCTGGGGTTCGGGCCGCCATGGCTCGCGTCGTACCGTCGGTCTGGTGGGTCTCCTGGTTGCGGGCGTGCTTCTGGTGGCTGGACTTGTGGCCGAGCAGCCGACGTTCATCGTGATCTCGCTGTTTGGCGGGCTGGCGTCGTGGCTGGAACTTCGGCGAGCGGAGTTTGTCGACCCCTACCACAGCCGGGGGGAGTTCGCTCCGCCGCCCGACTGGCTGGTGATACCGGAAGATTCCGCGGGTGCCGCGTTGCCTCTGGACGACATGATCGCCCCCGAGGACGAGGTGGACGAGCTCGACGACAATCCATCGCTCGTCCGCCGCCACGAAGGGCTCCTGTCGAGCCCACTGGTCAAGGCCGATGGGCCCGCGGGAGGCGATTCCCAGGGCGATCCAGGCCATGACCTTGATCGAGTGCTCGCCAAGATCTCCGCGAGCGGGATGGGTAGCCTGACCGATGAAGAGCGGCAGCTTTTGCAGCACGCCACGCGGAGGCTGCAGGGCGAGTAAACTCCGCCTCCTGCTCTCCACCTTCCATCGGAACCACCCGACCCCATGGGCATCTCAGACCGTCAGTACAATCAAGCTCCGGCCTACCGCGACGGCCCCATTTCGGGTCGGTTCGGTTCGCCGGTGCACTGGTCCATCAACACGTGGATCATCGTGGCCAACTGCCTCGTCTTCGTCCTCAGCGCGATGATGCAGACCAGCGGCGTGCCGGTCCTGCGGCGCGAGGTCGACCGGTCCCTCCTGGGCGAGGTGGAGATCAGCCCCGTCTTCCTGTTGCGCAACGGGAGTTTCGCGACGCCCCAGGATCTCAAGACCGCCGGGCGCCTGGTGATCCAGCCGCTGGTCTACAAGGGCACGAACCAGCCCGTGCTGACGCCCGAGGGAGCCCCGCGCCAGGGCGCCGAGTATGTCGTCATGGACCCCTTGACCGCGTACGGACACTTCTCAACGTACACGGGCTTCTCCAGGCTCCAGGTCTGGCGGCTCGTCACGTTCCAGTTCCTGCACGCGAGCGTGATGCACATCGGGTTCAACATGCTGGGCCTCTACATGTTCGGAACGATCGTGGAAGAGGCTCTGGGGCGGAAAAAGTACCTGGCGTTCTACCTCGTGTGCGGGATTTTCGGCGGGCTCTCCTACCTGCTGCTCAACATCGCGGGGTACGTCAACACGCAGGTCTTCCACTGGGCCCCGCTTCCCGCGGTGCTCATCGACGAGCCCACCACCTCGCTGGTTGGTGCGTCGGCGGGCGTTTTCGGCGTGATCATGGCGTGCGCGAAACTGCGCCCCAAGGACCGCGTCACCCTGCTCTTCCCGCCCGTTGAGCTCACCATGCGGATGCTCGCTTACGGGTACGTGGTGCTCGCGGCCTTGAACCTGTTGTTCCGAGGCTCCAACGCAGGCGGGGACGCCGCCCACATCGGCGGGGCCGTGGCGGGGTACTTCTTCATCCGCCACTCCCACCTCCTCACCGACTTCTTCGACATCGTCTCCGACTCGCGCCGGACCTCACCCCCGGCCCCCCGAGGCACCGTTCGATCCGTCGTCTCGGCCTCCGACCAGGCCGCCATCGACCGCGTGCTTGCCAAAGTACGCGAGGGCGGGCTGCAGTCGCTCAACGACTCCGAACGAGCGCTGTTGCGATCACAGACTGAGAAGCTCCAACGACGCGCCGAATAGAGCATTGAACCACAGAGCGCAGCGGAAGAAAAGGCGTAAGGCTGAAAGTGAAGGCTGAAGGCTGAATCAACTCCGCCTTCAGCCTTCACTTTCAGCCTTCTGCCTTCTCCTACTCCCGTTCTTCGGCCTCGAACCCTGCCTCCCTCCCTGTGCCTCCGGTGTCGTCGGTGGTGAATGTCCTACCGGTCCTTGCGCCAGTCCGGTTTCCGCTTGTCCCGCGTCTTGCTCTTCTGACTTCGGCGCTGCGAGCCCGTGCGTCCCTTGAGGTCGCCAAAGCCCGCTCCCCCACCGCTCCCCATGCCGCCCAGGCCGCCCCCGGGCTTGTCGGCGAGCAGTTTGCGTTTGCCCGCGGCCCGCGCATCTGGGTTGTCGATGACCAGGTCGAGCGTCCGCTTGGCCAGGTCCACATTGGCGATCTTCACCGTGACCGAGTCGCCCGCGTTGAACGAACGCCCGCTCTTGATGTCCACGAGCCCGCCCGACCGCTGATCGACCTTCCAGATGGGCGTCTGATTGTCTCGCGTCGTGTCGCCGGGGAGGTCTTCCTTCTTGACAAATCCATCGATGATGAACTTGTCGAGCTGCACGAACAGGCCCTTGGGACTGACGCCCGTGACCGCGCCCGCGTACACCTCGCCGATGTGACTCGACAGGAGCTGCAGGATCAGGAACCGCTTGAGACTGTCCTCGGCCGCCTCGGCGTTCTGCTCTCGCGTGGTCGCGTGACGACCGATCTCAGTCAGCGCGTCCTCGTCCACGCACATCACGCTGTCGCGGAGCGAACGCCCCAGGTGCTTCTTGTCGACATCAGAGCGCGGACGCTTGGTGCCGTTGTCGGTGGCCTTGAGATAGGCCGCACAGCATCGGTGGACCGTCAGATCCGCGTAGCGCCGGATCGGGCTGGTGAAGTGCGCGTACGCCTTGCTCGCCAGAGCAAAGTGCCCGATGAGCAGCGGGGAGTATTCGGCCTTGGTCAGCGTCCGCAGCACGGCCATGTGGACCGCCCGGGCCGCAGGCGTGCCGCGGGTCGCGTCCAGAAGCGTCTGCAGCTCTTCGCGTGAGGGCTTCTGGGGGATCTTGAATCCCGCGACCATGGCGGTGCGCCGCATGTCGTCGACGACGCCGGGCGTGGGCTCGGGGTGGATGCGCCGAAGGAGCGGAACGTGCAGCTGCTCAAAGACGCGGGCGACGACCTCGTTGGCCTCGACCATCAGCATCTCGATGAGCGTGTGCGTGAAGGCGTCGTCCTCTTTGTTCGCGTCGATGACGTGCCCCTGCTCGTCGTAGACCAGCACCGCGTCGGGAAGCTCCAGCGAGATCATGCCCTGCTTCTTGCGGCGACCCTGGATCGCCTTGGCGCACGCGTTCATGTCCTTGAGCGTCTCAAGAAGCTGGTCGGTGTACTTGGGCGGCGTCTTGGCGTGGCGGCGGGCCTCGGTCAGGTCGCCGTCGATCAGGGCCTGGGCCTCCAGGTACGTGAGTCGCTTGGCGGACTTGATCAGCGTGTTGCCGATCCCTTCGCTCCGGCAGACGCCGCCCGAGTCGTACGTCATGAACGCCGACTTGCAGAAGCGGTGCACGCCCTCCTGGAGCGAGCAGATGCCGTTGGAGAGCAGCTCTGGGATCATGGGGATGACCAGCCGCGGCAGGTACACGCTGTTGCACCGGTCCTTGGCCTCCTCATCGATGGGGGAGCCGGGCGGGATGTAGTGCGCGACGTCGGCGATGTGCACGCCGATCTCCCACCCGCCCGGGAGCGATTCGCTCCGCCGGATGCTGATGGCATCGTCGTAGTCCTTGGCGTCGGGCGGATCGATCGTGATGATGAAATCGCCCGTAAGGTCCTCGCGGGGCCCCCACTCGCCGTCGAGCGCGGAGATGCCGCCCTTGAGGTACTCGGCAATCTGCTCGTCGTAAACGCCCGTCACCTCGCGGGCCTGCTCCACGCACTCGTCGGGGAATTCGCCCGGGAGGCTGTACGCGGCGATGACCGCCTGGGTCTCAACGTCCGGCCGCCCCGCCTCGCCCAGAACCTTGGTGATCACGCCCTCGGGCAGCATGTTCAATTCGGGGAAGACGACGATGTCGACGATGACCTTGAGCCCGTCGCGGACGTTTTTGGCGTCGGCATCGCGGACGATGATGGGCTGAGTGATCTCACGCCCGTCGGGGTAGACCAGCCACTGGTCGCCCTTCTTCATGATCTCGCCCGAGAAGCTGATGCGCTTGCGCTTGATCACCTCGAGGATTTCGCCCGTCCACTGGGGCGCGGGGAAGTTGCGCTCGCGGGCGCGGTCACGCCAGACCTTGATGCGAACCGTGTCGCCGCTCAGAGCGTCCTTGGCGTACTGCTCGTCGATGAAGACCGAGCCCTCGCGCACGGCGTCGACCGCCTGGGCAAAGCCGCCGCCCTTGGCGATCTTGCGGAACGTGGCCAGGATCCCCGTGTCGGACTCGCCGCCCTTGTCGGCGATCGAAGGAAGCTGCACAAAGCCGGTTGTCGCCATCACGACCATGCCGCGGGCGGCCAGGGCGTTGACGGCGGCGTCGAACGCCCCGCGCTCTTCGGGTTCGATGCCCAGATCGTGGGCCAGGGCGTCCAGTCGCGCCGGGACGTACCCGTCGTGGCGAAGGTGCTGGAGGAATCGGCGGTCGTAACGGGTGGGGGCGGGGATGGCCGCGGGGCTTGGAATTGAAGTCTTATCTTGCATGGAGTATGGAATCGATCGGGTCATAAAGTGAAAAACAATCAGAAACCCGGCCGCCTTGTGTGTTGGGCCGGGGAGAACGTGAGGTTCGTGTGGATGAACGGGGGGGTGGGGGGATGAACGGACTCAGTGGGCGGCGGCGTGCTCTTGGGCATTCGTGGGGGCTGGCGTGAGCACGGAGCGGGGAACAATCCCCAGATGCTCGCGGACTTTGACGAGCTCGCCCACCGCGTCGTCAGAGCCCATCAGGGCCATGCCAGCGTCGAATGGTAGGACGTATCTCATGCCGAAGAGATCCGCGGCCGAAGCCACGGCCGCACCCACCACTCCGGGGACTCCCCAGGGCTCGTTTCCGCCATGCGCGTACGTGTCGCGGATCCAGCGGAGCATCGTGGGCCAGGGGACGCGGTCGGGGCCGACAAGCTGGTAGATCTCACCGATCGATTCGGGCTTGTCGAGACAGGCGGCGAACGCGATCGCCACGTCCTCGACCGCCACGGGCTGGACAATGGGGTCGATAAACTTCACGGCCCCCAGCGGGACGCGCTGGTCGAACTCCATCCGGGTGAAATAGGGCATGAAGATCCAGGGGGCCTGCTCGCCCTTGGCCCAGTCGATCGCCATGCTCACAAACTCGGCGCCCTCGCCCAGGATGAGCGCCGGACGCATGATCGTCCACTCAAGGGAGGAGTGGCGAACCAGACGCTCGCCCTCGAACTTGGTGCGCTGGTAGGGTGCACGGCTCGTGGGCGAGACACCGAGCGCCGACATCTGGACGTATCGCGGAACGTGGTTTCGCGTCGCCGCGGCCAGCAGGGCCTCGGTCGCTTTGACATGCATCCGCTCGAACGTCTGTCCGTTTCGCCCCTCGCGAATGATGCCCACGAGGTTCATCGCGACATCGGCCTTCGCACAAAGGGCGTCGAGCGAAGCATCGTCCAGCGCCCCGCCCTCGACGATCTGCACAAGACCCGAGCCCATGGGCAGGACCTCGCGGGCCTTGGCCAGGTCGCGTGCCAGGACGCGGACGGTGTGCCCGCGGGAAACGAGCTCGCGGACGATCTGGCGCCCGACAAATCCGGTGGAGCCGGTAACAGCGATGGTGCGTGGTTCAGACATTGGGGGGAGGATATGCCCCCTCGCACAGCCCATGTCCAGGGGGCCCACTACCCTCTCTCGCGTGATTCTCAAAGGCGAAAATATCGCGTTTGCCTATCGCCGCGGGCGGGAGGTATTCCACGGACTCGACGTGGCCTTCGCCCCCGCAGCGGTGACGGCCGTCCTGGGACCCAATGGGTGCGGAAAGTCGACGCTCCTGCGACTCTGCCTGGGAAACCTGACGCCCGCACAGGGCTCGGTGCAACTCGACGGGATCGATGTGCGCAAGTGGCCACGCGGGCAGTTCGCTCGCGCCGTGGCCCTGGTGCCCCAGCGTGATGAGATGGCCTTTGGCTTCACAGTGGCGGAGACCGTCGGGTTTGGACTGCTGGCATGGGGCCTCTCGCGCGATCGGCACGACGCGCTGGTCGACGCCGCAATCCAGGAGCTCGGGCTTCAAGCCCTGGCCACCGAACTCGTGACGGAGCTGAGCCAGGGGCAGCGCCAGCGCGTGCTGCTGGCCAGGGCGGTCGCGCAGCTCTCCCCGGTGCCCGAGGGCTCGGGCGTGCTGCTCGCCGATGAACCAGCGGCCGCACTCGATCCACGCTTTGCGGTCCAGACCCTCGAGTGCCTGCGACGCCAGGCGGCCCGCAGACGCGTCGTTGTGGCCGTGATGCACGATATCAATTCGGCCCTGCGGTTTGCCGATCACGCCGTGCTGCTCGACGACCAGGGGCGCATCGCCGCCATGGGAAGCCCGGGCGAGGCCCTCACCGCCGAGCGACTGGCCCAGGTCTACGGCGTTGAGATCGGGATGCTCGGCACGATCAGCGCGCGGTAAGGCTCGCCCGTTCGCCCTCAAGGAGTTCCGCCACCGCCACCGCGTCCTGCATCGTGGCCCGGAGCTCAAAGGGCGCGCCCGACCGGGCCGCGGCCACCGCGTCGAGCATGTGGTCGATCTCGAGCTGGTACGAGCTGAGTGTGGGCAGCGCGGGCTGCGAAAGAACGCCGTCGCGGAACACCGTGACCGGCGCCGCCCCGCCCGAAAGGTCGAACATGGCGGTAGCCTTCTCGAAGACGGCCACGTATCGCATCACGAACGGGAAGCCCGGGGAGTGGCCCCAACCACCCTGAGCGACGATGTGATCGGGACCATCGCGATAGACGTACTGGGTTGTAACGTGGTTGAGGGACCCGACCGAAGACGTGCGGGCGGGAGGGCCAAAGCACCAGAGGATGAAATCGGAATCGTGGATGTGCAGGTCGGTCAACGCGCCGCCGGTGCGGGCCTCGCTCGCGTAGAAGTCGGGATTCCACGCCGGCGCCGAGCCCAATCGCTGGAACGTGACGCCGACGAGGCGGCCAAAGTCGCCCTTGCCAGCCCGAGCTTCGTGGATCCGCTCGCGGAGCCAGGGCCAGCCAGGCCAGAATCGCATCACCATCGCCGGCATGGCGACAAGGCCCGGCCGAACCGCGGCCGCGACCAGTCGCACATCCGCGGAAGCGACGGCCACGGGCTTCTCAAGCAAGAGGTGCTTGCCGGCGGCGATGGCGGCCAAGGCGAGATCGCGATGTGTGTCGGTGGGCGTGCAGACGCTGACCAGATCGATGTCCGCATCGCTCAGGAGCTGCTGGGCCGTCGTGTACGTCCTGATCCCCGTGAGGTCGACCGAGCCCGTGCTGGCGAGGTTGCCGGCGGTCGCCAGCGAAGCCTTGTCGATGTTGGCATCAGCGACCGCGACGACGCGACACTGCGATGTCCTCGCGCCGAACGCGGCGAGATGGGTCTTGCCCATGAATCCAAGACCGATGATGCCGACCTTGATCTCACTCATGTCCGACCTCATCGTTGACGCTCGATCAGCTCACGCGCCGCGGCCACATCGCCCACACGATCGTCGCCCGATTCCCGCTCGATCACATAGTCCCCGGCGTACCGCGCCTCCCGCAGCACGCGGAAAAACGCGGGCCAGTCGACCGCTCCCGTGCCCACCTTGCGCTCCTCACCCCACGAGCCGGGCCTGGCGGCAGGGACGGCGTCCTTGATGTGGACCTGCAGGACGTGGGGCACAAGCTCGCGGAGCGCCGCGATGGGGTCTCCCATGCCGTACAGGATCATGTTCGCCGGGTCGAAATTGACGCCCACGTGCGCCCGGGCTGGGAGGGCGGAGTTGAGCTCGCCAAGCAGCGCCGCAAGCGTGCCCGCGCTCTCCTGCCCGGTCTCCAGCGCGGTCCGCACGTTGCGCAGCGCGAAATTCTCGGCCACCTGGCGCAGACGATCGATGAGCTTGCCCCTCTCGGGGTCGCCCGCCTCGTGGGGCAGAAAGCCGGCGTGGAACGTCACCAGGGGAGCACCAAGGCGCGAGGCGATGATCGCGTCGCCATCGGCCGCCTTGAGATTGTCGGGCCAGGTCGCGTCGGGGCGCAGGCCGCCGGTGGCCTTGATGGTTTCCAGCGTCGAGTAGTCCTCGCTCTTTGGCCCAAACATCCCTGAGACGATGTTGATCCCCTCGACACGCAGACGCCCGCCGACCTCGTCGGGCCGCCACTGCCACTGACGCACCGGGTCGAGCCGCAGTTGCACGCCATCGATACCGCACGCCCGGCACTTGGCGACAAGGTCCTCGACGGAGGTTGGCAAGAGCGACCAGGAACAGACAGCGATGCGATTCATGGGGCGAGGGGTGATGGGGAGGATGGGGGGGCTC
>ERZ1292640.3696-Hain-H43-02um-R1-3696-length-11850-cov-5_pt1 | contig 11850 bp, 9 predicted proteins | sample MGYA00564404_ERZ1292640 | MGnify/ENA primary metagenome ERZ1292640 (study PRJEB36523, sample SAMEA6512636) | groundwater metagenome | collected 2019-01-08 | study: AquaDiva: Metagenomics assemblies of 32 groundwater samples | reverse complement strand
ACCAACGCCTTGAATGGCCAGAGAAAAATACCCTTGGCCATGAAGAATCCCGAATACAATGAACGAACCAAAGAGCACAATCCCAAGACCCTTGCCTTCGGGAGTGGAAATAAGATTGCCGCTGTCGTCCGAAGCCAAACTGCGGCAGACAAACCAACGGAACACGATCTCTTCCATATGAGGCGCGCCAACAATGGCGATGAGCAGACCCAGGATTACCCATGGAGAAGTTAGCCCTTGCGCGGGATCAAAATTAAACCCCGGCAACAGATAATTGGTGCTGACTCCCAAAAAAGGCGTGTGGGACAAATCCACTTGCGCCGCCAATCCTAATGCCTTAAGAATAGAGATGGCTACCCAGACACAAAGGCGCATCATGGCTACAGTTAGTACAACTTCCCACACTCGCGCGCGAAGAGTTTTATGTCCGGCTGACCTAAACATCATTGCACCTCGCCTTTTACATCCTATATATATAATAACCTATCTTAACAAAAAAAGACAAAAGTTCTTTTTGCCCAACTGGGGATAACTTAAATGCTGTAAGTGAACAAACTTAAAATAGCAAAGGCGATGGCGAGATAAAAAGTCCCCTGCGAAATATGAAACAGGCTTTCTACGTTAAATATAATGGATGCCAGCAAAAAAACCACCCCAGCAACCTGCAAGACCATCTTGGTTTTTCCCCAAACATTGGCCTGAATAATATTGCTATTATTTTTTTTAATCAGCGCCGCCGTAATTATTATTACTTCCAGAATTATAATTATCCAAGCCGCGTACACATTCACGTGTTTCAAAACTAAAATATAAACTACTGAACAAATAAGCAGTTTGTCGGCCAAAGGGTCAAGCATTTTACCTATATTCGTAACCTGATTTCTGATTCTGGCCATGGAACCGTCCAAGGCGTCGGTAAAAGAAGCGAATAAAAACAACGCCCCGCCCCATAAATAACTCTCTTGCCAAAACAGCCAAATTACAAAAGGAGTTAAAAAAATCCGCGCCACGGAAATGTGGTTGGGTTTTACCCATTGTGGAAACAAAGGCAAACAGGTTTTTGCCAACAGTTTGTCCGTGATGGTGATTTTTATTTGGTCTGGCATGTCTGTATTTTACTCCATTTTGCTTAATGGCACAAAACAAGATTAAACAATCTTTTTCCGTTTGAGAAGAAGCGAATTGGAAACTACCGAAATGGAACTGGTGGCCATCGCCACCGAAGCAAAAATTGGATTAAGTAGTATCTTAAATAATGGATACAACGCGCCCATGGCTACTGGAATAAGAATAATGTTGTAGGCAAACGCCCAAAATAAATTCAGCTTAATTGTGCGCATAGTTTTTTTAGAAAGCACGATAGCGGCCGCCACCGAACGCAGGTCTTTGTTAATCAAGATTATATCGGCGGCTTCAATGGCTACATCGGTACCGCTACCCATAGCAATACCCACATCGGCCGCGGCCAGCGCCGGCGCGTCATTGATGCCATCTCCCACCATAGCCACCACCTTGCCTTCGGCCTGAATTTTTTTCACTTCCGCTTCTTTTTGGTCTGGCAATACCTCGGCCAGCACGCGCGTAATGCCCAATTTTACGCCAATGGCGGCGGCAGTTCGCCGATTATCGCCAGTAATCATAACCACTTCAATTCCAAGCGCTTTTAACACAGACAAACCATCTTTGGCCGTGTCTTTAATAACATCGGCCACGGCAACAAAACCGCTTAACGTTCCATTCACGGCCAGCATCATTACTGTCTTACCATCGCTTTCTAATTTAGAAATATTATTATTTTGCTCGTCTGTAATCACAACTTTTTCGCGCTCCATCAATCGTCGGTTACCAAAAAAAGTCTTTGCCCCATCCACGATTCCTTCAACACCGTGACCGGGAATAGCCAAAAATTTTTCAACAACACCCAATGATAAATTTTTCGCCTCGGCCGCTTTTACTATCGCCTCAGCCAGTGAGTGCTCCGACCCTTTTTCAATCGAAGCCGCCAATTGCAAAATTTGATCATTAGGATTTTGGATTTGATTTGACATTTGTAATTTGACATTTGGCATTACAATAATATCCGTCACTTCCGGCTTGCCAATTGTGAGCGTGCCGGTTTTATCAAAAACAATTGTATTAATTTTATGAGCTATTTCCAAACTTTCGGCGTCTTTAATTAAAATACCATGCTCCGCGCCTTTACCGGTACCAACCATAATAGCTGTTGGCGTAGCCAAACCCATAGCGCACGGACAGGCAATTATCAAAACGGCAACTGTGTTTAAAATAGCAAACAAAAGCGCCTTGTCTGCCGGACCAAAATTATACCACACCACAAACGTGGTCACAGCTAACATAAGAACAACTGGCACGAAATATGAAGAAATTAAATCGGCAATCCGCTGAATGGGCGCTTTACTGCCCTGCGCTTCCTGAACCAATTTGATAATCTGCGCCAACATAGTTTGCTCGCCCACTTTGGCCGCGGTAAAAGTAAACGTACCAGTTTTGTTTATAGTTGCGCCGACCACCGTGTCACCCTTGACTTTATCAGCCGGAATGCTTTCGCCGGTAACCATTGATTCATCAACTGATGATTCTCCATTCAAAATAACGCCGTCAACCGGAATTTTTTCGCCCGGCCGCACACGAACGACATCGCCAACCACAACTTCGCCTAATGGAATATCTATTTCTTTGCCATCACGAATCACGCGCGCGGTTTTGGCCTGTAAGCCGATCAGTTTTTTAATGGCTTCCGACGTGCCGGCTTTGGCTTTGACTTCAAAATAACGACCGAGTAAAATAAGGCCGATAATAATGGTGCTAACGTCAAAATACGGCATTGGTTCAATACCAATTTTCTCCACCACCGCGGGCATAAGGGTAACGACAGCTGAATAGCCAAAAGCGACAGTCGTTCCCATAGCCACCAGAGTATCCATGTTGGCACTGCGATGTTTAAGAGCTGATACAGTGGCTCTATAAAAACTCCAGCCAGCCCAAAACTGTACGGGTGTTGCCAAAATCAGCTGTAGCCAAAAACTCCGCAAAAACATCGGCGCGGTATTCATAAGACCAGGAAAACTACCCCAAAAAATCAAAGCGCCCAAAACAAGGCTGACAATGACTTTTAAACGTAAGTCCTTGAGCTCTTTTTGTTTTTCTTTTTGTTCTTCGTCTTCTGACTTCAATTCCTCATTGATCATAGCTTGATAGCCAATATTCGATACTGCCGATGCCAAATGCTGATCAGTGACCTTTTGCGAATCATAAAAAACAGCGGCTTTCTCGGTTGCCAGATTCACATTTGCCCGACTGACGCCATCTACCTGTTTTAACGCCCGTTCCAGCATGGTGACGCACGATGCGCAATGCATGCCTTTTATAGAAAAAGTTTTTTTAATTTCAGACATAAAATTTTATTATTTTACAATCAACTTTCCGTGAAACATATTCATACCGCAAACAAATTCATACTCTCCAGCTTTTTCTGGTTTAAGTTCAACAGATACGGTTTGATTCAACGGTAAAAATTTGCGAATTTTGAATTCCGGTACGACCACCTCTTCCAAACAACTTGATGAATCTTTGCGCGTAAAACGCAGTGTAATTTTTTTGCCTTTGGTAATGGCGATTGTTTCCGGCAAATAACCGCCGTCAACCGTTATGTCCACGAAATCGCCGCCAACAATGGCTTTCTCTTTTTTCATCAGAAAAAACCAATAAATAAACGCGACCATGCCAATGCCCGCGATAGTGACGATGATATTATCTAGTTGCATATTAAAAAATTAATTATTCAACCACAATAAATTTACCCCGATACATACCCATGGAACAGGAAAAATGAATTTCACCAATTTGAGTTGGCGTAAAGGTAATGATATTTTCTCCGGCGCGAAGCGATTTGCTAATGCCGTATTTGGGCACCACCAAATACGCGGCGCAAGACAAAGAAGTGGCGGAATTAATTATCCATTTCACGGGCCGGCCTTTTTTTACGGTAAATATATTTGGCGAGTAACCGTTGCGGAACTGATTCATCCGCACTTCCTGAACGTTTTGATCTGCAACCGGAACGGTGCCGCTTTTGTCTATGCGGCTGCCAAATAGCCGACTGCCGTTGCTAATGTTCACCCATCCCAAAAGGATTACAGCCAGTCCGGCGGTCATAAAAAATATACGCGCCTTCCGTCCTTTAAATACCGACGTCAGGCCACCGATACCAAGCAAGCCTGGCGCGGTGCCAAGAGCAAATAGCGCCATAATCGCCATTCCTTGCCAAAAACTACCGGTGGAAACGGCGTAAAGCTGCATGGCCTGAGTAAAACCGCAAGGCAGAAAAAAAGTCAGCGCTCCCATTATCATCGCGCTTTTATGGCTATACTCTTTTACTTCTTTGTGCAAACCAAATAATCGTGAAATCCCCGCAGGCAAGGTAATGCTTTTGTCGCGCAAAGCGGGAAAAATTTCTATCAGTTTCAGACCAAAAAAAATCATTACACCGCCAATTATTACGGTGAGAAACCCAAGCAAATTATTGGATGGCTTGAAGGCCTGGCCGACAAGACCAATAAAACCGCCCAAAATGGCAAACCCCAAAATGCGGCCGATGTTAAAAAATATATGAGGACGAAATTTTTGCATTGATGTTGCCTCCGGGTGCTTTTCCGCGTGTCGCGCAGCCAAACCGAGCACTAAACCGCCGATCAGCGCCATGCAGGTGGATACTCCGGCTACTAGCCCCACGAGCAATGCCACGGCCACGCCGGAATTTGGAGCGTTAAAACCCAAATCAACCAGATTAAACCACCTGACCAATAAATAAATCACCAAAAAAATTCCGCCAGCGCGCGCCAAATCTTTATAATCCGCGGGACTACGCGAAATCCATGGCAATTTTTGGTTGCGGCCGACTTCATAACCGGCTTCCTGAACGGCTTTAACGATATCCTTATCATTTACTTGCGCCGTTTCCGGATATTTTACTATGGCCAAGGCCCTCTTCTGACTGACATAAACGTTAGTAAGCCCGGGAATTTTTTTCAACTGTTCACCTATAAGCAATTCGCACGAGGCGCAATGCATGCCGCGGATAGGAATTGTTTTCTTGTTCATACAGAAAAAATTTAACTGTCTTTTCTGGACAATTTATATACTTTCATTACTTCGCCAACAGCTTTGGCGTGCTGGCCGGATTTTATCTGCTTTACCACACAGGTAGACAGATGACTTTGGAGCAACGCGTCCTCAAAACTGGAAACGGCTTTTTTTACGGCGCTGGCTTGCGTGATAATATCCACGCAATATGTATCTTTATGAAGCATGCTTTGCAGTCCGCGAATTTGACCTTCAATAATTTTAAGACGTTTGAGCAGTTTATTTTTAAGTATTGGTTTCATATACGAAATGAGTGAGTGAACTTATATACAACATATAATACTCCACTAGGGTATTAGTAGCAAGCCCAAAAAGCAGAGCGAAAACTACTTTATGTTAAAGTTATTCCGCCCTGCTTTGATAAAATATATTATTTCCCCATCATGCTTTTCATGGCGCCACTACCTGTTGATGCTTTGGCATTCTCCTTCATATATTTATCCCCCATCATTTCTAAATCTTTTCCACCAGACACGGCGCCATCATCTTTATACGTCATTCCCATTTCTTGCATTACCATGCCGCTTGACTTCATCAACTCCGCCATCTTCTGTATATTTGCCGACTGCTCTTTCATCATAGCAACTGAATCCTGAAGTTCCTTGGTTTGAACACCTTTATTGTTCATACCTTTTCCGGCTGAATAACCAATGCCTCCGCCGATGATTAGAGCGATTACTATTCCGATAATTGTAGTTTTCATACTATTTATTTATTAATTAAACTTGAATTGTGCATCCACACATAATACCATGCAAAAATCCAAGCAAGGATGAACATATAAACTGCACCGATCAAAAAACTGCTAAAACTTATCCAAATAAAACCGGGCAACATCTCAAATAACTTGTGATGAAGCTCCATACCTTGCGCGCTACGAAGTGGTAAAAATCCTCCCAACAAACAAATAACATATACTACCTCACTCCCAAGCACACACCTCCAACCGTATTTTTTAAGCGATAGTTGTTCCATATTTTTTATTTAATTATTACTCTATTTTACACTATTTTTATGATAAACATGATATATCTAAATGTTGATGCCGCTACATAGTTTATGGAGTTAAATTAATAAATTTTACTTCTAATTTAGAATCCTGACGACATGGTTTTCATTTCTTTCAATGCCGCCTTTTTTCCGAAACGATAAAATAAAGCGGGTGTTAAGAACAGCGAAATGATTGTTGAAGAAATGAGTCCGCCGAATATTACGATTGCCAGCGGATTAAGCATTTCTTTACCTGGTTCGCCTCCAGAAATAATAAGCGGGATAAGCGCGAGCGCGGCCACCAACGACGTCATCAGTACCGGCACCACGCGATCCAGAGTTGCTTTCACAATAGTCTCGGGCGCGAACGGCAATCCTTCTTTTTGCACAAGCGCTAAACTACGGCCGATTAACATGATTCCGTTTCGGGACACAATTCCCGCAAGCGAAATAAATCCAACCATGTGCGCCAAACTCACAGACCCGCCGGTTAACCACACGCCAATCATTCCGCCGATTAAAACCGTCGGGATATTAGTCATCACCAAAAGCACAATCGGAATGGATTTGAAGGCATGGTACAAAACACCAAAAATCATTATCAGCCCGATAACAAACACTAACGCCAGTCGCTGTGAATTTTCTTTTTGGCTTTTGTAGTTTCCCTCAAAAGAAAGTGTTACTCCGGTAGGAAGTTTTTGTGATTCAAGGGCGGTTTTTGCACCATCAACAGCTCCCACCACATCAGTACCCTGATAATTGGCCGAGACCACCAACACTCGCTTTCCGCCTTCGTGATCCTGGCTATTGCGGCCGCCTTCAACCAGAATATCCCCAACACTTCCTAGTGACGGCGCGCCCATAAACGGAAGCGACAAATCCCGCAATGATGCCATTGTGCCTTTTGACTCCGCGTCATAGCGCGCGATAACATTTACCGACGCCGGACCAAGACGGACTTGCCCCAAATTATCCCCCATTATTCCCATTTCCAAATCATTGGCCACTTCGCCGGGAGACAAGGCGTATTCGGCTAACCGGTTTCTATCAACATAAATCCGAAATTCCGGAACAACGGTATTTTGCTGAATGCGCGGGTTATCAATTCCCGGTTGTTTTTTTAATTCAGCCAGCACTTGTTTGGCCGCGCGATCCATATTTTCCGGATCATCGCCAAAAACTTTAACTACGATTGGCGAACGCACTCCGGAAAGCAACATTTCTACACGATGAGTAATCGGCTGTCCCAAACTAAAGTCCGCGCCGCCAAAACGGTCGAGTACCGCTTGAATGTCCATAAAAATTTGATCGCGCTCACCTTCAAATCCGGGTTTAAGCGCAATCTGAACTTCACTGGAATTCGCGCTGCCGCCATGCGGATCGGCCAATGCCCGTCCGGCAATATTACTTACCTGGCGCACGCCATCAACCTGCAAAATGGCTTTTTCTAGCTTGGCCATATATTCATTTGTTGTAGAAAGCGCCGTACCGGGCGGCAGGAAAACCATCGCCACCATAGACCCTTCATTAAACGGAGGAATTCCTTCTTTGCCGGCAAAGACATACATTCCTACGGTTAGAAAAAGCGCGGCAACCGTAACACTGCCGATAATTTTTACATTGGTAATACACCAATGAATCCATGGCGTGATGCGCTCTTTAATTTTTTGCACGACTCTGGTTTCCTTTTCATGTTTAGCTAAAGATTTGTCATTAAGTAAAAGCGCGGACAAAACCGGCGTTACCGTAAGCGACACCACCATAGACGCGAAAAGCGAAACGAGATAGGCAGAGCCGAGCGCGATAAGCAAGCGCCCTTCAATGCCCGGCATAAAGAATATGGGGAGAAATACCACGGCCACGAGTATGGTGGCGTACACAATTGAATTGCGGACTTCCTGCGATGCCAACAAAACAACCTGCTCGCGGTTTTCTTTCTTGCCGCCCAGCATCCACAAACGCAAACGGCGAAAAATATTTTCCACATCAACGATCGCGTCATCAACCAATTCTCCCACCGCCACCGCGATGCCGCCTAAGGTCATCACATTTACCGATAAGTCAAAAGCCTTGAACACAATCGCTGTCGCCAAAATAGACAAAGGAATTGCCGTCAAGGTAATCATCGTCGTTCTCATATTCATCAAGAAAATAATAAGAACTAAAATGACCAGGATAGTGCCGTCCAGAAGCGCCCGCTCCACATTCTTCAACCCGGCGCGGATGAAATTTTCTTGCCGGAAAAGATTCGGATGAAGTTCCACCCCGCTTGGCAGACTGGCTGAAAGTGAATTGAAAGTTTTGTTTATCGCGTCCGTAACCACAAGAGTTTGCGCGTCCGGCTGGCGAATGATCCGCAAAATAACACCGTCTTTGCCGTCTATCGCTCCACTGCCACGGATAATACTCGCTCCTTCCACAACCGACGCGATATCACCAAGCCGAAGAGGGCGCCCGTCCATAATATTGCGTCCGATAGCAATATCCTGCAGCTGCGCGGCCTCGGTTGGCGCGGTTAGAATGCGGATAACGTATTCTTTTTCATTTTCGGTCAGAAGACCGCCGCTTTTATTTGTCAGCGTATTTTCTATATTTTTACGAATATCATCCATCATTACCCCGTATCGGCGCATGCGTTCGGCGTTAATATTTATCTGCCACTCACGCACATCACCACCCATTACAAACACATTCGCTACTCCCGGCACTTTGAGCAGCGCGGGACGAATAGTCCAATCCGCCAGCGTGCGAAGTTCCATTGGGGAGATTTTCGCATTCGATGATGTTATCCCAATCCATGCAATCTCGCCCAAAAGAGATGTTGCCGGCCCGAGAGTTGGCTTTACGCCGTACGGCAAAACTGCTTGCGTTAAACGTTCTTGTACTACCTGCCTATTGCGCAACGTGTCACTTCCCCAAGCAAATTCCATATTAACCGTTGCTTGCGCGAATGACGCGTTGCTTCGTATACGATCAACTCCCGGAGCGCCGGCAATCGCCGCTTCTATTGGGTTAAGAATAAGCCGCTCAACTTCCTCGGCCGCCATGTCCGGGCTTTCCGCGAAAATAGTAACGGTTGGTTTGTTTATATCTGGAAGAATATCCACTTTCATCGTGGCGACACTCCACAAACCTGTTGCCGTCATAATTCCGGCAAGAACAAGCACAGTAATTTTATTTCCCAGAGCCCAAGAAATTATTTTGTTAAACATATAACATAGATTACATTTCCATTCCACCCATAGTTTTGTCCTTGCCCGACTTAGCAGGACCGGAAGCGCCGCCCTCGTTTGAATCAATTTTTATCAGATCACCAAGAAACATGTTTTCTTTTATTTCCAAGGTAGGATTTGCTATATAGCGATCACCATTTTTTAATCCGGCATAAATTTCTACAGAAGCGCCGAGCGTACGGCCGATAGTTATTTCTTTTTCAAAGATTCTGTTAGCTTCTGTTACTGCCCATACAGCATGTACACCTTTTTCGCTCCAGAAAATCGACGAATACTTAATAATTACAGCCGCAGAACTTGTGGAAGCAAGCGCTCTAACCGAAGCGCCCACCGGCCAATTTGTCGGCTCCATAAATACAGCGTCTGCCATATACGACCCGTCATCCAGAGAACTACCAACGCCAACAAGCCGCGCTTTTTTTATATCCGTTCCGAAACCCGGACGAATAATTGAAAGGAATTCTCCCGTCTTTGGTTTCTGCGCGTTGTTTGGTATGCTCATTCTTACCAACTCTTTGCCATTGCCATCCGCGGTAACAGTGGCCACCGGCATGCCTGGACCGACAAATTCGCCAGGTTTTTTCATAATACTGGATACTATGCCGCTATTTGGCGCTACTATTGAATAACCGCCGGAGATTGATCCGCTAACACTGACATAAGCCGCTTCCTTTGCCAGAACTTCCCCCTCCGACATTGCCAATTCTTTTTGCAATTCAGCAATCATCGCGTCAATTTCAGCCAGCGTGTCAATAGATTCTCTTTGCGTGTTAACGCTTTCCAGCTCCATGCTTTTAATTTCACCAAGCATAGTGATAAATTCCGATTGATCTTCAACCAGCATTTTTTTAAGTGATTCCAGATCCATTTCTGTTAGTGTTTCCATATCCGCAATGGATGCGTTCGCAAGCTTTATTGCGCTGTCGAAATAAAGAGACCCGAATTGTTCCGTGTCCTTTAAATCAAACAACGCCTTATAGACGGTATTAGGGAAATTATTACGCAAATTTTGATCTACTATCCCAAACATCGGCTTAAGAGAAATACTGAAAAATAATCCGGCGGATGGAATTCTGGTTTGACCGTACATCATCGGAAAGGTTTTGGTGATTGACCCGCGAAGAACTACCTGCGCCAACTTCTTTTTTGATTCAATTGACGAAAGCAAAGGACTCCCGCTCACCAGCGTGTTTGATCCAAGCAAGCCTACCTTCTGTTTGTTTGAATTTTCTGTATCTATGCGAAGCTGTTGTAATTGCGAAATGCGTTTTGCGGTATAAGAACGCAAGGCTTCTGCGCTAGTGCGAGCCTCGGCTAACATCTGAGATTTTTCCGAGAGCATACTTATCATTTCCGGTGTTTGCGGTGGGCGGGAAAGTTTCCCAATAACCTGGCCTGCGTATACCCGCTCGCCAATGCGCACATACCATTGTGAGATAGTTCCCTCGCGGTCCGGCTGTACCTGTAAATTATTAAGGGAAATAATTTCACCGGGCCATGAATTATTTACGGCGATGTTTCCAATAATTGAAGAATCATCGCTTCCTACGACAGCCACAATTGAACTACCGACATCAGCATTCACATTATCGGCAGAAGCATCGCTTGCCATATGCGTAGAAGCGCTTTTGCCCGCCGAATAGAAGGCAAAAATTCCAATAACAACAGCTAACAGAATTGAAGCGGACGCTATCGCAAGAGCGCGTTTTTGTCGCAACGTGATATCTTGTATTAATTTTTTTATTTTTTCTTTCATATTTGATTTAACAAAATAATATTTAACTGAATTTTCAGTACAAAAAATCCCTTGCTTATAGGGATTATAGACGCATGACACAAAAAACATTTAACAGTGATTTTGCATCTGCGTCCTAAGAAGCGGCCGGACTATTTTCATGAATAGATAACCAGCGTGAAATTTTTCTTTTATACGAAGTATGGGGCGGAGAATTATAAAAAATACGGACAAAAGCTGGATTTCCAAATAATGATAAATTTATAAAAACAGCAAGGATGGCGCTAAGAACAAAAAGTAAAGAAATAATAAGCGCCGCTATGCCGAAATTTACCGGCACATTGGTAAGTGACTGATAAATAGAGAAATGATGAACAGCGATGCCCAGCGCGCTTTCAGGGCATATTTTACCATCCAATATAATAGAGAGTGGACATCCGTTGGCCATGCGCTGATCCATACTCATGTTTAAATCCATCATGAAAATAAGTCCAAAAATAATCACGCTCAAAAAAGCGGTAAGCGCAGTTATGGCCGTTAGTTTAATTTTCACTTGTCTACTCATCATAATTACTCTGATTTTAGCATTCTTTCTCAGATATTTTATAATATACCCCTAGGGGGTATATTTGTCAAGTTTTAGTTATCCACAAATAAAAAAATGGCCTCGCTTGGCGAGGCCATTTTTTTACTGGCGGTGTTTTTTGATTGATGTTCGAACATTTTTTG
>ERZ1292640.3695-Hain-H43-02um-R1-3695-length-11851-cov-9_pt1 | contig 11851 bp, 12 predicted proteins | sample MGYA00564404_ERZ1292640 | MGnify/ENA primary metagenome ERZ1292640 (study PRJEB36523, sample SAMEA6512636) | groundwater metagenome | collected 2019-01-08 | study: AquaDiva: Metagenomics assemblies of 32 groundwater samples | reverse complement strand
GACAGGCCGACGGCCACGAAATCGTCCGTGTCGCCGATCGCCTGGCCGACATCCGGTATCGCGGATATCGGGAAATGGAAGAGGATCTCCCCTACTCACCGCGCCTCCCCTCTCTCCTCCGCAAAGCCCGCATCCTCTTCGACCACGAAGGCCTCGGCGCCAAGCTACTGGAACGAGCCAACCAGCGGTTCCGGCAGGGACCGCCCCCCGTCAGCATCAATGAACAGATCCGCATGAAGGCGGAATGTTTTCACTGGCTGGGGAAGGCCCGGGATCTGGCCGACAGACCGGCCACCGCACAGTATCTGCTGTCGATGTTTTTCGATGACGCTATCAACGCATTCTTCCGGCTACGGGGCTTCTGGCTGACCGCGCCGGTGGACGCGCTCAAGTTCATCGCCTCCCGCGACGCCACGCTGGGGGACCTGGCTGGACGATTCCTCATGGCGGCAACCCTGCCTGAGCGGCTCAACTTAGGCCGCGATTTTGCCGATATCCTCTTTAAAGACGTGCCAAACCCTGCCAGAATCGACTGACAGGAGCATGGAATCGACCAGGATTCCTCCCTAGCACGTATTTTCTCAGTTATTCATGGAGACAAAGCCCCCAAGAGGATAGACTCCTCCTTGAGGGTCGCGTCTGCTCGATCCAGGCTATCCATTACCGCACCAGAAGGAGTTCCTATGGACATCGGATTCATCGGGCTGGGGAAAATGGGCATGAACATGGTCACCCGGTTGCAACGTGACCGGCACCGCGTGGTGGTCTATGATCGATCGGCAGATCTGGTCAAACAGGCCGTCGGAGTCGGTTGCGTCGGCGCGTCCTCGCTTGCGGACCTCGTCGGCCAGCTCAAAGGCCCGCGCGCGGTCTGGATCATGGTCCCATCCGGCGCGCCAACGGAAGACACCGTGCAGGCCGTCGCGGCGCTTCTCCAGGCTGGCGACACGGTCATCGATGGCGGCAACACCAGATTCCACGACGATGTGCGGCGGGCTGCGGACCTCAAAAAAAAACAGCTTCACTATGTCGATGCCGGCACCAGCGGCGGTATTTGGGGCCTGACCATCGGCTACTGCCTAATGGTCGGCGGCGACGAAGCACCGGTGAAACAGCTCGCACCGATCTTCACAACGCTGGCGCCAGAAGAAGGCTGGGCTCACGTCGGCGGAGTGGGCGCAGGACATTACGTCAAAATGGTGCATAACGGGATCGAGTACAGCATGATGCAGGGCTATGCGGAAGGCTTCGAGCTGATGGCGAAAAGCGACTACCAGCTCAACCTCGCCAAGATCGCAGATCTTTGGATGCACGGCAGCGTCGTCCGCTCCTGGCTCTTGGAATTGGCAGCCGGCGCCTTGAAAGAAGATCCCCGGCTGGAACAGTTAAAAGGGTACGTGCAGGATTCCGGCGAAGGCCGCTGGATGATCGCCGATGCGATCGAGAAGGATGTCCCGGTCCCGACGCTCGCAACGGCATTATTCACTCGCTTCCGCTCGCGGCAAAGCGAGTCCTTTGCAGAAAAAATGCTGGCCGCGTTGCGCAACGCCTTCGGCGGCCATGCGATTCGCCGGTAAGGCAGAAGCCCATGGCCCCCATTATCCCGCGCATCGATATCAGCCCCTCACAGGAAACGATCCCCCCGGTCGAGCCCTGCACCCTCGTCATCTTCGGCGGGTCCGGCGATCTCGCACGCCGGCGGCTGATTCCTGCCCTCTACAACCTGCTCCTCGACGGACTCCTTCCGCCACACTCTGCGGTGATCGGGCTAGGCCGGAAGCCGATGACCGACGAGGAATTCCGCGCCACGGTCCGTGACGGCGTCGTCGCCCATTCCCGGCAAGCCCTGGCAGAGGACAAGTGGAAAGACTTCGCGCCACATCTCTTTTACCTGGCTGGTGACAATGAGGACCCGAACACCTATGCCAGACTGAAGTCCCGAGCAGAAGAGATTGAGCGAAATCTACAGTTGCCCGGCAACCGGATTTTCTACCTGAGCATTCCGCCCAGTTCGTTTGCGCCGGTGTGTGAGGGACTCGAGCAAGCAGGATTGGCGACGAAACCGGGATCTCAGACCGCCTACTCCCGTATCATCGTCGAGAAACCGGTCGGCCGCGACTTGGCCTCCGCCCAGGCCATCAACCAGGTCACGGGACGCGTATTCGACGAATCGCAGATCTTCCGCATCGATCACTATCTGGGCAAAGAAACCGTCCAGAACTTGATGGTCGTCCGGTTCGCCAACTGCATCTTCGAGCCGATTTGGAACCACAAATACATCGACCACGTACAGATCACCGTGAGCGAAGCGGAAGGCGTCGGCACCAGGGCCAGTTTCTACGAAGAAGCCGGGGCCTTGCGCGACATGGTGCAGAACCATATCCTCCAATTGCTCTGCCTCGTCGCAATGGAGCCCCCCCACTCGCTCGATCCGGATGTGATACGCAACGCGAAGATGGAGGTCCTCCGCTGCCTCAAGCCCATCACCGACCAGGATGTCGAACAGGTCACCGTCCGCGCCCAATACAGTAAAGGCGCCACCCATGGCGCACCCACCCCAGGCTATCGCCGTGAGCAAGGAATTCATCCTGACTCCACGGTAGAAACCTATGTCGCGATCAAATGCTTCGTGGAAAACTGGCGCTGGTCCGGCGTCCCCTTCTATCTGCGCACCGGGAAAGCGCTCCCCCATCGCGCCAGCGAGATCGCCGTGCAATTCAAAGACATCCCGCAAACTCTGTTCAACGCCAATGCGCAACAGCCACAACCTCCGAACGTGTTGGCGCTGCGCATCCAGCCGGAGGAAGGGCTCTCGCTCCGCATCGTCTCTCGTGTGCCGGGCACCAGAGCCGAGACCCATGCGGTGGAAATGGACTTTCACTACAGCGACGTCTTCGGCCGTCCGTCTCCGGAAGCCTATGAGCGATTGCTGCACGACGTGATGGCCGGCGATACCTCCCGATTCATGCGACGCGACGCCGTGGAAGCCTCCTGGGCCTGGATCACCAAGATTCTGGAGGGATGGCAGCAGCAAGGGTTGCGGGAGCTGCCTGAATATGAGGCGGGAACCTGTGGGCCGATCGAAGCCGATCGCCTCATTGAAAATGATGGACGGGCCTGGCGGACCCTGTAGCGACCCACGTCATGTCAGCCGCAACTGCACAAGCAACTCCTCGCATGTCCCAATTCCACCGATAAACCGCTCGAACGTCCCCTGTCGATAGAATGCCAAGGCTGGCAGGGAGGAGATCTCCAGCTCCGCGGGAATCTGAAACTGCTCCTCGACGTTCATGGTCAGGATCAGCACCCTGCCTGCCGTCTGCTGCTCCAACTTTTCGAGTTCACGCATCAACGATCGGCAACTTCCGCAGCCAGGCTTCCAAAACTCCACCAACACAGGTAATTCTGCCTGCGCCACCAGACGGTCGAAGTCCCGGTCAGTCACCTCACGCATCACGATCTCCTCGCCAACAGGGGAGCAAAGACCTCTTGATATAACCGTTCTGCCATCAGCCGATAGCCTGCCGTGGTCAGATGCAGCCCGTCGTTGGAGTATTGGGCCGCCAGCTGCTGCGTCTCCGGCTCCGCTGTGGCGGAGAACAGATCGAAGGCTGCCAGTCCCTTCGATTCGGCAGAGCGGAGGATCAACCCGTTGAGCTGGCGCCGCCGATCGAGATGTTCGGCAAACCATCGGCGCCCCTCCCCACTGGACAAGTCGTCGCCCACCCTGATCGACGGAACGGTCACAGGCACCGGCGTGACCCCGGCTGCGGCGGCCAGCTCATACATCTGAAGAAGATTACGCAGAATAGCTGCAGGCGTGGCGTTCCAGCCCAGATCGTTCGTGCCGCCGAGAATCACCACATAGGCTGGTTCATGGACCAGCACAGCCGACCGGAACCGTATCGCCATATCACCGGTCAGCTCACCGCAAAGACCGCTCACCGACACGCGCACGGAAGGCCCAGTCAGTTCTTGCAGGAACCGTCCATAGGGCGTCTCGGCTCCCTGAGGGTCGTCGGCCGTGGGCGATTGAAACCCTGCCGTCAGGCTGTCTCCGAAACAGACGATGTGGGTCATTCTATTCATCCCATGGACTGGCGTTCAGACGACTCGTACGATGGATTCTACCGGCGCGCAGTGAAGACTCACAATGCCCCCCTGCCCAAGGATGGAAGCAGGAAAAATCACTCGGTCATGCATCGAGACGCGGCTGTTAAGAGCGGCTATTTCCTTGACGATTCCGCACCTCCACGGTACGAATATCCACATGGACGAGCCGAAAACAGACGGCGGCTCACAGCCGATCGCACCAGCAAAAGAACCGGCCAATCCTGAGCTGGTCTCCATCAAGCGGCTCCTCACCCTGTTAGACAAAACCGCGAAATCCAGCCGGACCTACGGGGCGGCGAACCCGGTCGCGCAAAAGTTTTCCCAACAGTTATTCGAAGCCCTCACGGCTCACCTCGACCGCTATGCGAAATTGGCATTTCTCGTGCAACGCTCCGAGCTCTACGCCAACGGAGACGTCGTCTACCGATCCGAGCAGGAGTCTGGTCACGAAAACATCGCGTTCAAACTGTATACCGACGGCATCAGGGAACTCGCCTTCCTCGAAGGCCTTCAGCAGGAAGACCTCTCCTCCTTGCTTGATGCGCTCTGGGGCAGCCTCGATCCCGAGGAAGAAGATGACGACATTGTCACTCGCTTATGGTCCAAGAACCTCTCCAGTATCACCCTGGTCACCGCCGAAGAAATCGCCAAGGCGTCGACCGGTGGAGATGTGTTTGCGCTGCAGACGGCCGGCACGATGGAGGCATCGGAATCGAGTTTGCGAGCCCTGCTGGATCGCGAACAGGCCCGTATCAAACAGGGAGGAGGAACAGGGCTTGAAAGGAGAGGCGGCTCAGGAGCCGATGATGGCGGGACGCTAACTGGAGAAGGAACCGGACGGGACACCAACGGACCGGCGAACCAATCCCAATTCGGTCACGTGGGCTATGAGGTCTCGGACCTCGAGTTTGCCGAACTGGCAAAAGAGATTGAGGCCGAGAGCCACAGAGACAACACGACATACCTCTTAGACATGCTCACCGCAATCCTGGCATCGGAACAATCTCCTGCGATCCTGACCAAACTGCTCGACCTCTGGGGCAACCTGCTCGACTCCTTGACGGCCCATGGTAAATGGACCGTCTTGGACAGCGTGCTGAGCCTGCTCCATGCCGCCGCTGAGATCAGACCGGATCTGGACGACGATCACAAGAAGCAACTGGCGGCTCTGCTCGACAACCTGGGTCGGCCTGAACGTATCACGATGATCGAAACCTATTTGAACAAGACCCCCAACGCCACCACGGAAGGATTGCCGACGGTGCTGTTGCCCATGACGGCATCGGCCATCCCGGCCCTCTGCACCCTCTTGGCCAATCTGGAAATGCCGGCGCATCAGGCCATCGTGGCTGACGCCCTCGAGGCCCTCGCGAAGGATCAACCGGATCCATTGCTCCGTGGTTTATCCGACCGCCGCCCCCGTTATGTACGACACCTGCTCACGATCCTCCTGAAATGGAACAATCCGCGTGTTCTGGACTCCATTGAAAAACTGGTCCTCTATCCGGACGTCCAGGTGCGGAAAGACGTCATCCGGGCGATCGGGATCCTCCGCCCCAACGGAAATGGAACAAAACTAGTGACGTTCGTGAATGATGCCGAGGAGTCGGTGCGGTTGGCGGCGCTCAAACTGCTCATGCGCGGTCAATATACGGCACCCTACTCCGCCTGGTCGCCCATCGTATCGGCGGACACGTTCAAGGATCGACCCCTCAGCGAGAAACGTGCGGTCTTCCACGCCATGCGCGCCACCAGCGGCGAGGAGATCATTCCGTCCTTTACGCGATTGCTCACGGAATGGTCCTGGACCAACCGGAAGAAAAAAGAAGAGCTCGCTTCCCTCGCCGCCGAAGCATTGGGGAAATTGGCCACCCCTGCCGCCGTGGCAGCCCTGGAGCTGGGCCAGAAGAAAGGCGGCGCCGCCGTCCGGCAAGCCTGCACCGCCGCACTCGCCCAAGCCCAACGACAACAACTCAAGCAGGTCGGATCATCGTGAGGAGCCGTTGCCGTGAGTGATTTCAAGATCCAACAGACCCAAGTCGCGAAGGAACAGGCCCGGCCGATTCTGACGCACGAAAAATCCCTGTCGCAGAAAATCGCCCGCGGATCGGAGGCCGGGGATATCCTTGACCAGCAAATGGCCATGCTCGGCATTCAGCTGATCACCCAATTGAACGTGCTGATGAAAATCTCCCGTATGTACGAATCCACCAACGCGGCGCTGGATAAACCGGTCGAGACCATGCTGACCTTGATCAAGACTATGACGCACGACCAGCCGATCGCCGTCCGCCTGCAAAACGACTTCCTGTTTCTCGGGAACAGCCACTTGAAAGTAAACGCGCAGCAGATAGCCGTGGCCACCAGCATCATCGACACCCTGAACACCTGGAAGATCGGCGGGGTCACCTTCTCCTTGACCGTGGAGGCGAAAGATCTGCGTGAATTCGCGGCGCTCTTTGTCCGCCTAACTCCTGACGACACCACCCTCGAAGACCTTCGGCGCGAAATCGCCGCACGGGGGATCGCCGGCATTGAGCTGGAAGAGCCGCGGCAGCTGCAGGTCCGGGACGAAACCGGAACAGCGGGACGCACGGGGTCCAACGGCATGGACAGCGCCGCGCTCAAAACGCAGCAGAAACGAAGCGCCAAAAACGGCTATGCCAGAGTGGCGGGATCAGTCGGAGCCCTGACGCAATCGGTCCGTGAGGGAGGAACGGTCAGCTTTAAACAGGCGAAGCGGGCGATCCAAAACATCGTCGATCTCATGATGGATGATGAGGCCACGATCCTCGGGCTCACGACCCTTCGTTGCCACGATCAATACACCCACAACCATTCGGTCAATGTGTCCTTGCTGTCCATTGCTCTGGCCAATCGCGCCGGCTATCCCAAAGTGGAACTGGCCGACCTGGGCCTTGCGGCGCTGTTCCACGATATGGGCAAGTCCACCATTCCCATGGAGGTCCTGAACAAACCTGGCGAGTTTACCGATGCCGACTGGGTGACCATGCGCAGTCATCCCACGGAGGGAGTCCTGAGTCTGTCGAAGCTGCGCGGCATCACGAATCTACCGGGCCGTATGGCGGCGGCGTCCTTCGAACACCACATGAACCTGGATTTCTCCGGCTATCCGAAGCTGACCGTGCCCTGGACCGTCTCATTGACTGGCCGGATCCTCACGATCGCAGACTGCTACGACGCGATGACCTCCTCCCGTGTCTATCGCCGGGAACCCATGTCCCCCTCAAAAGTCCTCACCATGATGTTCTCGAAGTCCGGGCAATCGTTCGACCCGGTGCTGCTCAAGCTGTTTGTAAACTGCGTCGGCATCATCCCCATCGGCAGTCTGGTGATGCTGGAGACCAGCGAGCTGGCAGTCGTGCTCAAACCAGCGGCAGACAAGGAACAGGCAGAACGACCGTTGGTCAAAGTCATCACCGACCCGCAAGGAAACCCGGTCGAGCAGGGGCGCGAACTAGACCTGACTGAGAGGGATGAAACCGGAGAGTTCCGCCACCACATCATCCGCTTGATCGACAACACGGAATATAAGTTCGACACCAGCCGCTACTTCGTCTAGCAGGATGCTCAAAAAGTTCGTCAGCAAGGCCGCAGCCGATGAACGCACCGGAGTCGTACCCTCAGGGGTACGGTGAGGATGCGTTCGAGGCGAGAACGAAACTGGCGGGCTTTTTCAGCATCCTGCCGCCGCCGATCTCTTGACAGGACCTGCCCCCCCAGTTATTCTCGCAACCGTTCATTGATCGCATCGTTTACCAACAAGGAGCGCCAGTTATGCATACCATGGGAACCATTTTGCGGCGGATCACTCTCCCCTTGGCCGCCGCGGGCATTTTATTGCTCGCCTCTCTTCCTGCGGCAGAGGCTGCCGAAGCCTTCAAAATGGGCGTCGTCGATCCTCAGACCGTGTTAGAAAAATCGAAAGCGGGCAGGAAAGCCCTGGACGGGCTCAAAGAATATGTCACCACCAGGCAGAAGCTGTTGTCCCGGGACGAAGAAGAGTTGCGCACCACCGAGAAGACGCTCAAGGATCAACTCGCGAAGCTCAGCGAGACCGAGAAGAAAGAAAAAGAGACCCAGTTCCGCGCAAAGATCCAGGACTATCAGAAGCGCGCACAGGAATTTAATCAGGAATTGCAGGGAAAGCAGAAGGAATTGGTCGATGACTACATGAAGCGAATTGCCACGGCCACGCAGGCCGTAGCGGAAAAAGGCGGATTCTCCCTCGTCCTCGACAAGGGCAGCGAACAAACGGTCAAGATTGTGATCTACAATAAAGAGACCATCGATTTGACCGACCAGGTGATCAAAGAGTTCGACCGAGCCAACAGCAAGTAACCCTTCCGATGGGACCTCGGCCACTCCGAGGTCCCATCACTGCTCCATCGGATAGCCCGCATCCCGCCAGGCCTTGATCCCCCCATCCATCGACACCACGTTCCGATAGCCCATCTGCTGCAGCGCGTCCGCGGCTAAGGCCGACCGGTAACCGCCTCCGCAATACAAGACCATCGCCGCCTCTTTATCGGGAATGAGCGTCTCCACATCGCGCTCGATAATCCCTTTCCCAAGATGGCGGGCGCCTTTCGCATGGTCCTTCGCAAATTCATGGTCCTCGCGCACATCCAGAAAATGCTGCACATCATCCCCATCGAGCCGCGCCTTGGCCTGCGCCACCGTACATTCCTTCACCCTCGCTCTAGCTGCATCCACCAGCTTCAGAAAACCGGGATTATGCTTCATCGTCGCTCCTCCTCATCTCCGTTCCAGCAATAGGGCTCGGCCAATGTTGATTCATCGCCGGCCAGCGGGCTATGGTCCTCGATCTTCCGGCTCCTGTCAACGGACGAACCACATGATCATCGTGGAATCCCACCGCTCGCTCGATTGACTAACCCCTACCCCGATGTTAGATTCCAGCCGCTTTCTGGAACAGGAAACCATGTACGATCTACGCTATTTACGAGACAATTTAGACAGCCTCCGGGAACAATTGGGTCCCCGCGGCGCCGACGTCCCCTGGGACAGCCTCCGCGGGCTGATCGAACAACGCCGCGCCTTGACCAGCCAGGTCGAGCAACTTCGTTCCGAACTCAAAAAAGGATCGGACGAGGTCGCCAAACTGAAGCGAGAAAAGCAGCCGGCTGATACCGCCATGGCAGCCATGAAGGCAGTCGGCGAACGGATCAAGACAATTGAAGACGAACTCCGGGGCGTCGAAGAACCCCTGACCGACCTGAATCTCCGCATCCCCAATCTCCCCCACACCTCGGTGCCGGCAGGAAAAGACGCGGGCAGCAACCAGGAGGCCAGGCGCTGGGGCACCCCGCCCACCTTGACCGCACCGGCCAAGAGTCATTGGGATCTCGGAGAAGCCCTCGGCATTTTAGATTTCGACCGGGCCGCGAAAATCGCCGGCGCAAGGTTTGCGGTCCTGACCGGAGCTGGCGCGAGACTCGAACGGGCTCTCATCAACTATATGCTCGACCTGCACACGACGCAGCATGGCTACAGGGAAGTCCTGCCGCCGCTCCTCGTCAATCGCGCGAGCATGACCGCAACAGGCCAGTTGCCCAAGTTCGAAGAGGATCTCTTTCGCCTGCGGGACGAAGACTATTTCTTGATCCCGACGGCCGAAGTGCCGGTGACCAATCTCCATCGGGACGAAATCATCGCCGAGACCGCCCTGCCGATCCGGTATACGGCCTATACCCCCTGTTTCCGGCGCGAAGCTGGCTCCTATGGCAAAGACACCAGAGGGCTCATTCGCCTCCACCAATTCAACAAGGTGGAATTGGTCGTCTTCGCCAAACCGGAAGAATCGTACGAGGAATTGGAACGGCTCACCGGCCATGCAGAAGCGATCTTGCAAGGCTTGGGACTGCATTACCGGGTCGTCACCCTCTGTACCGGCGATATCGGATTCTCCGCGGCGAAGACCTATGACATCGAAGTCTGGCTCCCCTCCCAAAACCAATATCGGGAGATTTCCTCCTGCAGCAACTTCGAAGGATTTCAGGCCAGACGAGGCAGCATCCGGTATAAGGGCGCAGCTGGAAAAAAGGACGCCAAGACCGAGTTCGTCCATACCCTCAATGGATCGGGGCTGGCCGTCGGCCGCACCCTCGTGGCCATCCTTGAAAACTATCAGCAGCCGGATGGGAGCATCACGATACCGGAGGTCTTACGTCCCTACATGGGCGGGCTTGAGCTGATTCGCAAAGAATAGGCTATGATGGGAGCCAGCCCGAGCGCTACCATGACAAGCGCTCCTGGTCGAATGAGTTCAAGTGGAGGGGTGGCAGAGCGGCCGAATGCGCCAGTCTTGAAAACTGGAGACCTCGCAAGGGGTCCGCGAGTTCAAATCTCGCCCCCTCCGCCAAACCACAGAAACAAATTCATCGTCTGAAACAGCCGACGCCTCCGCCTCTTGCCTCCAACCCCATTGCCAGAAGCCCTCTCACGCCTGACCTCAACAGCAGGCAGTCTCCGCTCACCAACGAGCAATATCCCGCACGTCCATGACTTAATGTACTGGATTGCCAATAAGTCTCAATATATTGATTTATTGGCAGCATTATACATGATGAGCTAGCGGTGATTTACCGCGCACCCCCCTCTTTAGTTCGACCCCACCTACCTCTACGGTATGTTCAAAAACTCGTCCATGCGGCACTATCACCCTGACAGCACGCCTTCGTGACACCACTTCGTGAAGGAGGAACCGATGCAGAAACAGACGAGAACGATCGGATTCATTCATCGGGAACGAAACAGCAAAACCTGCCCCCTCTGCGGCTGCCATATCTATCAATTCGTCCTTCGTGGAAGCCTGCAGCCGGAAACCGACAACCCCTTCGCCCCCTGCTCGCAATGCTGGAATTCCCAGGAACCGGACGAGGCCCATCGCCAGACCCTCTGGATGTAAGCACTCGACCTCTTCACCAGGACACAGAAGGAAGACACCATGCACGTCATCTCATCCAAACTCCATGATCTGAAGTTGCGTCACGCCCGCACGAAACAGAAGCGAGCCGCGCTCCACATGCTGACCCTCAGCGGCGTCATCAGACCAAGCCATTCGGAGCTCCGCTACGAGACACCCCTCGCCAGCATGACGGCTCTTGACTCAGAGTCAACGCCCCTCGCACAAGCACAAGCCCAACCCATCTCTATGCCCCTGTGGGAACAGGATCTCACGACCAGCATGCATACAACCTGGCACTACATCAGCAGCCTGTCGTCCTCCCTCGTCCAGCTCGCGAAAAAACCGATCGTCCTCCAGTGGAACAAGCAAGTGGACGCCTGAACCATCTCCGCTTCCCCCAAGAGTTTTTCTTGCTCCACCTCGCGAATTGCTTGTACCTCCCACATGGCCTGAGGTAAGATCACGGCTCGATTGCTGGTTATCCTACGATCATCGACCGCATCGCACATGATCGGGAACCCCGCGTAGGGCTGAGAACAGTGGAGAGGTGGCCGAGCGGCCGAAGGCAGCAGTTTGCTAAACTGCCGTAGGGGCAAAACCCTTACCGAGGGTTCAAATCCCTCCCTCTCCGCCACAGCCTGTTCCGTCGGCACTCTCAGAGGATGGATCGATAGAGACTTGATTTTTGTCGGTCGATCCTGTAACAGTGCCTCGCTCTTCTTGCCGTGAATCGTGCCGAGGTAGCTCAGTTGGTAGAGCACAGCCCTGAAAAGGCTGGTGTCGACA
>ERZ1292640.3694-Hain-H43-02um-R1-3694-length-11851-cov-12_pt1 | contig 11851 bp, 10 predicted proteins | sample MGYA00564404_ERZ1292640 | MGnify/ENA primary metagenome ERZ1292640 (study PRJEB36523, sample SAMEA6512636) | groundwater metagenome | collected 2019-01-08 | study: AquaDiva: Metagenomics assemblies of 32 groundwater samples | reverse complement strand
TTTTGCGATGGCCTGCCGGCCGACATGACATCGTCCATGCACCACGATCTTGAGGCGGGCGGGCCGCTCGAGCTGGCGTGGCTGAGCGGCGGGGTCGTCGAACTGGGCGAGGCCGCGGGCGTGCCGACGCCCGCCAATCGCGCCGTGCGGGACATCCTGGCGCTGCACGCGCAGGGACGAGGCAAATAAGTTGTCGGGTAACCTGCGGCAACCCGACCTACGCGGTTATCGGTAGTCCAAATAGGGACTCTTGATGCAAGTCACTTCGATGCACTTCAAGGCGCGCGCCGGCGTCAAACTTGCGGACGTGAAGCTGCAGGCCGCGCTGAAAAAGCTGCAGAACAATTTCGTCAAAGGCCGCGCCGAGCGCGTGCTCGAGCTCGACAATTTCGAGGCGATCCGCACCGCGGCGGCGGCGATCCGCGACCGCGCGCTCAACAATCTCGACGCCTGGCTCGAGGAGTTCGAGCGCAATGCACAGGCGCGCGGCGCGGTAGTGCACTGGGCCGAGACCGCCGCGGATGTCAACCGCATCGTGTGCGGGCTTGCTGCCGCGTACCAGGTTCGCAAAGTCGCGAAATCGAAATCGATGGTGAGCGAGGAGTGCAGCCTCAACGACGCGCTCGAAGCCGCAGGCATCGAGGTGGTCGAGACCGACCTCGGCGAATACATTCTGCAGCTCGCGCACGAGTCGCCGTCGCACATCGTGGCGCCCGTGGTGCACAAGAGCCGCGACGAAGTGTCCGACCTGTTTCACGCAAAACACGCGCAGCCGCGCAAAACGGGAATCGCCGAACTGTGCCGCGAGGCGCGGGAGACGCTGCGCCCGCATTTCCTGTCTGCAGAGATGGGTATATCGGGTGCAAATTTCATTGTTGCCGAAACCGGCTCGACGCTGATCGTCACCAACGAGGGCAATGGCCGCATGGTGACCACGCTGCCGCGAGTGCATGTCGCGATCACTGGAATCGAGAAAGTAGTGCCGACGCTGGAAGATGCGACGACGCTGCTGCGTCTGCTCGCGCGCCACGGCACCGGCCAGTCGGTCACCAACTACGTTTCGGTTACGACCGGCGTAGCGCAGCCGGGCGAGGCGGGACCCGGCCACTTCCACATCATCCTGCTCGACGGCGGGCGCACCAGACTGATCGGCAGCGAGCTGCAGGAGATGCTGCGCTGTATCCGCTGCGGCGCGTGCATGAACCACTGCCCGGTGTACCAAAGCGTCGGTGGCCACGCCTACGGCTGGGTTTATCCCGGACCGATGGGGTCCATCCTGACGCCGACTTATGTCGGCCTTGAAAACACGCTCGATCTGCCGCACGCCTCAACGCTCTGCAACCAGTGCGGGGTCGTGTGCCCGGTCAAGATCCCGCTGCCCGACCTGTTGCGCAAGTTGAGGGAAAAGCAGTTCGAGCGCGGCCTGCGGCCGTGGGCTGAACGCGCCGGTCTCGCACTGTGGGGATGGCTTGCGCGGCGTCCCGTGTTGTATGCTCTGGCCACGAGTATCGGTGCGCGCGTGCTGCGCCAGATCGGCGGCCGCGAACGACTGATACATGCATTGCCGCTGGCGGGTGGTTGGACCGGCGGGCGCGACCTGCCGGCGCCGCAGGGAAAAACGTTTCGTGAACTTTATGCACAAAGGAGAAGGTCTTGAACAAGCCAGTCGACATGCAGAACATCCAGACAGTGCCGTTGTGGATCAACGGCAAACACCAGCAGGCATCGGGCGCCCGCTCGGGTGATGTCACCAATCCTGCGACCGGGCGCGTCATCAGGCGCGTGCCGTTCTGCAATGCAGCCGACATCGATGCCGCGGTGCAGGCGGCGAGCCGCGCGTTTCCGGCATGGCGCGACTCGCCGCCGCTGCGCAGAGCCCGCATTCTGATGCGCTTTCGCGAACTGCTCGATCGGAACAAGGACCAACTCGCGGCGCTTATCACCGCGGAGCATGGCAAGACGCTCGCGGATGCGGGCGGCTCGGTGCAACGCGGGATCGAGGTGGTCGAGTTCGCCATGGGAATACCGCATCTGGTCAAGGGCGAACATAGCGAGGAAGTCGGTACCGGTGTCGATACTCATTCGCTGCGCCAGCCGCTCGGCGTATGCGCAGGCATCACGCCGTTCAACTTTCCGATCATGGTGCCGCTGTGGATGTTCCCGGTGGCGCTTGCGTGCGGCAACACGTTCGTGCTGAAGCCTTCTGAAAAGGTGCCTTCGGCGGCGATGCGGATGGCGGAGCTGCTGAAGGAAGCCGGCCTGCCGGATGGCGTATTCAATGTCGTGCACGGCGACAAAGAGGCGGTCGATGCGCTGCTCGGTCATCCGGGCATCAAGGCGATTTCGTTTGTGGGTTCGACGCCGATCGCGAAATACATCTACGAGACCGCGTCGAAAAACGGCAAGCGCGTGCAGGCGCTCGGCGGCGCCAAGAATCATGCGGTGGTACTGCCCGACATGACAGCCAGTGCCGCAGATCTCGAATTCACGGTTGATGGGCTGATGGGTGCCGCCTATGGTTCCGCGGGCGAACGCTGCATGTCGATCTCGGCGGTGGTTGCGGTCGGTGCGTCCGCCGACCCGCTGGTCGCGAAGCTCAGGGAGAAAGCGTTCAACCTGAAGATTGGCGCCGGTGACGGCAAGGATATGGACATGGGTCCGCTGGTCACCCGCGCGCACCGCGATAAAGTCGCCGGATACGTCGACAAAGGCGTGGCCGAAGGCGCCAAGCTCGTGCTCGATGGCAGAGGGCTGAAGATCACCGAATACCAGGACGGCAATTTTCTCGGCGCGTCGCTGTTCGATCACGTCAAGACCGATATGACGATCTACAAGGATGAGATCTTCGGCCCGGTACTGTGCGTGCTGCGCGTTGACACTCTGGATGACGCGATTCGCATGATCAACGCCAATCCGTACGCGAACGGCACCGCGGTGTTTACGCGCTCGGGGGGCGCGGCACGCAAGTTCGAGCGCGAAATCGAAGTCGGCATGGTGGGTATCAACGTGCCCATCCCGGTGCCGATCGCGTTTTTCTCGTTCGGTGGCTGGCGCAATTCCCTGTTTGGCGACCAGCACGTGCACGGCATGGAGGGCGTGCGTTTCTACACGCGCGGCAAAGTGGTCACCACGCGCTGGCCGGATGCCAACGCGCTGCCGACGGGCCTCAACATGCCGACGCTCGGCTGATAATTTCTCCTACCCATGAACCTTTCCCATTCCGAAACCGTAGGGTGGATGAAGGCCGGGCTGTGTCGGCCGGAATCCACCGCAATCCGGATCGGTGGATTGTGCTTTGCTCCATCCACCCTACGCCTTCTTGGTTCATGGGTTCGATTCGCGGCATCAGTGCGGCCGTAGAGTCTCTCATGCATTTAATGGCTGCACGGGAAAACATCCTCAACCGCATCCGCGCCGCGCAAGGCCGCGTTGGTGCGCCGACGCCGCAGGAACGCGCAGCGGTGGACGATTACATCAAGGCGCATCCGCAGGGGCCGCGTCCGAAGTCGGACTGGGAGCCGGTCGCGCGCTTTCGCGAGCGGGCGCTGGGTCTCGCGAGCACGCTGGCTGAAGCGCCAGCGCTCGCCGGTGTGCCGCAGGCGGTTGCAACTTACCTCGCAAGCAACTCGCTGCCGCTCGCGGGGGTGTGCTGGCCGGAGTTCGGGACACTGGACTGGCGGGGTGCGGGTCTTGCGGTCGAAGCGCGCGCGGCGGCGGAAGCGGACCTGGTCGGCATCACCGGCTGCTTCTGCGCGATCGCCGAAACCGGCACGCTCATGCTGCTGTCGGGTCCGGACACCCCGCCCGGGGCGAGCCTGCTGCCCGAAACCCATATCGCGGTCGTGAATTCGAACCGCATCGTGCGCGGCATGGAGGACGCATGGGAGCTGCTGCGCGCGGAGCGCGCGACCGCGCTGCCGCGCGCCGTCACTTTTATCTCCGGCCCATCGCGCACCGCCGACATCGAGCAGACGGTCACGCTCGGCGCGCACGGGCCGTACCGCGTGCATATCATTCTGATCGGTGCAGGCAACTTCGCCAATTCCGGCGATGAGGAGTTCGGCCGCGGAGGAAAGAAATGACGATCGCGTGGCGATTAACTGTGTCGGTCAGCGCGGTTTTCTTGCCGCATGCCTGATCCCGCCGGGCTGCTCGAACAAATCGGCGTACGCGCTGTCGTTGCGTTCAGCGTTGCGCTGCTTGCCCTGTTGATACTCGGCGACTACGCAATCGGGAGGGAACTCAGCCTGGCGCCGCTGTACCTGATTCCGGTGCTGCTGGTCACGTGGAAGACGTCGGCGACCATGGGGGTTGCGGTTTCGATGTTCGCCTCGGGACTGTGGGCAGCCGCGGTCTTGCAGCAGGACGGAAGAGCGATCGCGGCCTACGTGCTGTGGGAAGCGGCGATCCGGCTGGCGACCACCGTCTTGTTTGTCGTGTTGCTGTCCAATCTGAAAGCCAGCCTCGCGCGGGCCAGTCTGCTGGCCCGCAAGGATTCGTTGACGGACCTCGCCAACCGGGGCTCTTTTTACGAACTGGTGAATCAGGAAATGTCGAGGTGCAAACGCTATGGCGGTGCAATTTCCATCGCTTTTATCGACCTGGATAAATTCAAGGCTCTGAACGACCGGGCCGGGCACGACGTGGGAGACGAGGCGCTACGCGTGGTCGCGCAAACCCTGCGCGCCCAGCTTCGATCCACTGACGTGCCGGCGCGTCTTGGGGGTGACGAGTTTGCAGTCATGTTGCCGGGGATGGATGCGCGGGGCGCAAGTCAGGCGACGCAAATACTGCAGTCCCGTCTGTTGAGCGCAATGGAGCATCGCAGCTGGCCCATCACTTTCAGCATCGGACTTGCGACGTTCACCAAGGCGCCTGACTCGGCCGATGAAATGATCAAGCGTGCCGATATGCTGATGTATCAGATGAAACGCGAAGGAAAAGGTGGCATCAGCGAGCACGTTTTCGCGTGACGGTGATTCAGGCGGCGCTCGCGCCGGCGCCGGGACTCAGAATGCCTGGTCCCAGCGGATGCTCAGGCGTATGGCCGCATTGATCAGTCCGACCATGCTGTAGGTCTGCACGAAATTGCCCCACTGCTCGCGCGTTTGCGGGTCGATATCCTCCGCCAGCAGACCGTGCCGGTTGCGGCAGGCGAGCAGCTTCTCGAACAGTTCGCGGGCCTCCGCCATGCGGCCGATGGCGGCGAGCGCGTAGATGTACCAGAAAGTGCAAACCGCAAACGCATTGGCCGGCACGCCAAAATCATCCTTTTCCACGTACCGGAAAATGAAGTCCCCCCTGCGCAATTCGTTTCCGACGGCGTTGACTGTCCCGATAAAGCGCGGATCGTCTGCCGCGAGAAATCCGACCTCGTGCAGCAGCAGCAGGCTCGCGTCGAGCGCATCGCCATCGAAGGTCGCCACAAAACTGTTCCGCTGCGCGTGCCACGCGCGTTCGCACACGACGCGATGTATCCTGTCGGCACAATTGCGCCAGTAGTCGGCGCGGGCCGGCAGGCTCAGCCGGATGGCAATCCGGGCCAGACGGTCGCACGCGGCCCAGCACATGACGCTGGAAAACGTGTGTATCTGCGGCGGTCCGCGCCGCTCCCAGATCCCGGCGTCGGGTTGGTCGTGGAACTCGAGCGCCCTCTCGCCCAGCTTCTCGAGTTGATGAAACAGCGTCTCGTCACCGCTGCGCACCAGGCGCTCGTCAAAGAACACATGGGTCGCTGCCAGAATCGCCGAGCCGTAGACATCGTGCTGAATCTGGCGAGCCGCCTGGTTGCCGATGCGCACGGGCCCCATGCCGCGATAGCCCGGCAACGAAGCGATTTCCAATTCCTCGATCGTCGACGCGCCGGAGATGCCATAGACGGGCTGCAGCCGTCCCTGCTGCGTGCCGGCCGCGATGTTGAGGATGTAGCCGAGGTGGCGTTCCATGGTACGGGTCGCGCCGAGCCGGTTAAGGGCGTTGACGACAAAATACGCGTCGCGCAGCCAACAGTAACGATAATCCCAGTTCCGGCCGCTGTCAGGCGCTTCGGGGATGGAAGTGGTCATCGCCGCGACAATTGCGCCGGTGTCCTCGTAAGTGTTCAGTTTGAGCGTGATGGCGGCGCGGATAACCGCTTCCTGCCATTCGAACGGGATGTTGAGAAGACGCACCCATTCACGCCAGTAGGCAGCGGTTTGCTCCAGGAAATTGCGGCCGACTTCGATGACCGATGCCTGAACGGTCTCGTCCGGGCCAAGCATCAGGGTCACTGCGTGCTCAAGAAAAAACGGCGTCTCTTCCAGGATCGCGGTGATCGACGCATCGGTCGTGACCCGGAATACCAGTCCGGGTGCGACGTAGCGGATATGGTGACTGCCGTAGGTGACGCTCGGCCGCTCGGCGCCATAGCCATGAGCGGGACGGATGCGAATGCAAATGCGCGGGTTCCCGGAAAGCCGCTTGATGGTGCGCACCAGCGACATGGGACAGAACATGCGTCCGTACTGCCTGAAGCGCGGCGCGAAATCCATGAGCTCGATCCCGCCGCCGTGGCGATCGTAGAGGCGCGTGACGAGGATCGCGGTGTTGGTGAGGTATTCCTGCTCCGCGCGCGCAAAATCCACCAGTTCAACGGCGAAGAAACCAAAATCCGTCGCGGACTTGCGCTCGCGCAGCAGCGAGCAGAAGACCGCGTCGCCATCAAAGCGGGGCAGGCACGCCCAGACGATCTCGCCCAGGCGATCGACCAGGGCGCCGACGGTCGAATTTCCGATCAATCCCAAATCGAGCGTGTTCATTCGGCACGCTCGCGGGATTGCCCGCCGGGTTGCGCGGGAGCCATGGTGCTCGCGCACTGTTCGAGCCACGGGCGCACGGTGTGGACATCCGGCAGGCGCCAGTGGGCAGCCGAGCGGCCGGGCCCCACCTTGATCGAGTGTCCATTCATCGCATTGACCACGGAAAATCCGAACTCGTCGGTCACATCGTCGCCGAGGAACACCGGAATTCTCCCGCGAAACGGACTTTCGGACATGAATTCCGAAATCGCAATTCCCTTGTCGCTTCCTTTGGGCACGATTTCGAGCACCATTTTTCCGCGCTGCAGCCGCAGATCGGCTGCTGAATTCACCCGTTCGCGCAGCAGCCGGTGCAAGTGCCCTCCCAGGCTCGGCACCTGCCGATAATGGATGGCCAGCGTAAAGCCTTTTTCCTCCAGCAGCAGACCGGGATGGCGCGCGACGAGCGGCGCGAGCCGGTTTTTGATTTCGCTGAACCGGTGCGAGGGGGCCGCGTGCCGGTGCACGACCCCGGAACTGTTGCGGCGTTCAACGCCATGCTGGCCGGCGGTCGGAAGTTTCAGCGGCGCAAAAAGGCTGTCCACTTCGCCGATCTGGCGCCCGCTGACGAGCGCGACCGCGCCCCCGGCGGCTGCATGCAGCCGCCCGAGCGTCTGCTTGAGTTCGCGTTCCACCATTACGCCCGCGGGGGTGGCGGCAAGCGCGAGCAGCGTGCCGTCGATATCGAGGAAGAAAGCCCAGTTTGGCTGCGCCCCGGGCAGGACCGCCGATTTGGTACGATTTCTCTTTGCTGGCCCAATTAAAGGCCCGTTCATGTTTGCGCCACGACGTAGGGATTTGTCACCGGAGGAGTCAGCCCATATCCTAATCCCAGTGCGTGCATGTGGCAACAATTCAACGACGCATTCGCGAGCGTGCAGTGACAGCGATGCGTATATCAATTTCGGCGTAGGGTGCGCTTGCGCACCGATTGCCGGGACGGTGCGCAAGCGCACCCTACACCAATTGCAATTCCCCGTGGCTTGCGACGGGGATCAATGTAGTACAGATGGAAATAACAGAGGCAGATGCCGGTGTAAACCGCTGCGGGCGGAAGAGGCGGCCGTAGGCGAACCGCGATCGCGTTTCCGACTTTGGCTCCTCGCTACGAGGCCCCGGGCCGGCCGGCACTAATCGCCGGCCGGCCCTGGCGCCACCCTCCTCCTCGGGGGCCAATGGGTCGAATGTTGGGCATTATGTCGAAAGAATCCGTTGGGACGTATCCGAGCGGTTGCGTACGTAAAAACACACAGGGCAATCAAGGCACGGACGCGAATTCCATGAATTTCGGGGATAATGGCGCGGCCCGGATTTGACCGGCCGAGACGTGCAAAGGGGTGCTCACGCAGCAGCCGCACGGCACGCGGCCTGACCTGCAACCTGACGAATGCCTCAGGAATGCTGGTCCGCAGTAAGAGCGAACCGCACCAGTTCGGCGACATTGCGCGCGCCGAGCTTGGCCATCATACCCGCCTTGTGGACCTCGACCGTACGCGGGCTGATCGCGAGAGCGCGGCCGATTTCCTTGGCGTGCAGCCCTTGCCCGACCAGCAGCAGAACTTCCCGCTCGCGGCGCGTGAGCTTGGCGAGCTTCGAGGCGTCGCCGTTTTCGGCAGCCCGCCGCTTCAGCCGTCCCAGCTCTTTTTCCAGACCTTTTTCGATTGCGGCCCGCAACTCCGTCTCATCAAAGGGCTTCTCGAGAAAGTCCACCGCCTCCGCCTGGAACGCAGCGCGCGCCGACGACACGTCACCGTGCGCGGTAATAATCACAAACGGCAGGCGGCTTCCCCGCGCCCGCAGTTCCGCCTGCAATTCGAGACCGCTCTTTCCGGGGAGCCTGAGGTCAGCCACCACGCAGCCGGTCCATTTGTCCTGATACGCGGCAAGTAAAGCTTCCGCGCTGGCGAAGGAGGCCGCGTGGTAACCCAGCAGTCCCAGCATCATCGCGAGCGAGTCGCGCATCGATGCATCGTCGTCCACGATGTAGACGATGCAACCGCGATCCGTCGCGTCACTCATCGGCGGCCTCGGTGGGTAACGTCAGGTCGAATTCGCCGTGCCCGCCATCGGCCGCATCCAGAGAGCCGCCGTGCGCGTCAGTTATGGCGCGACAGATGGACAGGCCGATTCCCATGCCGGTTGCCTTGTTGGTCGAATAAGGCTCGAACAGACGCTGCCGCGTCAAAGGCGACATACCTTCCCCGGTATCCACGACGCGAAACAGTATCCGCCTCCCTTTCAGCATGCGGGTCGACACCGTGACTGCTTTTTTCCCCGGCGGCAGGCCGGCCACGGCCTCGAATGCGTTTGCAATCAGGTTGCGCAGCACCAGCTCGATCTGCACCCGGTCCACCAGCAGCGTTCGCGCGCCATCGGCACTGTCGACTCTGAATGTCACGTCCCCGGACGGGTTGAACTTCTCGCCGACGGCGCGCGCGCTCTCCAATAGTGTAGCGACTTTTACCGGTTCGAGCCGCGTCGTCCCCGCGCGAAAGAAGTCGCGCAGCCGTCGCACGATTTCAGCCGCCCGCCTTGATTCCTGAAGCATTTTTTCGATCGTGGCGTTCAGCCCGGAACGGGCGATCGCGTCGTTTTCCTGGCGCAGCATGATCTGGCAGGCGCTGCCGTAGTTGTGCAAGGCGGCAAGCGGCTGGTTGATTTCATGGGCGATCGCGCCCGCCATTTCACCGGCGGCCGCCAGCCGCAGCGAGCGCTTGAGATTTTCTACCGCGCGCGCCCGCTCGTCCACGATGATTCCCAGAGCCAGGCCCGTGAGCGTAAGCGCGGATACCCGCACCTGCAATTCCACGACGGCAAGGGAATCCAGGGCCCCCACCTCGGCGCCCAGCACCACGCCGACCTGAACCACGGCCGACGCCGCCGCGGCGCCGCTCAGGCCGCCGCGCAACGCGATCCAGATCAGGGGCAGGAACAGGAGATAGAAATAGCGCCGCGGCTCGGCGCCGCTTTGGAACATGAAGTAAACCAGTCCGCCCAGGATGACGAACTGCAGCGCGGTTTCCGGTTTGCGCCAGGACTGGATCAGATGCCGGCGCCCCGCGGGATCCGCCGCCACCATGAGCAGCGGCGCGGTGACGAGCACGCCAACCGTGTCGCCCAGCCAGAACTGAAATGCCGCGGCGATAAACGAGTCTCCGACGCGAAAGCCCGCGGACCAGAGTATTCCCACGTAGCAAACGCCGATGATCGCAGCGCCGGCCCCGGTGACCGCAATAAAGGTCCACAGTTGCCGCGTATCGTGCAGTCTGCCGTAGAACTGGAAGCGTAACCTGAGCGCCGCAGCGATTCCGGTGTAGCCGGCGGCAAGGACCAGCGAAGTCAGGATCGAAAGCGGCAAACCGGCCGGCGCATCGCGTACCAGCAATTCGGCGACGAGGATCGCTGCGAATACAACCGGTGCATAACGCAGTCCGCCGAGCAGCATCCACACGATGCTCAATGCGGGCGGCGGGTTCCAGGGCGTGATGTTGAACGGGCCGAGCGGATAAATGGAGCTCGTCCAGTCGAGGGCCACGTAGCACGCGACGAACAACACCGCGTCTCTCGCGTGAGCAGCGAGTGAACGGCGCGCACCGACTGCCCATAATTCAGCCAACGTAAACGCGCTCCACCATGCCCGGTCCGGCGTATCCAATCGTGTGTATGGACGGGATCAAGTACGTAATTGCCCCTACTTAAATTCTCTTATAGCCAATGTGCTGTCCCAGGGCTATTTTGCCATAGAGATGAATCTGCAAGGCATCCATTGTTCTTGCTCGGCGTGGAGGGCGGCACGATGAGATCAATTCTTGATTTCAGCGCATGGGCCGAGTGGTTCCACGCGCTGGATGCCGCATGGCTGTTTGTGCCGATCCTGGTATTCGTAATCGTGGTCGTCCGGTGGTGGAGCAGGGGCCTCAGACCGGACAAGACCAAGCGGTCGAAGGATTACTGACCGGGATCGTGAATGGCACCGCCGGCGGTGGAACGGACTTCCAGCGGCGGCTGACGACCGTCAATAACCCGTAGAACGAGGAGTTAGAACATGAAACTGCTTTATCGTATGACTGTAACGATTCTTGCTTTGGCGATATGTTTCCCGTCCACCGCCGTTGCACAAGCCTATCCCGACAAACCCGTACGCGTCGTCGTCGTGTTCCCGCCCGGCGGTTCCAACGACGTGGTCGCCCGCATCGTGTTTCAGAAGATGTCGGAAATTATGGGCCAGCAGTTTGTCATCGAGAATCGCGGCGGGGCCGCGGGCACCATCGGTTCCGAAGTGGTGGCAGGTAGTCCCGCGGACGGCTACACGATCATGGTGCAATCGGCGACGCACGTGGCCAACCCGCACCTCTACAAAAAACTTTCCTACGATGTTCTGAAGGACTTCATCGGCGTAACCACGCTCGCACGACAGGTGGGCATGCTGGTCGTGCATCCGTCCTTGCCGGCAAAGTCGGTGAAAGAGTTCCTCGCGCTGGCCAAAACGCGTCCCGGTGAGATCAACTACGCGTCTGCCGGCAATGGCAGCTTCGTGCATCTGACGATGGCGCTGCTCGCTTCGGTCACCAACAGCAAGATGGTACACGTGCCTTACCGGGGCGGCGGGCCGGCCGGGACCGCCTTGATCGCCGGGGAGACGCACGCGATGATCGCCACGATAGGTTCGCTGTTTCCGCACATCAAGTCTAACCGGGTGCGGCCGCTGGGCGTGACTTCGGACAAGCGCACCGATCAGTTCCCCGATGTCCCCGCGATCGCGGAGACCGTACCGGGCTATGAGTTCACGGCGTGGGTCGGCTGCTTTGCGCCGGCGGGCACGCCCAGGCCGATCGTCGACCGGCTCAATGCCGAGCTGAAGAAGGCGCTCGCCGATCCCGGCGTGGCGTCGAAATTGACCGTGCAGACTCTCGACCCCATGCATATGACGCCCGAGCAATTCGCGGCACGCCTGAAGTCGGACTACGACAAGTACGAGAAGGTGATCAGGATTTCGGGGGCAAAAATTGGCTAGG
>ERZ1292640.3692-Hain-H43-02um-R1-3692-length-11854-cov-6_pt1 | contig 11854 bp, 11 predicted proteins | sample MGYA00564404_ERZ1292640 | MGnify/ENA primary metagenome ERZ1292640 (study PRJEB36523, sample SAMEA6512636) | groundwater metagenome | collected 2019-01-08 | study: AquaDiva: Metagenomics assemblies of 32 groundwater samples | reverse complement strand
TGGGGGCGCGCGGCGCTGCCCGTGCTGGCCGAGCGTCTCGAGCGCGGAGCCGGCGATCCCGCCATGGACCGCGCGCTCGCCGAGACGCTGGGGCTCGGCGGGCACCGTCCGGCGCGCGCCACGCTCGAGCGCCGCCTCGCCGACGGCGACGCCGAGGTGCGCGTGGCGTGCGCCCGCGCCCTCGGCCGCCTCGCCGACCCCGGGGCGCTGCCCGCGCTGGCGCGCGCGCTCTCCGACGAGGCCTGGCCGGTGCGCGCGATGAGCGCGTGGGCGCTCGGCCGCCTCGCCGACCCCGCCGCGCTGCCGGCGCTCGCGCCGCGCCTCACCGACCCCGCGTGGTGGGTGCGCCACCACGCCGCCTGGGCGCTGGCCGCGCTCGGCGAGCAGGGCTGCGTCGAGCTCAGACGCATCGCCGGCGGCTCGCCCGACCCGTACGCCCGCGACATGGCGCGCGCCGCGCTCGAGCACCGCGCGGGCGCCGCGTAGCGTCCCGCTCGCGCGCACCGGCCGCCGCGACGCGACGCCGCCGGGCGATTCCGTCGCCCGCCTCCGTCGGGTGCACCGTCGGGTGCATCCGCTTCCCGCCGCGCACTCGCGCCGCTAGACTGCGCGCATGAGCCCTTCCCCGCGACTCGGCCGCGACGCCGGCCGCCGGCGCCGCGCGTCCTCCTACGTTCGCGAGAAGGCCGGCGCCGAGGGCAGCGAGATCGCGCGCGTGAAGCGCGCGCTCGCCGAGCGCGGGCTCGCGCCGCGCCGGCGCTTCGGACAGAACTTCCTGGTGCACGAGGAGCTGGCCGAGCGCATCGTCGAGCACTGCCGGCTGCGCGACGACGACGTGGCGGTCGAGATCGGCCCCGGCGCCGGCGCGCTCACCGCGCGCATCGCCGCGCGGGTGCGCCGGCTGGTCGCGGTCGAGAAGGACGCCGGGCTCGCCGCGTTCCTGCGCGAGGAGCTGAGCGAGCTGCGCAAGGTGGAGATCGTCGAGGGCGACTTCCTCACGTTCGACCTCGCCGCCGTGGCCGCGGCGCACGGCGTCGAGAAGGTCGCGGTGGTGGGCAACATCCCCTACAACATCACCACGCCGGTCATCGAGCGGATCTTCGAGCAGAAGCGCGCGGTGCGCGGCGCGGTGCTGCTGGTGCAGAAGGAGTACGCCGAGCGCCTCGCCGCCGCGGCCGGGAGCCCCGAGTACGGCTCGCTCACGCTGTTCGCGCGCTACCACGCGCTGCTCGAGCCGCTCATGACGGTGCGGGCCCCGGCGTTCTGGCCGCGCCCCGGGGTGGACAGCATGCTGGTGCGGTTCCTCCTGCGCGATCACCCGCCGGTCGAGGCGCCGAGCGAGGACCTGCTGTTCCGCGTCATCCGCGGCGCGTTCCACATGCGCCGCAAGCAGCTCATGAACACGCTCGAGGAATCGCTCGACCTCGGCAAGGAGACCATCGAGCGCCTGTGCCGCCACGCCGGCGTGGACCCGAAGCGCCGCGGCGAGACGCTCACGCTCGAGGAGTTCGCGAAGCTAGCGAGGGCGGCGGCGGCGTACGTGTAGCCCGGCGGAGCCGCCGGGATCGTCGGGAGCTCAAAGGCGACCGTCGTGCAGCCGGACGGGCCCGGAGCTATCCTCGCCCGCAGGCCCCCGCGCGAGGACGCTCCCGGTCCCACGAGCCAGAGGTCGTCATGAAGGAATCGAAGCTGCTGCAGGCGGGCGCGCTGATCCTCGCCCTTTCGTTCTCCCTGTTGGTCCTGAGGGTCGCGTTCTTCGGCGTCCGGGTGCACCACGACGCAAACGTCACGGTGGAGCTGCGGCAGGCCGGCCCGCGCTGAAGCGGAGCCGCGGGGACGGGGCGTTCTCCGTGCCGGACGAGATGCGCCGGGGGGGCGATGCTCCGATCCCCGGAGGAGATGGCGAGGACGAGGCCGCGAACGCAGGGAGCGAGCGGTGGCCCCCTACTTCACCTCGAGCAGCTCGACCCGGAATCGGAGCGTGGCGTTCGGGGGGATCGCGCCGCCCGCGCCGCTCTCCCCGTAGGCCAGCCCCGGCGGGATGACCAGCTCGCGCGTCCCGCCCACTCGCATCCCGGCCATCCCGAGGTCCCAGCCGCGGATCACCTGGCCGGCGCCGAGCGTGAAGGTAAACGGATCGCCGCGGTCGTGCGAGCTGTCGAACTTCGTGTTGTCCGTCAACCAGCCGGTGTAGTGCACGGTGAGCGTGCGGCCATTCTCGGCGACCGCGCCCTTCCCGGTCACCACATCGTTGACCTGCAGGCCCGAGCCCGCCGGCCCCGGCGGCTGCGATGGCTCCCGGCCGCAGCCGGCGAGCAGGCTCGCGGCGACCAGCATGACCATCCCGATACTCGGCCTCATGGCGCCCTCCTCGAGTCCGGCCCGTCAAGGCTCGACGAACTTGTAGCCGACCTTGTGCACCGCGACGATGAACGGCTGGGCGAACCCGGCGCCCAGCTTCGAGCGCAGGTTCGAGACGTGCGTGTCCACGGTGCGCGTGGTCACGCCCAGGTCCTCGTCCACGCCCCAGATCTCCTCGAGCAGCTCCTCGCGCGACACGGTGCGGCCGCGGTGCTCGATCAGGTACTTGAGCAGCTCGAACTCCTTGAACGAGAGCGCGACCTGTTCGCCACCCTTGTAGACCTCGCGCGGCTCGAAGCGCACCTCGACGTCGCCGAACTTGTAGATCGTGGGCCCGGGAGCCGCCGCGCCCGAGGGACCGCGCTGCACCAGGCGCTTGACGCGCGCCATCAGCTCTTTGATGCCGAACGGCTTGGTCACGTAGTCGTCGGCGCCGAGATCGAAGCCCTTGAGCACGTCGGCCTCGAAGTTGCGCGCGGTCATCACCAGCACCGGGATGTCGCGGTGGCGCTGGCGCAGCTCCTTGAGCACGGTGAACCCGTCCTTCTCGGGCAGCATGATGTCCAGCACCACCACGTCCGGCTTCTGCTTGAGCGCTATCTTGAGGCCCTCGCTCCCGGTGCGCGCGGTGAGGACCTCGTAGCCCTCGTACTTGAAATTGTGCGACAGGCCTTCGAGCAGGCCTTCCTCGTCTTCCACGATCAGCACGCGCTTCATGTTCAGCCTCCCGTTTCCGTCACGACCCGGTCCTCTGCCGTGAGTCCGCCTGCGACGCTTCCGCACCGCCGGCCCGTGGCAGGACCAGCGTGAAGGTGCTGCCCTCGCCCGGCCGGCTCTCGAGCTCCACGTGCCCACCGTGGGCGCGGACGATCTGATCCACCAGCGATAACCCGAGCCCCGCCCCCTTGACGTCGTGGACGAGCCCGGTGTCCAGTCTCACGAACTTCTCGAAGATCCGCCGCTGATCCCCCGGTGCGATGCCGATGCCGCGGTCGGTCACCGAGACCACCACGGCGCCGTCGCGCGCCGCCGCCGCCACCCCGACCTCGCGCTGCGTCCTCGAGTACTTGAGCGCGTTGTCGAGCAGGTTGAGCAGGCAGTGCGAGAGCGCCGTGGCGTCCCCGCGCACCGCGGGCAGGCTCGGCGGCAGGTCGAGGTCGAGCCGGAAGCCCTGGTGCTCGAGCCGCGGCCGGAAGCTCTCGACGGTCTCGTGCACCACCGCCAGCAGGTCCACGTCCTCGAAGCGGAACACGCGCTGGCCGGCTTCGAGGCGCGCGAAGTCCAGGATGTTGTCCACCAGCTGCTGCAGCCGCAGGGTCTCGCGGCCGATCGAGCGCAGGAAGCGCTCGCTCTCTTCGGGGCTCCCCACGCGCCGCATCTCGAGCGTCTCGACCGCGAGCCGGATGAGCGCGATCGGGGTCTTGAGCTCGTGCGTGACGTTCGAGACGAAGCCCGCCTTGATCTGCGCCAGCTCGAGCTGGCGGATGGTGTAGCGCAGCCCGAACGCGGTGGCGAGCACGATGGCCATGCCCATGAGCGAGATGAACGTGATCTCCAGCGAGACGAAGCGCGTGGTCCACACCGCGGGCGCGTTGCTGGTGGCCGCGACGCGCACCGCGCAGCCCTCGAACGGTCCGACCAGAGGCTCGGTGCGCGCGGTGCGCAGGTTGCCGGGCTCGCGCACCCGCGCGAGCACCTGGCCGAACCCGGCGAACAGCGTGACGCTGAGCCTGCGCGTGGACTCGAAGCCGCCGTAGAGGCGTGGGTTCGAGGGCAGGCGGTCCTGCGTGACCGCGGGCAGGTGGCGCACCAGGAACCCGCGCGGGTCCATCCACCAGCCGCCCGCGCCCGTGACCTGGCCGTCCGGCCCGCGCAGGAGCAGTCCCACGAAGTACTGCCCGCGGCGATCGCCCTCCCCCGGCGCGAAGAGGAGCGGCTGCGACTCGACGATGAGGAGCGAGAAGCCGTCGAGGTCGTCGAGCGGGACGAGCTGCGCGCCCTGGAACTCGCCGGTCTCGGACTCGATCGCCGCCTGCACGGCCACCGGGTCGGCCCCGGTGCGCGAGAGGTTCTCGGCGCGGGTGATCGAGCGGCGCAGCACGCTCATCAGCTCCTGCTCGAACGCCTCGCCCACCTGGAGCGCCATGTAGCTGTTGTAGCGCGCGCTCTCGTCCTCGACCGCGCGCGCGATCTGGAGCGTCAGATAGATCCCCAGCCCGGCCAGGACCAGCGCCGGCAGCGCCACGCCGAGGCCGATGATCGTGACCAGACGCCGGGAAATGAGAGGGCTCAACCGGGTGCCGAACATGCGGCGGAAGCGTATCCCCTGGGGCGGCCGGCGGCAATGCGGCGGGCCGGCCCGCTTTCCGGACCGGCCCCCACCGATGCCTTGCGGATCTTCAGCTCTTCACGCGGGCTGCGGTCTGGACGCCGACCATCGCGTGGATCTTCGCCACCACCGCGGGGTCGTCCGAGGTCATCAGGGCCAGGCAGCCGCCCTCGATGCTGACCACCTCGCGCTGCAGCTTGCCGCTGGCCGCGGCGCCCCGCAGGGCCTTGCACTCGGGGCACAGCTTCGCCTTGTCGCCGGCCGTGGTCATGGCCGCCATCCGCTCGTTGCGGCGGGTGAGCGCGGTCTGCATGCCGCGCACCCTGGAGGGAGAGTCGGCGGTGTAGACGAACATCACGCCGTTCTTGAGCGCCACGGTCTGGACGCTGGCGCCCATGGCGGACAACTCGTCCTCGCTCCGGACCATGTCGGCGCAGGCGTCGCAGCCTGCGTGCCCGGACGAGCCGGCGGCCGTGCTCGTGCCCCGGGTGAGGCAGCTCGCGCCGGCCGTGACTGCGCCGGCCGTGACCGCGCCGGCCGCGCCGCTCATCGGTGTGGCCGCCGCCTTCGCGGACTTGCCATGCTGGCACGTGGCGGAGCTGCCAGCCGCAGCCTTGCCCTCGAGCGCGTCCGAGCCGACCGCAACCGCGCCCTTGCCTGCACTGTGCTCCGCGCTCATCGCGGCGGTGGTGGCGCTGGCGCCCGAATGGTACGGGCACTCGCCCGTCCCGGCCTTCGCGCCCTTTGCCTTGCAGGCGGCAGCCTGTTCGGGAGTGCAGTTCTTCGCCATCTCGGCCGTACACGTCGCGTGAGCCGCGCCGGACGCCTGCGCACTCCTGTCCTTGCCGGCGTAGGACACCGTCCAGCTCCCGGCGGCCGCAAGGACCGTAACGGCCACGATGAGTCGAGCAAGCTTCATGGATGCACCTCCAGGGGCGGTTGGGAGCCTGCGGCGGGGACGCCGCCAGCTCGGACGGGGAGAGTATCGGCCGAACGTCGGAGAGCCTGTCATCGGCCCATCCCGGGTGTGTCACGGAAGGGCAAATAACGGGGCCGCCCGGGCGCGGCGCAGGCGGGCCGCAGGCAGGCGGGACGGGACATTGACGCAGGCTGCGCGGCTCTCTAACGTCCGCGGTCCACCCCACCCATGGCCAGATCCAGGCGCAAGACATCGGCGTGGCCGCGGGGGCTCCTGGCCCTCGCCGCCGTCGCGTTCGTGATCCTCGCAGGCGCCGAGGCGTACCGCCTCGTCAACACCGGCGCGGGCCGCATCACGCTCGCGAAGCTGGGGATCGGCGACCCCGCCAGGGTCACGCGCGACATCGGCCATCACATCCGCGACGGGCTCTCGGCGGCGGGCGTGCCGCGCGACAGCCTGCACGAGAGCGTCACCGGGGCCGGCCCGGCCGCGCTGCGCTGGCGTGTGGGGCTCAAGCCGGAGGCCTCGCTCATCCAGGCCAACTACGCGGTGACGCGCCGGATCGAGGAGGCGGGCGCCCGCGTGCTGAGCGGTCGCGAGTCCGCGGGGCCGCGCGGCGAGAGCGTCGTCACCCTGCTCATCGGCCTGCCGAAGCGGCCCACGCACGAGATCGTGCTCACGCGCGGCGCCCGCCGCGGCGACGACGCCGTGAAGCCCGCCGCGCGGCTCGCGCTCGTGCTGTTCGGCTTCGGCGACGACGGCGCCCAGGCGCGCGCGTTCCTCGCGCTGCGCGTGCCGTTCGCCGCGGCCATCGTGCCGGGCGGGAAGTCGAGCGCGGACCTCTTTCGAGCCGCGCACGCCGCGGGGCGCGAGGTGGTGCTCCACATGCCGCTCGAGCCGGTGAACTACCCGCAGGTGAACCCGGGGCCCGGAACCCTGCTCGTCACCATGCCGCCCGCGAAGATCAGCGGCATCGTGAAGCGCTGGCTCGACCGGTCCGGGCCCGTGGTCGCGGCGGCGAATCACATGGGCTCGCTCGCCACCCAGGACATGACCGTGATCGGCGCGGTGTACCGCGAGCTGAAGCGCCGGCACGTGCCGTTCGTGCACGTGCGGCCCGCCGCGGGCGCGGTGTGCCGCTCGCTCGCCGCCGACATGGGCGTGGTCTACGAGGAGCCCGGCGCGGTGCTCGACGCCGAGCCGCGCGGGAAGGACGTGAAGGCCCTCGAGAAGCGCTGGGCCGAGATCCTCAAGCAGGCCCGCGCGCGAGGGCGCCTCGTCGTGTGGGTGCGCGCCACGCCGCTCACGCGCCAGTGGCTGCCGCGCGCGACCGCGCCGAAGAAGCTCGAGGGCGTGGACCTCGCGCCGCTCTCGGGCGTCATGCGGCGGCCGGCGGAGCTGTAGCCCGCGCTAGGCCCGTGCGGAGCAGGAGCCCCGCGACGCGCGACGCCACGGGGCTCCGTCGTGTGACGCGGCGGCTCAGCCCGTCGCGGTGAGCGCCGCGCCGCACCCGCCGCAGAAGCGCCCCTGCTCCCCGGGCGGGATGGCGCGCTTGCACTGCGGGCAGACGGCCGGCGTGCGCTGCTGCGCATCGGCCTCGGTGAGCTGCTCGCGCTTGTGGAGCGTCGCTCCGCAGGCGCTGCACGCGTCCCACCGGTAGCTCGCCGGGTAAGCCTCGCCGCACTTCGGGCACTTGAAGCTGTCCGGCCCGCTGTCTTCCACCTGGAGCTCGTTCTCGAGCGCCCCCGCGCCCCCGAGCGCGACCAGCAGGCCGAGCGCCGAGCCGATCGCGCCGAACTGGACCTGCGCGCCGAGCTGCTGCGCGGCCTGCCCGCCGAAGATCTGGATGGCCTTGTACGCCATGACGCCGAGACCGACGAGAGCGCTGATGAGGACGATCGGCCTGGCGTCGCCCGCCCGGCCCCTGCTCTTGTAGAGCGGGACCACGACCAGGATCGCGAGGGCGGCGATGAGGGCCAGCCACAGGATGCCGCCCAGCTGCGCCCCGGACATCGGCTCCGGCGCGCACGAGAGCTTCACCCACGGCAGGAAGAAGCAGATCGCCGCAATGGCGGCCCCCGCGGGGCTGATCATGGCCGACCCCGAGCTCTTCTCCCGGTCTTCCGGCATCGTCGCCTCCCACTTGCGCAAAGCAGGGTCACGGACTGGCAGGCGGGGCGCCGTGGGCCCGAGGGGATCGGCGAAGGCGGGTCCGGCCTGCGACGAGTGGATGTGCGAGGGCATCTTACCCGCGGGCGCGCGCCGGGCAAGGCTCTATTGGGACCGGCCCGACCGTGCGTGTGGGATGCGCGTCGGCCCTTTATCGCGACGCGCGCACCCGCTATCCTGTCGGCCTATGCTCGGACAGGATGTCCCCTTGGAACTGAGTCCATCGCTCGCCCGCGAGTGGCTGCTCGGCAACGGGCGCGGCGGCTCGGCTTCCGGCACGGTGGCGGGCGCGCTGGTCCGCCGCACCCAGGGCCTGCTGGTCGCGGCCGGACCGCACGGGCGCATGACCACGCTGCTCCTGAAGCTCGACGAGCGCGCGGGCACCGAGACCGGCTGCTTCGACCTTGCCACGAATCTTCACGCGGACGGCGCGGTGCGGCCGCAGGGCCACCATCTCATCGAGGACTTCCGGCTCGACCCGTGGCCGACCTGGCGCTTCCGCGCCGGCGACGCGGTGATCGAGAAGTCGCTCTTCACGCTCCACCTCCACGACGCGGTGGCGGTCGCGTACCGCCACATCGCGGGGCCGGCGGTACGGCTCACCGCGAGCCCGCTGGTGGTCGCGCGCGACCCCGGCGGCCTGCAGCACGCGACCGGCGACGCGCACTGCACCCCGCAGGGCGTGCCGGGGCGCGTGCGCATCGCGCTCGCCGACGACCGGCCCGCGCTCACGCTGTGGCACAACGGCACGTTCCTGCCCGCGCGCGCGTGGATGCGCGAGCTGGCCTACCCGCAGGACGGCGGCGCCGAGGACGCGCTGGTGCCGGGCTACGTCGAGGGCCTGGTGGCGCCCGGCCGGGCGCTCCACATCGTCGCCGCGGCCGAGGACGATCTGTTCCGCGCGCTGGCGTCCGAGGAGCGGCTGGGCGTGCCACCGCCCAAGACCCTTGCCGAGTGCGTGGCGGCGCTGGAGGCCGGCGAGCGGCAGCGGCTCGAGCGCTGGCGGCGCGACACGCTCGAAGGTGCGGACTTCACCGCGCGCCAGGCCGCGGCCGCGCACGGCGGACCGGGCGCGGAGGCCGCCCGGCGGCGCGAGCCGCTGGTGGACGAGCGCGACGCGGTGGCGCTGTCGCTCGCGTCCGCCCTGCGCGAAGGCCTCGCGCGGCGCGCGGGGCGCCGCACCATCGTCAGCTCGCTGCCGGGCGGCGCCGAGCACGGCGACGCGACGCTGCGGGCGGTGCCGGGACTGGTCGCGCTGCGCGCCTTCGAGCCGGCGCGCGAGGTGCTGCAGGGCTACGCCGAGTACCTCGACGAAGGCCTGGCGCCCGAACGCTTCGACGAGCACGGCCACCCGGTCTACGGCGACGCCGCGCCCGCGCTGTGGCTGGTGAACGCCGCGGACCTCTACGCCCGCCGCAGCGCCGACGGCGAGTTCCTCTCGGGCGCGCTCTACCCCGCGCTCGAGAGCGTGATGCAGTCGTACCGCCAGGGCACGCGCCACGGCGTGCGCGTGGACGCGGACGGGCTGCTCGCCGCGGGCGAGGGCGAGCGCGCGGTGAAGAGCGCCGCGCTCAACGCGCTCTGGTACCACGCGCTGGTGGCGATGGCGCAGCTCGCGCGCCTGATCGGGCGGAAGGAGAGCGGCGCGTTCTACCTGGCGTGGGCGCGCGAGCTGCAGAAGAACGCGCACGACCGGCTGTGGGACGAGGAGCGCGGCTGCCTCTACGAATCGCTCGGGCCGGACGGCCCGGTGCGCGGGCTCTCGCCCTCGCAGCTCCTCGCGGTGAGCCTGCCGCCCGCGCTGCTCGCCCCCGACCGCGCGGCGCGCCTGGTGGCGACGGTCGAGCGCGAGCTGGCGACGCCCTGGGGCCTGCGCGAGGCGCCCGGATCGGAGCTGGTCTCGACCGCGTGGCTCGGGCCCTTCGTCTCCGCCTACCTGCGCGTGCACCAGCGCGCGGCCGACGCTCAGGCGCGCGCACGCGGGTGGATCGAGTCGGTGCTCGGCGCTGGCCGCGCCGCCGGCTACGTGCCGGGCGCGCTGCAGGTGGCGGACGACGGCGTGAGCGGCGCGGAGCCGGTGGGCGACCCCGCCTCGGTGCTGGCCGCGGCCGAGCTGCTGCGCGCGTGGATCGAGGAGGTGGACCACACCGCCGCGACCGCACGCACCGAAGCGCCGCTCGCTGGCTGAGCCCGCGCTCTCCGGGCCTTCTTTTTCGCTGCACCGCGAGCCGCCCGCCGGGAGTACGATGGCCGCGCTCCCCCACCACGCCGCGACGGGCCGGAGGGAGCCGCCATGCCGTTGCGCAACGCGTTGTTCGTGATGCTGGCCGTGTGCGCTGCGCTCGCCACGCGCGCTGCGGCGGACCAGGCGCGCCTCGTGGCCGGCAACGCATGGGGCGACAGCGTGGTGCTCGATTCCGTCTCGCTCGCTGCCGACGGGCGCGCCCGCGCGCTCGCATTCGGCTTCAGCTCGCGCGGCGAGGTCGCGCTGTTCGAGTGCGCCGCGTGCGCGGACTCGACGAAACCCGACTGGCCCGCGATCGCGCGGCAGTTCGAGGCGGTGGCGCGCAGCGACCGCCCGCTCGTCCCGCTCGCGCGGCCGGCTCGTGACGGCTGGGCCAGCGGCGCGTGGACGAGCGGGGCGCGCGCCCGCGTGACGCTGTTCTGGATGGCCTGCGGGAACCGGAGGAAGTTCGTCTACGAGCACAACGTGACCCGCAAGCCCGAAGCACGGCTGGTCGCCGCGGCGGTCGTGGACCCGCGCGCAGGCCGCGTCATCCGCTTCGAGTCCCCGCCGCCGGGCGGGGGGAGATGACCGGCGGACCCGCCGGGCGGGAGCCGGTGCAGGACCCCGCACGGAGACCTTCTCGGAGGAAGATTGCGGGCGAACGCTTCGTGATCAGCCTCGGCGCGGCGTGCCTGGCCTGCGAGCGCTGGAGCCCTGCGATGTACTTGTTCGGCCTCGACGCCGAGCCCGTCTTCGCGATAGACCGCGACGCCACGCGACGTATACTGCTACACCGCCCGCGGAGGAAACCGCCAGGCCCGGTTCCGAAGCGGACTTGTCTTCGCGCGCCACGGAAGGTCGGTCCGGACTATCCGTCGCCTCGCCGCCGTGTATCTGGCTATGCTGGGCTGTCTACTTCGAGTTTTGGGCAGAGCAAGATGGACCCACAGATCCTGATCAAGGCTGCTGCTCGGGAGGAGCACGCTGAGGTGGGTCATTTCTACCGCTCGGTGGGGTACGGGGGCGAGATTCAGGAAGCGGATCGGGTCATGGTTGCTCGGAGGCGTACGTCGGTTGTCGGGGCGGTCCGTCTTTGCGAGGAAGAAGGCGAGCTTGTTCTTCGCGGCATGTACGTCGAGCCTGAGTCCCGCGGTCGAGGTGTTGGCCGCGGGCTTCTCGCCGCAGTTGAGCGTCTGATCGGTGAACGCCGGTGCTGGTGTGTCCCCTATTGGCATCTCACGGGGTTGTATGGCGCGTTCGGGTTTCGGGTGTCCGCGTTCGAGACGGTGCCTTCATTTCTTCAGCTCCGGTATGAGGCGTACGTGAAACGGGGCCTTGAAGTCGTTGTAATGGTGCGGCAGGCGAGAGCTGTAGCGGGCCTGCCCAACCCGGGCCTGCACCCGGCAGGCGGCGCCCGGTAGCCCTTTCAGCTGTCGGGCAGAACAGGGGGCGCCGCCTGCGGGTGAGGCCCAGGACGTTAGGCGGATTCAAGCCTTCGGGTAGGGTGCGAGATGCGCACGAACCCAGGTGGCGAGTGCCCTCTCGGACATGCGGCCTGCGGCGAGGTTCACCATGACGGTCACCACGTCCGCTTCCGAAGCCTCGAGTTCATACCCGTTGAGGCCCAGGAAGACCACCATCGCCAGAAGGGCTATGCGCTTGTTGCCGTCTCGGTACGGGTGGCTGCGGGCGAGGCCGAATCCGTAGGCCGCAGCGAGAGGCGCGAGGTCGGTCCCGCGGCTGTACGCCCAACGATGTCGGGGACGCGCCAGAGCGGATTCGAGGGCGTTCTCGTCTCGAACGCCCGGCAGCCCGCCGTGGGCGCGGAGTAGGTCGACATGCACGGCGT
>ERZ1292640.312-Hain-H43-02um-R1-312-length-39244-cov-44_pt3 | contig 11854 bp, 6 predicted proteins | sample MGYA00564404_ERZ1292640 | MGnify/ENA primary metagenome ERZ1292640 (study PRJEB36523, sample SAMEA6512636) | groundwater metagenome | collected 2019-01-08 | study: AquaDiva: Metagenomics assemblies of 32 groundwater samples | reverse complement strand
TGGTTCGCTACTCCTTTCCTGTATGACTCTTTCATTCACAACTTCACGCCGGTTTATCCCGACGCTATCCACGCTGAAGCGTGCGCCACCCGTAGCGCGGGCTTCAAGCCCGCCGGGATCTTCGCGCCGCGCGAAGATTCTCGGAGCTAGTACTATAGAGGGCACGGTCGGGCAGCGATGCCTCGGTCTCGGGGACCGGAGGAGCCTGGAATTTCGTTGCCTGTCACCGAAATTCGGGCTTAGTCCGGCGCCGCCCGCGTCTCCACCCCGAACCTGAAGGTCTCGCCCAGGTATACGCGCTTGACCTCGGGGTCGCACCCCAGCGCCTCGGGGGTGCCGGCGCGGAAGATCTTGCCGTTGTTGATAATGTAGGCGCGGTCGGTGACCGCGAGCGTTTCGCGCACGTTGTGGTCGGTCACCAGGATACCGATGCCGCTGCGCTTCAGCTCGAAGATGATGCGCTGCAATTCCAGCACCTGTATGGGGTCGATGCCGGAGAACGGCTCGTCCAGCAGCAGGAAGGTGGGCTGGATGACCAGCGAGCGCGCGATCTCGACGCGGCGGCGCTCCCCGCCCGACAGCATGTAGCCCTTGTTCCGGCGCACCGTCTCCAGCCCCATCTGCTCGATGAGCTGGTTCAGCCGCGCCCGGCGCTCGCCGGAGGCCAGCGGCAGCACTTCCAGGATCGCGCCGAGGTTCTCTTCCACCGAGAGCTTGCGGAAAACCGAAGGCTCCTGGGGCAGGTAGCTGATGCCGCGGCGGGCCCGCTCATACATCGGCAGGGCGGTGATGTCGTCTCCGTCCAACAGCACCCGGCCGGAGTCGGGGGTGATCAGCCCGACGATCATGTAGAAGGAGGTCGTCTTGCCGGCCCCGTTGGGTCCGAGCAGGCCCACCACCTCGCCGTCCTCCACGTGGAGGGAGAGGTCATCCACCACGCGGCGGCGCCGATAGGCTTTGCAGATCTCCTGGGTCTGGAGTTTTCGCATGGGTCACTTGCGCCGGATGCGGCTCAGGGCCGGCTGGGTTTCGAATCCGTCCACGAGCAGCCTATCATCGTTGACAAACCAGGTCAATTGGCGGCCACGCGTGTGGCCGCGGGCGCTGTCGGCCAGCGAGGGTTCGCCGCCGCGCAGTACGATCCGCTCCTCCGCCACGTAGTAGTCGGCCTGCTCGGCGGTGGCCCGGCGGCTGCGCCCCGCTTCGGTGTGCAGGATCTCGACCCGCCCGGCGGCGTGGGCGCGGTCCAGCGAAGCGTCCGCCTCGGCCTCCCGGAGGAAGGCGCGGATCTCCTCGGCCCGCACGTCCACGCCCGCCCGCGACAGGCGTACTCCGCCGGAGTAGTGGGCCAGGCGGTCCTCCTCGGTGTAGACGAGTTGTCCCGCTTGCACCACCACGAACGACGGGGCGCGCCGCGCCCCCGTCTTGGGCTTGTCCGCAAGCTGGCTCTCCACCTGGCCTTGGGCCAGCAGCCGCCCGGCGGCGCGGTCGATCTCGATGCGATGGGCGCGCAGGCGGTTGGCGCCCTGCCGCAGGACGGCGTGACCTTCGTAGACGATTCGACGGCGCCGCTCCGAGGTCGTCATGCGGTCAGCCTGGGCTTCGGTGCTCTCCTCGTGCGAGAGCATCGCCGAGGATTTTCCCTTGCGCTCGGGCAGGTGGGTGGAAACCACCTTTCCCTCGGCCGTCACGTCGCCGCTGGTCTGGTCCATCAGGATGCGATTGGCGGAAACCGAGCCGCCGGCGTCCCACACCCGCGCCGCGGACTCCAGCGTGATCAGATGGCGGGCCTCCTCCAGCACCGCCCGCAGCGACCGGGCGTGACGCGGCCCTTCCTGGTAGCGGAAATCGTTCCACTGCTCCAGCCGAGTGAGCTGGCCCGTCTTGGGGTCAAATTCGGCAGTCAGGTCCCGGCTCGTGGTCTCGACCGGCGGGCCGGGCGGCGCCGCATCGGTGCGGGTGGCGACATCGACGGCGCGAAAACTGTGAATGCGGTTCTCCGGGCCGTAGCTGATCCACAGCCGCTCGCCCTTTAGCACGCGATGGCGCTGGCCGGGACGGTTCGGCAGAAACTCCAGCTCGCCGGGCGCCTCCGTCTGGATCTGTTCAATCTCCTTGCCGCCGGGCCGCATCGCCAGGGTGATGACCTCGCTGCGGAGAATCCGGGTTTCAGACGGCGCGACTCCGGCGCGCGGCAGCGGCTGGGATTCCAGCGTGCTCTTGCCGGTCGCCAGCGCCTTCCGCAGGACGCTCTCTTCAGCACCCGCTTCAAACTCCAGGTCCACGCGGTCAGTGGACACCGTGGTGCGCGCCCCCGCGGCGGTGGAGACGAGCCGGGCATTCCCTTCGCCGGTGAGCTTCTCGATCTCGCCCTGGGGCGTGAAGGTCATCCAGAGCTGATCGGCCGCGTAGTCCAGTTGCCGCGCCGGGTAGCGGTCGCTGCCGCGCGCCTGCTTGGCCTCGACATCGCGGATGGCGCCGTCGCGAAGAGTGACCACCGCGCCGGCCGCGTCCAGCACCGCGTTTTCGCGGGTGAGGCGGGACCAGGGGGACAGCATCACCACCGCGTCGGCTTCCTTGTAGATCACCTCGCCGGCCTCCAGCTTCATCGGCCGGCTCTTCGGGCCGCGCCCGCGCCAGTGGAGCTCGACTTCACTCCGCATGTGCAGCTCGCGCGTGCTGGGGTCGTAGGAGGCGCCGACGGCCTTGCCCTGGCCTTGATCGAAGGTGAACCGGGCCAGCCGGTCGGTGGAAGCCTTGCCGGTCTGGGAATCGAACGTTACGCCGGAGCTGCGTATGAAAACCAGCCGCCCGGGAGGGCCCTGGGCCGGCATCCCCATGGTGATTTCGACGTCGCCGCCGGAGTAAAGCGTGCCCCGGGCGGGATCGAAGATGGCGTGGGCGCTGCGGACGCGGTCGTACTCGCGGCCGTCCTGGTGATACAGGCGGAGCTCGACTTTCTCCAACTCGGTGCGCTCCGGGTCCTGGAGCTGGCGGAAATTTCTGGCCCGCACCTCTACCACCGGGCGGCTGCCGGTGTTCCGCGACCACTGCCAGTCGCGGGCGGCGGCTTCCACGCCGGCCGGCAGCGCCTTGGGCGGCGGCGGCGCCTGCCGCGTCTGCGTCCTCTTCTGCCGGTAGTAAGTGGTCCCGACCCCGGCCAGGATCAGCGCAATAGCCAGGAGCAGGAGCCCGCGCGTGCCCCGCATGCAGATTCCAATATATCAGTGAGACCGCTCCCTTCGGTCGTGGCTCGGTACTGAGCCGCGAGCGCAGCGAGCGGTTGGCGCTAAGCTGGTAGCGTGACCGCGTTTCCGTTGCTGGTGGTGGCGCTGGCCGCCGTCCAAAACCCGGAGCCGTCAGACGCGGCCGCCTGGAAACTACTGGGCATGGCCTACGCGGCCCGCGGCGAGACTGAAGCCTCACTCGCCCCGTTTCGCAGGGCCTGCGAGCTGAATCCGAAGGACGAGGACGCCTGCTACTACCTCGGCCGCAACTTGTGGTCTGTGGGCCGATTCGAGCAAGCTCTGAAAGCGCTCGAGCAGGCGCGGCCCGCGACGCCGGAGGCGAAGCTCTGGCGCCTTTACCGCGCCGTAGGCCAGGCGCTGGAGGCGCTGGGCCGGGCCGGGGAGGCGGAACAGCAGTTCCGGCTGGCGATCAAGCTTAACAGGGGTCAGGCACGCCCCGACGAGGATCCGCGCATCGACTTCGGCGTGTTCCTCTTCCGCCAGGGCCGGCTCGAGGAGGCGCTGCGGCCGCTGGAAGCAACCGTTAAGGAACAGCCTGGCGCGGCCCGCGCGCACGGCGAACTCGGCCGCGTGCTGCTCCAACTGGGCCGGCTGGAGGCGGCCACAGCCCGCTTAGCGAGAGCGGTCGAGCTGGATCCGAAATACCGGGCGGCCCGCCTCCTGCTCGGGCGCGCCTACCTGCGCCTGGGCCGTACCGCGGAGGGCGAGCGCGAACTGGAACTGGCGGCAGCCGGTTACGGTTCGGAGATCGTCAGGTAGCGGTCGGCGGCGACATTCTCCAGCGCCTGGCGCGTGCCGCTCGGCCATGCGATCTCGATCAGCTTCGCCGCGGCGTCGGCGCCCAGCCCGAAGAAGACGGTGCGGTCGCTGGCGCACGCATAGCCGGTTGAAGTGGTGACGTGATTCCACTGCTCGCGGCCCGACGCGCCCACAAGCTGAATCCGCGCGCCGATGGCGTCGCGGTTCGAGCGGCGGCCGGTGAGCCGCAGCGCCAGCCAGTGGTTCTTGGCGGGCGACGTGTTGCGGAACAACGCGGCCCGTTCGCCGATCCGGCTCACGACCACATCGACGCGCCCGTCGAGGTCGAAATCGCCGAAGGCGGCGCCGCGGTGCAGGGCAGTCTGCTGGAAGTCCGGGCCTGCCTGGGCGCTCGCGTCGAGGAACTTCGTCCCGTCCTGATTGAGCAACACCAGGTTGCGCTGGCGCGATTTGCGGCTGGAGAACAATTCGGTGTTGTCGTTGACGTCGCCGCAGGCGACGAACAGGTCCTTCCAGCCGTCGTTGTTCAGGTCGAAGATGCCGTTGCCGAAGCCGCTGTGGGGCAGCGTCATGCGCCCGAGGCCGCTGGGGTAGGTGATGTCCATGAACGAGCCTTTGCCGAGGTTGCGCCACAGGGGAAAGGTCTCGTTGGCGAGCGCGGCGACGAACAGGTCCTCGCGGCCGTCGTTGTCGAGGTCGCGGAAGTCCGAACCCATCGAGCTGAGCGCGCGGCCGTCCTCGTTGAAGGCCACGCCCGCCCGCAGCGCGACCTCGCGGAACCGCCCGCCGCCCTCGTTGCGGAACAGGAAGTTGGGGAACGTGTCGTTGGTCGAGAAGACGTCGAGGCGGCCGTCCTGGTCGTAGTCCACGAAGTTGACGCTCATGCCCTTGCCGGCGTGGGCCGCGATCCCCGCTGATTCCGAGACGTCGGTGAACGTGCCGTCGCCGTTGTTGTGGAAGAGCATGTTGGGCAGCGGCGTGTAGTACTTGGGGTGGCAGTAGGTGCGGTAGGTCTTCTGGGGATCGCCGCAGTACGGTTCCTTGTCCGGGATCCAGACGACGTAGTTGACGACGAACAGGTCGAGCCGGCCGTCGTTGTCGTAATCGAAGAAGCCGGCGGCGATGGACCAGGGCTTCAGCCGCTTGGGGTCGTTCCAGCCGAGCCCCGCCTTTTGGGTGACGTCCGCGAACGTGCCGTCGCCGCGGTTGCGGTAAAGGATATTGCGATTGACCCCGGCGATGAACATATCGGTGAAGCCGTCGTTGTCGTAGTCGCCGGTGGCCACCCCGGTGGCGAAACCGGCGCCCTGGACGCCGGCCTGTACCGTCACGTCGGTGAAGCTCCAGCCGCCGTCGTTGCGGTAGAGCCGGTTGTGCCAGGACGGATCTACCTTCTCGAGCTTCGGCTGGACGGCGCCGTTGACGAAGTAGATGTCCGGGCGGCCGTCGTTGTTGTAGTCGAAGACGGCCACGCCGGCAACCATCGTTTCGATCTGGTGCTTCTGCGGGGTGGCTGAGTTGCGCAGTACGAAGTCGATCCCGGCGCGGCGGGCGACATCCTCAAAGACTACCGGCTCCACCGGCGGGGCCGCCAGCGACAGGAGGGCGAGCAGGACGGGCAACAATCGGTTCACGCTTGTAGCTACATTCTAGTTGAGGAGGAACGCATGCGTGCTAGGGCTGAGGTAGTGCTTGCCCTCTTGTTATCGGCGTTCACCGCGCCGCTGATCGGCCAGAGCGAGCTGCCCCGCGCCCGCTGGATACAGAACGGGCTGATCGACGCGGGTGGCTCGCACGAGCCGTACCTGTTCGTGGTGCGCCGCGGCGGCCAGTCGCTTGACAGCCTGCAACGAACCCAGCGGGCGCGCAGCGAGGAGACCATTCGCAGCCTCAAGGACCAGGGCGTGGAGGTGTTCCACACCAACCTCTACAAGGGCTTCGGCATGGCGGCCGAAAAGCCGGAGATGGAAGAGACGCGGCGCTCGGCCGAAATCGCGCACCGCTACGGGCTGAAGGTGGACACTTACATCCAATGGAACTCGATGATGTACGAAACCTTCTTCGCCGAGGAGCCGCGGGCCCAGAACTGGATCCAACGCGACGTGGCCGGGCTGCCCATCCTGCTCACTTACGGCTTCCAGCAGTCCTTCCGCTACCGGCCCTGCTTCGCCAACTGGGAATACCTGGACTACCTGAAGAGGATCGTCCGCTACGCGGTCCAGGAGGTGAAGACCGACTTCATCCATTTCGACAACTTCGACCTGAACCCCGAGCCGGACTCCTGCCACTGCGGGGTGTGCGTGCGCGGATTCCGGGATTACCTGCGGTCGAAGTACGCGCCGGAGAAGCGCAAGGAGCGGTTCGGCTTCGAGAACGTGGATTACGTCAATCCGCCGCAGTGGAACATGCGCAACCAGCCGGCGCGGATGCAGGTCATTTTCGACCCGGCCATCCAGGAATGGATCGACTACCGCTGCCAGGTGATGGCCGACGCGCTGCGCGAGATGGCGCTCTTCGCCAAGTCGCTCAACCCGGAGGTGGTCATCGAGGTGAACCCGCACGGCATCACCGGGGGCAACCGCGCCTGGCAGGCGGGCATCGACCACGCCCGCATTCTGAAGTGGACCGAGGTGTTCTGGACCGAGGAAGAGAATCTGCCGGCTTACCTCCCCGACGGGCGCCTGATCTCGAAGATCCGCAGCTACAAGCTGGCGCGGGCCTTCAAGAACATCCTGTTGACCTACATCTCCGGCGACCCGGTGGCCATGGCTGAGTGCCTGGCCTTCAACCAGACCATCGGCTACGCGGGCAACGATCCGCTCACGAGCGACATGCGGCGTTACATCGCCTTTTACCGGAAGCACCGCGACCTGTTCACCGGCACGGAAGACGCGGCCGCGGTGGCCGTGCTGCGCTCGTATCCGTCGATCACTTACAACCACGCGCGGGCCCAGTTGAGCGCCATCCTGGTCGAACAGGCGCTCATCCAGGCGCGGATTCCTTTTGTGCTGATCTTTGATGAGCACCTGGCCGATCTCTCCAGGCACAAGGTGCTGGTGCTGCCGGATTCGGAATGCCTCTCGGACCAGCAACTGGCCGCCATCCGGCGCTTTGTCGAGAGCGGCGGGGGGCTGGTGGCGACCGGCCAGGCGGGGATTTACGACGAGTGGCGCAGGCTGCGGGTCGAGAGCGGGCTGCGGGGGCTGGTGGATGCGCAGCCGCAGGCGAGGGCTTACGAAGAACGGGTGGGGCGGCAGGAAATCTCCGGGACGCCTGCGCGCAAGCAGGCCGGCCAGGGCCGCGTGGTGTATTTCCCGGCCGTGCAATTCGACGGGCCGCTGCCCGAGATGGAGAACTACTTCACCATCGGCAACCGCTTCTGGAAGCTGCCTAAGAACGGCCCGGAAATCGCGGAGGCCGTACGCTGGGCGGCGCGGGAGGAGGTCCCGCTGCGGGTCACCGGCCCGCCTTTCCTGGTGGCCAACCTGGTTTCGCAACCCGAGAAGCGCCGCTCGCTCGTGCACCTGGTCAACTACAACGCCAGAGCTGTGCCCTCCGTCGGCCCGGTGGCGGTCACCTGCCGCCTGCCAGGCGCCCGCGAGGTGAAACTCTATTCACCCGACAGCGACCAGCCGGTCACAGTGAATGTGAGCCGCACACCGGCCGGAGCGAGCTTCACCGTGCCGCAGGTCAAGACCTATTCCGTCGCTGCCGTGGACTGGTGAGGTGAGCCGCCTGGAGGGCAGCCACCATTGACAACCGGCTCACGGCTGTTGTTACATTCTAGACGGCCCCTCGCGCCTAAGCTGCGAGAGGGCCAGGGGGATACATGAAGAAGAGGTTTGCTTTATTGCTGGCCGCGGGCTTGCTACTGCCCGCGCTCATGCTGGCCCAGGAGTTCCGGGCCACCTTGTCCGGCCGCGTCCTGGATTCCAGCGCCGCCGCCGTGCCGAACGCCAGGATCCAGGCCGTCAACACGGCCAACAACGAGACCGCTACCGCGACGACCGACGTGTCGGGCGCGTATACGGTACCGTTCCTTCGCCCGGGCGTGTACAAGATTACCGTCACCGCCCAGGGCTTCAAGACGTTTACCCGTGAGAACATCACCTTGCAGGTCGGCCAGATCGCCGGCATCGACGTGACCCTCGAGGTGGGTCAAGTGACCGAGACCATCGAGGTGACGGCCGAGGCCGCGCTGCTGGAAACCCAGACGGCCAGCCGCAGCGGCATCGTCAACACCACGCAAGTTGCGGAGCTGCCGTTGAACACGCGCAACCCGTTTATGCTCGGGGCCATGATGTCGGGCGTCACCTTCCGCGGCGCGGCCATCTGGCAGCGCCCGTTCGACAACGGCGCCATCGCGGAATGGTCGGTCAATGGGGGCCGAAATAGCAACAACGAGTTCCTGATGGACGGGGCGCCCAATAACGGCCAGGCCGGCGGCAACAACATCGCCTACGTCCCGATCGTGGACGCGGTGCAGGAATTCAGCATCCATACCAACTCCTACGACTCGCAGTACGGCCACACCGGCGGCGGCGTCTTCAACGTCGTGCTCAAGAGCGGCACCAACCAGCACCACATTACTGGCTGGGAGTTCATGCGCCGTAAGTCGTGGGACGCCAACACGTTCCAAAACAACTCGATCGGCGCCGCACGCCCGGGCCATAAGCTCGATCAGTTCGGCTTCCAGTTGGACGGTCCGGCGCAGTTCCCCGGGCTTCTGAAGAAAGACGGCAGCGTAAAGATGTTCTACCTGGGCAGCGTCGAGAGCTACCACGAGCTGTGGCCGCAGTTCCTGCGGAACTCGTATCCCGAGCCGGAGATGCGCAACGGGGACTTCAGCAAGCTGGTCGCCGCCGACGGCACGCCCATCCTCATCTACAACCCATTCGACTACACGCTGGACGCCAGAGGCGACCCGATCCGCAGGCCCTTCCCGGGGAACATCATTCCTGGCAGCATGATCAACCCGGTAGCCCGGAACGTGACCAAGTACATGCCGACGCCCAATGCGAAGACGCCCGCCGCGCGCTACGCCACGCAGAACCTGCTGCATCCGGAATACCCCGCCAACGACGACTTCTACAACCTGATCCTGAAGTTCGACTTTAACTTCGGCGACAGCCACCGCGGTTTCTTCCGGCACGCCTCCAACGATCGCACCGAGGACCGTTGCACCAACGGCGTCTGCTCGGGGCCCGGCATGGCCGGCCAGCAGCCATTCCAGCGCATCAACGACGCCTACGTGGCCGACTGGGTGGGAACCATCACGCCGACCCTGGTGCTCAACGCGCGCCTGTCCCACAACCGCTTCATCGAGAAGGGCTTCGGCCGGGGCAACGTGGGCTTCGACCTCGCCTCGCTCGGTCTGCCGGGTTCCCTGATCTCCCAGTTGCCGGGTCCCACCTACTTCGGACGCTGGGACTTCTCCGGCTACACCTCGCTGGGGCGTTACCAAAGCATCGACATCACGAACAATTACGGCTTGATGGGCAACGTCACCAAGATCTGGGGCGCCCACACCCTTAAGGCAGGGATCGACATCCGCCGTATCCACTACATCACCCAGAACAGCGGCAACATCCTCCAATTCTCCGCCATGACCACCTGCACGCAACGCCTGTGGAACCAGGCCGAAACGTACGCCGGGGACAGTTACGCCTCCTTCCTTCTGGGCAGCGCCGGCGGCTCGTCCAACTATCCGTTGTATCCTTTCTTCCGCCAGTGGTACATGGCCCCTTACATCCAGAACGACTGGAAGGCCACCCGGAGGCTGACGCTGAATCTCGGTCTGCGGTGGGACTACAACGGGCCGCCGGAGGAGAAGTACAGCCGGCTGAACCGCGGCTTCAACCCGACCGTTGCCAGCCCGGTGGTTGCGCAGATTCCGTCGGCCATGCTGACCCAGTACCCGAACTTGCGCAACCTCAAGGGCGGGTTGAGCTTCGCGGGCGTGGACGGCCAGCCCAGAATAGCCTCCAAGCGGGACCTGATGAACTGGCAGCCCCGCGTGGGCGCGGCCTTCCAGCTCAGCTCCAAGCTGGTCATGCGCGGCGGCTACGGGGTGAACTTCCTGAACCCTAACAACAACTACCTCCAGACCGCCGGTTTCTCCACCAGCACCCCGATCGTGTACACCAACGACGGCGGGCGCACCCGCATTCCCAACGTCATCAGCAACCCTTACCCGGACGGCATTGCCAGGCCGACCGGGGCGTCCCTGGGAGCGGCCACTTTCGTGGGCCGCAATACGAGCTGGTTCAACGAGAACTTCTGGACGCCGTTGGTGCGCCAGTTCTCGTTCGGGTTCCAGTATCAGCTCACCAACAACGGGACGCTGGAGGCCTCCTATGTGGGGACCCGTACGGTGGGCGCCAACAGCGAGAAGGCCTACAACATCCCCTCGCTGGACTTTCGCAAGCAGTGCAACCTTCTGGAGGGCGGCAGCCCCACGTACTGCGATGCGGCTCTGCCGAACCCCTTCCGGGACGTGGCGGCGTTCGCCGGAACCGGCGCCTACACCTCCACCACGCTTTCGCGCTACCAGTTGGCCCGGCCCTTCCCGCAGTTCAGCGGCGACATGCTGGAACAGGGCCGCAACGACTCCAACTTCTGGTACAACTCGCTCCAGATCAACTACAACCACCGCATGAGCCGCGGCCTCACCCTGCTGACCAACTACACTTTGTCAAAGCAGGTGGAGCGCTGGGGCTTCAACGACCCATTCAATAACGTGCAGCAGCAGGGCCTCTACAGCCTGGACCGCACCCACATCTTCAAACTGACGGCGGTTTATGATCTGCCCTTCGGCAAGGGCCAGCGCTGGGGCGCCGGCACGACCGGCGCGGTCCAGAAGCTGATCAGCGGCTGGGAGATGACCACGTTTTACAACGACAGCTCGGGCGAGCCGTTGGACCTGCCGGGCAACGTCGTCATGCTCAAGGACCCGCGGGTGAAGCCCGACTGGAAAGCCCACCAGGTCCGCTTCTGGAACCCTTGCGTGCTGCGCCAGTACAACGACGGCTCGATCCGCCCGCAGCAGTACAGCCTCGACAGGGGCTGCGGCACCGACCCGGCCAACTATTACTGGCTGATGACCGCCAGTTACACCCCGCGTTCTACTCCGTACCGCAGCGGGCAGATGCGGGCGCACTCCGCGTTCACGATGGACGCCTCCCTTAACAAGACCACGTACATCGGTGAGCGGGCCCGGGTGCAATTCGGCATCGAGGCATTCAACTTCTTCAACCACAACTACTTCGGGCGCGAGCGCGGCATTACCGACCCGGGCAACCCCAACTTCGGCACGGTGTTCCCCAACCAGGCCTGGACCGGCAACGGCTACCCGCGCCAGGTTCAGATCCGCATGAAGTTCTACTGGTAGTGCATGTGGGATAAGTCTCCTGACTTGTCCGCCTGGCCTGGACAAGCCGGGAGGCTTATCCTACTTCTGCTCGCTGCGCTGGGCGCAGCGGCCCAGAACGTTGTCATCAGCCAGATCTACGGCGGCGGCGGAAACACCGGCGCCACGCTGCGCAACGATTTCATCGAGCTGTTCAACCGCGGCCCGGCCAGCGTCGATGTGACCGGCTGGTCGGTGCAATACGCTTCGTCCACCGGCGACACCTGGCAAGTGACGCCGCTCACGGGCTCAATCGCTCCGGGCCAGTATTACCTCATTCAGCAAGCGCAGGGCGCCGGCGGCAGCGTCAACCTGCCCGCGCCCGACACAACCGGCAGCATCCCGATGAGCGCGACCGCCGGCAAGGTCGCGCTGGTCAGCGACTCCACGCCGCTCAGCGGCGCCGCGCCCACGGGCGCGCGGATCGTCGATCTGGTGG
>ERZ1292640.3691-Hain-H43-02um-R1-3691-length-11855-cov-4_pt1 | contig 11855 bp, 10 predicted proteins | sample MGYA00564404_ERZ1292640 | MGnify/ENA primary metagenome ERZ1292640 (study PRJEB36523, sample SAMEA6512636) | groundwater metagenome | collected 2019-01-08 | study: AquaDiva: Metagenomics assemblies of 32 groundwater samples | reverse complement strand
CGCCAGCGTCCGGCAGAACTCGGCGAAGCGCTCGGGCTCGACGATCTCAGCGCCGCTCGCGCGCGCGAGGGCGGCGAGGGCCTCGGGGTCGGCGCGGACGTCCTCGATCTCGGGGCGGGGCAGCCGGACCTCGAACGAGGCCGAGGCCTTCGCGTCGGGGGTCTCGAGAAGGGCCTCGTGAACGCCCGCCTCGGCGGGGACGATCTCGGACTCGAACTCGCCCGGGGCGACGGGCAGGAGCCGGACCCGGGCGGCCTCGCGCCCCTCGACGCGCAGGACCGCCTCGAGGACGGCGTCGGCGGGGAAGGGGGTGAAGTCGGCGCGCACGGCCCGTGCGAACAGGCGCTGGCGCTCGCCGAGGGCGATGCTTCGCTTCTCCGCGGAGATCGAGACCCGCTCGCGCGAGCCTTGGAGCCGGCCCTGGCGCAGGTAGCGGATCGCCTGGTCCCAGAAGCGATGGTACGCCCCCTCGCCCGCGCGGCGGATCCGCCAGGCCTCGGCGGAGGCGAGGAAGGCGGAGCGGCCGGCGCCGTAGGGCTGGATGACGAGCCAGGGCGAATCCCCGCCGAAGAGCAGCACTTCGGCCCCCGGCTTCGTGCGCTCGATCTCCGTCGGGTCGAACGGTCCCGGCGCGGACGCCCAGAACGCGACGGTCGCCTCGTCGCCTGCTTCCTGGCGCAGGATCGGGTGCGGCCCGCCCGGCGGGATCCGGAAGGGCCGCTCGCTCGCGGTCGCGGCGCGCCCCGCCTCGCGCAGCGCCTCGGGCTTCGCCACGACGGGCAAAAGCTTCCGGAGCGCGGGATTCGCGAGGGCCTTGGCCGAGTGCGGCCCGCCCGCCGCAAGCAGGACCCCGCCCCCCGTCTCGCCGGCGAAGGCGGGCAGCGCCTCGAGAAATCCCGCCGGCAGCCGCGCCGGGTCGGGATCGAGCAGCAGGATCACGTCCCACGCGCGCAGATCCTCGAGGCGGGCCGGGACGGCCGGGACGGGCTTCGAGCCCTCGGCCGGCGCGTCCGGCGGCGCGCCCTGCAGGACGCACCCGAGGTCGATCGAGCGGTCCCGCCGCCAGTGGTTCCGGAGGAACCGGTATTCCCAGGAAGGCCCGGAGGCGACGAGGAGGATCCCCGTGCGGTCCCGGACGACCTCCACGGCGACGGCGGCCTCGTTGTCCTCGAACGAGCGCTCGGAGGGCTCGTGCGCGATCCGGATCCGGTAGCGGTGCGTCCCGGGGCCGTTCGGGACGAATCGCGCCGAAAAGCGCGAGGCCCGCCCCGCCTCGACGGCGACCTCCTGCTCGGAGACGATCCGCTCCCCTTCGAGCAGCGAGACGCGCGCGCGCCTGCCCTCGAATCCCTCGTGGGCGATCTCCGCCTCGACCGCGATCTCGTCGCCCTCGAAGGCGCGCGCCGGCGCCGCGACGTTCCGGAGCGAGAGGTTCGCCGAGGTCCGGGTGCTGCCGATCGGGACGACGAAGACGGGGACGCCCGCCGCGCGGGCCTCGGCGCCGGCCGTCTCGGGGTCGGGGCCGCCCGTGGAGCGGCCATCGGAGATCACCACAACGCCCGCCAGCGGCCGGCCGCGGAACTCCCGCAGCGCCGCGACGGTCGCGCCCCCGGGGGCGGTCTGCTTTCCTTCGGCCTTGAGCGCGCGGACGTCGGACGCGATGTCGGAGGGCGCCCGCCGGGACGCGCCGGACAGCCGCCGGAGCGCGTCGGAGAAGGCGAACACGGCGAGCTCGCGTCCTTCGGCGAGCTCGGCGAGCGCCGCCGGATTCCCAGGGGCGAGGATCGCCTTCGCCCGGTCGAGGCGGGAGAGGCCCCCCCCGTCCCGCTCGGCCATGCTGCCGGACTCGTCCACGAGGATGGCGACGCTCGCGCCCTGGACGAGGCGGCCCCGCGAGATCCGGACGGGCCCGCAGGCGAACGCGACGACGAGCGCGAGTGCTGCGAGCCGGGCGAGGGCCAGGGAGGCGCGGGAAAGCCTCCCGAGCCTCGGAACGCGCGCGTAGTGCAGCACGACGCCGGCCGCGAAAGCCGCGGCGAAGACCGCGACGATCGCGAGAAGGACGCCCGCGGGGGTGGAATCGAGGCGGATCACGCGGCGACCCTCCGGCGGGAGAACCAGGCCGCGAGCGCCGATTCCAGGGCGAGAAGGCCTGCGAGCCCCCAGAGGAACCGCCCGGAGACGTCGCGCGTCCGTTCCGCGCCGGTCCGTGCCGACGGGGGGTCCAGGCGGGGGGAACGCTCCAGGACGCCGGCGGGCAGGCCCGCGAGCGCCTCCGGGGGCAGCGGCCGCAGATCGCATTCGTCGGGGTCCGGCGACGCCGAGACGGGAATGGGCTTCGCGCCGTCGGCGGGATCGATCGCGCCCAGGCCCGCGCGCTCCAGAGGGCCGAAGTCGAGGCGGAACCGCCCGGCCTCCTCGGAGAGCGTCCCCGGGATCGCCGGCCCCGAGGGCGGGCGGAACCGGTGCGCCACGGTCCCGCGCGCCGGATCGATCGGGGCCTCGAGCCGCTCGCCCACGCGCCGGTTCAATCCATCGGCCGGATCGCCCGCGAGGTGGAGGCAGACACGGTGCGCGAGGGGCAGGAAGGCCGGTCGCACGGGGATGTTCGAGGACTCGAGGTCCGCCCCGAACCCGAACACCGCCGTCCGCCCGCCGAACGCCTCCGAGGCGAACGCGGCGCACGTCCGGTCCTCGAGCTCCAGCAGCGTCCGGCCGCGCCCGGCGGCGGGCCGCAACGCCGCCAGCCCCTTGAGCCGGACGGCCGAGAGCGACAGGTCCGGGCGGGTCCGGAAGTCCTCGAGGAATCCCGAGCCTCGCGCGGTCTCGATCCCCCGGCCGGTTCCGGGGAACGCTGCCCACGGCTCGATGGCGCACCCGAGGACGTTTGCCCCCGCCTCGCTCCACGCCCGCGCGTCCGCGTTGGCTCCGAGAAACACCAGCAGGCCCTTGCCCCGGCGCAGGTGCGCCTCGAGGAGCTTCGAATCCGCCGGGGAGATCCGGTCGACGCCCGCGAGCGCCCAGACGTCGGCCATCCCCGGCGGAGGCGGCCGTGCGCGGAACGCGTCCGCCCGGACGGCCTCGACGGCGAACGGGCCCGCGCCGGGCGCAGGTGCGAGCGCCGCCGCCAGGCACGACGCCGCGGAGGCGAACGCGCCGGGGCGCGGCGAGCCGTCCACCACGAGGACTCGGATCCGGTCGCGCGCGAAAAAGACCCGATCGGCGCGGTCGTCGGCCGGGAAGGCGTCCGGCTCGAGCTCGGCGGAGAGGACGTGGAATCCGGGCGAACTGATCGAGACGGGAAAGGAGGCCTCCATCGCGCCGTCGGGGCGCGGGGCGGCCATGGCGCTCGCGCGCCGCTCGCCGTCGATCCGGAGGTGGACCGGCCGCGTTCCGGGCCGCACCGGGAGGACCCGGATCGAGACGCGCGCCAGGAACGGCTCGCTCGCTCGCGCGCCGGCGGGGACGGAGAGCCCGAGGACGCTCGCGTTCTCCGGCGCGCCCCGCGCCGTTTCCACCCACCGGATCCGCCCGCCCTCCCGGCGGATTCCGGCCGCTTCCGTTGCGAGCCCCGCCGCGCCGGAGGGCCCGAGGGCCGTCCGATGGGCGTCGGTCAGGACGATCCACTCCGAGGGGGCCGTTCCCGCCAGCGCCCGCCTCGCCCCTCGCAGCGCCGCCGCGAGATCCGGCGCGCGATCCGTCGGCTCGGCCTGGCGGAGGGCCTTGCGCGCGAGTGCGGCCGGCGCCCGGAGCGCGAGCGGATCAGCCGCGTCCGTCGCCAGGAAGAGGGAAACCCTCGCCGTTTCGGGGAGGGCGGAGAGGTAGGCCCCGGCCATCTCCTTCGCGCGTTCGAAGCGGGTCCCGGGACCCTCCCGGACGGTCGTCGAGAGAGAGCCGTCGAGGAGGATGGCGATTTCCACGGACGAGGATCCGGGGGCCGACAGGGCAGGGCGTGCGAGGGCGAACGCGAGGAGCGCGATGGCCGCGCAGCGCAGCAGCAGCAAAAGCCAGGCCTCCAGCCGCGCCCGGCGCCGGGCGGTGGCGGCGGCGGCCAGCAGGAAGTCCATCGCCGCCCACTCGACCGTCCGGTGGCGCCGGCGGCTGATCAGATGGATGGCGATCGGGATGACGACGGCCGCCGCGCCCGCGAGGAGCCATTGAGCGAGAAAGGTCATCGGTTTGAGCGACCGGGCCCCGCGCGCATTCTAGCGCCCGGCGGCAGCGCCGGGAGGGCGTCCTTTGACGGGGGCTGGGGCGGCCCGCTAGAGTTCGCGTTCATGGGAAAGACTTCCGTTTTTGCGGCCGGCCTTGTCGGGGCGGTTCTCGGCGCCGGCCTCGCCGTCGCCGTCGTGGCGAATTTCGGGGAATCGTTGGGGCTGGCCAACCGCCGCGGGCTGGAGGCTTCCGCGGGGCGCATGCGGGAGGTCCTTGCCGATTTCGAGAAAATCAAGAAAGGGCAGGAGGAAGTCCTGGCGCTGTTCAAGGAGACCCGCGCACGCGCCGAGCGCATCGACCGGCATCTGGCCGTTCTGGAGCAGGAACGCTTCGGCGCATACCAGGCGCGTCTCGATGAATTCGACGCCCGTTTCAAGGACATCGTCGCGAAGCACGTCCAGCTGCACAAGGACACGGAAACCGTTGGCTCAAAAGCGATTGAGGAAATCCGGAAGAGGCTGGACGAGCTGGAGAAGGCGTTCAAGATCGCCGCTCCCGCCCCGAAGTGACCTTGCGGGTCCCTTTCCTTTCGCGGATTCGCCGTTTTGAACATCCGCCTACCCCGGGCCGTTTTCATGAGATAGAGTGAAAAGGTCGAGATTGCCGCCTTTGCGAGGGCGCAACCCCATGGATTCCGAGTCCTACGTCCCTTCCTCCTTCGGGGGACGCGCCCGGGCCGTCCGGTGGATCGTGTTCGCGTCCGCCATCGCGGTTCTTTTTCAGATCTGGCAGGCCGAGGCGGAGCGGCCTCGCATGGGACCTCCCGGGCCCCTGCCCAGCATCCAGCGCACGACGTTCAGCCGGACGTTCGCCCTGGATCCGAAGGCCGCCTTCCCGTTCGCCTCCGGGCGCCCCGTCCTCGAGACGAAGGCCTGGCAGCCCGTCACATCGATTTTCCTGCACCCGAGCCTCGTCGCGTTCCTGCTTTCGGCCCTGGCGCTCCTGCTCATCGCCCCGGAGGTCGAGCGGACCCTCGGGACCGGCAAGTTCCTCGGCCTGTTCCTTCTCTGTGCCGCGGGGGGTGCCATCGCCCAGGGGATTTCGTCCTCCCTCGGTGTCGTCCCGCCCGCCGCGCGCGCGTTCCCTCGGGCCTTCGGATGCCTCGGCGCCCTCTCCGGGGCCCTGTTTGCCTTCGGGATCCTCTTCCCCGAGGGCCTCTGGCTTTCCGGCCCCGTCCTTCCCTTCCGTCGGATCTTCGTCTACGGGGCGGCCTGGTTCGCGGCCTACGTCTCGGCCTATTTCGCGATGGGCCGCGACCCCGCGGTCATGACCACCCTCGTCGGGATGCCCATCGCCTGGGTCTACATCCGCGCGGACGACTGGATGAGCCGGCTTTTGCTCCGGATCTCGATTCGCATCCAGGAGCGGGAATTCGAGGAGGAGCAAGGCCTGCGCCTCCGGCTCGACGGGCTTCTCGATAAACTCCGCCGGCACGGGATGGATTCTTTGACGCGCAAGGAGAAGGCGTTCCTGCAGTTCGCCTCCCGCCGCTTAAACAACTCCCGCCAGCCTTGAACCCGGTTTCGTTTGATCCGGAAGGAAAGCCATGCGGCGCATCGTCCGTCTCGCGATCGTTCTCTCGGCATGGGTCGCGCTTTCCGGCGGGGCGGCGCCTTCCCCGCCCGCGCCCGGGCCGGAAGAGATCGAGGGGCTCGTCCGGCTTCTCGGGGACAACGACTTCCACGCGCGCGAGGCGGCCGGCCGGGCCTTGCGCGGGCTCGGGGAAGGCGCGCTCCCGCCTCTCGAAAAGGCCAAGGCCTCGGCCGATCCCGAGATCCGGAGCCGCGCGGAGGAACTGGTCGCCTTCATCCGGCAGGACATGGCCGCCCGGGCCGTCGAGCGGCGCCGCGAAAGCGAGCGGGCTTGGCTGAAGAAGAACCTTTCGCCGCTTCTCGGGGCCTCCGTTCCGGAAATGCCCCCCGCGGCGCGTCCCGCCGCGCCCGCTGCCGCCCGTCCCGCCGCCCCCGCGAGCGCCCGTCCCGCGTCGGACGGCAGCCCCTCGCTCGACTGGCTCGCCGCCCACCAGGAGCCGGACGGACGCTTCGACTCCGTGCGGTACGGTGCGCGTTCCCGCTCGGACGTCGCCCAGACGGCGCTCTCGCTGCTCGCCTTCCTCGGGGCGGGCCACACCGACGAGACGGGCGTGCACCAGATCACGGTCCGCAAGGGCCTCGTGTGGCTCCGGAACATCCAGCGCGCGGACGGCGCGTTCGTCGAGCCGGGCGAACGGGCGCCCGACGGTCTGTCGCACGCGCTCGCCGCCCTTTCGATGGCGGAGGCCTTCGGAATGTCGGGGCGGGATCACTGGAAATCGAGCGCCCAGATCGCCGTGGATTACTCCGTCCGGGTCCATCTCTCGAAGGACCGGATGGGCCGGCACCGCGGCTACGGCCGCGCGCCGAATTCGGAGACGCCCGACTTGCTGACCACCGCCTTCTTCCTCATGCACCTAACATCCGCGAGGATCGCGGACCTGCGGGTGGATCCCGAGGCCTTCCAGGGAATCAAGCGCCTCGTGGAGGAACTCCGGGATCCGGACTTAGGCGAGTTTCGCCTTGCGGACGGGCTTTCGACGTCCCCTCGCGCCACGACAGCGGGCTGCTTCTGCATCGTGATGCTGGGCGCCAACCGCGACGCCCTCCTGTCCCTGATGGAAAACGCCCTCGACGGCTACGGCACTCCGACGGCGGGCGAGGCGGATTCCGACGCCGTGTTCAACTACTTTGCGACGCTGTCTGCGTTCTACGTCTTCGGCGCCGGCGGATTCAACGAGTGGAATGCATCCCTCCGCCAGCGCTTCAGGATCCGCCAGCGGACGGAAGGGGACGAGGCAGGCTCGTGGGATCCGTCGGGGGAATGGAAGGACGCCGGCCGCGTCCTCGCGACGGCCCTCAACGCCCTCTGCCTGGAGGTCTATTACCGGTATCTGCCGGTGTACAAGGAGTAGCCCGTCGTTACGTCGCCGCCCGGGTGGCGCGGACGAGGGGGAAGAGGAGCAGGACGCCGGCGCCCTGGGCGAGTGCGAACGGCAGGAGGCTGTCCAGCGGGAACGCTTCGGCCGCGGAACGATCGAGAAGCCAGAGAAGGTAAAGGTAGATCGCCCCCGCGCTCGCGCCGATCAGGAACCGGGGCAGCGCGCGGGGCAGCGTCCGGACGGCCGCGGGCAGCACGATCGCCGCCGCGCCCAGCGTCGCGAGCGCCGTCATCCCGAAGGGGCCGATCGTCTGGGTGTCCCGGACGAGGCCGAGGATCGCGGCGGCCGAGAGCGAGGCCGGGGCGGGGGCGAGCCACGCGAGCGAAAGGGCGATCGCCAGCATCAGATCCGGCCGCAGCGTCGGCGGCAGCAGCGGCGGCAGGAGCGATGTCTGGACGGGCAGCAGGATCCAGACGAGGACCGCGAGCACCAGCGGGGCGGGCCGGATGGGCGGCGCTTCCTTCGCCGGAACGGGGGCGTCGGGGACGAAGATGGCGCGGGGGCTCATGGGAGGGGCAGGCGGAGGATGGCGAGGCGATCCATCCGCCCGAAGGGGGCGACGGGCTCGGCGAGGATTCGCAGGTGCGGGGAGGCCGGGTCGGGCTGCGACGAGAAAACCCGCGCCAGCACCGCCCCGGCCGGCAGGCCGGAGAAGGGTGCCGCGGAGACGAGGACGTCATTCTTGCGGACGTCCGCGTCCATGGGAACGAAGCGAAGCATCAGCTGCGGCCCGCCCGTCCCCTCGAGCAGCCCCTCGACGCCCTCCGAGACCGGGCGGCCCGCCCGGAGCGACCTCGCCCGGATCCGGACGCCGGCGTCCGTCAGCAGCCGGATCCGGCTCGAGCGCGGAGAGGCCTCGGCGACGACGCCCGCGAGCGATCGCCCCCAGAGCGCCGGCTGGCCCGGGCGGACGCCCGATTCCGTCCCCGCCGCGAGCAGGATCGAGCGGCGCAGGGGATTGGCGTCGGAGGCGACCGCGGCGACGTTCGCCAGCAGGATCCGCTCCGGCGGGGCGCCGAACGTCTCGCGGATCTCGCCGAGGCGCCGGATCTCCGCGTGGAGGGCGGCGTTCGCGATCCGCTGATCCGCGACGGCCGCCTCCAGGCGCCGGAAGCGGTCCTCGACGGCTGGGGGCAGGCCTTCCTCGCCCATCGAGAATTCCTGAAGCGACGTCCCCGCGGGGGCGAGCAGGGACTGCAGCGGCCGGAACGGAAGCCCCAGGACCCCGCGCCGGCCCGTCAGGCCCGCGGGCAGCAGCAAGAGCCCCAGAAGGATCGCCGCCCAGACGGCGAACGTCCGGAGCGCGCGCGGAGACCGCACGGCATCAGGCCTCCGAGTCGGCCTTTTCCTTGGAGATCTGGTCTAAGTTCTCGAGGTAGAGCGCGCAGCCCCGCGCGACGCACGTCAGCGGGTCCTCGGCCACCTTCACCTTGAGACCCGTTTCCCTCATGATGAGCTTGTCGATGCCGTTCAGGAGCGCCCCGCCGCCCGCGAGCACGATCCCGCGGTCGTAGAGGTCGCCCGCGATCTCGGGCGGGGTGTTCTCGAGGGCGCTCTTGATCGTCTCCAGGATCGCACGCAACGGCTCCGAGAGGGCCTCCCGGATTTCCTGCGACGTGACGGTGATGCTGCGCGGCAGGCCCGCGACGAGATCCCGGCCGCGGACCTCCATGGAGAGCTCGGGCTCCAGCGGCACCGCGGAACCGATCTTGACCTTGATCTTCTCGGCCGTCGTTTCTCCGATCAGCATGCTGTAGGTCCGCTTGATGAAATCGATGATTGCATCGTCCATCTCGTCGCCTGCGACCCGCACGGACCGGGCCACGACCATGTCGGCCAGCGAGATGACCGCGACCTCGGTCGTCCCGCCGCCGATGTCGGCGATCATGCTTCCGACGGGCTCCATGATGGGCAGCCCCGCGCCGAGGGCGGCCGCGAGCGGCTCCTCGATCAGGAAGACCTCCCGCGCGCCCGCCCGCATCGCGGATTCCCGGACGGCCCGCTTTTCGACCGCGGTGATGCCCGTCGGGATCGCGATGGCGACCCGGGGGCGGACGAAGCGGTTCTGGTGGACCTTCCGGATGAAGTAGGTGAGCATCGCCTGGGTGATCTCGAAGTCCGCGATCACGCCGTCCTTCATCGGGCGGACCGCCTGGATGTTCCCCGGGGTCTTTCCGATCATCTCCTTGGCGGCGTAGCCGACCGCGGTCCCGCCGGCGATGACCGTGCTGGTGCCCTTCCGGACGGCGACGACCGAGGGCTCGGAGAGCACGACGCCCTGGCCCCGGACGGCGACCAGGGTGTTCGCCGTGCCCAGATCGATGGCGATGTCCTTGGAAAAGAGATTCAAAAAGCGGTCGAGAATCCGCATCCCTGTGTTCTTTCGCCTACCTTCGGGCGCCAGTGTACGCGATCTCGTTTCGGATGCAACCCGCGGCCGGACGTCAGCCGCCGATCCGGAAGTGGGCGTGCCAGGCCTCCGGCCAGAGGATCCTCGCGAGGATCATCGCGGCCCAGAGCGCGGCCATGGGGGGCAGCAGGCAGCGGGAGCGGCGGAACACGGGGGCCGCGGCGAAACCGAATCCGGCGAATACGATCGCCGAAGGCAGGCTCCGGGCGAAGGCGAAGCCGAGCAGCAGGCCCGTTCCGAGGGCGACGAGGGCGGGCCGCCGGAAGACCTCCTCCATGCGGTTGGCCGCGACGGCGAACGCGGCGAAGCAGAGGACGGCGGCCAGAAGCGGAAACTGCACCAGCATTTCGTAGGCGGCCCACCCGCTGCCCTCCGCCATCCTCCCGGCCACGGCGGGGGGCAGTCCGATGAGGACGAACGCCCAGCAGGCGAGCGCGCCGGAGAGCCGGAGAACCCAGCCGGTTCCGGGCCAGGAGAATCCCATCCGGGCGGGGGAGTCGTCGTGAAGGGCGCCGGAGGCGACGAGAGCGGCCGCGAGTCCGGCGCCGACGAAGATCCGGGCGATCCCGCCCAGCCGCAGCGGGATGTAGCCGGCGAACAGGCTGAAGATCAGCAGCAGGAGGAGCATCTCGAAGGCCGACACGAACCGCGGGATTTGCCGGGCGGGTTTGAAGGCTTCCGGCGCCAAGGAATCCGCCTTCGGCTCTCCCTCCCTCGTCTCTGGCGCCACTCTATCTCGGTGCCGGCGGGGCGGGCGGCGTCGGTCCCGGCGGGGGAGGCGGCACCGGGCCGCCGCCGACGCCTTCGCGGCTCGCGGGGCCCGGCTGCGTCGTCGGAACTTGCGCGTCGATGTTCGTGCCGGGGGCGGGCGTATTCGCGGCGCCATCGCCCTGCGTCTCCTGGACGACCGGGTCCAGTTTCGGGGCGTAGGGGTCGCGCACGATCCCGTAGAAGTCGTCCGCCTGCCGGATCCAGGGGTAGGCCCCGAGGCAGTAGAAGACGATCGTGAGGGCGACGAGGACCGTGTAGATGGTCGAAGGGGTTCCGAGCCGGATCTTCAGTTCGGCGACGGGTTCCGGGGGCAGGCCGCGCTTGACCTGCTGGCGGCTCCGGAACGCCTCGATCTTCTGGCGCCACTCGTTGCGCCGCTCCCGCCAGGTCTTTTTTTTCGGCGGGGCCTCGGGGACGACGCCGGCCGGGACCCCCGGCTGGCCCGGGGCGGCGGCGGCCGGGGCGGCCTCGCCTTCCGGGGGTTTCTTCCGTCCAAAGGGCCACATCAGGGCAATCCCTCATCCTTGACGACGCCCGAGCCCGGCCAGGTCGCCACGTCGTCGCCGGGCAGGACCTCGCCTTTCTGGAACTTCTCGACGATTCGGGCCGAGCAATAGTCCGGGAAAACCTTGTCCACGATCAGATCCGCCAGGTAGTAGTTGCCCGGCCGCTTCGGATCGAGCCGGTAGGCGATGAACGTGTAGCCCGCCTTCGCCCCGTCGTCCGAGCCGATGCTCAAAATGTAGACGTTCTGATCGGGCTTCGATTGCAGGACCTTCGCGTAGAGGGCGGGGCCGGTCATGCGCAGGCCGCCGCGGAGGAAGAGATCCTTGACCCCCGCGACCCGGTCCACGATGAGCGCGAGGATGACGTCCCGATCGCGGACGGCCCGCCGGGCCCGGTTGAGGGACGTCTCTATGTCGCGCAGGTCCCGCTCCTCGATTTCCTTGTTGGCCGCCCACGCGATGACGGCGTCGTCGGCGGCGACCTTGTCGAGCTTGGCGCGGCGCAACTCGTCCTGCAGCTCCTCGCGCTTGCCGACGAGGACCTCGTAGTCCTCGGCCTCCTTCTCGATGTCCCGGCGGACGCGGGTCAGTTCGACCTTCTGCTCCTCGAACCGCTTCCGCTCGACCTCCCGGGTGTCCATGTTGGACTTGATCTCGGTGTCCAGGGTCGCGACGTCCTGGGTCTTCGTGGAGAGCTGGTTTTCCTCGGAGCGGAGGGCCTGCTGGAGGGCCTGGATCCGCTGCTCCTGCTCGCGCATCTTGCGTTCCCGCGCGGCGATGTCGATCTGGCGGGCGGCCTTGGAAACCATCAGGTCGGGCCGGAAGTCGCGCTGGTAGGGGGCGAACGACCAGGCAAACGCGCACAGGGCGACCGAGATGATCAGGTTCACGACGATGAAGACCCGCGCGGCCGGCGAGACGGGATGGTGCGGGATCATGGGTCGCTACTTGGCCTTCGTGTTGTAGAGGATCGTCGTCG